>Ga0272443_10000930_pt1 | contig 47871 bp, 54 predicted proteins | sample SSMAcet12_FD_193581 | JGI IMG/M metagenome (GOLD analysis project Ga0272443, IMG submission 193581) | Marine sediment archaeal communities from Little Sippewissett salt marsh, Falmouth, MA, United States - SSM-Acet-12 | ecosystem: Environmental > Aquatic > Marine > Wetlands > Sediment ...
GCAGCTCAAGCGGATCAGGGTCAAGCTCCAGCGACGGATCACGGAGTCATCCGAGCAGGCCATCGAGCGGTTGCTGCAGAGGATCGAAGACAAGAGCCCCAAGGCACCGCTGATCAAGCTCCCCAAGAGAACCAAGGTACGCCGGGCCTATGAGATATGTATCATGGACCCACATTACAATCAGATCATCCACGAGAGGGAGGGCGACAGCTACCAGACACCGGACTTCATGGGCCGGTTGATCCGCACCGTCAACCACGAGCTGCTGGAGATCGGTACCGCTACCGGCCCCTACGAGGTCATCGTGGCACCGATCGGTAACGACCTGTTCCACACCGACAGCGTGTTCAATGCCACGACCAAGGGCACCCCTCAGCCAGAGGCGGAGGCCCTGATCCCCTGCGTCGAGTCCGGCGAAGAGGTGATCATCGACTGCATCGATGACATGCTCAACTACGCCCCTCGGGTGGAGCTGTTCGTCATACCCGGCAACCATGCCAGACTGGTCGAGCACCTGTTCGGTCGCATCATCAACGCCTACTACCACCACAACCCGAACGTCATCGTACACGCCGACGCCAGCCCCTACAAGTTCTGGGGCTATGGCTGCAACCTCGTGGGCTGGGACCACGGGCACAGTCCCAAGGCGATCAGGCTCGGGCCGCTGATGGCGAACGAGGTCCCGGAACTGTGGCTGGCCTCGAAGTACGGATGGCGCGAGTGGCACCTCGGTGACCAGCACCGCAAGGGGAGCATGTCTCCGATGGCTATGGAGGAGCAGGGTGTATCGATCGAGTTCATCCCGGGCCTGACCGTGCCGAACGCATGGCACAGGATCAACTCGTTCAACTGGCAGAAGCGGGCGGCACAGTCCTATGTCTGGGACTACCACACCGGGCTGGTTCATCGCCATCAGGTAAACGTGGACCGATATAGAAACATTCTCATGGGCAAGGAGGATTTATGAAGCTCGTGCCAGCGCTCAAGACAGCGGCTACCCTTGTGGCCGCTGCGGCGATAGTCTCCGTGCTGCTGCTCGGCATGGCGGAGATATGGCTATGGCGTGAGGTAGCCCTGATCTTGATCGTGGCCGCCATAGTGATCGTCGGACTGGTCTTTATCATGGGGCTCGCCCTGTTCCTGTACGAGTATTTTGGGGGCGAGCTGTGAACTTCGCGGTCACCCTGCTGATACTGGCCGTCGCCAGCTACCTACAGAACATGGCGTTCACCGCTGTGTCCCGTTCGCGCAACTCAGGCGACCCGGGCTATCACCGGTGGTGCGCCTATGCCTCTAACGGAGTGTGGTTTGTGACACACTTCCTAGTGCTACGCGAGGTCTGGGCGGTACTCGAGATGGGTTTGACTGAGGCGTGGTGGAGGCTGATCGTCGTGATGGTCATATACGTACTAGCAACAGCGGAAGGTTCGGTCACCATGATGAAGGTCCTGCTAAGGAGGGAGTCTGGCAAGAGGCGGGTCGGTGCGAGATAAGTACATGTACCTATAAACGCAGATATAAGTGGGTGAGCCATGCGCAAAGGGACACGCACAGAGGAAGAGGAGTGGAGAGATGAAGAGCGAGAACTTGAATCAGAAGGAGCCGAGGACGAGCAGGCGCCGATTTGTGATCCACCTGAAAGACATGCTGGAATCGAAGGTCGACCTTACCCACGTTCCACCAGACGCTATCTTCGCCATCGCCAACGCGCTCGAACGCGGCGCAGAGCAGCACGGCGTGGGCGTCCGGGGCACCGAAGAAGGTAACCCGTTCTGGCTGTGGCCCGGGGCCGAGAAGCGCTACACCAAGATACTCCGGCACCTGTTGAAGCTCAGGCTGGGGTCGTGGGCCGATGTTGACGATAATGTCCACCTTGAGGCCATCATCACACAGGCGACCCTGTGGCTGGCTGAGATGCGCACCGGTCAGGACGCCGACCGCGAGCCGGGTAGCCTTGACCCGATCATCGTGGGTGACTACGACGATGAGCCAGAGGAGCCGATCTTATACCGGTGTCAGTCGTGTGGGCAGGTAGCCCGCGTTAAGGGCGTCGGCGTGGACGCAGAGGGTGATCGGGCGGTGCGGTATTCGCGCTGCCTGAATTGCGGTTTGGTTCAGTCCAAGGTGACCCAGACGCCGGACACCGATTCCGACGATGAGCCAGAGGACCCCATCCGCTATCCGTGCCCGACCTGCGGGTGGCTGGCGTGTGTTAAGGGTCACCTCGTCGATGAGTGCGGGGGGCGCTCCGGTATCGCGTATACCCGCTGCCTCCAGTGCGGAGAGGTGAGGCTCGTGAAGCAACAGACGAGCGACGGGCCGGGCACCGACTACGAGTACCCTCAGTCCGATGACGTATGACCGAGCGTGTCTTCACGGTCCCGGGCCGCGTCCGGGGCAAGAGACGGCACCGCATGGGCCGAGGTCACGCCTACAAGGATCAGGAGACCGTGGCCTACGAGAGCTGGGTACGCCTGTGCTACCAGCAGGCGTATCCGGGCCAGACGCCTCTGGAGGGGCCTCTGGGGTGCGTCATCCATGCCTACTACAAGGTCCCGAAGAGCTGGCCCAAGAAGAAGCAGGCCAAGGCTCTCAGCGGTGAGATCAGACCCGGCAAGCCAGACGCCGACAACATCGCCAAGGCTCTAACCGATCCGCTGAACAACCTCGCGTACTCTGATGATTATTTTATTGCGGACCTGAGGGTCATCAAGTTATATTGCGCAGAGGAGCCGTTCGTGGTTGTGCGGCTCTGGGAGTTACACTAAAGGAGGAGTCTATGACGTACACAGAAGAACTGGTGGAGTTGCTGGAGAGCTATCCTACACGCAGGCTCATCGAAAGTCCTGAGGTTCAAGACCTCATGCTGCGGATCGTGATGGAGAGGTTCACCAAGGAGAGGGTGTGGGCTGCGGATGGGCCCGGATGCGCACGCGAGCACACGCCGTATTGGTGGAGATATTCGGAGGCGGGACTAATGACCAAGTACCGCACAAGTGAGCTGCATGTCGACACGCTTTCGTGGACAAAGAGAGGTTGCGAGGTCGCCATAGCCAAGAAGGCAGCGGAGCGGGTGACGGTCAGCCTTCCATACCGCATCGAGGTGCCGACTCCTATCAACATGCCGGTTCACACGGGGTTGCCTAAGGTCGAACTGACCCGCAACGAGGCCGCAAAGCTCAAGAAGCAGCTCGAAGATCAGGGGGTGTGACGATGACGTACACCTACACACGAGAGCAGTGCGAGCGGCTGCGGTATCTGTCACCGCTTTGCTCAAGAAACACGGGGGTGAGTGATGGGGATCGACAACAACTTAGGGTATAGGAATACAATGAATGGAATCTCACTCTTCTCAGGCACGGCGATCGGGGAACTTGTCTTCAGGCACATCATCCCCGGATACCGTACGGTCGGATACGTCGAATGGGATAAATACTGCCAAAAAGTTATCCGACAGCGCATCAGAGACGGATGGCTCGACGACGCTCCTGTCTACGGAGACATACGGGAGTTCAACGAACGATACGCAAGTCTCTATGCTGGCAAGGTGGATTGGCTCTCTGCCGGATTCCCCTGCCAGCCCTTCAGCGTTGCCGGTCGTCAGCTTGGTGAGGCCGATGAACGAAACATGTGGCCAGCGACGCGGGACGCCATTCGCATATTACGACCGCGATACTTCCTCGGTGAAAACGTACCAGGTCTCGCTTCTCACCGATACATCTACCGAGTCATTGCCGACCTTGCCGAGATCGGGTACGATGCGGAATGGGATATTGTCGGGGCGTCAGACGTTGGTGCAAACCACCGACGCAAACGATGGTGGGTATTGGCTAACTCCGCGAGCGTCAGATACGGGGAAGGGAGAGGACAACAAAACATTCACGAAACGAATGGGAGATCGGACGGATCGCGCGGCTCAATCTCTGCCAGCACAAGTCAACGATCCGAAAACATGGCCGACGCCGAGCGTGGAGGATGCCGGACGCAAGGGGTCACGACAAGCATGGTTGGAATGGGAAAACAACAAACGGACAACTCAATTCAGGCTTCGCAACGCAGTCCAGATGTGGCCGACACCCAATGCAACAGACTACAAGGGGAGCCCCACAGGAGATGCTCTGAATCGCCGCAGGTCGATGACTCGAGGTGTAAGACTTCCAGAACAAGTCATGAGATTCTCGACCCCGACAGTGCCAGCTCCACACGACACGGAGAATACGGTGGGGAAGGCTCGGTCAGACGACCGGAAGTTTTGGCCGACCCCGGCGAGTCGCGATTGGAAGGGGCAAAACAGCATGGAACATGTAACGAAGGGTCGTGGACACAAGGGACAACTACCGAACGCACTGAAGGCGGCGGGGATTGGTGGACAGTTGAACCCGATGTGGGTCGAGTGGCTAATGGGGTGGCCCATCGGGTGGACCGACTTAAGGCCACTGGCAATGGATGGGTGCCGCAAGTCGTGGCTGCGATCCTTAACATCGAGAGGGAACGGCCATGACACTCACTGACATCAAACACGGGGGTGAGTGATGGCTGGGGGCGTGGCGCGCATATTAAACCTTGGCGCTGGCGTTCAAAGCACGGTTGTGTTGTTGCTGTCATGTCATGGCATACTACCGCCGCTTGACTGCGCCATATTTGCCGATACCCAGTGGGAGCCTAAAGCTGTGTACGAGCACCTTGATTGGCTTGAATTGGAAGCGCGTAAGTATGGTGTCCCGGTCCATCGGGTGACAGCGGGTGACATACGGGCTGATGCTTTACGGTCCCAAGTTCGAGGCCGTGTGACCGAAGGCGGTGGGCGGTGGGCATCCTTACCGTTCAGGACGTTGGACGCGCAAGGCAACCAAGGAATGATCCGCCGCCAGTGTACGAGCGAGTACAAGATACAGCCAATAGAGAAGTTTATCCGGCGTGAAATCTTAGGGCTTAAGCCACGGCAGCGGGCACCCAAGGATGTTGTCGTGGACCAGTGGTTTGGTATCTCATGGGATGAGATTGGCAGAGCCAAAGAGTCGCGGTTGCCGTGGAAGCGGCATGTGTATCCGCTTATAGGAATACCCGAGAAGTATCTGGGCCGGGAATGGGTACGCCAGGACTGTATCCGGTGGTTCAATGAGAATTATCCCGGTCGCCCGCTCGTCCGTTCAGCGTGTATCGGTTGCCCGTACAAGACCAATGTTGAATGGCGACACTTACGCGAACAGTCACCGGATGAATGGGCTGACGTTGTTGATTTCGACAATCGCATACGTAAGTGCGGGGGGATGCGGGGGGATGTGTTTTTGCATAGGGACTTGGTGCCGTTATCTGACGCTGAGTTGGATTCGGCGGAGGATCGCGGCCAGATGAGTTTATGGAACGATGAATGCGACGGCATGTGTGCCGTATAGGAGGTTGTGATGGATTCAAAAGGCCGGAGGTTTAGAGGAGGCCAACCATGACCGATAACAAGGACGCGGGGCAGACGATCTATGGCCTGCACATGTCATCCCCGAGTGTGGCGGCTACGTGGGTCCCTCTCCTGCTGTCTCGGTGTACTGCGCTTGAGGCTGACAATGCACGGCTGAAGGCAGACTTGCGTGGGTACGAGCAGCTCGTAGAGATACTTCAGGATACTCACTACGAAGCCGACGAAGCCGTCGCGTGTCAGGATATCCGCATCGCCGAGCTTGAGGCGGAGGTGGAGCGGCTGCGCGAGGCGCTTGAGCCGTTTGCGCGGGTTGCTGCAATGGACCCGGAGGGGCTTAACGAGATCGCCGGTATTGTTACAACACATCTTTTGTCTTACCACTTCCGTCGGGCCAAGAAGGTGTTGGAGGAAACAGCATGAAGAAGAAGAGACGCTACAGTCGTAGAGCCGGGTACACCAACACGCGGGTCCTGAGGGAGGCTCTCGCTGAGGAGCGCGTGACCCGCATGCCGAGGCCGAGAGAGCGCGAGCAGACGATCACGACCCTGCAGCATTCATCGGCCAACCAGTTCGCCCGCCGGGTCGAGATGATCCTGAGGGGTGAGGCTACCATGACCCCGATCCGGCGAAAAATATCCCTTGACATGGACTGACGTAGGTGTTTTTTATAACCTGATAGGGCAGTAGCCCACTTCAAAAGCCGAACGGCCCGCAGAGGCAGAACGAATCTGCTCTCCCTCTCTGCGGGCCGGATCGATAACCTCCCCGAACATTTCCCTGCCGTCGCCTGAGGCGTTTGGGACAGATCGTGACACCATACGAGTGTGAGGTTGGACCACACAGCCCCGCCCTCCAGCAAAGGTTCCTTGAGAACCCCGTGGCCTCGTGGGCCGGTATGTTCCTGACCCGCGATACCCGGCACCCTGTCCCGGAGATGCACCTCGACTTCTATGACCTCGTGTCCAACACACACCGCTGTGTCGTGAAGGCCCCGAGGTCCTACGCTAAAACCACTGTCATATGCAAGAACTTCGTCCTCTACCTGGCCTGCAACTACAAGGAGCTGCTCTCCATGGAGAACCCTCCGGTGACCCCGCGCCACCGGGTGAAGATACTCTCCTACTCCGGCTCTAAGGCCGAGGAGATCGCTGGCGACATCAAGGCCGAGCTGGAGGACAACGACCTCATCAAGGCCGTGTATGGCGACCTGAAGGGGCAGCGCAACTGGGGTGTCAGGCGGTTCAAGACAGCGGACGGGTTCGAGGTATCGTGCTCCGGGCGAGGCGCCCAGGTGCGTGGTTTCCGCCCCGACCTGCTGATCTGTGATGACCTCGATGACGACGAGGAGGTCGAGAGCGACGAGCGGATGGAGAAGGCGTTCCGCTGGTGGGACAGCGCCGTCTACAACACCATCGACGAGGACGACTATCAGGTCTTCGTGATCGGCACCACACTCCACGACATCTCTCTCCTGAACCATATCGCCGGGCAGCACAGCTTCGAGGTTCATACCTACAAGGCCTACCGCGACGGCGTCGAGGCCAAGGGGCGCGAGGTCTGGCCCAGCAAGTGGCCGCACGAGAAGCTACAGACACGAAAGATGGACATCGGGGAGCGATCTTTCTACCAAGAGTTTATGAACGAGCCGCAGCCATCGGAGAACCCGATCTTCGAGCGCGACTGGTTCCGCGAATATGATCCGGGCTCCGAGGAGTTCCGATCCCTAATGTCTCGTGGCATGTACACGGTCGAGTGTGTCGACCTCGCCTCCTCCAAACAGGACAAAGCGGACTACACGGCGATTGTTACGGCATCCGCCACGTTCGAGAAGTACCCACGAGTGTACCTGAGAACCGGAGGCGTCAATCGAGACCACTGGGACGTGATAGCTGCCCGGGACACCATGATCAGAGTTTACTTCGATCTCGATGTCGCGGAGCTTGGTATAGAGACCGTCGCGTATCAGGGTGTGATGGCCCAGCTCGTCAAGGACTGGGAGGCCCAGAACCGTCTCAAGGTCCGGGTGAAGGCCATGATCCCGGACACCGACAAGGAGCGCCGGGCCCGCTCGGTGCAGCACATCGTGTCTCAGGGGCGCCTCTACATCGATCCTAACGATCCGATGCAGGTACGCACCCGAGAGGAGATGGTTCTATTCCAGCCCGGGCGGACCAACATCAAGAAGGACCTCATGGACGCCTGCGTGTATTGTCTGATGATGATCAACCAGTGGGCCCAGAGGACGTCCGGGACAAACAAGGCGAAGCGTGTGTTGCCGAAGGGGGCGCACATAAAAGAGCATACGGGAGTAGTGTAATGGTACGACACCTGATGGGCGGACACATTGCCGCACCGACATGTCGCGCAGAACACAGAGACAAATGGCCGTTCGGCGAGCGCAAGGCCCTGCCGCCCGGAGAGTGGCGCATGCGCCAGTGCTCTCACTGCGGTACGAGTTTCTGGATCAGGGTGGTCAACCGGACGATGACCGCGACCCATAAGGACCAACCGGTCGACATCTGCGATAGTTGCTGGGAGGCTGAGAATGGCTAACATCATCCGCCAAAGCGGACGCCACCTCGACTGGGACGGCGAAGCGCTAAAGTTGGTCCGCAATGCCTACGATCTATCGGCGGGCGATCAGGACCAGTACCACGAGCAGTACGAGAAGGACTGGCTCCTGTACCTCGCCTATGGTGAGGCCATCGACCCCGAGCTACCGAACGTGCAGCTACCGAAGCTGTTCGCGATCGTTGAGCAGAAGTCAGCGGCTATGACCAAGGCCCTGTTCGGCAGGCGCCCGGTTATCGAGTATACGGCCCGGCGTGAGGAGTTCAAGGAAGCCGCCGAGATACAGACGGAGCTTCTTGATGACCTCCTCCAGAAGGCGAGGCTCTATGTCGAGGGTAGTCTGCTCTCGAAGCTGTCCATCGTCTACGGTACCTCGTTCATGAACGTGATCCCGTACTACAAGATGGTCACCGAGAGATCGGTGATCATAGACCCACTTACCGGAGCCCCCCGGGTCATCAAGCAGAAGGCCCCGAGGCTGCGGCTGAAGATCGAGACATGGGCACCGTGGGAGATACTGCACGACCCGGCCGCGACCGGCCTTGAGGACCCCGACGACTGTCGCTATGTCATCAAGGTCCAGATCGCCTCGAAGAGCCAGATACGTCGCATGGCTGAGATGGGTGCCTACCCGGACCTCGACCTCGACAAGCTAGAGGAGCAGGCGACCGACTCGATCATGGACGTCGCCGACCACTGGGGCAGAGAGATGCTGCAGGCCTATGGCCTCTCGGACAAGGCCGACGATGATGACATCGGTGTCCTGCTGAGGTACGAGTCGCCGGAGCGCTATGTCGACATCTGGAACGGTGGCATCGTCCTGCGTGACATAGACAACCCGTACGAGCACGGTCAGATAAACCTGTCCCGTATGGTACACGTCACCAACCCGCACACTCAGGCCCGGTTCTTGGGTATCGGGGAGGCCAAGCCGAACGAGGTCCAGATCAGCATGCTGAACGACCTCTGGAACATGACCTTCGCGGCCCACGGCCTGATGAACCAGCCGGTGATCATGTACCGCAGCGACGCCATCGACGACGCCGACGATCTGGTATGGTCGCTCGGTAACCGCATCCCGCTGTCGAGCACCTCTGACCGCCCGATCTCTGACGATGTGATCGTCTCCGCCGGTACCGGACTACCCAAGGAACACTACCTGCTCCCTCAGGCGGTCGAGCGCAATATCGACCTCGCGGCCGGGGAGTTCTCACCGAACCGTGGTGAGGTAGGTGACTCCGATACCGCGACCGAGTTTGTCGGCGCCATGGACATGGGCGCCCAGCGGAACGAGGAGTCGACCCGTCTCGGGGAGCTGGTCTTCCTCGCTGACTTCGGCCCCAAGGCGTCGGCTATCGTGGAGCAGTTCTCCAACCTGAACGACGTCATCGAGATCGTCGGGCAGGAGAAGGCGATGAAGCTGCTGTCGGCGAACCCGGCCGATCTGCCAGGCGGGTTTAACTTCAACTTCAAGGGCAGCGACATGGTCGCCAATCTGGTAGCCAAGCAGGCTGCCCTGAGGGCCATGGCCGAGGTCCTGATGGTTTCCCCGGCGGCCCGCCCGGGTGGCGTCGAGAGGGCGCTGCTGGAGCTGCACGACTTCAGGTTCGATGAGATCGAGAAGATGTTGATGACCGACGAGGAGCTTGCCATCAAGCTGCAACAGGAGGCTCTCCTGAACGTACTCCTCGGCGTGTCGCAGAATAACGCGCAGGCCCCCACGCCGACGGCTGCGGCCGGTGGTAACAAGCCCGCGAAGAACAAGAAGGCCGATGGCTATGCCTCCACGCAGAATACCGGCAGGCAGGTCCGAAACGGCAGACAGGGATAGGAGAGAGCTATGAAGAGACTTCTGGTACTCGCCACCGTTTTGCTGCTCTTGGCGGCAGGGGTGCAGGCCGAGGTATCAGCGACGTTCACTGAGACGATCGTGGCGGCTGACACCGGCGACGTGCGGACGGACACGTTCTATACCGAATGGTTCCCGATGTACAATGTCGAGCACATTCAGTTCCATGTCGTGTTCGACGAGGACACCAGTTGGGGCGACGATGACTCATGGGTCCTGTTGCTCCAGCAGTCCTACAACAAAAACACCATCGTGTCGTCTACGCTGTCAGACACCCTGACCGAAGACGCCGATGCCGCCCTCACGCTCCAGCTCGATCGGAGCGATGACGACGTGATCTATCACTGGGGGCGCTGGGCATGCATACACGCAGATTCGATAGGGGTAGATGAGGCAGACAGTGCGACTGTGGGTGCAACCTACACGAACACCCTCTTCGTCTACTACATGTTCACACAATAATGGAGGGATCGATGAAAGCAAAACTGATCGTCGCGGTTGTCGCGATCCTCGCACTGGGTACAGCCCTATTTGGGGATGTTCCTCTGGTACGCACCTTCTATGGTGACGTCAGCGCGGACAGCCTGTACTATGTCGAGGTGACCGCCGACTACGACACCGGGTTCCAGCTACTCGAAACGATCATCCCTGTCCTCTCTGATTCCGGGGTGGTCGTGGTCGAATTAAGTGGCGTCGCGACCATGTCGCAGGGGGAGAGACTGTTTCTGGGGATCGGGAGCAATTCGGCCGCAACAACCGCAGCCGAGCAAGACACGTTTAACATCGCGATGCCACGCGGCTTCGTTGGCGAGATGCAGGTTCCGTTCAACTTTGCATGGTCGTACAGCAACGACGGTGCCTTGACGGACAGCATCTTTGTCTGCGGTGCGGTCGGTGGGAGTACGGTGTCAGAGCGCGTCACTATCAACGATGTGCATATAATCGCCCGAACCACTGACCAGTAAGGCATGAGATGAGGAACTTACTGTCACGGGCACGTACCCGGAAGTTCGACGTTGCGGCCGAGGCCGAGAAGCTGGCGCAGTCACTGGCGAAGCGCGAGTCGTTTCACCTGCTGTCCCAGCATGTCTCGTACGCGGACCTCAAGGAAGAGCTTCTGGACCAGATAAGACGGGCAGAGCGGAGTATACTCCACATGTCCAAACGCCCTAACCGGTATGCCGAGCAGATAGTCGCGGCCGAGGCCTATATGCAGGCCTGCCTCCATCTACTCACCGCCATCGACACGGCGGGTGACGGGATGGAAAAGTACCGCGACCGGCTGCTCCATTACCAATCAATCATCGAAGGGACGACCCACTCTGACCGGACCCGGCAACGGACGACCCGGTAAGGTGGACCCCAGAAGGAGATGTTATGTTGAATCAGTTGATTACTCTCGACAACCTGAGATTGCGGGATGCCCTAACCGACCAAGGCGGCGGTGACCCCGACGAAGAGGAAGGCTGGGTAACCGAACTCGGAGATGGCGACGACCTCGAACAAGAGGACCGCGATCTGGAGGACGGTGCAGAAGGAAGTGACGAGGACGAAGAGTCCGAAGAAAAGGCCGGGGATGACGAGGACGAGACCCTCGCTTCGACGAAGGATAAACTCTCGTTCATCTCTCAGAGGCACCAGAAGGTCATGGAACTGCTCGGCGACGAGTACCCGGACGTGGCTGACAACATTCGCAGCCAACTGAAGGGCGAGACCAAGAACGTGCAGGCCCCAGTCACTCCCCCGCAGGCAAAGACCGACGAGACCAACAACGACCACGCGCAGCTGACCGATCTGACCCAGCAGCAGTTGGGTGACTACATCTCGAAGACCGTGACCAGCGCTGTCGCTGAGACGGTCAAGCAGATGCAGCAGACCGCGCAGACGGAGGCCGAGTTGGACCTCGTATTCCGCGAGCTTAACACGCTCGCCGGTGACTTCAACCTCACGAAGGATGAAGTACAGGCGGCACTCACGGAGGTCAACAAGCTGGGCATCAATCCCAAGACCCCGGGCAAGACCCGGTCATTTGGGCTTGCTGTATCTCAGGCGTTCCAGAACATCGCGCTACGCAATGCGATGAAGGGAACAGCGCGAGGGGCGGCGGCTGACGCTGAAGACGCCCAGCGCAAAGCTACCCTGACCCGTGTACCGGGTCGGCAGGTGGCGAAGCCCGGGGCGAAAAAATCTAACGAAGAAATCGCCCTCGAACGCATGCGCCAAGTTGGCCCGCGTGGTTCCCGGAGTGTCTTAGACTCCGAGAGGAACGCGACCAAGAGATAGGTGCACGACGGTCGAGGGGTGAAGGAGATAGAAGAAGTGCGCAACTGGAAATTCTACAGCCTGAGCTTGCTGTGGGCAGTCGCGTTTGTCTGGGGGATCATCGACATGGCCTCCGCCGGTGCGGCCTTCGCTTTGGCAGCTATCGGCTCGCCGACGATGGTCACTGGTGCGAGAGCCCGCGCTAACTGGGAGTCTTCGCGAGAGGACACTCAGTTCGCCCGTGGCATCTCGCTCCTGCAGCCGAACGAGAACCCGATGACCCTCATCACCATGGACCTGTCGACCAAGACGTCTGCGACGGTTGATTACAAGTGGTACGAGGACGAACTGACCCCGTTCCACGACCAGATCAACTACGCTGGCGGCGACCTCGACGGTTCGTCCACCGCGATCGACGTCGATAACGGCGACCGGTTCGCGGTCGGTGATCTGGTGATGCACGACCTCACTCGCGAGGTTATGCTGGTGACCGCAGTGACCGGTGACATCCTGACCGTGACCCGTGACTACGGGCAGGCTGGTGAGGGTTGGACGGCGCTGGCTGGGAGCCCGGCAAACAACGACTACGTGTCCATCGTGGGCAACGCCTTCGAGCAGGGTCATCCCCTGCCGAGCATCCGCTCGACCACTGAAGTCCTGTACACCAACTACTGTCAGGACCTCCGGACCCCGCTGGGGATGTCGGAGGTTGCCGCTGCACAGCGTGTGCGCGGCGAGAACGACCTGACCTTCCAGCAGAGGAAGGCCGGTATCGTTCACCAGTACAAGATGGAGTACCAGCACATCTGGGGGAAACCGTATGCCGGAGACAAGGGTTACTACGTCTCCACGACCAGCAATACGGCGCCCACCACTGCCGGTGGTATGAACCACTACATGGGTGAGTACGCCCCCGCCAACCAGAAACAGGATCAGGAAGAGCTGACCGAGTACGAGTTCCAAGAGATGATGGAATCCGTGTTCGAGTACGGCTCTTCGACGAAGTATTGCTATTGCCCGCCGAACCTGCGCAGTGCGCTGGATGCGTGGGGCATCAGCAAGATGAACACCTTTGTCGGAGACTCCATCTACGGTATGCCTGTGAGCCGCTGGACCTCCTCGCACGGCGAGGTAGTCTTCGTGAACCACAAGCTGCTGAAGCGGCGTCAGTCCACCGATTACTTCTATGCGTTCTTCGTCGATCAGGACGAGTTGAGCGTGGTCTTCCACCAGAAGATCGGCTCTACCCGCCTCCGTCGGATGGACCCGTACAAGGCGACCGGTGAGACCGGCATCAAGCGTGAGTTCCAGACGATCTCGTGCATGCACTTCGGCATGCCCGCGAAACATCTGCGGCTGCGCTACAAGTCGTGGACTCGATAGTCTCCGATTAGACTGCACCCGGGGTCGTTTGGCCCCGGGTGACTTAAGGAGCTGATATGGTAGACGAAGAGAAGCAGGAAATGACGTCAAACGAGGCGCGAGAGGTGCAGGCGGACACCGATAAAGAGTTCGCCCGACTGGAGGCAGAGAGGCGGTCGGCCGAAGAGGCTGCTGCGGTTAATGCCCCCAAGGATGACACCTTCAAGATGCCCAAGAAGTTCGAGCCGGGGGATGTCTACATCTTCCGAAGCCTCATCGACTGTATAAAGGTTCTCACCACGGGTCGCGGTGACCAGCGCAAGCACTTCCGCGCGGTCTTTGATCGCGGGGTGTTCGCACTGACGCAGCCGCTGTGCGCTCAGGAGGACTGGACGATGCAGGAGGTGCTGGACAAGCTGTTCAGGCTGACCGAGTACGGCCACGAGTTCCGCATGGTCTCTGGCCCGGGGTTCGTTCCCGGTGGCGGTACCATCACGTGGAACCGTGAGGCCGTGAGTCGTGTCAAGCAGCGTGAACTCGAAGTGAAGAGGGGTATGAGAGCAAGTGGCAACTAAGCGTAAACTTTGCATCATCATGCCCACGCACGACGGCGGGATGCTCGCAGGGACCTACAAGGCCCTGCGGCATCTTGAGGCGGACCTCGCGGAGCACAAGATCAAGGCCGAGGTCTGCGCCCCGGTGCGCGGCAGCGTCCTGCCTAACGTACGGCAGGCAACATTCGATCAGGCCATGGACAGCGGCGCCGAGTTCATCCTGACAATCGATAGCGATATGCACTTCCCGCCATGGGCGGCGAGGCATTTGATCGCACACGACAAGGACTGCATCACCGGGATGTACTTCATGAAGACCCCGCCCTACAACTGTGCGCACGCGATGTGGGACACGTCGGAGCTGGACTACAGGACCATCGGGATGCCTGACAGCCCTGACGAGCTTATCACTGTCGACGCTATCGGGGCCGGGTTCCTGATGGTGAGGGCGCAGGTGCTCAAGGGTATCGAGAAGCCGTGGTTCCGGTTCTGGGAGCGCGGTGTCGCCAAGCGGCAGCAGGGTGAGGACTACTACTTCTGCAAGAAGCTGACCGACGCGGGCAAGAAGATACACGTTGACCCTTCGTTACAACTGGGGCACATCACCGACTCGGTCGTCACGTACCGGGACCATGTCATGTGGCGGACATACATGTCTGTCCGTCAGAAGGCCGGTATCACGGAGCCCCCGTCAAAACCTGAGATGCAGGGACTTCAGTTCTCTGCTATGAGGGCCATGCTCAATGACGGAGCAAGAATACATCGACCGGGCGATTAAGCGCCCGGCAATGGCAGCGTGGGCGGCTGACGCCACCGAGAAGGGTGTAGCCCTCAGGGCCGCGCTCTACAACGCGCTCTCTCAGATCGCACTGTATGTACGGCCACCGTACGCCAAGGCGACCCACACGGTCACGGTTACGTCCGACGCCTCCACCTACGTCCTGCGTGGAAGCGGTGGCGACTGTCTCGACATCATTGAGATCACGGACAGTGACGGCAGGACGATACCCGAGATCGGCGAGAAGCAGTACCGCGAGAGCCTGCGGCGCGGTACCTCCTATAGCAACACCAAGAACTGGTACAACGCAGGGGAGTCGGGAGGCTATCCAGTTGTTACGTTCGTGGACACCCCGAGCGACACTGAGGTTTATACATATCGATACCACCGCAACCGGGTGGACGCCGACGAGGTCCCTGAGATATGGTCATGGGTGGTTTTCCGTGGCATCGAGGCGGACCTGTTCGGGGCCGCATCGGTCTTCTCGGCTCAACAGCAGGCGAGAGCGGTAGACCCGAGCTACTATGACCATAGGTTCAAGATGGCGCTGAAGATGATGAAGGACAAGTACCCGGCCCGTGACGGGTCTGAGAGGAAGTCCATGATGGACAGGAACTGGGCCACCATGAACAGGAGAAGGAACAATAAGTATGGGTACTAAGATACGGGCCTTCTGGCTCGTGCTCGCGTTCATTTTCCTCACCTCTGGGATAGCCGCCGCCGCATCACCACGGCTTGACAGCTTGAGGGCGGCGGTCTATTCCCAACTTGATGTCAAGGACGGTGGGGATCGCAAGATCACCTCGGCGAAGGTGACCCGTGCGATCAACCGAGCATACGAGCATGTAGCGAACAGGCTACCGGCCATCGAGGCCACCGACACGGTCGTGATCTCCAAGGCCGACGACGGTGGGGTCCTACCGGATGACTTCAGAACGATCGGTGACGTGTTCCGTCTCTGGGGCGACACCATCAGGGTCCAGTTGGACGTAACGCCGTTCGACAGCCTTGACGTACTCGCACCGACCCTCGATGAGAACATCCACCAGATTCTGCTGACCGGCGACATCTCTCCGCTCAACCCAAGGCGGTGCTATGTCTTCAACGGTCGGCTGTACCTGCACCCCAAGTACGCCATCGACACCACGCGCAGTGACACCCTGCAGGTGCACTACTACGCGGCAGCCGAGACCCTCGTCGACGACACCGCAACCGTGAAGGTGACCGGTGGATACATCGAGCCGATCATCCTCTATAGCTGCTCGCTGCTGTCGATGACCAGAAACGACTTCGAGGCAGCCATGGCCTACATGCAGATGTACGCGGTCGTGGCTGGCGACAAGAATATCATAGACATCGGGGGTCAATAATGACCATGGGCCCGAAAAAGGTGGTTGCTTTCGCGCTCGTGACACTCGCGTTACTCGTTGCGGGACTTGCAGTTGCGGAGACCAGTGGCTGGGTCGCTATGCGGGACATGTCTCTCGGACTCTATACCCGGCCGGACATTGAGGATGTTCCTGCGGGTGCCGGGACAATCGTGCACAACGTGGACCTACATAAGAATGTTGGTGCCCTCACTGTCCGTGACGGGTACGATGACGTGGTGACCGTGTACGGGACCGACTCTATACTGGTCAACGGGCTGTTCGCCGCCCGCTACCGGGACGGCACTAAGCAACTGTTCGCTGCCGTCGATGGTTTCAAGGACCCCGGGTACGGTGACCTGTATGTGACCGCAAAGAACACCATCAGTTTCGGCATCCTCGATACCATGGCGCTCCTGCTCGACGCCGGTCGTCTGGCGCGGTTTGACTCCGGCGGCGTCAGCGTGACCTATGTCGACATCGGGCTCGAAGTCGGTGGGTTCTACGTCGCTGGCAGCAGGCCGGTGTGGTGGGACTATGCCGACACGATCCGGTTCACCTGTGTTGAGCTTCCCGATCTCCCGCGCAGTACCGCCGAGATCATGGACTCGCTCCAAGACTCTATCGTCAGCATCATTAACGGATCGCTCTGCAGCCTCTACGTGACAGCGGCGGAGGTAGGCGACACGGTCCTCGTCGGGGAGGTCGCAGACTATGGTCTGGAGATCGACGGCTCATACGAGGTGAAGTATTCCTACAACGCCTACGAGACAAACTTCCCGTTCTCTGAGATCATGGCAATATCAGAGGTCCGGGGGAGCGAGATCAGCGGCGAGGTTGCAACCTATGTCCCGGTCACCAAGTCGGTGGACTGGGAGCAGTTCGATCAGATGATCCTCCTCTCGAACAGTGTCGCGAAGTCGACCATCTACAACGGCTATTATACCTCGACCCTGCCGCTAACGTCGCCGGGGGAGTGCTATGTCACACCCCTGTCGGACTCGTGCGGTATGCGCGGCAACTATCGCTATGCGCTAAGGTACGCCGGACTGGCTGACTCGGGGGCTGACACCATCTACTCGAACCACCTCGGGTACCTGTCAACCGATGTCGTCTCAGAGTACGACAAGGTGCTCCTGCATCACTTTCCTCCGGCGATGATCGACGGCATCTGTGAGACCGACTCGACCACGTACGACATCTTCCGCTCAACCGGCACCTTCGGGTTCCCGGACAAGGCCGACTCCGTGTACTGGATCGGTCAGGTGGTAGTGGACTCCACCAACTACCTCGGTGCTACCTTTATCGACTCTCTGAGCGACGCGGACCTGCTCGACACCGGCCGGACAAACTACGAGGCGCTGCCGATGTTCGAGGAGGCGATCACCCGGAACATGATTCAGGTCCCGGACAGTGTCGCCAGACGAAGATACCCGGGAGCCCCGTCCATTCTCGGCACCGACAGTATCGACAACAGCGCAAGCGCTGCCGGTATCTGGGCCAACGCGCCCTTCCATCCGACCATGGTCGGCTATGTCTGGTACTGTCAGTACGTCGACACCCTGTCAGGTATACCGAGCGACACCGGTGAGGCGACCGCTCTGTTTGCCGGTGGTGGCCCGGACTCGGCGGGCGACTACGCCGACTGGTTCCAAGGCGTGAGTCGACAGTTCTGTGAGAAGGTGACCCTCGTATTGCCTCGAACCAACGACAGCAACGTGCAGTGCCTGCTCTGGCGGGCGCCGGTGATACCGATTAAGACCGACACCAACTGGTCGGCGTTCAGCGAGTACGGGTTCTGGAGCGGCGGCTGGTTTGAGGGCCTCGGTGACTGGCGGCAATACTACACGGCGGAGTACGCTGCACCGTATGGCTACCTCGTGGGCCGGTTCGATCCGGGCGACACGGTGATCGATAGCATGGACTACAACAAGCTGGTTGCCAGCCCGTCGTTCACGAGGAACTCTGCTCCTCCCTATATGACCGACCTCTTGGCGTTTGACCAGAGGCTGTTTGCCACCGACGGTGACAGGGTCTTTGTCTCGCAGCTGAAGGACAGCCTGTTGACGTTCACGATCCTCGACGAGGTCTGGGTCGACCCCTATCAGGGCGAGAAGATTATCGGCTTGGTTGCCGCCCCGGGTGGCGTTGTGAAGGTGATCAAGCAGCGCTCAACCTACACCCTCGGCAAGGACGGGAACGGTTACTGGAAGCTGACCCAGTTGTCGGGCGACTACGGGGCGGTGGCTCCGCGCTCTATCGCGGTCTCCCCTCTGGGGAACTACATGCTGTCCGAGGACGGTGTCCGCAGGGTAGAGGAGGGGCAGTACAAGGCCCAGTCGTTCATCCAGACCATCATGTCGGCGTCCCTCGATAACTTTGACGACATCTCCCCGGCCGACATGTTCGGCGCCTTCGCGGTGTACCACGACCAGAAGTATATGCTCACCATACCGGGGATCGATACCCTGTACGTCATGCACGAGATCATCCAGCCCGGTCAGGGTGTGCAATATGCGTGGGCGACGTGGAGCGTCCCGATGGCTGCCGCCACTCACTACGATCCCGACCAGTCGGAGACCGCCATCATCGACGACACCCTGCTATTCTCTCAGGCCGGGAGCAACGTGATCTATCAGCTCGGGAAGTCCGGCCTCGACGGCGGCACCGCTCCCGTCAACTGGCAGTTCCGTACCGGGCAGATCAACCAGTTCTCCGGTCTCCAGTACGACGTCTCAGACGTGGTCCTCGGGACAGCGGCCGAGGACACCACGAACCCGTACCTGAGAATCTCGTTCATCGGGGATCGGGACACGACAGTGACAGACCTCAATGCGACAGTGGCCCGGCTCGACACCGCGAGATACCACTGGTTCAGCCAGTCGGGTGCCGCCCCCAGCGTCTCATGGATAGTGGATATGACCACCTCCCGCCCCGCCGACTCTGTCTGGCAACCGAGCGGTGAGGCGGCGATACAGTCTCTGATGATCAACCTGATTCCGAGGGGCACCCCTCCGAAGGAGTAGCTATGCCTTTCCGTCATAAGGTGCGCACACAGGAACCGGCTCAGACGCCGTTCTTGTCTTCCATCGGCCTGACTCCGGCCAACATCGGCAGCCTGCTGGGCTCGCTCGGCAACGGCCTATTCAGTTGGCTCGGTGGCAGCGGTGCGAAGAAGCAATATAAGGCCGATAGGTCCAACCTTGAGGGCACGATCGGTACCGACATGATCGATGTTAATCAGATCAGCGGACTGCTGCAGAAGGCGATCTGGAACAGCTCCGGGGAGGTAGCGCCCGGGATGCAGGCCATGTACGGCGAGAACTACCAAGGGGCTCTGGCTGAGAGTCGGATTTCCCAGCTCACCAGTCTGCTGGCCGACATGCACTCGCAGCACCAGTTCAAAAAGTCGGCCCGCGACTACGACGCCCGCAAGACACTACTGGGCCTGTCGGCCCAAGACTACATGGGGTAAGCTATGCCGAGACCTCGTAATTTAGCTGACGTGCTTGCCAACACGCTGGGACAGTATTCGCAGACCGCTGTCCCTGTCGCACAGCAGGCCTACAAGAACCGGATGTATGAGCAGGAGCAGACCCGGAAGGCTCGGAACGACGACCTTAACCGCACCCTGCAGCTCGCCCGGCTTCAGATTCAGGCTGGTCAGTACGGCCTCGCGCAGAAGCGCGAGAAACGGCTTGAGGCCGAAGCGAACAAGCCGGACGAACCCGGGAGCCTGCAGGGGCTGCTGGCCTCCTTGTTCAACAAGGGTGACTCTGCCGGGGTCGACGACGTCTTGGACCTCACGAGGCGGTTCCACGAGGCAGGCAGGAAGCCCGATAACAAGAAGGTCGGGGTGAAGAAGTTCGGTATGCCCGAGGCCCTACAGGAACTCAACAGCATGCTGGATGCGATCGCTGGCGATCAGGTCACCGAGGCCAAGTATTACAAGGGGCTGGAGGTACCCGACGCCGAGGTCGCCGAGCAGTTGGGGTATCAGCGCTATATCGGCTACGACCCGGTGAAGCGGTTCGAGAGTGTGGTCGCCCCTCAGCTTAAAGCGGGTTCGTTCGAGGGTGACCAGCTTAATCAGGTACTGGACGCCTACCTGCGGGCGATGCCGGAGCTGGGAGCAAGCATCGGGAACATGCGCGGCCCGGCCCCTCAGGGAGAGATGCAGGGGCCACCTGACATGGGTGCAGAACCTGTGCTCAAGAACGAGAAGGCCATGGCTGAGATGTTCCAGTCTGGTGAGATGGATTCGACTAAGGTTGACAGCGTCTATGCGCTCCTCATTAAGGAGATACAGGACCCGTCCTCCCCGAACTACATCTCTGACCTACAGGAGCAGTTGGATAAAGAAGGCGGTCAACGGAAGGTTGAGCAACTGCTCTCAAACATGTTTATGCGGATGATGACAAAATATGCCGAAACTGGACGAACTCAGCAGTAGGTACGCCTCTCAGGAGCGCACCTTAGACGACCTCTTGGCTCAGTGGCGGGTGCCACAGCCGGGCGAGCGTCCGCAACCCTACAGGTCGCCTGACATCGGCCGACAGTTGTTTGGCTCCGCCCTCGACGACATGGAGGCCCCTGACTACGGGGCGAATCCGCACGACTTCCTGAAGTACGGCGCAAACCTGTTCTCCGGTTTCGGTCAGCAGGCCGTCGAAGGTGTTAGCCAGCTCGAAGGACCGGTCGAGGCGTGGCCGCTCTCTCCCTATGAAGAGGACCCCACGGAAGACCAGCTGCGGGCCGACGCCGCGTGGGACAAGCTGAGCGAGGCCGATCGCATCGGGATCGCTATCCGCAGGACCATGTTCGACGCCCTACAGGGTGCGATCGGGTTCGCGACACAGACACCCGACCAGATACTGAACCCCGAGAAGTACGAGGGGCAGGACGTGCCGACCGGTATAAGCGGTATCCCGGAGATGCTGGCCGATGCCGCCGGGATGATTCTCGACGTGCCGTCCCAGATGCACTTTCTGGCCGCAGAGACAGGGGCCCCCGAGTTCGTAGAGAAGGGCCTGAGCGGTATCTCCGGCATTATCAATGCCCTGCGGACGGTACCGACCAAGGCCCTGTTCGCCACCTCTGGGCTACCTGAGGCGATGAAGATTCACGCCGGGCAGGCCCAAGAGAAGTATCAGCAGGCCGTCAACCATCTCTACGAGTCCCCGTCGACGATAGTGTTCGGCTCCATGATGACGAAGGGTGTCTACAAGGGAGCCGCCAAGGGCGTCGAGGTGCTGGATAACCTGCGGAAGCGGAGGCGGGCTGCTCGGACAACCCCAGCCAACACCTTCGGCGAGGTGGGCTCTGGACCGAGGGCGTTCCCGGAAACCGCCAGAAGGGCCGCTACGGAGGCCGTAGAGCGCATGCGGCAGGAAACCGGAGCGGGACCCTACTCCAGCCAGAAGATCGCTCAGGAGCGAGCTATGGGCGCGAGAAGGGCATTAGAGGAGGCGAGCATAGAGAGGCTCCGCCAAGGCGACGCCGGATACGAGAATCTGACCGTCAAGATACCGGGTGAGACCAAGATGAAGAAGGTCGCGCCGGAGAAGGTGTTTGGGGCCCCGAAGAAGGCTGACACGATCGGGGTGAGTAGGGCCAAGAAGGCTTTGGCTGCCCTTGGCGCCGGTGCGGTGGTGAGCGGTGCTATCGCGCTCGGTATGAGCGACGACAAGATAGAGGACGCCATCGGCACCGGGTTGAGTATGGCCGGTGTTGCCGGGGCGGTTGCTGTCACGAAGGGTAAACCTGTCCGCGCCCGCAAGGTTGGCGAGGCCACTATGAGGCGCATTAAGACCCTCGGCGATGGTGACGGCATGACCATTAACGGGCTCTCCTTGGCCGAGAAGATGACCGACGGCTACCTGACGACAGTCGCCAGCGTGAAGCTGCCGCTCAACAAGTTCCGCCCAGAGCTTGTGCAGACGTTCGTTGACCGCTACGGGAAAATCATCGAGAAGTACGGGGATCACATTGACTTCGGTCTCTACAAGTTCGAGGACGGTAAGCACATCTCGATCGACATGAACGTCCGCATGAAGACAGTGCGACAGGCACGCGAAGTTGCCTCGAAGCTCAACCAAGAATCGGTCAGGGTTATCCGCGATGGTACTTACGTTGGTGGCATACCTGCCGGTGGTACCGGCGTCCTGCCCAAGGGGCTGAAATCCGTGAGTGCGATCGACCGCACGATACGTACCGCTCTCAATCGGGACAGTGCCGGGCTCACCTCGTTTGGTGCCGCCGCCATCATGGACCTGAAGCCCTCGCAGCGAGGGAGCTTTACGGCGTGGAAGAAGACCATGGACCGTCACTTCGGGGAGATGTTCCCAGAGCCGGACTGGAGGGCCTTGTATGAGTCCTCTCAGAAGGAGTTCTCCAAGCTGGCCGACGAGGCGATCGATGGGGCACTGCCGGAACTCCAGAAGGTAGCAAAGCGGATAGAGGAGTTCAAGTGGGCGTCCGACTGGTACCGTCAGGCCGCACCGGCTATCGAGCGGTGGTTTGGTCCCGAGATGGTCGAGAAGATCGCGGGTATTATCGCGCTCACCTCCAGCGGCATGGAGTTCCGCTCGAACCTCACCAAAACCTTCGACTACGTTCGGGCGATCGTTAAAGGTAAATCTCTGGCTGAGATAGAGAAGATCAGCGGGTACGCCCCGGGTACCGGGAAGAAGGTTGCCGCGTTCCTCAGGGAGGGTGCCAGCGCTTTCAAGGATGACCCTAAACTCTACCCGTTCTTCAGGAACTTGATGAACCAGACCGAGCTTGACAGGGCTCTCGTGACAGTTGATATGCAGGCCCTGCGAGACATGGGGTTCCCGGACGCCAGCCGTGGCGCCCGCAAGTCTCCGACCCCGGCACCTGCGAGGGTGCGCATTGCCGACGCAGCTATACGACTAATCGCTGATCGGCTCAAGATGGACCCGTCGGACGTACAGGCCGCGTGGTGGGTGATGGGCAAGATAGAACGCGCCAGTGGTATAGCGGCAAAGGCTGGCCGTGGTCCCGGGGTGCCTCTTGAGATGGTGGATCGTCTACGCAACTTTCTCACTAAGGACCCGAAGGCGTTTCCGCTCAAGGACCGCCTTGAGATGACCGCCGCGTTCCGCTATATCACCGACGAGTTGGCGACCGGCCGCAAGGTGCGACTGGACCCGTCCAACCCGAAGGCCCGCGCTAAGGGCGAGGCGGTCTCCGCCGGTGAGGTCGAGTATTACACTATGGACAAGAAGGCCCACCGTCAGAACAAGGTGGAGCCCGACATCCCTCAGCCGCCAAAGGCCCTGAGCCTATACACCGAGAACGCGACAGCGGAGGCCTCCGTTCTGTCGGCTACGAGGTCTGCCGTCAAAACTATGATCGAGACCGACAAGCTCTACGATCTCATTCGGGACCCTGAGGGTCTGGTTAAGCAGTTCGAGGGTCGTCCCAATGCAATGGAGCAGCGCATCTACCAGCGAGGATACGCTGGTACGGTCGATCAGCGCCACGGCATTATCCGAATGTTTGACGCCGTCGATGCCAAGGTGGTAAGCTCCTCGAAGGCCGGTCGTGCGCTCGCGCAGATCGGGGACATCGTCAAGAAGTACGGTGGCAATGTTATTATCGGCGGTATCAGTGGCGGGTTGTTGTTCTATCTGGGGAGCGACGAGCACAGTAGCGCTCAGGAGAAGCTCGCCGGTGGGCTGAAGTGGCTCGTTGGCTCGATGGCGCTGGGTGCGCTGTTCGGTCGCGGCAAGGGCAAGAAGCCTCTCGTCGAAGAGTCCAGGCCTAAGCCGAAGGTCGATCTCGCTGACGCCATGACCGAGCGCTATCGCAACCAACAGGTGCGCGTCGAGAAGGACGGCGGCTACGGACTCTCGAAGGAAGCCAACCAGCAGATGCGCGAATCTGTCAACCTGTCCCGGATACCTGACGCCAATAAGCGCTCGTGGAAACACCTCTATGGGGAGATGGTTAGGACCGGAGCCCCGGAGGAGGGTATCAACCTCGCCCGTGAGGCAGTGACGCTGAAGCGCCCGATGTCTGACCTTGAGGTGGCTGCGATGGCGGCAAAGAGAGATCAGACCCTGAAGCAGCACCGTCAGGTCACCATGGAGATGGAGAAGCTGATCGATAGCTCCGACCCGCAGGGTAAGCTGTCGGTTCTCCGGCAGCGGGAGCGGCTACTGCTCGAAGACCTTGACGTCCTGAGTCAGGGCATGGTGGCGTCTGGGCGTGAGAGCGCCCGTGCTCTGGCGATCCGCCGGGCGTTCCTCGCTGAGGAGAGTTTTGAGGTCGCCGACCTGTTGCGCGAGGCCAAGGTACGGAAGGGGTCGAAGCTCTCCGAGGCCGAGACCATGAAGGTCCGTGAGTCCGCCAAGCAGATCGCCGAACTGGAGAGGAAGCTGGCCGATGCAGAGAGAAACATGGAGCAGTCCATCAAGGACCGCGACCGGGCCGTTGCCGAAGCGGTTGCTGAGATCGAGGCGAAACGCGCTCGCTCTCAAGCGAAGACCGCGACACAGAAGCAGAAGATTCGTGCCGAGAGGGCGGAGATAAAGAAGAAGCTGGCTGACCTCGGACTCCGGGTGAACGACATCACCGGTGTGAGTACCGAGGGCGCCTACCTGATCGGTCAGTTGGCTGTCACCTACATGAAGGAGGGGGCCGCGACCTTGGAGCAGGTGGTCGCACAGGTGCGACAGGTGATACCGCAGTTGACCGACGCCGACGTCTACGAGGCGATCGCGACCAAGAACCCGAAGGCCCAGCGACGGGCTCGCACCGCTGCCGAGAAGCGTGTGACCCTGCTGAAGAAGCAGGCCCGGTTACTGGATGAGGTCCGCAAGCTGGAGGAGGGCCTCGCACCCAAGCAGGGCGAGCGCCCGAAGCCGCTCACCAACCAGACCATCACCGAGCTACAGGCGAAGGTTCGTCAGCTCCGCAAGATGGCCTACCGGGGGGCTGCCGACGCGAAGCGCTTGGAGCGATCCTTCGAGACCATGAACCGGCTACAGGACCAGCTCACCAATCACTACCGGGACATCAAGAAGAACCGTCCCATTGACCCGGTCGAGATCGCGACAACCAAGCAGATGGTCCGGGACCTGCGCAGTCACATGAAGGCGATCGACCAGCTCGCCGACCTAAACGAGCAGTTGCGCACCGGAGACTTCAAGACCCCCACGGGGCGCCCGGAGAGAAGGCTCCCTCCTGAGATGGAGAAGGTTAGGGTTGAGCTTGAGGTCGCCCGCAAGAAGGTGCGCCTCGAACTGGCCGAGATGGAGCCGCTGACCATGCGCGGTAGATTGAACGAGGGCCTGAACACCCTGCGGACCCTGAAGGCTACCGCCGACTTCTCGTCGGTCTTGCGGCAGGGACTTATCGCGACGGTCAACTATCCCAGCAAGGCGGTCCCAGCCTTCCTGAAGTCTGCCAAGGCTGCCTTCAGTGAGATGACTGCGGAGCAGATTCAACTGGGGATCAAGAACGCGCCCCATCACTGGATCAGGGAGCGGTCGAAGCTGTACCTCGCGGAGCTTGAGGGTGCCCGGTTGACCGCACGAGAGGAGATGTTCATGTCTCGTCTACTGCGGAAGGCCCCGGTATTTAAGAAAATCGTTGGCGCGTCCGAGAGGCAGTTCGTCACCTATCTCAACATGATGCGCGTCGCGGCATTCGACGAGTTCCTACTGAAGAACCCGAACGCTACACCTGTCGAGCTGGCAGCGTGGGCCGATTATATCAATGTTTCCACCGGTCGCGGCAACCTGCGCTCGTTCAGCACGGCAGGGACAGCCCTCGCGACCGTCGTCTTTGCGCCCCGGTTTGCGGTCTCCCGGTTCGAGACCCCCTACACCCTGATCCGTCACTGGAAGCAGCCCCGGGTACGAGCGAGGATCGCCAAGGAGCTGGCGACAACCATGTCGGTCGGCGTAACCGCACTGGCACTCGCCGATCTGGCTGGACTTGAGGTTGGGCTCGATCCCCGCGAGGCTGACTTCGGCAAGATTCGGTTCGGCGACACCCGGATCGACATCTGGGGCGGCATGCAGCAGCCCGCCAGGCTGTTCCTCCGAGCCGTCCTTCAGGCTGGCAAGGCGGCTGGTATCAATGAGGTTGGGGCATCCTACTCCGGTGAGAGTGTCGATGACCTCATGTGGCGGTTCATCCGCTACAAGGCGTCTCCGGGTGTGAACATCGTGTCGTCTCTGCTCGAAGGCAAGAATGCCGTCGGTGAGGAGGTGACCCCGATAGAGGTTGCATGGAAATCAATTCTGCCCTTGATTATCGAGGACATCGTGGACTCCTACCTACAGAGTGGGCTGGAGGCGGCTACGATCAGCGGCGCCCTGAACTTTATGGGCGTCGGGACCAACACATACCCCGATTCCGAATCTGCTCTGCGCCGACAGATAGAGAAGCTCCGCAGCGAGGGCCAGTGGCTCGAAGCAGCGGAGGCGAACAAGAAACTGCTGGAGGTTCGACGCCAAAAGAAGGCCGAGAAGCGGGCCAAGGAGGCCGAGAAGCGGGCCAAGCAGAACAATGTCGGAGGGCGCTGACGTGACACCAAGAGTAGACATTGAGAGCAGGTTCAAGAACTGGCTCGTGATTCTCGGGATCGCTCTCGGGACAATCGCCTCGCTGATGGGGGTCATCCACGCGATGAGCCTCCAGCGTATCGACGAGAACAGGTGCGAGATTCAGGCCAACTCGGCCGTGATCCAGAAAAACCAAGAGGCTATCGCTACTACGCAGAAGCTGGTAGCGGTCGACTCGGCCGGGCATTGTATGCTATTGGAGAGTGTGCGAGAATTAAGGCAGGCGGTCGACGAGCTGCGAGAAACCGTCATTAGACTTGAGGAGAGACAAAAATGAGGAAGACCATCCTCGCGGTGGTGCTGTTGGCCCTCGCTGTCAGCGCGGTGTATGCGAGCAAGACCCGCCCCACCAAGATTCACCTAAGGGATCAGGTAAAGGAATACTACCTGTCTGACGCCGGTATCGCTGGCGACAGCACCGACGTGTTCGACACTCTTAAGGCGTACATCGAGGCCAAGAGCAACTGTCGGATCATCTTCGACACCGGCGCGGTATATCACCTCCCCGTCACCAACGACTCGATTAGGATTCGTGAAGGGGTCGAACTGGTGGGCAGAGGGGCGCGGCTGCGGTTCGAGGTGTCAGGGACCGGTGCGATCCCCCTACAGGTGGGAGGTGACAATGTCTCCATCCGTGGCCTCACAATCGACGTGGACGCCACAGGCGACATATCCTCCGCGGGTGACGCCTACGGCGCCGCAATATCTGTTGGCCGGAGCGTTACCGGTGTATCATATGACGACATCATCATCGAGCAGAACGTGATCCACGGGCCGGAGAAGGCCGGTGGCGCATCGGTGGTCGTGCTGGGTGGCGCGGAGAATGTCCGCGTATCTGACAACAGGTTCATAGCCAACGACTCGGTCAAGAACTGCGTGCTGGTCAAATGGGGCAATACCCAGCAGCCGAAGTCCTTCGTCAGCGGTAAGACCCAGCACCCACGCGGGGTCGTGATCGAGAACAACTCGGTCGCTGCCATGGGCTACACCGGGGATACCACTATCGCGTTCAGGTTCGAGGGTGTCGCCTCGGGGCGCATCGCTAACAACACCGTGACCGGAGCCGACTTCGTGGCGGACGTGGCGTGTGGCACCTACGGCTACAGGTATTCGTCGCTCACATCGACCTCGCAGTTCGAAGGCAGCAATATCATCGTCGAGGGCAACGTGGGGCTCGCGTCGACCCTCTCCGGGTTCCGGGTCAATGGCCTCGCTGCGTCCCTTAACTCATGGCTGGCCGGTGACTCTTCAGCGGTCCTCACCGCCGAGGATGTCCGGTTCGACATGCCGGTAGAGTTTCGGGGGAACGGCGTGTACGGCGACACCGGGGTAGACCTGATCGGCGGCTACACGCTGGCCTACGCCAGAGGCGTCGGGATCACCGGCGGGCACGTCTGCGGGATGCTTGGCGGTGTTACCTTCGGTTCCTCCGTGGACGGACTCAACCTACTCGGTCTGACGGTCAGCGGGTGCGCCTTCTATGGTCTCTCGATCGACTTCGGCGAGGACTCGACTCTGGCACCTACTCACATCGACGTAACCGCGTGTCGGTTCATCGATAATAACCAGTACGACACCACGGCGACGATCAATGCCGAGGTCTATATCGACAACTGCTACACGCCGCTACTGGTAGGTAACTACATTAAGGCTCTGGCAGCCAACGGCTCGACCTCTGACTACGGACTCCATGTGACCGGCGACTGTCGCGAGGGCGGCTTTATCGCCAACGTGGTAGACTCGATACCGAACGCGGCCTACCAGATCACAACCACCAGCCGAGCGTGGACTCGTGGCTGGGAGGGTAACGTCGCAGGTACCGGGGTGGCGTCCGACTCTACCTATAACGGCACGGCACCGACCCCGCTCTCTATCAGGGAGACCGGCTGGCGCGACACCGACAGCACCCTTGAGGTGGAGTCCGGGGGCAGCAGGCCGGTCGTGATCGGCGGCGAAAAGGAGCGGGCACAGATTACGATCTACGATCAGCACAACGACAGCGCGGTCACTGCCGCCTTCGCTGACTCGTCCCTGCTCGCAGTGGCCCTCTATAACGCATCGACGAGTGACAGTGCGTTTATCGCCCTCGTCGGCGAGATTGGCGCGACCAATACGGCGCAGGCGGCGATCGTCTTCGAGCGGATGACCGAAGACACGTCGCAAGTGTCTGTGTGGGTAGAGACAGGAGCCGGGCCGGTGCGGGCGATGACCGTCAAGTCTGACGGCTCGGTCGCTCTCACCAACTACACCCTCCCGGCGGCAGACGGCACCAACGGCCAGCAGCTAACGACCGACGGGTCTGGTACCCTGACGTGGGCGTCCGCTGGCGGTGTCGGGACAGGTGACGATGTGCTCACGGACACCTCGGGGGCGGGTGATGTCGTCGACAACTCGGCCCTAATCCTGCAGGGGTATCCGGGCACTGTCGACTTGGACTACGACAACGACACGGTGCAGATCGTGGTCCTAAACAACCTTCTGAGCTATGCCGGGGATTCGGTAATCTTCTCCTTCTCGACCGGTGACACGCTACTTGTTTTCCCGGACGGTTCCGGTGTGACCATGCAGGTCAACGACGGCTCGGGGGTTTCGTACGCCGACTCGACCGGGGCGGTGACCCATGAATTTGTCAACGCACTCATCGAGGCGTACAACGAGGATGTCGGCGTCATCGTCGCTACCGATAGCGGCGTTACCAACGACTCTGTCGCCACCGACTCCGCCCTCAACGCGCTCCTCTCAGGGCTGCCCAGTACAGGCATCGTCGTACTATTCCCGCCGGGCAAGTACCTCCTCGACGATACCATAGCGGTGGTCCCGAACGGTATCGACAAGGTGACCCTGAAGGGTATCGGCTACCCCACCTTCTATTGCAGCAACTCACTGGACGGCGGGGGTGTCCTGATCATGGCCGGTCAGGTAGAGGCCGACTCTATCGACTGGGTCCACGAGGGTGTGATCACCGGGTTCCGTATCCACGACATGTTTGCCGACTCCGGCTGGAACAACGGTATCGGTTTCGCCTATGGCAACAACTGCCGGGCGTACGACAACCGGATCGTCCGAGCGGGTCGCAAGGCGTTCTCTCTCCACTACTCTATCTACAGTAAGATTTACGACAACGTCGTCGACTCCGCCGGTCACTGTGGTGTGATGGTGGAGCATGCCTTCGACACCACAGACGGTGGTGATACTCTCCTGTGTGGCTATGGGAACGAGGTGTACAACAACCGGATCATGCTAATCGACCCGGGCATTGACACGCTGATCGTCGACATCTCGGGGGCGGACGCCCTCGGTGCAGGTATCGTTGTCACCAATCATGGGTCGGCGAAGCCAACCATGAAGAACAACAGCGTCCGCAACAACATGTTCGGCACAACGGTCGACACCCTCGACAACCAGACGCCGATGGTCTGGCACCTCTACGACACAGTGTCGGTCAGCAAGAGCACGACCGAGGACTATGGCAACAAGAGGTTCGACGAGCCGTACTCGTTCACTATCGGCGGCGACGGGACGGTGATCGGCGGCGAGACCCACAACAACCCGGAGACCAACTTCTTCATGATGCTGGCCCGGCACTACAACTGGGCAGAGGAGCCGTTCTTGGTCTGGCACGCGACCGCCGGTACCTCCAACATCGTGAGTGTGGGTGGCGGTGACTCCCGCTGGAACGCTGCGCAGCGGATCAACTTCTACGCCGTAGATGACTCAGCGACTCTCTGGGACTCCGACTCCACGGTGTGGCTGAAGATGATCGTCGACGATTCTGGGGTCCATATCCGGGACGACTTCATCGTTGCCAACACGACCCAGCCGACACGCTACCACAGCCTCCGCCATGACGGCACCAACGCCTACCACTCATGGTGGTACGGTGACTACCGGTGGCAGAACGTCGGGGCTACCATCGGCTACATCGACTCTACCACCAACCGGTTCGTATTCACCTATGGGGCGTGGAAGCAGACCGAGACTGTTGCCGACAGTGCGCTCATCACCTTCGGACACGCGAAGGACCTGATCGCGGACAGCCTCGCAGCGTTCGTCGTTACCGACGTCGACACCAACGGTACGCAGATCAATGCGGCCTTGGGTGACCGGGCGAGCACCAGCGGTGACAGCTATACCGGCAGCCACGACTTTGGCGGTGCGAGCATGGAGATACCCAACGGCACTAACCCAACCGTCGATGACGCTGGGGAGGTTTCTCTCGACACCGACGACGGACACTTAAGGGTTTATCCGGGCGCACAGCGAGCGATACCTATTGTCCAGCACAAGGAGATTACTATCTTCGACCCTGACGCCGTACAGGCCATCAAGGACGCCGTGCCGCTCATGACGGTCGAGGCCGGTTGGGCTCCCCACGGTATCACAGTTGACAGCATCTGGGTGAAGCTGGACTCGGCCTATACCTCGTACGCGATCACTCTCGAAGAGTGGAGCGACCCGGTCACCGCGACGAGCGACATGGAGACGATAACCGTCTCGTCCGAAGACGAGGGCACCAACAGCGGCGCCCTCACAGACGGGACGATAGCGGCCGGTTCGATCATTATGGTCGACCTGCCAGACACCGACATAGATTGGGTACATGTATGTATCAGATACTACGTAACGCCGGGCGACTGATCCCACTACTGGTTCTGCTGCTGGCGGGACCGCTGCATGCGCAGTCACAGAACAATGGCTGTGCGCCGACCAACGATGGCAACATCGGTGCACAGCTAATCGTGATGCGCATGACCGTGGCTGACTCCCTGCACGGCAAGGTGGTTGACTCTCTTCGGTTTCCTCTTGGCCTGTTCCACTCTGGGTGTGACGGAGCCTCTTGGCGGTGGGCGGTGTACCGAGATACGACCGGCCCCGCTCCCGGTGACCTTGTTGACTTCCAGTCGGACTCAACCGTTATCGCACAGTCGGCATGGTCGGCCCGAGGTGACTCCCTGCTTGTGGTCGGTTCCGGTAGCGCGACCGCCGAGAACGGTACGGCGCTGGACTCCGGATCGACGTACTGGTTCGGTGTCTGGTCGAGCTGTAACAACAGCGCCTATGTCCAGTGCAGCGTTCAGTACAGCGGTGGCAACGTAGCGTGGAGTGAAACATACAACGCGGACTCCGCTCACGCCGACCCGCCGGACCCGTACGGGACCCCGACGGGCTCGATCGGCAGGTGCTACTCCTTTGAACTCTTCGTCTCCGAACCCTCGGCCGAGGAGCCGGAATCAGTGAGGCAGATATGGTAAAGAGACTGTTGCTCCTACTCCTCATCCTGACGGCAAGCGCATCGGCCCAGATCGGCTACGGTGGCCGACGGGCTGTCGGCACCAATACAATATCGGCCTCGGGCTACGCCTTCCTCCCCGCGCCCCGTTTTCAGGGCGGCTACATCGGCGACACCTGCGTTGTGATCTGCAATCAGGACGGCTCTAACGAGGTCGGTATCATACGCAGCTTTGACGGCGGCGCTACTTGGGTAGGGGTGAACGCCCGCTGGAGCTACAACGGACTGTGGTTTCCTTCCGACCATGCCTGCGGCTGGTACGACGGCGACCTCCATATAGCCAACCGGAAAGCGATCACGGGCCAAGAGGGCTACTACCGCCGGTGGGTCTCTCCGTTCGGCGTGGGCGACTCTGCCGCCAACGTCGACATATATCCCGAGACCTATATCGTGAACGTGGTAGCGTACGACGACACCGTGTGGGTCCTCAACCAGCCCAGCGACACCGCCGACCCCATCTACATGCTTCGATCCACGGACGACTTCGTGACCATCGACAGCTTCGAGGTCTTCGACCCCGAGTGGGGCACCCTGTCCTCTCAGAACTCTATGCGGATGGGCATCGTCCTCGACACCAACAACGCCCCGGTGGTGATGTGCATCTTCTATATCACCGCGAACGCCAGCGATCACGGATGGTATCGGTTCAAGTGGAACGGTACAGATTTCGATTCCACCGCCGTGACCACCAACGCGGCCTACGAGGGACAGGACCGTGGTTGGACCTTCAACCAATGTAACGGTGCTACCCACGTCCTACTCTTCGATGACAGCGAGGACCTCACGGTACACTGGTGGGAAACCTCGCCGGGAGTCTTCGATAGCACGATAGCAACTACGCCGGACCATCCGAACGGGCTCGCGCTTATGCAACTGGTCACGGTCGGCGAGGCACCGTACCAGTCACTGTACATGGTCCAGCAGGCGCACACGGCAGCCGGTGACACCTTACTGTACGTCAAGCGCTGGGACACCACCGGCACATGGGTCGACTCTACGCGGATCACCGCTGTCGGCCACACCATGCGCACCTTCGGCACGGTCCCGAATATCCCCTCGACCATCGACTCTATCCCGCTGTTCTATCAGGAGCGCAGGAACGACTCGGTGTACGTGATTCAGTTCGCGGCAGAGGATAACAGCCCAAGCGGTGACACGCTCATCTTCATGCCAGACGGCGTGAACAGGTACCCACACAAGGACACCATCACCAGTGTGCCGTTCGTTGGGACCCAAGACTCGACCGCCTATGTCCTACAGGCCGACTTCATGGGGCAGGGTATGAACGGCATGGCCGGGCTCGTGACAATCTCAGCGGACAACGCCATGCTGACTTCCGAGCGTGAGGCGATCTGTACCTTGGAGGTTGTTGGCGTGGCCGACTCCCAGACCGTCGTCTATGTTTCGGGCGACTCGGTCGAGATCAACAATATCGCGACGATACGTGACCTGTACGCACCGGACTCGGCAGCGCTCATGCAGAGCTGTATATTCTTCTCGGGCGGCAGCCTCTACTCGGGCGTCGATAGCTGTTGGATTAAACTGAACGGTGGCGACGTCACCGTCGATCAGGGGGCGACGTACCGAAACGGAAACCACGCAATAGTCTTCCGCGAGGGCGGGCAGTTCATGCAGTACGTCACCAACTCGTACATCGAGAACTGGAACGGGTTCTACTACCGCCGGAGCTGGTACCCGAAGTCGTGCATCTTGGTGGAGAAGCACACGGGGGCCGACGCCTACATCACCGATACCGCGACCGAGTATACCTGCCGGATCGATGGCAACACGATGATCCACGGCTTTGCTGGTGCCTACATTACGGGACACTATCGCAGCCACACTGGGAACTTTATCGTCTCGAACAACACCATCACCGGGAGGATCATTAACGACTTCCGGGGGTCGTGGTTTGACATATACCCGTACGGCGACTGCGGAGCGATCGTCCTCAATAGTATCGCCCACGCCGACGTCTACGGCAACACGATCTTGGCCGACACTGTCTCCGATAGCTCGCGTGGTGGTAACGGAATGTTTCTCACATACATCGACCCTCGCCTGAGCTACGACTCGACTTGGCGCACCACGATCCACGACAACACGTTCGATTGCGCGATCGGCCCGGGCGCGGGTACCCATGCCTCGGTCATCTTCTCAAAATACAACCCTACCTTCTGTAGCTACTACAACAACGAGATGTTCATGACCGACAACGGGTGGGGGGCCGACGAGGTGTACGGGCTCTGGGTCGGTGACTATGTCCACCCGTGTGAGAGCCACTGGTTCTACAACAATAAGGTCACGGTGGTCGCCAGTAGTGACGCCGTCAACGCGTCATGTCTCCGGTTCCGGTACTCTGAGGATGACTACGACTACAGGTTCTACGATAACGACCTGTACTCGAACGACTGGTTCTACCTGTTCTTCAATGACTCCAACGCCGACATCGACTCCATCCTGTTCACCGGAGACACCCTGAGTCGCCCGAGCGGCTACCCGGTCATGAGCGGCCAGACGATCGGCTGTGAGTACAACGGTAACACCGAGGACATCCACTTCCGGTCGCTCTACGTGAACGATGGGATCGATGAGACCTCGGTATACCTGAGACCGGGGGTCAAGGAGTTCAATTTCGATATGGACGTTGAAATCCATGTTATCGACTCGCTCGACAACCCGGTCACCGGGGCATCGATCTGGGTCATCAATACCCTCGGAGACACGGCGGCTACCGGGACAACGGACGTCACGGGCACGGACTCACTGCTGGTACAGTATGAGCTGGTCGCCAGTGGCGGGACGACCAGCTACAACGATTTCACCTTCTACGCGGCGTACGGTGGAGACACGGCCAGTACGACCTTGACCGTCTCGCCCAGTGGGAGGATTGACACAGTACAATTCGCGGGCACAGTCGTCACAGGCGTAGAGGCCCCACTGAAAGGCGCGGCCACATTAAGCGGCGCCGGGAAGGTTGACTAATGAAGCGATCAGCAAAGGACCGGGCGGTGAGCTTCTCTGTGCTCCTCGTGGTATTCGTGGTGTTCTTCGTTCTCCTGTCTCTCTTTTACGGTCTGGACGAATCACACGGCGCCACTGGGGGCACCTCCGTGCGGGTCTACGAGCAGTTCGACCGGGCCGACTCCGTGCTCATGATCCACTGGGTCGGTAGTGCGGCGGACTCAGTCTACTGGACCGACACGACACAGATTGATACCACCATCCCGGAGGCGGCTCTCGACACCGGGTTGCACGTCTTCGCCACCTACGCCCTATATGGAGGTACATGGATCGGGGGTCCGATCCTCTCCTACCTGAACGACTACGGCGGGGCCGCGTCGACCATTCCGTTTCTGGAGAAGTTCGAGCAGGCCGACTCGGTACGTATCGTCGTCAACGAGGGCTCTCAGGTAGACACGGTGATGAAGGGCCAGTCGACACAGGTCGATACAACCCTGTCGAACGTCCGCGACTCCCTGTACGTCATCAACACCTTCGCGCTCTATGGCGGCGACTGGATCGGCGGCGCAGTGCTGGCGGTCGACAACCGTATCGACGAGGGCGGAACAGTGATCTATGACACCGTCCCGTCTCCCCCCAGCGACACCAACAAGTGCGCGGTCGCTGGACGTATAACCGGGCTCGACCTTGCCGGTCGTAGGTATGTCGTGGTTACGTTCACCCTGAACGCCTCAGTGATCCAGAACACCTGTGATTCGGTCCTGCTGGTCGAGACCCCGATCAGGGTGAAGACCGACGGGACTGGATGGTTCACCGCCAACCTGCTGAAGAACTCCTGTATGCGGCCAGCGAAGGGCGGATCGGTCGGCGCTGCCGACTCCGTGTTCTGGAAGATTACTTGGGACGCTGGCGGTATCACCCGAGAGAACACCTTCTACCTACCAGAGGATAGCTCGACCTATGTACTCAACTTTTAACGTATCGATCAAGCACAAGGACCCGATCCGGCACCGACAGGAGTTCATGCGCGACCTCGACCCGAGGCTCCGCTGGATGCTGGTGAATATCGCCGCTCGGGCGCGTCGGGAGCTGGGGGTCGAGACGATAACGACCTGTATCGGGCGCACTGTCGAGGAGAACCGGGCCGTCGGTGGCATAGAGCAATCGGCCCACCTCTATCGACCCGGATACTACCTGCGGGCGGTCGACCTCCGTACCCGCCACATGTCTGACGATGCGATCCGGGAGTACCTCAACTACTTCAAGCCGTGGCAGGCCATCGCCGGGCTGCTTCATGTGAAGTACCACAACTCTGGTAGCGGAAACCATATCCATGTCAATGTCAACCATTCGTTCGCTCTTAAGAAACTGGTCTGACCTGAAGTACAGGGCGGCCTGTTATATTTCGGTTGCTCTACTTCTCGCCGATGCCTTTATTGTAGACTTAAGCTGGACCTTTCAGGTGTCGATCGCGATGGTTATCGTTGCGACCGACATCTGGTATAACCGGAAGTATTAGGAGGATCGTTTTGGACCCTAACCTGTTCTTTAACATGGTGTGGCCCACTCTCTCCGCTCTCGTGGTCGTTCCCCTGACGGGCTGGATTAAGGGATTGATACCTGAGGACCTGCCGATCAGCTCGGTGCTGATCTCGGTGGTACTGAACCTGATCCTGATCCTGTCGGCGCGGGCGCTGCTTGGGATGGAGATGGGCGTAGAGATGTGGTGGCCCTATGTAATCGCCGGACAGGCGGTGTCTCAGGTCAGTCACGCCTCGATGAAAACCTACAATAGGTACCGGGCCGCGAACATGGCTGCTGGTATGTACCCTCAAGAAGGAGTCACGGAAGATGAAGAAGACGCTGCTTAGTCTCGTGTTGGTGCTGGCGCTGTGCGCGTCGGCTTCGGCCCAGACCGGCTGGAAGGTTGTGCCTGTGGACGACCAGAGCCAGCTCGACAATGTTGTGTTCGCTGGTGTCGGTCTGAGCGACAAGTTTGAAAAGCCCTCGTGGAAAATTGGCTTAGCCTCGCGGCTGGGCACCAAACCGGCAGGGAAGTTCGACCTCAGTCTCTGGGGGATCGGTCACATACAGGCCTACGGCGACACCCTCGTGGACAACTACAATATCGAGGGCGGCACCATGGCGGTCCTCAGCTACAAGAACGCATACGCCGGGGTGTTTCTGCAGGGTGGTCAGAACATTGACGATCTCGACCTGCACTCCATCATGACCGGCTCGGTCGGCTGTCTGGGCGGGTTTATGGCGCCCATCCCGGAGCTAGAGATTTGGATCGGGCTCGGCGGCTATGTTCGCCGGTATGCCCCGATCAACGGGAACGCGGGCTTCACGGAGGCCGGGACCCATATCACAATAGGATTGTAACAACCGCCCCGTTCGGGGTATCCTCTTAACCTCCTTGGTTGACTCTGGCAAGCACCCGGCTGACCACCGGGTGCTCTTTTTTTGTTTGCTTTATATTCCCGCCGGTGGTATTTTACTGACTGCCAGATAAGGAGACGATCATGACATCGACGGCGATTGCCGTTTACATACAACCATCTAACGTGGAGGATTCCCTATGGACCGACATGAGTTCCTCGAAAAACGTCGAAGATTCATAGGTGCATCAGACATCGGCACCATCTTGGGCGAGAACCCGTACGCTACCATACACGACGTGTACATGGAGAAGTGCGGGCTCACCGAGATCGACGACGAGCTTACAGAGCAGCAGGAGTCTGGTCTGGAGAAGGAGCAGTACCTGATCGAGAGGTACGTCAAGAAGACCGGTCTTGAGGCCGTACACGCCGGGGGGCTGTTCTATGTCCAGCCCGACTACCCGTGGGCCTCGTGCCACCCCGACGGGTTCGCCTCGACCGAGCCCATCGTACTTCGGACCAGCCCCGACGACGGCACCCCGTTCGACCTGACCCGGGAGGACCTGCAGGCGCAGAACCTGATCGGGCTGGAGTGCAAGAACAGGAGCCACTTCTCGAAGGGCTGGGGCGAGGAGGGCTCCGACGAGATACCGACCGAGGTGCTACTGCAGTGCCAGTGGTCCATGTTCGTGACCGGCCTGAAGCGCTGGGACGTCACGGTGGAGATCGGAGGCAACCGGCACCGCATCTACCGTGTGCAACGGGACGACAAACTGATAGACCGGCTTGTGCAAATCGCTGCACAGTTCTATCAAAAGCAGATGGTCGAGCAGGAGGAGCCCGACGTCGACGGATCGGCCGGTGCCCGCAGGATGCTTAACCTCAAGGAGATAGAGCCGGAGAAGGTTATGCAATCCGATGCAGACATGGATGCGAGGATAGCTACCTATACGCAACTCCTTGCACAGGAGAAGGAGGTGGCCCAAAAGGCCGAGTTGGTCCGGCAGAAGATCGAGTTTGCCATGGGTAACGCCAATATCGTCAGCGGTCCTGGGTACGAGCTGAAGCGGACCCAGAACACCTCCCGCCGGACAAACTGGAGGCTGGTAGCTCAGGAGCTCGAGCCCTCGCCCCAGCTCGTGCAGAAGCACACCAAACGGATTCTCGGCAAACCCAGACTCACGATCAAGAACCTGATTCAGGAGGAGAGCTATGGCGACTAAAGCTATTCAGGAGCATTATAGCCAAGTGCAGTCCACGATGCTCCACAAGATGGACCAGTTCGAGCAACTGTGTCCCGCCCACGTCAAGGCCGAGCGGATCATCGCCTCGGTGCTCGGGGCGATGACCTCGACACCGAAGATCATGGAGTGCAGCAGGCAGAGCCTGTTTCTGGCGGCGATGACCTGCTGCCAGATGGGGCTGGCGCCGAACACCCCGCTCCAGCACTGCGCGATCGTTCCCTACAAGAAGGTGGCGACCGTCATCCCGATGTACAAGGGCCTGATCTACCTCGCATACAACACCGGCGAGATCGCGTCTCTGGACGCACGGCCGGGGTACGCGGGTGAGGAGTTCGAGTTGAGCTACGACGAGAAGGGGGTCAGGTTCCGGCACGTACCGATCGTGTGCCCGTCCGAGAAGCGAGATGAGAACGACTTCAAGATGGTCTACGCCATCACCCGTTTCACTAATCCGCTACGTGACCCGGTGATCTATCCGGTGTCACGCGAGAAGATGGATCGCATCCGGGCCGGTATCCTGAAGGGCAAATATAAGCCTCAGGAGAGCCCGTGGACGACCGACTACCTTGAGATGGCTCTTAAGACCGCCGTTCGGCGTGGCCTAAAGATGGTGCCGATGTCTCCTGAGCGACACGCACCGCTGGCGTTCGCGACCGCGCACGACGAGGCCCTTGAGGTAGGCATCCCGACCCCGCAGCCTGACACTTGGCGCGAGCTGAGTGAGCAGCTTGGGGTAGACGAGCCGGAGCCGGAGGAGATCGACGAGCGCTCGAAGAGTGAGCGTCTGGCCGATGAGCTGGCCGGTGTCGACACCGAGACCGGCGAGATAATGGAGGAGGACGACGATGCCGAAGCTACCGTATAGCCCCGAGATGCTCGGCAAGTCCGAGTCTATGACTGTCGCACAGGTGCATGAAAAGTTACAGGCGTTGATCGTCAGGCTGCCGAACATGTACCAGTACGACAAGCTCTGTCAGCGGGCGTGGAACGCCGGGCAGATCAGTGACGAGCGCCCAAAGAAGAAGCGCGATATGTGCATGATGCTCGCGATCCTCGACGAGATGCCGAGGGCCGCCGGGTAGGATGTCACGGTCAGCGTTGACAATAGGGGTCGACCTTCTCGGTGAACCTTGGTTCGCGGAAATGAGCTGGAAGGAGCGCTCGCTCTACCTCCAGCTATTGCTGCTGGTCAGGGTCGCCGGGGAGGGCGGTGCCATCACTTTTCGCAGCCGGACACACATGGCGAAGATGCTCGGAGTAGAGCCAAAAACCATGTACAAGATGATCGATTCTGCCATTATGGCAGGTGAGAACGGTATGGGAAAATTCCCAAAACATGGGAAAAATCCAAGGAAATTGGAAAATTCCCATCTTTTCACGATTTCTGAACATGGGGGCGCTGTCCGGCTCGTCGCGGACGGCTACTGCCGGAATAACTGGTTGCGGGAAGCTGAGATAACGGACGTCGACGGTGTGGATCAGTACCTCAGGCCAGACTCGGGCACCGATTTGGTTTCTCCCCCTCAGACTCCCCCTCTTCCTTCCTCTTCTTCTATATCTTACTCTTATAGGCTTCAACAGCAATTGGAGGAAGGTGAGGAGAGGAGGGGGTGTGGGGGAGGAGAGGAGAGGAAACCCCCTTGTGCCCGAAAACCCGAAGAGCTAACCTTGTCACTGCTGCCTGACGACATGGCAGCCGGTGTACCGATCTCGGTCCGGGAGTCGAGGATATGGAGCGACAGGTGTGAGCAGGTCCGTCTTGAGTGGAACCAGGTCTGCACCGATCAGCGCAAGTGCCAGAAGATCGGCCCGGCCCGCAAGAGGGCGATCGTCGCCCGATGGAAGTCCGGGCTACAGAACATCCAGCAGTGGCGGCACCTGTTCAAGGCGGTGCACGCCTCGGACTACCTGAACGGCCGCAACCAAAAAAACGGTCGGCCGTCGTGGTTTTCCTTTGACTGGGTGCTGAAGGAGAATAATATGCAGAAGATACTGGAGGGTAACTATGGCAACGATTCCGGGACCCAACGATTCGTGGCAGGGACCTATGGTGGAACAACCGGCAGAGTTGATCTCTGACCGCCTGCTGCCGTGGCTGATTGACTACTCTCCACGACACAGTGGGGCCAAGGTCTCCAGTCTGTCCGACGGCGAGCGGGACCTGATCGGTGATGTGGTGGCATCTATCGGGTCTGTGCAGCCCCATGGTGTGGTGCTGGTAGGTCCGCCGGGGGTCGGTAAGACCTACATGCTCTACGCCCTCTACCGGGAGCTGATCCGCCGAGACATCGACGAGGGCTACCAGCGTGACCAGTTGGTCAGGGTGGCCCTCAACTGTCAGCGGGAGGGCTGGCGACCGGAGTCGGCGGAGCTGATCACCGGAGCCCAAAGGGTCGTGCGGATGCTCAGCCACAACAAGGTCATCGCACTGCTGCGCGACCAGAACGACGAGAGCTACCCCACCGAGCTGATGACCAACCACCTCATCATCGACGACTTCGGGCGGGCCTACTACGATCAGGCCGGTTGGAACCTGTCGCTATTCGAGGACCTCATCGACTGGCGCTGGCGGAACATGCTGCCGACCTCGGTAGCTACCAACCTCAAGCCCGAGCACCTGCGCGGCTACCGTGGGCACGAGCGGGTGGTCGACAGGCTCCTCGACCGGTCCTACAACGTGGCCTATGTCATGGACCAGGACTCCAAGCGGAAACTGACCGCCGACGAGCAAAGCCGGTTAAGCCAACACTGAGAAATGCCTCTCTGAGCGCCATAGCTCGATCCTGAGCAATAAAAAACCCGACTGAGTATTCCCAGTCGGGTTTTTCTTGAAACGCGCTCAGAAGGGCTCTACGGGGCTCAAACAAGAATCTCAGGGACGGTCACCGTCTTGTGCTGCTTGGCGACCCTGCGGTAGACCTCCCAGTCGTCGGTGATCTCACCGGCCACAAACGCGGCATTGACCTCTTCCTTGGTGGCGAACTCGGCCACCTCGTTACCGCGCACGGCGACATAGGTGCGGACCACCGGCAGCGGCTGCAGTAGTGCGCGTAATGTAGACCCCGGGTTCGGCTCGGTCTTGGTCGGGGCCGACCGGTTGATCTTCTTGAGCTTCAGCGCTGCGGCCTTCGACAGGACGGCGCTGCGGCTGCGGCCCAGTGTCGAGCAGACCGTTCCGGTTGCCCGGTAGGGGTAGTTGGCCGTGAGATACTGCAGCTCCTCGTGCGACCAGTGCTTGTGTCTGCGTGTCGGCATGTCAGTTTTCCTCCTCTTTGTAAAATAGGTTTACGAAGTCGTCGAACGTCCACGACTCCTCGATCGCCAACTGCTCGGCGTCTTCCTGCTCGACGAGACGGAGCTCACAGTCGACCCGTAGGATCGGGTGATCGTTGTCGGTCAGGTAGGTGGTGATCCCGAGCCCGGTGACGCTGTGGATGCCGTCCTCTCCCAGCCCGAGGATCATGTCACAGAAGATGATCCTCGCGAGGTAGCCCGGGTCGTCCCAGCGCGACCTGCCCCGGGCGAGGGCGCTGGCGAGCATCTTCTTCAGCTCCGAGCCGCCCCAGTGAGTGTACAGGTACACCTCCTCATTGTCGTGTGGTCGGTCCATGTTGACCACGATATTACCTCGGTCACCCATCGTTTTCCTCCTCTGTCATCGTTCTGATTTTCTTGCGCATCTGGCAGTAGGCGGTCATCGCCCGTCGGCAAACCGAGGAGAAGGAGTCGCCCTCCTCGCGGGCGATCTCCTTCAGGGCGTTGTACTGCTCCACCGACAGTCTGATATGAATCTCCTGTGTCAGTGCCATGGTTAGTTCCTCCTCGGGACAGAGTCGGCCCGCAGGATGTCGACCATCGTCCTGCGGTTCGATGGCAGCCCCATGGCGCTGTCCAGCTTGCGCCGGACCTCGCCTTCGAGGGCCAGCAGAAATTCTCTACTGACCCTCACGTTGTCGTTTGTTGGGTGGTTGGCCTTGATGTAGGCCTTGACCTGTCGGATGTTGATGACCATCAGTTCGCCTCCGGGTCGCTCGGGGCACCCCCCATCCTCTTGATGGCCTCCTGTATCGCCTTGAAGGTGTCTCGGTCGACGTAGTCGGGGGCCGCCTCGTAGCGGGCGCTCAGGTCGTCCAGAACCTTTGCGAGTTCAGCGGGTTTGGTGGTCACAGCAGTGACGGCGGCGACCGCCTCCGACATCGGTCTCGTGGGAGCGCCCTCGGCGTTGAAGAAGAACCTGTTCATGTTCGTGACATCGAACAGGTCATCGTTCATCTCGCCGTCCTCCATCACCATGGGGAGGACCATGCTTGAGATCGCCCCGAGGGCCGCAGCCAGTTTGCGGGCCTGCGCCTGCAGCTCCACCGGCATCGCCGGTGTCATCTCGAAACATCCGAGGACACCGACAGCGGCCTGTATCGCGACGTTCGGGTTGTTGTGGTTACTGGTCGCGCTGCCGGGGTCGACCCTCACAACGTCCCAGCCCACCTCGCCGGTCTTGTCGTTGATCGTCGCGACACTGAGGATAGCGGCGACCGGACGCCCTTCCGGGGCACCGCCCTGTTTTGGGAATCCAAAGACGCGGGTTTTGTCTCCGTTGGTTACCTTGAGTTCCAGTTTCATCTCCACACCTCTTGAGTTATATGGTTTCCATGTCGGCCGGGGCGACCTCATAGAGGAGCCCCATGCCGTCGGTTACGTAGCTGACGGTCTGGCCGATGATTCCTCGGAACGATCCGAAGATGCCGACCAGACAGCGAATCCCGTATCCGCTCTCAACGAATACGGTATCGCCGTTGGACATGCGCAGGATCGCGATCCCGCTGCCGGGGCGACCCATGTCGATGTTGTCGATGGTCGCTGTCTTCATAGCAGGTCTGCCTCCTGATCGTTCGCGGTCTGGATAAAGTCATCCAGCAGGCAGATGATCTGCCTGAGTTCCTCCGCTGGTTTCTGGGACAGTTCCTTGTACTTCTCCTGCGCCTTCTCGGCGCTGGTGCGCATGCTCTTGGCGGTGGCCCGCAGGTCACCGAGGACGATGCGGGCTGCGCGGTTGCGTTCGTCGGTGCGGCGTGCGAGCTTAAGCTCCAGCCGCTCCATCTCTTCCGTGGCTCGCGCCAGTTCCTGTTTCATGGTCATGGCTCAATCCTCCTCGTATGTCGGCGTTGCGATGACGCACATGAGCCCGGAATTGGCGACATCGATCCAGACGTCGCCGTCGGGTCCCATATCATAGCAGCGCATCGTGTTGATCACCTGATCCCGAATCATCTCCCTGACCGCCTGCGTCGGGTCAGGGGTCACACCCTCGCCGTCCTGCTGGGCAAGCTCCTTGGCGAGGTCGTAGATGTCGCTGTGCGAGACGTCCGGGAGTCGGATCGCGTCCGGGTAGCACATGAAGTTGTCCATCTCCTTGTAGCGATCCGAGCAGATGAACCTGATCCTCACGACGGGCATCCCGTGCAGGTTCTTTTCCTGTAACTTGGCAACTATGAGATACATGGTATCCTCCTTAGTCTCGGTTTGGTTCAAAACGTGTCTCGCATGTAGGTCAATGCAATTTCATACGGATCGGCCCCCGCGTTTGTTAGCATGTCGTACGCGGCATCCATTTGTCTCTCATAGGCATCGGCGTCCATATCGCAGAGAATGGGATCGCCGTTAGCGTCCACGTAGTCCGCAAATGGCGTGTCAATGTGGAAACCGAGACCGAAGCGGTGAACGCAGTGACGCACCATCTGCTTGGCGTCCTCGGTATCCTCTATAGCGTTCGGTTTGGTGGGCATCGCTTATCCTTTTCGGTTTGGTTATCGGGTCCAATCTGAGTGGTCGGCTTCGACCGAGTCGTTGTAGTACATATCGTTCAGATAGTGTAGTTTACCTTGTCTAACCTCCACTTCCCCGAGGGTCGCTTGAGCGGCGGGCCAGCCCCCCATGAGGGCAGGTCGTGGGCGTCGCTGTCCCATCCGGGATAATGCTCGTCCATGTACTGCACGATCCGGTAGTGTTGCAGCGGTGTCGGGTCGGCCCAACACTGCCATGCGGCGTTGTCGTAGGTCGTACTGATCGGCATCTCGGTCTCTGTCACGGCCGCGATGGCGGCCAGTATGCGCGGGTCGGTCTCGTAGCCAGCGTAGTCGCTGGTCTGGTAGTGTGTGTGGTTGATCATGTCTGGTCTCCTACGTAAGAGTTGTTAGTGGTCTGCCTTGTCGATTCTCGGTCTCGATCGATTCAGTTGTCAATGATCACGCCGCCAGTATAATCCACAAATCGTCCACAAACAAGAAAATTTTACGTATTTCTGCAAAAAAGTTTACATATCGTTGTACTGCAATGGCTTGCGGGGGCTGGGATGCCTGTGGTAATCCACGAAAAACGGCCCATTTGCGCATGATGTATTGATGGGTCCACGATCTCGGGGGTTGCTGTAATCATAAAATCCTATACATTGGTTGGCGTAGTCTTCCACACCTCGTGCCCGGCCGGTTATGGATTGGAGCCGGTCGGGCGGCGGGGCAAAACGCCGGAGGAGATATTGCGCAAGATCGAGTGTACGAGGACCAGAGTCAAGTTCGACTATGTCGGGTTTGGTTCCAAGCTGTGGCAGCGTGTCAAGGAGAGGGGATTCAACGATAATCTGCGAACGCTGGCGCAGGAGAGCGGCATCTCGGTGCAGGTCCTCGAGGGCTACCTGCAGGGTGCCCATGAGCCCTCTGTCGCCAAGGCGTTCTCGCTCGCCAGGGCGCTGGAGTGGAGCCTCGATGAGATGCTCGCCGGTATGGTGAGCGTGGAGGAGTAATGAACAGGGTAGCTATCGTGATGTTTTTGCTGGCCGGGTTCTTGGCCGCATACTACGTCTGGGACGCCCGGGAGAAGGACCGTGTCGCTGACGAGCGCCAGTGTGAGATCGATCGGATGATGGTCGCGACGGCGCTGGCCGAGGTCGAGGGTGAGAACCCCAACATGGTGAAGACGATGAAGATGCTGCGGCGCATGGTCGATAACGGCGCCTGTGGGCTCCCCGATACGGTGATCACGGTCAACCGTGACGGGGTCTACCTGATCGCTGTCGTCGGGGCCGACTCTGGATGGGTCCGCTACATGCCCGAGATGCCCGTGGCACTGGCAAGATATTTCGTTCGCACCCACCTGCCTACCCGCAGGCTGGGAGACACTAACCCGTAACGTATGGAGGTCTCCGTGGTGGCCGACCGCTGTCGAAAACGGGCAGCGGCTGTGTGAAGGTACCAGCGGGGTAGACTTCCCTCTGCCCCGCTGCCTTAGGAGGTAACATGGACTATGTACTCATCATCACCCTATCCTTGGTATCGTTTCTCTTGGGCCGCTACGGTAACCGGTACGAGAGGCAGGATATGCGGGAGAGGATCGAATACCAGCAGATCAGAATCAAGCGCACCCTTGGGCTACTGGCCCGGGCGACCTCGATGTACAACTGGGTCCTGCGGATCGACACCGACCGGTTCCCTGGGATACAGCAGCCGGGTCTGACTATGATGCAGGGTCGCTGTGCCCACGCGCTCCGGGAGACCCGGGCGTGGCTCCGCAGCGAGGGCCTGACCGAGGCCGATCTCAAGAGGCTGGAGCAGCGATACACGCCGTCACCGAATGGTAAATTATAATCCCCTTGCTCAAAACCGCCGACGGAGCGTTATACGGGTGTCGGCGGCAGACCGGCATCGGGGAACGGACTGGGGCCGAAAGTCAGATCGACTGGAGGCCCTTTTCCTGTGTGTGTAAAAATAGACCCACAAATATATTATTTGTGGTCCACGTTTAGGGGGGCAAAAGAAAGGTTACGATGGGAAAAGCGCATTTTCGTCGGCTTTTTCCCATCCACAAATGGTCCACATTATGAAGCATAGTAGTCTACCAGATACGGCAGCTATAGAGAGACACAGGAGGAACTGTCTTGTCTGTCTATCAGACTTTGTAGGACAGATAGAGGAGGAGTATCTCTTAGGGGATACCATCGCTACCCTCTCAAGAAGATATGATATACCCTACGGTCAGATCATGAACCATGTAAGGGTATACAAGCTGGATGACAAAAGAGACTGGTCCACTCTGGCAGTGGTTAAGAAGATCGTCCAACGTGTCGATCCTGATCAGATAGACGCGAACGACCCCAAGGTTCTGGTGCCGCTGCTGAAGCTGCACGCGGAGCTGCAGGGGGAGGCCAAGAGCAAGCTGGAGGTAGAGGTCGGCGGTGAGGTGACACTGAACGTGCTCGAACAACTGCGACACAACCTCAAGCAGAGAGTGGGAGACACGGACGATGAAGAGACAGAAACCTGAGCGATTCTTTGGCTGGGCCGTCCGCCCGCCGTACGTGGTCATGGTCCACTACGCACAGGGTGCCCTGCGCCGATCGGACCTGCAGACGCTCAATCGATTCACCTCACGGATGGGTGAGTATGCAGATAGAGTCGGGGGGAACGTACTACCACCGGAGCGCTGTGGAGATGGGTCCACCATCTACATGATCGACTGTCCTGACGAGGCCAGCGCGATGCAGATGCTCCGATACCTGATGCTGTTTGTCAACACCTACGTCGCCAAGCGGCTATGCCTCGACACCAGTCAGGCGTGGCCCAAGGCCCGTTGGGTAGGGAGGCGACATGCCGACGAAGAAACCGGAATCTGGAACGACCCGTACGAGGAAGACGAAGAAGATTGACCTCAGGGTCAAGCATCACCACACCGATGAGGAGATACTGGCGGCGCTGCAGCTTGCCGGAGGCGTCAAGGCGCACGCTGCCCGCACCCTTGGGCTACCAGTCCAGACCTACAAAGACAGGCTCGCTGCGGTAGACGCCGAGGCCGAGGGTGCCCCCAACCCCGACAGCATACGCCGTGCGGTGAGACGCCTGAACGTCCAGTACGGCAGCGACACGGCTACCATCGACGGCGTCTCTGACCGTATCGAGACACCTGAGCAGGCCATGGCCGACTGCGGGTTCGATCCGCTGATCTGGAAGGTGGTCGGTGCCGAGATCGGCTACTACGATCAGGGCATGAAGCTGAAGACTTGGGAGGTCGACGACAAGGGCCGCAAGAGGACCGTCGAGGAGGCACCCCACAAGCAGCAGCTCAAGCGGATCAGGGTCAAGCTCCAGCGACGGATCACGGAGTCATCCGAGCAGGCCATCGAGCGGTTGCTGCAGAGGATCGAAGACAAGAGCCCCAAGGCACCGCTGATCAAGCTCCCCAATAG
>Ga0272443_10000931_pt1 | contig 47871 bp, 43 predicted proteins | sample SSMAcet12_FD_193581 | JGI IMG/M metagenome (GOLD analysis project Ga0272443, IMG submission 193581) | Marine sediment archaeal communities from Little Sippewissett salt marsh, Falmouth, MA, United States - SSM-Acet-12 | ecosystem: Environmental > Aquatic > Marine > Wetlands > Sediment ...
TGTTTTGATGACATCTTCCCTCTGGGGAGCTCTTTTTGTAAAGTAATTTTCCACCTAAAAATTCCCCCAAAACCTTTATTCCCAAAGCTTCACAATATTTACACCTCAATTTTTGGGGGTATGCATGGTTTTGGAATATTTCATGCATACCCCCAAAATTTATTAGAATAGTGATCCTTTCGAGCACTTTTACTGAATATTAGCCAAATAAAATAAGATATAGCCATAATTGATTTGTAAAACGTAACTATGGAGTGCAAAATTCAAGATTTTACATAAAACAACATAGTTGTTTTACTCCACATTTCTGTCTCTTTATTAAGCTACCTGTTGTATGAAGCAAAAAATTTCAAAACATAATTTTCCACTTAAAATATCCCACAAATCCTTTACTCAAAACAATCTAAAGAAATCTTCTCTGAAGTTTTGGGGGTATGACTAGTTTTGGAATATATTCATTTATTCATTACTAAAAATCAATATTAGGTATTTTAGAATAAACATAAATATTGATGTATAATGTCACACCGAGGTTCTCGAAGTCTGACTATCTTTTGAAAAACCTCTTATGAAGATCCTTCGATAAGCTCAGGGTAAAACAAATTACAATTATTGAATTTATTGACAAAGGGAGTATACTTTAGTTTTTTTATCTGCAGCTTGGAATTTTGTTTGGAGAAAATAATATGAAAATGTTTGGAAATAATAATTTTAATACTTACTATCGAAAGGATAATTCATGATTATTCTTGGAGATATAAAATTTATTGAATCCAAATTTGCAAATGAGCAAGAAATTGAAGATTTAGTAATTAAGAATTCAGAGCATTTCTTCGGACCATCATCAATTTTAATACCTAAGACAAAGATAAAAACTAAAGACGGTTTTGGAACAATCCCTGATGGATTTGCTATAGACATCGCATCTCGTATTTGGTATATTGTTGAAGCTGAATTAATTCATCATAGCGTTTGGACTCATATAGCTCCACAAGTTACAAAGCAACTTCTAGCAGCTTCACGCCCAGAAACAGGTCAACTTCTAACTGAATTGATTGTTCAGATGTTTGCTGAAGATTCCAATATAAAAGATAAATTTCGCGAAGAAGGTATAAAAGAGATCGATATCCGTAAAGTACTTGGTGAAATCTTTAAAAGATCACCAATTATTGGTATGCCTATTGATTATGTTTCTAATGATTTGAAGGAATGGGCTGAGACTTTAAAGAACGATGTTCGACTTTGGATTGTAAAAAAATACACTCAATTCGGTAATCCTGATAAAATCGCTTATGAAATACCTGAGGAATATCGTCCTGTATTAGATACAACTGATAGAAATGAAATAACAACCTCAGGTATCCATATTTATGATGTTTCTTTGACAGATCTTCTTGATTCAGGTTTCTTATCAGAAGGTAATGAATTATCCTTAATATATAAACCTCGGGGGGGAAAAAGAAAAACATATAGAGGAACTATAACTTCAGATGGAAGCATAGAAGTTCTGAATCAAACATATTCAAGTCCGTCTTATGCAGCACTAGCATGCATTCAAGATGCAGGTAGTGATAGAAAAACAGTTAATGGATGGACTAGTTGGAAGTCAGAAGATGGAAAGTTACTTTCTGATATTAGAGAAAATTATTTAAAAAATAAAGAAAATGAAGCTGAAAGAATAAAAAAAAAATGAAGGTGAATTACAAATATGAACTCAACGCCACTTAGATTAATCATCTCTATCATCGGGTTTGCCCTTGTTTGGTTCGGGTATAAAGGTATCGCAAAGGGAGTTGTCCGCGTCAAAGGCGGTTTTCAGGTTTCGAAAGAAGATAAGCCAACACTTTTCTGGATCAACGTCATTATTTATTTTGTAGTTGGTATTGCTGCGCTGCTTTACGGACTTGTTTCCTGGTAATATGTATTGAGCTGGAAAAAACATTTGGCGAAATCAAAAATATACTATGTGTTATAACGAGTTCAGGGCTATCATTCAAGCAAACTTGAAAAAGCATCCTGAAGGGTTGACATGGAAGGAACTCAAACAATCCGCAGATCTTCCCTATAAAACACCATGTCCAACCTGGGTTGCACGGCTGGGATCCGAGATTGGATTGATACGAAAACGTAAAAAAGGCAATGCCCTAATCTGGGAGTTGAGTAAAGAAAGATACATATAATTGCTATCCTCAGACAATTACACAAAAGTATCTCTGGCAAGTTTTGAGCAGCTTATATCTTCAATAATTTATCCGAGATGGGAAGCTACATAGTCTGTAAGTTTGCCTAAACAATTTACATAGCTGCCGTATTCATTATCATACCATCCCATGATCTTTGCATGCGTCACAGGAATATTGATATCGTGCGCATCAGTAATACCAGCAGAACATAACATATCTGATGAAACTTTCAGGAAACCTGTTCTTGTGTGAGTGGTCGTTCCTTCTATCACGACAGAAGCAGAAAATCCAAGCAGATCGGAAGAGACATTTTGCCTTTTTGCATAATGCAGCAATCCTTTCTGAGAACCATTCGAAGCCATTTCATAGATATTGTTAATATAATCTGCATTTATGATCGGCATTCCGTTATCGTTCACACGAGAACTAAATGTAATATTCAGCGCAATCAGGGATACAGTATTCGTTGGTATTCTAATTGAATCAGCCATAAAACCAAAGTTGATTATCTCAGGCAGTACTTTTTCAAGAGTTTTTGCAGCACCTGTTGTTGAGAGAATAATGTTATTGATCACCGACCTGTTTTTTCTGAGGTCAGTTGCTCCGATTCGAGGAACCGAATCCAGTACACTTTGTGTATTCGTAGCTGCATGGACGGTCGACATCGAAGCGGTGAGTATATTGTTCGTTTCTTTATCCTCCAATAGTGGATTGATCATATGGGCTAATCCAGTTGTCGTACAACTTGCAGCAGAGATGACATTATGCTCGAGTGGATCATAGGTCATATGATTGATCCCGTAAATCAGTGTTGGAAAACGTTTATCATCAATAAGAGCTTTATTTTTTACTTTAAAGGGAGCGCTGACAATCACTTTCTGCGCACCTGAGGTCAGATGGCCAAGAATACTGCCTTTTGGATCACTATCTGGAATAGTCGGATCCAGAAATTTACCAGTGCAATCAACAACTATCCTTACTCCTTCTTTCTGCCAATTAATATTTTGTGGATTTCTCTCCTTGTTTAAAATTTTTATTGGGAAACCATCGATTTCCAAAATGCCCTTTTCTTTATCGCTGATATTGATCTCACATTCCTTACTTGAATAACCATATAAAAAATGTGCTAACGATCCATAGGTTGAATCTGTGCTGATCGTATGAATTAGATCCTCGAGACTTGTACCCACTACTCTTCCCACATTAACAACCAGACCATCAAACTTTTTTGTTAGTAGATGATACCATAGACTTAACTTGCCGATTCGACCTAAACCATTGATGCCTAAAAGTTTCTTGCTACTAATAGTGTTTTTCATGTCATACTCCTACTTTCTTAATATACTTATAATTCTTTGATTTCAATAGGATAATTGCCTTTATATATAATTCCATTAATTCCATCAATAGCTATCGGATCAAAAGAAGAAAAGGTATGACTACCTATCACACATTTCTTTTCCCTTTCAAATACGTTCATATTCGTGCAGTTGACCACACATATTTTTCCGAGGTTTGCAGCTGTCACGGCAGCATGGGACGTAGCTCCGCCTTTTCCTGTGAGTAAGCCTTCGCAGTCGAAGATAATCTCGATATCGTCCGGGACAGTATCGGGTCTAACAAGGACAGCATTTTGATCCTTATTGGATTTTCTCAACGTGATAAGATCTTCCTGATCGAATATTGTAACACCGTTGAGTACACCTTTGCCAATTCCTATACCACAGCCGACTCGTTCCATTTCTTTTTGAGAAATGGCAAAGATTTTCATTTTCTCTTTTTTGATGATTTCCATATCCCTTGTTTGTAATATATAGAGATCTTCAGGTGCAGCAGTTTCAAAGGTAAATTCAATCTCTTGATGACCAAAATCTCGTATTTCAAGAAGTTCACGAGAAATTTCTTCAAGTCTTTTAAATATTTTTGGGTACACAGATTCGAGAGAAATAGATTTATCGTGATATGACGTTAATCTTTGACGTTCACTGATCGGCAGAGTATTCACAAGACCTGCGACAATATCTTCACCTTGAGTAAGAAATGAAAAATCACCTACAATATTAATTCCGGAAACATTTGCTTGATTATCATGCGTAAAGAGGACTCCTGAACCAGATTCTCTGTGCATATTACCGAATACCATTTTTTGAATCAATACAGCAGTTCCCCATTCATCAGCAACCTGCATGTGTTCTCTGTATACTTTAGCTCTGGATACATTCCAGGAGTTGAACACAGATATGATCGCTTGTTTTATTTGCAAAAAAGGATCGGTCTCGAAATGAATCCCATTATCAATAAGAAGTTGTTTATAGGAATAAGCTATCTCTCTCATTGTTTGAGGAGGGAAATCGATCTTTTTGGAAATATTATACTTCTGTTTATAATCGATCATGATCTGATCAAATTCGTTTCTGTCCAATCCGAATGACATACCCCAGGTCTGTATCAATCGGCGATAACAATCCCATGAAGTCCATCTATAATTATTTCGTTTACTCAGTGCTTCAGTGATCTCATCATTCAATCCCACATTCAAAAAGGTATTCATAATACCGGGCATTGAAATAGTCGAACCGGATCGCACACTTAGTAATAAAGGGTTCTTGGCATCACCAAATTTCAATCCGGTTAAATGTTCGAGTTTTGAGATATGTAGTCTTAATAGATCGTCGAATTCGCTATTCAATGACTGAAGTTTATTGATTGAATTTAATATACGAAAGACTTCGGTGGTAATAATAAAACCTGTTGGAACCGGATATTTCCACAGATATAATTTTTTGAGATAAAATGCTTTTGATCCTAGAAAAATCTGGTTATCCATTTCTGGGGTCTCTTCATATAAGGGACTGATATTTTTATCCGGAACATAACTCATGATGTTTTGCGTCTCATCATGAGAGAGAACATTTGTCATTTCTCTTAAGTTATTAAGAATTTTCCCGATGAAATTATCAAAAATTTGAACAAGAAATGCCGAAGACAAAAGGTTTCGATAAAATACCTCTGACTTCTGAAAAATAATTTTCTTCTGACGATCTGCAACATTATCACCCTCCAAATATTGCGGAATAATGATCTTCAAGAGATTATCATATGGACGAATAAAATATGTATTAATAATTTTTTTTAAGCTCGCTTCAATAAATTGAAATAGGTTTACATATTGGTTTGTATTTAACGCACCTGAAGTTAAGCCGTACTGGAAAATTTTTATCTTAGAATCGAGTCCCTGGTTATGTATACCATCGAGACTCAAGCCTTTTGTAAGCAATTCTATTACTGAAAAAATATCTTTAAGGGTTTGTGCAGTGAAATATTCTAAATTAATTCCAGAAATTATCTTATTAACAATTAATGATGCAATACGTTCAAGTCTAAAAGTTACACCCAATGCTTCAAATTTCGTTTCATGATACTCACCATACATAGAAGGAATGCCGTAAGCAATATGTCTTTTGTGATAGATATTCTCCCACCCTTCACTGATGGCAGCATCGAAAATAATCTTGTTAAGCTTAGACATAATTGTATAAATGGATTTGAGAGCTTCCACATCATTATTTTTTTTTATGCACGTATTAAGTTTTTCAAGATCTTTTTTCTCGATGAAATTAAAGCGTTCTAACACACCAATAATATCATTTGTTTCAAACGAATATTTTTCTTTGAGTAATTGATACAGTTTAATGATCAAGTGAACTCGTTCAATATCTTTCTGATTGTCATGTTTTATCTTGGACGTTAACCCTTCGAGTTCTTTGCTGGCATGTAATAACAATTTTTCGAGTGTATAATTATAACGTTTACACGTCTTTTTTAAAACCTCATGCACACCTTTTACCCAGCAACTATTAACATCGATCTCGTTCAAAACATTTACAGGAATAATATTTTTGAGTCTGTTTATATCTCGATCATTCCAGAACTTAATTATTTCTAAAGTTATCTGGATATGAGAATTGTTTCCTTCTGTGTGAATTTGCTTACGGAGAAAGTGAATCAACTTATCATTTCTCTGTGATATCTCGTCTATTCTTGTCGTAACATCCCTAAGAAGACCTTCTGCACCGATCTCATTAAAATATACCGGAAAAATACGTGTTAGTTGTTTTATTCTTTTATAAATAGGAGAGATTCTTGCATTTATGAGTTTTGTGACATCTTTTTGAAAGAGATCAGTATCAAAGATAAATATACCTCCAATATGGAGATTAATAATTAATGCAGAAAGGAGTTTTTGCATTACTTCAGGATCGTATTCTATGATATCAAGCCACACCCGGATATTCTTTACATGATTGGGATCTATCTGCAAAATCCACCGATCGGTCAGATAATTTACTCCAGGAGAGACAAATCCAAATTTGATTGCCTGTTCTTCAAAACAGTGTATCAGCTTCTCATTTCTCGTGTTGATGGTCTCTTTTCCCAGGGTCAAGATTGAATCCAAAATTATATTAATGTTCGTTTTTTTGAATTCTGAAAAGAGGGAAAATAGTTCTTTAATAGATTCAACACATTGTTTTTCATTGAGTTCTTGACTAATTCGTTTGATAGCCCTGTTGAGATCTATCAGCAAGTAATGACGATGATATCTCATTCCGGGAAGATGCAGAAGGTAGAAGATATAACTAAATTGCTCGGTAGCTTTTTTGAACACATCGATCTTTTTTCTGAATTCATCTATGATGTCTGAAAAGGTAAAGACACTGTTACTGAGTTTTTCCCAAGAATCTGCTTTCTCTATTCGCTCGTTATATGTATCGAAAAAACTTTTTCCCAATGAAGCGATCTCCTTTGTATAATCCTCCGACATTTTATCTTTGTTATCATGATACCACTTCTCGATATTTGTAGACTCATCCCAAAAATCAATATTTTTCATGCAAAGCGTACGCATGAACGTCATATAAATCTTATCTAAGCAAGGTATTGAAGAAGCTTTGCTAAAACTTTTAAAAAAATAATCGATATTACTGATATAATCGAAATAGTTCTGTTCGAAATTCTTTTCAAAAACATGAACAAAATCCAGTGATAGAGATTCATACTTGGAAATGACATCAAAGTTTTTATCAAAATAATTTAGATAGATATACACCAATTGTTTGGATAATTCCTCAGGTAAGTTCTCTTTGAGGAGTGTATTGAATATTTCAAAGAAAATTTCGATAACCTTGTCCTGTTCTTTGATCTCTTTATATATCCAGAAATCACCAATCAATATATTATATAAGAGTTTAAGGATTTCAGCTCTATTTGAGTAGGGATGATGATATTCTTTAAGGAACTCTTCAAGTCTTGTATGAATACCCCAGTAATTTTCTGAAAGTGATAGCAACCATTGATGATTCTCTGGAATGTGAATTTTAATTTCTCTTGTTTGTGCTAAATTCGACTCTAAAGCTTTGGATTTTAAAACTGTTTTCATAAGCATGTGATATATTTTATGAGATCAATTATTCGTGACGAAAATCCATATTCATTATCATACCATGCCAGTATTTGGATCAAATCATTACCTAATATTTTAGTTGATAACGAATCAAATACAGCAGAGTAAGAACTATTCTTTATATCACTGCTTACAATGGGATCAGCACAGTATTCAAGATATGAACTAAGTTTGTTTTGAGAATATTCAAAAAAGGCATTATTAACCTGTTGAACTGACACATCTACTCCAAGCTGAACAATTAACTCAACATACGAACAATCCGGTACCGGGACCCGTGTTGAGAAGCCATCGAATTTACCTTTCATTTCTGGCATTATAATTTGTATAGTTCTGATAGCACTGGAGGTCGTTGGAATAATATTATTCGCTGCAGCTCTTGATCTACGAAAATCATCATGATAACCATCGAGCAAATTTTGATTTTTGGTATAAGGATGCACTGTATTCATAAATGCTCTTTGCACACCAAATTGCTCATAGAGCACTTTGAGTAAAATAGCAACACAGTTGGTCGTACATGATGAATTTGATATGATTTTATCGATGGATTCGATCTGCGTATGATTTACACCCATAACAACAGTTCTATCAATTGTGTCATCAGATGCTGGGCAGCTTAGTATTACTTTCTTTGCACCATTGGTTAGATGACCCTCGATATGACTCCTGGTTTTGAATTTTCCACTTGATTCAAGCACCAGATCGGCTTTTGATTTGTACCAGGGAATGAGTGAAGGTTCATCATAATGTGTAACTAATATTTTTTTTTCATTGAGAATAATATGTTCACAATCACCTTCAATATCTGCGTCGAGTTTCCCTCTAATCGTATCGTATTTTAATAAATAAATAATGAGATCGATGGGCATTCTATCGTTCACATGCACAATTTCTATTTCAGGATCGACTCCTGCAAGAATAAATACCAGTTTACCAATCCTACCGAATCCGTTGATACCAATTCTTATTGCCATTTCAATCTTCTATATCGATATGATAAGTAAAACATAAAATACTACTGGATTTCATCTCATTTTATTTAAAATTTTTTCCATGATTACTAGTATTAAATCATACTATTACTTGCACAATTTTTCACACATAATTATCATTTATTTATTAAATAAATTCTTCAACATTCTCGTTCAATGCATATTTTTATCTATACTATACTCTAACAATTTTAATAGTAGTAGATAGGTGTTCATTATGTGTGTCAAGAAAATGGTTTAATATACTTTTCTCCTCGTTTATTAATATAAATGTTTCTTCAAAATGAACGATTCTGTCAATCGATTAATAATTCTTGCTAAGCTTAAAGAACCTAAGTATTATTTCAATATAAAGATAAAGCTGTCTGATTTATAAATTTCTTTAGAATCATTAAGAAATTATTGACAATAACCCGCACTGTAAATTCGGATAAATCATGAAATTTACACAAAGTTTACTAAAAACAGCTGTGGGGAATCTTCTCCTTACTTTTTCTGATGAAGGATTGCATACGATCCATTTCAATGCAAAGGTTGATGATGTCATCTTTGAGAAGTCGGATAACAACAAGTATGCCGAACAACTTGAAGAATATTTTGCAGGTACAAGAAAGAGCTTTGATCTCCCGCTTATATTTGTGGGAACTCCATTTCAGAAAAATGTGTGGGAATATCTTCAGCAGATCCCTTATGGAAAAACACAGTCCTATCAGCAGGTTGCTGAGGGAATCGGACATCCACATTCGTCTCGGGCTGTTGGCAATGCACTGCATGTGAATCCCATTCCTCTTATCATTCCATGCCACCGGGTGATACGTTCTGATGGTGGATTGGGAGGATTCGGCGGAGGGATTGAGATCAAACGAAAGTTACTGGATTTCGAGAAAAGAACTCATGATACAACGAAGAAAAACAAGGCAGATCACAGTCGGTGATGTGCGGATCGGTGGTGATGCACCTATCTCTGTGCAGTCCATGACAAACACCGATACCCGTGATGCAGATAAGACGCTTGAGCAGATCTATGCGTGCGCATCCCACGGATGTGACATTATCCGCGTGGCAATTCCGGATGAAGAAGCAGTTGAAGCGCTTCCAATAATTTGGGACCGTTCACCGATACCTGTTATAGGCGATATACACTTCAATCATGAGTTGGCAATACATGCTATTGAAAAGGGAGTGCATGGAATACGTATCAATCCCGGAAATATCGGCAGTAATGACAACGTAAAGCTCATCATCGACGCAGCAAAACAAGCAGGCATTCCGATCAGGATTGGTGTGAATGCAGGGTCACTTGAAAAAGATATAAAACGTAAATTCGGCGTAACAGCCGATGCACTAGTGGAAAGTGCGATGCGTCATGTTCACTTTTTCGAATCCCAGAATTTTTATGATGTAAAACTCTCGTTAAAAGCATCATCTGTACCGCTTACGATTGAATCCTACAGAAAGATCAGCGATAAATGTGACTTTCCACTGCATGTTGGAGTTACAGAAGCCGGTACAGCGTTCTCAGGCACGATTCGGTCATCGATTGGCATTGGAACACTCCTTGCAGAGGGAATCGGCGATACGATACGTGTTTCGCTTGCAGACGAACCGGTGGAAGAGGTAAAGGTTGGTGTCGAGATACTTCGTGCACTCGATCTCAGAAAAGGGCCGCATATCATTGTATGTCCTACCTGCGGAAGAACAGAGATCGACATCATTCCCATTGCAAAGCAAGTCGAAGATGAAGTACGAAAGATGAAAATCGAACAGAATATTTCGATTGCGATCATGGGTTGCGTGGTAAATGGACCTGGAGAAGCTGAGGAAGCAGATATCGGCATTGCGGGTGGAAAGGGTCAGGCAGTTCTTTTTCAGAAAGGGAAGATCATCAGGAAAATCTCTGAAGATAGAATTATATCTGAACTTTTAAGGGAAATTTCAAATCTCATATAATCTGAATGGGAAAAATCTATTCGATCATCGATGTTGGAACGAATTCAATCCTTCTCTTGATCGCCGAGAAAGATAAAAACAATATTTCTGTACTGCATAGAGATGCTCAAACCTCTTCACTTGGAAAAGGAATGAAGAATGGAATATTGACCCAGGACGGGATTGAACGGGTAAAAGCACTTCTGGATAAGTTTATAAGAATTTCAAGAGATTATCATGCTGAAAAGATCATCATCACCGGCACATCAGCATCACGGGAGGCAAAGAATATTTCAGCATTATCAAACTGGCTAAAAGAAAAGTACGAACTCCCCTATCTAATACTTACTGAGGAGCAAGAGATATATTATATCTTTCTGGCTAACAGGTTTGAGTTTGATGAGCTTGAGGATCTTGTTATTTTTGATATTGGCGGCGGGAGTACGGAATTCATCATAGCTAAGCAAAAGGCAATTGATTACTCGATAAGCACAAAGATGGGTGTTCGCAGATTGAATAATGATTTTGATGATGAGAGTAAAAAAGTAGCGTACTGTAGAGCAAAACTTATTGAATCCGATGTTATGCAGCATACTCCGAATACTTTCAGCGTTGTTGGAGTTGGTGGAACGGTTACAAATCTTATCGCAGTGAAACACGAATTGAAGGAATGGGATTCGGAGAAAGTACACAAACAGGTTCTCACACTTCATGATATCGAATATTTTAAATCAATGTGGAAAAAACTCTCTTTTGATGAGATAGAAAAATTGATCCCTTTTGATCCTCACCGTTCCGACGTATTACTCTCTGGAACGATCATTTTGGAATGTATCTTTGAATATTTACAGATCAATAAAATTTTCGTGAGCGATCGAGGTTTGCAATTTGGGATTTTGCAGGACGCAAAAAATTGAATAACCAATTTTCAACAAGGAATATCCAATGTTGAAGTAATCCTATAACTTACTAATAGATAATAAAATTTCAATAACTCATCGAAAAACTACAATTTTATTTATTCTCAGGTCGCTAATTCGTAAAGAAATCTAAAATATTCAAAAGTTCACTAGTAGGAGCTTTATAGATCTCTGTATATGTACATTTCGTGCAGGTTACTGTGGTAAATTTCTTACTTTGAACGTTGAACAGTTTTGTGAAGGTACCGCCAGTTGCCTGGAATTGATCTACTTCGTATTCCGAATTATTGCATTTTGGGCATTTCCATTTTCCAGTCATGTTACAGCTCATTTATTTATCAGGACGCCCTATACAGTAATAGGTAAAACCTTTTTCTCTCATCTTTTCTGGTTCATATTGATTTCTTCCATCAAAAATGACTTTTTCTTTCAGTAGAGATTCTATTTTATCGAAATCCGGCATTCGGAACTGCCTCCACTCTGTAACCAAAATAAGAGCATCTGCATCCCTTAATGCATCGTATTGGTCTTCGAAATATGAAATGTGAGGATTATCTCCAAATATTCTTCTCGCTTCATTTATTGCTTCAGGATCATAAGCTTGAATGTTAGATCCTCTTTTTATCAATTCATGAACGATCACTCGAGATGGTGCTTCACGCATATCATCTGTCATTGGTTTAAATGCGAGACCCCACAAAGAGAATCTTTTCCCTTTGAGATCCTCTCCAAAATGCTGTATTACTTTCTTAACCAGCACTAATTTCTGTTCATTGTTCACATCTTCCACTGCTTCAAGGATTTTAGCTGTTGAATTATGTAGTTGTGCCATCTTGATAAGTGCTTTCACATCCTTAGGAAAGCATGAACCACCATAACCAACTCCCGGATAGATAAAGCTATAACCAATTCTGTGGTCAGAACCGATACCAGTACGTACATCCTCCACATCTGCATTGACTTGTTCACAAAGCCGTGCAATTTCATTCATAAATGATATTTTTGTAGCAAGCATTGCATTTGCTGCGTACTTGGTCATCTCTGCAGAACGAATTCCCATTGATATTATTCTATCATGCTGAAAGGTAAACGCTGAATATACTTCGTGCATGATACTTTTAGCTTTTTCACTTTCCGTACCGATAACCACTCTATCTGGTTTCATAAAATCGTCAATTGCAACACCCTCTTTTAAGAATTCAGGATTTGAAACCACATCAAATGAAAAGGTAACCTTTCTCTTTTGTAAAATTTCAGAGACAGTTGATTTTACCAGATCAGCAGTACCCACAGGTACAGTAGATTTATTAACAATTACCTTGTAGCCGTTCATGTATGTTCCAATATCTTTTGCTACAGCGAGTACATATTGGAGATCAGCCGAACCATCCTCATCAGGGGGTGTTCCCACTGCTATGAAGATCACCTGAGCATCTTCAGTTGCTTTTTTTATATCAGCAGTAAAAAATAATCTTTCATCATCAACATTGTTCTTCACGAGTTCTTTCAAACCTTTTTCAAATATAGGCATATCACCCTTATTGAGCATATCGATTTTTTTCTTATTATTATCAACACATTGCACAATATGGCCTACATCAGAAAGGCATGCACCTGTGACCAAGCCGACATAGCCAGAACCAACAACGGAAATTTTCATATTGTATCTCCTAAATATAGAATTTATTAGTATCCATCTGGATTATTGGATTGCCATCTCCATGCATCTGCACACATATCCTGTATATCCTTATTCGCTGACCAGCCAAGTTCTTTTTTTGCTCGAGAGGGATCGGCAAAACAGATTGCAATATCACCTACTCGACGGTCAACAACCTTGTAAGGGATTTTTTTCCCAGATGCAATTTCAAAAGCACGTAAAATCTCAAGTACACTATAACCCCTACCCGTACCCAGATTATATATAGTCAGAACTGTTTTTTGAGTAATCTTTTTTAGCGCTTTTAGATGCCCAAGAGCAAGATCAACAACATGGATATAATCTCTTACACCTGTTCCGTCATCTGTAGAATAATCATCACCAAATACTTGCAGTTCTTTTAATTTCCCCACTGCTACCTGAGAGATGAAAGGGAACAAATTATTTGGTAAGCCATTGGGATCTTCTCCAATTTTTCCACTCTCATGAGCGCCAACTGGATTAAAATAGCGAAGTAACACGACATTCCACGAATTATCAGACACATATAGATCTTTTAACATTTGCTCTATAGCCATTTTTGTTTGTCCATAAGGATTCGCTGGCAGGAGTGGAAAATCCTCTTTGATTGGAACAGTATGGGGATCGCCATACACAGTGGCAGAAGAACTAAACACTATGTTTTTCACATTAAACTCTCGCATAACTTCAAATAATGATATTGAACCACTTACATTATTACGATAGTAGAGTAACGGTTTCTGGACAGACTCTCCTACAGCTTTAAGTCCTGCAAAGTGAATAACAGCATCAAAAGAATGATTTGAGAACACCTCTACTATCCCAGTTTTATCAAGAATATCTTTTTTGTAAAAAATGATCTCTTTACCTGTAATCTCTTCGACTTGTGTTATTGCCTCTTTTTTGCTATTCGAGAGGTTATCGACAACCACAATTTTGTGTCCTGCCTGTAAAAGCTCAACACAGGTGTGGCTTCCAATATAACCTGCTCCTCCAGTGACTAAAATATTCATATCAATCCTTTTTATGTAAAAGTATAATGAAACTCATCCATGACTTTAACGACTCTCTCTGCAGTATGCCCGTCCCACAAAGGTGGAATTCTTCCTTTTTTAATCTTACCATCAAGTATTTGATTCACATTATGCACGATAGCTTCTTTATTTAAATCAACTAATTGATTTGTTCCATATTCGATTGTAATCGGACGTTCAGTATTTTCTCGTAAGGTTAAACATGGCACACCAAAGACTGTTGTCTCTTCTTGAATGCCGCCAGAATCTGTAAGGACAAGTTTTGCATATTTTTCAAGCTTAATAAAATCTAAATAACCAACTGAATCAATAAGTTTCAAATTCGAAATACTGTTGACTTTTTCCTCAAGACCAAAAGCAGAAATTTGCTTTCTTGTACGGGGATGCATAGGAAATATCAGAGGTAGGTTTACAGCTATTTCGGAAAAAGCATTCAGGATCATCTCAAGAGACTCTTTATTATCAACATTACTTGGTCTATGTAATGTTATCAAACCATAAAATCCTTTTTTTAGTTGTAGCCTTTCCAGTGTTTTCGTTTGCTCAGCTTTCTTTTCAAAACTCAGAAGGCTGTCTATCATTGCATTCCCTACAAGGAATATTCTATTTGTCGAAACTCCCTCATTGATAAGATTTTCATTTGCATCATTGGAAGGTGTCAATAGCAAATCAGAAATGCAATCCGTTGCAATACGGTTTATTTCCTCGGGCATTCTTCTATCAAATGACCGCAATCCAGCTTCTAGATGTGCAACAGGTATATGTAGTTTCACTGCATCAATCGCACAGGCTACTGTTGAGTTTACATCCCCTGCCACAAGGACAAGATCGGGTTTTTCCTGTAAAAGAAATTGTTCAAAAGCAATCATGATCTTTGCGGTCTGTACTCCATGAGTACCAGAACCAACCCCAAGATACACATCAGGTTCTGGAAATCCAAGCTGTGTAAAAAAAATCTTCGATAGATTATCATCGTAATGCTGTCCGGTATGAATAAGCAAAAGAGTGTATCTTGAATGTTTTTTTAATTCGAAATAAATTGGACCCACCTTCATAAAATTCGGGCGAGCCCCTACAACTAAGGCTATCTTCACAAGTTATTAGTGCTTATCTTTATTGTGATTAGGATGTTTTGGTCGAGGTTTTTTTTCGACAGCTCCATCAATATTTTTCATACTTAATTGAACTTTTCCGTCTCTATCTATACCGATAACTTTGACCTTAACTTTATCACCGAAACTTACAACATCAGAAACATTGTTCGTTCTTTTATCTTCCAGATTTGAAATATGAACAAGCCCTTCCTGACGAGGTAGAAATTCAACGAAACAGCCAAAATCACGAACGTTTTTTACCGTTCCTGTATATATTTTTCCTATCTCAGGTTCTTCGACAATACTCAAGATCTTTTCTTTCGCTTTTTGAATGGAATCGTTATCTGTAGATGCAATACGAACAGTACCGTCATCATCAATATCAATAGCAACGCCAGTTTCTTCAATAATAGATTTTATCATCTTACCCTGAGGTCCGATTATATCTCCGATCCTATCTGTTTTCACCTTTATCACTTCAATATGAGGAGCTATCGGTGAAATATCTGGCCGAGGTTCTGCAATGGTTTCTTTTATCTTACCAAGAATGAAGTGGCGAGCTGCAATTGCCTTTTCCAGAGCTGTTTCCATAATCTCTTGTGTAATTCCTTCAACTTTGATATCCATCTGCAAGGCTGTAATACCTTTTTCAGTTCCCGCAACCTTGAAATCCATATCACCAAAATGATCCTCCATACCCATTATGTCTGTGAGGATAACAAATTTATCATCTTCAATAATCAGTCCGTTTGCCACCCCTGCCACAGGTCTGGTTACAGGCACGCCAGCAGCCATCAAGGACAAAGTTCCACTGCATACTGTCGCCATAGATGAAGAACCATTTGATTCAAGAATTTCCGAGACGATCCTGATCGTATAGGGAAATTTTTCATCGTCTTTGGGGATGATCGGAAATAATGATCGTTCTGCGAGATTTCCATGACCCAATTCTCTTCTTCCGGGACCTCTCATGAAGCCAGCTTCACCCACACTAAAAGGAGGAAAATTATAGTGAAGAAAGAATTTCTTCTTATATTCTTCATCAAGTTCATCAATCACCTTTTCATCAGAACTCGTTCCCAGAGTTACCACACCCAAGGATTGAGTTTCACCTCGGGTAAAGAGAGCAGAACCATGAGTAAATGGTAAAATATCTATTTCACAAGTGATTTCACGAATATCATCTAATCCTCTTCCATCAACGCGTGTTTCGGTCTCGAAGATCTTTCTTCGCATCTGTTTTTTCACGGCATTGTCAAGGGCTTGAAGAATATGACCTTTTTGTTCAATAAATGCATCTTCTGATAATTTTGTTTCAAAGATTTCAATGATCTCATCTTTGATCGAATCAAGAAGGTTATTTCTTTCAAGTTTGTCGGCAATATTTAATGCTTCTTGAATCTTTTGATAAGCTGCCTTCTCTACTTCCTCAGCAATATTCTCATCGATACTATCAATTTCATATTCACCCTTTGGTTTTGCAGCTTTTTTAATGAATTCTGTTTGGAAAGAGATCAACTCTCGAATTGCTTGATGAGCTTTATCAAGTGCATTGAGTATCTGTTTTTCACTTACCTCCTGAGCTCCTGCCTCAACCATCATAATTGCTTGTTCTTTTCCAGCGACTGCTAGATCGAGTTTAGATTTCTCGAACTGCTCCTCTGTCGGATTGATGATATATTCATCATCTACCAATCCTATGGTCACACCTGCAATTGGTCCATGAAAGGGGATATCAGAAATACTCAAAGCAGCAGAGGCTCCTATCATTCCTAACATTTCCGGAGAATTCTTTTTATCATAAGAAAGCACTGTGACCACAATATGAACATCATTTCTGAAACCTTCAGGGAAAAGAGGACGAAGAGGTCTATCTATTAGTCGTGCAGCAAGGGTTGCATTCGTAGAAGGTCTGGCTTCTCTCTTGAAGAAACCTCCAGGAATTTTACCGGCCGCATACATTTTCTCAATAAAATCAACCATTAGGGGGAAGAAATCGATACCCTCTCTTTTATCTTTCGAAGCTGTGGCAGTAACAAGAACAACTGTACCACCGTATTGCACCAGCACTGAGCCATTAGCTTGTTTTGCCATTCTGCCAGTTTCGAGTAGCAACTTTCTTCCAGCAAATTCTGTTTCAATTCTAATTATGTTACTATCCATGTAACTCCTCAGTAACAATCAAGTATTTTTCGTACTTGCATGCTCTTATTTTCTAATCTTAAGAGTTTTAATTAATTTTCTGTATCGTGTGATATCTTTATTTTTTATGTAATCCAAAAGTCGTCGTCGTTTACCAACGAGCATAAGCAGACCACGTCTTGTATGATGATCTTTTTTATGAACTTTCAGATGTTCTGTGATCAATAGTATTCGTTGAGTAAGAAGCGCTACTTGCACTTCTGGTGAACCTGTATCAGATTCATGTAAACCAAACTCATTGATTATCACACGTTTTGAGTCTTTTTCCAAAGCCACTCTACCTCCTAAATAAGACTATTTAACAAAATTATCAAGCACTTCTGTAAGTGTTGGTTGCCCAATTTCCTGCAGTTCATAGGTTACGCGTGCTGCAGGTTTATTTATTTTAATAACTCTTCGCAAATCAATAGGAGTGCCAATCACTACAACATCACAATCAACATCATGTATTGTTTTTTCAAGATCTTTCATCTGCTGTTCACCATAGCCCATTGCAGGAAGCAGAATTCCTATATCAGGATATTTTTCATAGGTTGCCTTAATGGTTCCCACAGCCCATGGACGAGGATCAACCAACTCAGCAGCGCCGCATCGTTCAGCAGCAACTACTCCTGCACCATATTTCATCTCACCATGTGTGAGGGTTGGTCCATCTTCAACTACAAGTACTCGAGCTCCTTCAATACTATCTGCATTATCAACAAATAAAGGAGATGCACCATCAATGATAATAGCATTATTATTTACCAAACGTATATTATCCCGAACTTCCAGCACGTCTTCTGGATGTGCAGAATCTATTTTATTTATTACCACAACATCTGCCATACGGAGATTTGTTTCGCCTGGATAGTAGTATAATTCATGACCAGGTCTGTGAGGATCAGCTACTACTATCGTAAGATTCTTTTCCGATGTATAAAACGAGGTATCGTTATTACCACCATCCCATATTATCACATCTGCTTCTTTTTCTGCTTCTTGAAGAATCGCACCATAATCGACACCAGCGTAGATAACGCTTCCCATTGCAATATGAGGTTCGTATTCTTCCATCTCTTCGATCGTACATTCATGTTTTTCCAGATCTTCGATCTTGGCAAAGCGTTGTACTTTTTGCTTCACAAGATCACCATACGGCATAGGATGTCTGATTGAAGCAACTTTCAAACCCTTGTCTTTCAGGAAGCGGACAACTGCACGGGTTGTTTGGCTTTTTCCACAACCGGTTCGTACAGCACATACGGTAATGAGAGGCTTTGTTGTTTTGATCATTGTCTCAGTTGCACTGAGAAGTACAAAATCTGCACCTGCAGCATTTACCATCGAAGCTTTATGCATAAGATATTCGTAATTTACATCACTATAAGCAAATACAACCATATCGATATTATGTTTTTTGATAAGATCGATCAGCTCGGATTCGGCAACGATCGGGATACCATTCGGGTATAACTCTCCTGCCAATTCCTTTGGGTATTTTCTTCCTTCAATATCTGGAATTTGCGTTGCAGTAAAGGCAACAATCTCATAATCAGGATTATCACGATAGATCACATTGAAATTATGAAAATCTCTACCAGCAGCGCCCATGATAATGACTTTTCGCTTCATGTTCTTTATCCTTTCAAGATTCATTTTTTGATGACATAACTTTTGGGGTAGAATAATGTGTCAAGTTTCATGACCCTACCCTTGTTGCGCTATTTTCTAAAGGTATCAAACTATGAGTCAATAAAAAATGAATGTATTTTTTCCATAAAAAACGTTCCTAAAATTAGAAATAAAAGAAATATTAATAATTCCCCACCCGTCTCCAACAAATTACACTATAGCAATCATAGAACCGTAATATTCCTTGAAAATACAAACTAAATTCACGAGTCGGTCGTGAAGGGAACGACTCGGATAAATGATAAAAAGAACTTCAACCAATTTTTCTGAACACCATCTAAGAATGAAGTCCAGTCCAACTTAAGTATTTAATTTAAAAGAAGGAAATCTCCCTGATAAATATGTATATTTCCAACATTTAGATGATATATTATGTGATAACATCTTTTTTCTCAAATTATATGTACTGAAATGTTTTAACATTCCCAGATATGAATTCATACATGCTTGAAATTGTTTCAAGGTATCTGGATCAGGAGTTCTCATATCAATCAAATTATTATATTCTTTAATTTTGTTATAGAAATTTCCTTTGGTTCTATTTGAAATATATTTTCTATAAGGTTTTATTATGACACCAAGATATTTAACACCTTTTGAGAAATGTTGTAGATAAATTTTGTTTGGGTGCAGTTCCAATTTCAAATAATTCTTTAAATAATCTCGAATTACTGGAACCAGCGATATTAAATAATCTTTATCTCGATGTAGTAATACAAAATCATCTACAAAGCGACCATAATACTGTATTTTTAAATCTCTTTTCACAAAATGATCAAAATCATTCAAATAAATATTTGAAAAAAGCTGAGAAGTTAAATTACCAATTGGTAAACCACAATTCTTTTTTGCAAAAAATAGACTCTTGTCTCTTGGAAGCCCAAACCAATCACTTCTTTTTCCTTTTACAATACAATTTTCTTTTGGATCATTGAAGATAGTCTCTTTGATCAAATAGAGCATAAGCGTTAAATCAATACCATATTTCTTATATTTATTTTTCAGAATAAGAGCTAATTTTTCGAATAGTATAGTTCTGTTCATGCTCATAAAGTAACTTCGTATATCAAGTTTTAATATATAGCAATTCTTTTTGTAATTAGAAGAACATGAACGAATAAAATGATCAATTCTTTTTATGCCATAATGTGTCCCTTTTCCTTTTCTACAACTATAACTATCATTTATAAATAATGTTTCAAAAATTGGTGATAGGCAGTTATATAAGTAATGATGTACGATCCTGTCTCTAAAATCTGCTGCAAATATTTCCCTTTTAACCGGATAATTTACTATAAAACAAATACTTGGTCTTGGTTTATATATTCTTTCATTAATTTCATGATACAAATTAAATATTTCTTCTTCGAAATTCCTTTCAAAAGTGAGTGCATTGATAGTATTACGCTTATTTCTTCTCGCATCGAAGTATGCCTTGAAAAGCTCATACAGTAATTCATTATAATATGAATCTTTAAATAAATTAGTTTGCATAAAAAACAGGATGGCTGATGACTACATTAAATGATGTAAATACCTGATACAGCGTACCGAAAAACCGTTTTTCTTATTGTTATTGTTACGGTTTACTTCTGAATTATTGTAGTTCAATTTCCGATTCCAGGCATTGTTATTATTGTTCTCTGAAGAGGACCAGAAGTTCGCGTTGTTGCCAATATTTTTGAAATTACCATTGTTGTTGTTGCGATACCCACCTGGCAACGCTGAATATGTTGCAATCACTTTATTGATAATATTTTCATTTTCAGAAAACATGAATATGATACCTTGCCATAATATGGAGTAAATTGACTGCCTGCCCCGTAGCCTTGCGTATCGGGGTGTCAATTTAGATAGATTCAATTTTGCACTGACATAGTCAGCGCACTCCATAATAAGCAAGAGGATTGCCGGATTTAAATGTGCTCTCTCGTTCATACCATAGCATTAAACGACTCTGGCTTATCATTTTTTTTATATTCTGAGTTCTGCCATCCTGTTAATTGTTTTGATACATTCTCAACTAATTTATTTATTTTAACAAATTTCTTCAAATTAATTTGTCGTAAATCTTTTAAAAGACGAAGTAATAAAGGAATTACTTCGATATGTTCTCTTGCATTTTGTAATGTTTCTACTTTATTTTTCTTACTATTTGCTCTATATATGAGAATAATAAGATCTAAGGTCTCATTTTTTATTTTTTCTCCAACAGTATATTTATACTCTCGTGAAAATTCCTTAGTGAATCTAAATATTCCTAAGATTAGATCATACGTTGCTTTATAGACTGGCAGCTCATCATATCTTGCCATATTTTATAATTTTCTCGATCCCGCTACGCGGGATACAAATAGTCAAATAGACAAATAGTCAATTCTTAATCCCTGACACAGCGTACCGAAAAACCGAGCTTCTTATAGTTATTGTAACGGTAGACTTCTGAATAAAAGTAGTACAATGTCCGATGCCAGGCACTGTTATTACTGTACTCTGAAGAGGACCAGAAGTACGCGTTGTTGCCAATATTGATGAAATTACCATTGTTGCTGTAGCGATACCCACCTGGCAACGCTGAATACCCACTCGTGCCAAATTCAGCGTTGTTCTCTAAAGCACCGTTGTACCATAAATCTGCATTACCAGCTAACTTACTCCCTTCGTTCGTACCACGATATCCCCCATCGTCAGCTTGCTGCTGTGTCATACCGAGATACATTTCAAGTTCTTTCCAATCATCATCGGTCGGTACATGCCATCCTGCAGGGGCAAGTCCTCTGGAGTCATTTACTGCATACCAGTTGTAGAGCGCTCCATACGTATCTGCATGAGTAGAATCATTATCATAATAACAATACGCACCTGAGGATGTACTTGTCCAATCATCATCATTGGTTAAATGAGGAATTGGATCACCATTTCTGTAGTGGGTAACTTTAAGGTTTTCCATCATCCATTCCTGGTCTCCAATTATTATCGTCTGGTATACATTACCGTCTATGTCTGTGACAGTGCCGGTTCCTCCACCTTGTTCTATTGTAAAGTAGTTATCGCTTAAGTCATTCACAGTACTACTCGTACTAGATATTTTTACCTTATAATTGGTGGATTCTGTCAAATCCGTCGGGATTGACCAATCATATGAACCATCACTGTCTGTAGAACTATTGATTGTTCTATTAAATGAACCCGATTTATACAACTCTATCTTTACATTCTCACTTATGTTATCATTCCAGGTAATGTTATGAGTACTTCCCATCTGCCACGTCTCTCCTCCATTCGGAGAAGTGACGGTTATGTAATCTGCAGGTGGTTCTTCTTCAATCGTAAAATAATTATTACTTTGGTCATTTACTGAACTATTACTCGTACTAGTTATCTTTACCTTATAATTGGTGGATTCTGTCAAATCCGTCGGGATCGTCCAATCATATGAACCATCACTGTATGTAGAATTCACTTTTGTTCTATTAAATGAGTCTGATTCGGTTGTCTTATCGCAAGAAACAAATAGTAAAATCGAAATAACTGATAAAATCAACATAATTTTTTTCATTTTATTCTCCTTGATTTTTATAGTAGAAATTGACGATATAAACAAACAATCTTTATTTGTTAGAGTTTATAATCGATGTCAAGAATTACGTAAACAGTATATTGTAAATCATGCTTTTATTTTCATGACTCGGGCATGTAAGGAACGACTCGGGTAAATAGCAAATAGCACTTCTACCCGACTCATCTTTTCAAGCTGAGTCGTGTATTTTGGAGTAAAACAACCATGTTGTTTTATGTCCCGATTAAATCGGGAGATTTTGCAATCCATATTCTCTTTTATAAAACAATATTTACAAATATTTATTTGTTATTTATTTGTTAAATAACATTCCCTTAAGCGATCAAGTTTTGTCCCGGAAACAGCACCATCTCAAATAAAAATACAACAAGTGAAATCAACACACTCGCAATAGCAGAGGACAGACAACCCTTTGTTTGTACATTCTTAAAAAATGCTCCAGCAATAATGATCATCAAACCATTCACAAAGATGAGGAAAATCCCGAATGTTAGAGCAATTAGTGGTAATGATATGAATAAAAAAATCGGTCTGATAAGCACATTCACAATACCGAGTACAAAAGCGAATATGAAAGCAGTAAGAAAATCTTTTACTTCAATCAATCTTGTTATTCTACTTACCATAAGAATTGCAATAGAATAGATAATCAAACGAGTAATGTATGCCATGTTATTCCAAATTTTCCTTTATTAATTCTTCCCGAATCTCCTCAGTGGGATATTCAATTTCATTTGGAGCAAGCAATTCGGAGTGTTTTATTCTTGCCATTATTTCTTCGAGTTCTTTCTGCCTATCTTCTTGTGTTTGTTCCTCTTCTAATGGGATTATATTTTCATTGTTTTTATCTGTGCTGAGCATGCCTGTTGCAATGATTGCAATTGACAATACATCCTTGAGGTCTTTATCAAAAACCAGTCCATGAATTATTTGAGTAGTATCTTTTGTTTTTTCGTAGATGATATTTGTGACTTCTTCATACTCTTTTGTAACAAAATCAAATCCTACAGTGACATTCACCAATATTGCTTTTGTTTCTTCAAGAGAGATATCCTGAATAAGAGGATTTTCAAGAGCCTGATATGTGGCTTTCGAGGCTCTGTCTTCACCACTGGCAGATCCAAAACCAATAAGTGCGTATCCCATTTCGGATAGTACTGTTTTTACATCTGCAAGTTCGACATTGATATATCCTTCTTTATTTATTATATTTGCAAATGTTTTTGCAGCATTGTAAAGAACGAAATTAGATTTCTCAAATGCTTGATACAACTCAATACTGCTAAAGGTCTGCAGTATTTTATCATTATTAATAATGATAAGGGAATTCACATTTTTCTTTAGTTCAGCAATTCCTTTGTCGGCATTTTCTTTTCGGCACTTGCCCTCAAAATTAAAGGGATAGGTAACAATTGCTATCGTGAGTATCTCCATTTCTTGAGCAATTCGCGCAAAAACAGGAGTTGCACCTGTGCCAGTCCCACCACCCATACCGGCAGTCAGAAATAGTACATCACAATGTGCCATTGATTCTTTTATCTCATCTTTGCTTTCTTCAGCACACATCTTTCCAACTTCTGGTTTACCACCTGCTCCAAATCCTTTCACCAGATTTTTTCCGATCTGCAATTTATGCTCAGCGGCAGAGACGTTAAGTACCTGCAAATCTGTATTTACTGCAACATACTCAATATCTGTGAGATTATTGTTAATCATTGTATTGACTGCATTATTACCCGCCCCACCAATACCGATTATTTTTATTCGAGAAGCTTTTTTTAGGGTACTTTTAATTTTTAGCATAGTTTCTCCCTTCTATAATTTTGGGAATTCTGATTAGGTAAAACTCTGTACATCGAACCATTTTTTTATAAAGTTCAAAAGACGATCAAAAATCGAATCAGTTGGTGGTGGTTTTTCAATCCCAAAGTTTTTCATCCCCCAATATAGCAACCCTACTGCTGTTGCATATTTTGGATTGGAAAGTGTTTCTGTATCACCATAAATACCTCTGAAGGATGGATATCCTGTTTTAGTGGGAATTCCTTTGAATATTTCTGAAAATAGCTGATTAGTACTTTTTAGATTGGCAGTTCCACCGCAAATTGAGATTCCAGCGGTGATCATATCAAGATACTTGCTCTTTACTACATTATTTCGTACGAGTGTTGCGATTTCCTTCATTCGTGCATTAATGATCTCAGCAATGAGCTTTTTTGAACGAAAAGTTGATGGATATCCTCCTATTCCGGGAACTTCGATCTTGGAATCATCATCAACATTTTCTGGAATAGCATACCCATAATCAATCTTAATTTTTTCGGCTTCTGAGTGTGGTGTACGTAAACCAACAGATAAATCCTTCGTAATATTTTCACCACCAAAAGGTATAATACATGTAAATCTCAGACTATTCCTGTAATATATTGAAACATCAGTAGTTCCCCCACCAATATCTACAAGTACTGCTCCCAGATCCACTTCATCACTATTAAGAACTGCCATTGCAGATGCAATTGGTTGCAAGACAATTTCTTTTACATTCAATCCCAATAACTGCACACTCCTATATATACTATTTAAATAACTCAGATCAGCAGTAACAAAGTGCACATCTGCCTCAAGCCTGTTACCTGTCATTCCAATTGGATCAATAATGCCGTGATCCACATTATCGATAGTATAATATTGGGGTTCTGTATGAATAACTTTCTGATTATCTGTCAAATGAATATTTTTTTTCGCATCATTTATGACATTTTCTATTTCCTTATCAGTCACTTCAAATTCTTCGATTTCTTCTGTGTATTTACTTTTACTTATTATATTAGCAAAACCGTGCCGAACAAAGCTACGAATTAATTCACCTGCCACACCAATCACTATATTTTGTGCATTAATACCTGCCATTTTTTCTGCTGCACGTATCGCCTGGTCTATAGATTCTGAAGCAGCACGAATATTTTTGATCATTCCCTTTTCCAGTCCCTTTGAGTGGGTCTCTCCAATACCAGAAACCTTGAGCTGATTATTTTTATCAATAATAGCAATAATACAACATATTTTCGTTGTACCAATATCTAATGCGGTAATTATTTTTTGCCGTGCCATTATCGTAAAATCACCAGTTCATGCATTGCATCGGAAAATCGAACATCGATCTCAGAATAACTTGCTACACCAAAATTTTGATACGTAAAAACTAATTTTTCTATACGATTATCGAAATCCTTATCTCCTACAATGAATCTTGTATTCTTTCCTTTTTCTGTGATTATCAATTCATCATCTTCATAATAGAGCTCTTCTATACAACTTAGAAATTCATGATATTTCGAACTAATTATTTTATAAACACCAAGGAGATTCTTAACATTTTCATTAGTAACCTCTTGACCAAGTGTCAAATTATTTAATCCATTTTCAGTTAATATTGGCAAATGTGAATGTTCTATATAGGAAATTCTATCCAGCAGAACACCTTGCTCATCAATAAGATAATAGGTGCTATCGACATGCAGATAGGCAATTTGTATTCGTTCATATATAATAACTTTAATAATATTTGGGAAGATCCTTGCCACATTTATATCTTTGATTTGTGGTATTTGCATCAGTTTTTCTTTGACTGCTTCATCCTCAAGAAGATAAAGATTTTCTCCCTTGAATTCTGATAGTGCAATGTGAATAAGATTAGGATTGATATTTACTGTACCAGCTACTTCACTATCCTCAATTTTAAGATAATCCCACTTTGTAATTCCAAATTTGAGCAAGTTTGCGCTAGCTCCAGCAATGATAAGAACAAAAACGATCATAATCAAAGCTTTCATCAAGAGAGGTTCCTGATTTCGATTTTTAATTTTCTGCATAGGAAAAATCTCCCCAAAGCTTCACTTCCAGCTCAAGATCTTTATCAAATTTCTTTTTTACTTCTTCTTTCATTTTTTTAATTAACAAATAAATATCTTTCGAAGTAGCATTTCCATTATTTATAATGAAATTTGCATGAGTTTCTGATACCATCGCATCTCCGATACAGTAACCTTTACAACCACATTTTTCAAGTAACTCGCCAGCATAAAAATCCTTACCATTCTTAAACGTAGAACCGAATGTTGACATTTGCCAGAGATTTTTTGATTTTCTTCGTTGTAGATATGAAAGATACGTTTCTTTGACCTTCATCATAGTATTTCTCTCTACATTAAATATACCCTTTGTTATGATATAATGCTCAAAGGCTAAATTTATTTTTCTATACGAAAAATCAATATGATCAGTTTTGAGTTCTATTTTTTTCCCACTGGGAATAATGATATGAATCGAATCAAGCACATCTGCTATTTCATGACCAAAAGAACCAGCATTCATCGCGATCAAACCACCAATAGTTCCCGGTATACCACTTAAAAATTCTAATCCGTTCACTCCTTCAAGTATGCATTTCTTTTGAAGATAAGCTTGCTCTGTTTGAGCTGCTACATGTATTTTTTCATTATGTATTTCTATCGTAGGTGGCATATTCTTAAGAGTGATGACAATACCGTTACAGCCAAGATCAGAAACTAAAATATTTGAGCCATTTCCAAGTATTTTGTAAGGTATATCATTTTTGCTTATACATTCAAAAATTTGTGTAAGTTCATAAATAGCATCAGGTGAAGCCAAATAATCTACATTACCTCCACATTGTATTGTGGTAAGTTTTTTCATAGAAACATTTTTTTCAACACATGAAATATGCTGATCTTTCAGAAATTTCTCGAATATTTCAAACATTGTTCTTCTGTGATTGAGTAGCGGTCTGTTTTTCTAAAAGGCGAACAAATTCTTCTGACACTTCAAAAATGTTACCAGCACCCATCGTAATGACAAGATCACCACTTATTGTTATGTGTAAAAGTTTTAATGGAATATCTTTTCTATTCTTTATAAAATACACATTTCTATGATGCAGATCATGAACCACATCTGAGATAAGCTTGCCGGTTATTCCCTCAATTGGTTCTTCACGAGCTGGATAGATATCATTAATTATAAGTACATCAGAGATTATGAGAGCTTCTGCAAATTTTCTGTAGAACATCTTTGTTCGAGTAAATAAATGTGGTTGAAAGACCGTGATGATCCTTCTGTCTGAACCCTCTTTAATGGCTTCAAGTGTTTTTCTAACTTCAGTGGGATGATGAGCATAATCATCGTATACAAGGATGTCATTAACATATCCTTTTTTTTCAAATCGACGATAAACTCCAGTAAATTTTTCTAATCCATTTCTTATGTCTTCAAAGGGAATCTCAAGTTCCAAAGCTATAGAAGCTGCAAGAAGTGAATTTTGAATATTGTGTATGCCAGGCAAGGATAGATGAATGGTTCCCAGTTTTTTTCCCAAGTATTGTAGGTCATATGTAGAATCAAAGTTATCAAATATAATATTCTCTGCACGAACCATTGCATTGTTGTCAAGACCATAGGTGCAGATGCGTTTTTCAAATTCTGGATAGATTTGTTTCACCACAGGATCATCAATACAAGCTACTATCAGTCCAAAAAAAGGTACTGCATTTGCAAACTGCAGAAAAGCCTTCTCAAGGTCCTTCATCGTCGGATAGCAATCAACATGCTCCTCTTCGATATTACAAATACCAGCAATTGTGGGTGTTAACGACAAAAACGAACGATCATACTCATCTGCTTCAACCACAATATATTTTGACTTACCAAGTACTGCATTACTATCAAAGTTCTTCAGCACTCCACCAATGACCAGGGTTGGAAGAAAGCCGGCTTCTGTAAGTATCATTCCAGTCATAGATGTTGTCGTAGTTTTACCATGAGTGCCTGAAATGCATATTCCCAGTTTCATTCTCATTATTTCACAAAGCATTTCTGCACGCCTGATGACCGGAATATTTTTTTCTATTGCTGTTCTAATCTCAATATTTGAATTTGTAACTGCAGAGGATTTTACCACGACATCAATATTATTCCTGATATTTGATGAATTATGTGAATATTGTATCTCAGCACCTATTTCTTCTAGTCTCGCTGTGATAGGTGTTTTGAGTAAATCAGAACCAGTAATTTTATAGCCATAATTAAGTAATAGTTCAGCTATACCACTCATACCAATACCACCGATACCGACAAAATGCAATTTTTTAGTTTTTCCTAACATACCAATCCTAAAGTAGCAATTATATTCGATACAATATCTTTTGTCGCATTTGGTTTTGCAAGAGATTTCATCGCATTTTTCATTTGTACATATCTTTCGTTGTTATCTAAGATACTCATAATTTCATCAAAAAGTACATCGGGAGAAAGATCATTTTCTTCGATCATTACCGCAGCTTTTTTCATACTGAAATATGCTGCATTTTTTATCTGATGATCGCCAGCAGCCCAGGGGTAAGGAATAATAATTGCAGGAATACCAAAATATGCGACCTCCGAAAGAGATATTGCACCAGCTCTGCATATCACAAGATCACTTGCAGAATAAATCACTTGCATATTCTCAAAAAATGGCTGTATGATACAATTCGCTTTCTTTCTGATTTGTTCATTTAAGTTAGTATAATCTCTATCACCTGTCTGAACAATCAACTGAATATTTTTTTTAATCAATCTATCTAAAATTGAAAACGCAACGTTATTGATGGCAGTTGAACCCTGGCTGCCACCATAGAAAAAAATAGTCTTTAGGGGCTTAAGTTCAAGTATTCTCTGTGCATACTCTTGTGATAACTTCTCTAAAGGGCGAATAGGATTTCCAGTATATTCTACTTGATTTTTATGACATGTTAAATAATCCTCTGCTTTTTGGTTCCCCAGATAAATTTTTTTTGCCAATGGAGCTATGAAGCGAGTACTAATTCCAGGATAACTATTTTGTTCCTGTAAAAGTATGGGTATCTTTTTGAGTTTGGCTGCACAGCCTGCAATACCACTTACAAATCCTCCACAACCAATAAACATTGAAATATTGAATTTCTTAAATATCATATATGTTTCAATGATACTCAGGATCATAAAAAATGGGAACAATAAATTTTTTATTGTAAAAGATCTATATAATTTTTGCACATGAGTAGATAGACATACATAATTAAATTTTTTTACTATGATATTTTCGATCCCATCTTTTGATCCAATAAAGATAATGTTCGACGTGTTAAGTTGATGCTGTAATTCTTGAGCTAAGGCGATCCCAGGAAAAATATGACCACCGGTTCCACCTGCAGCTATTGCGATTCTATGCATATTGGATTCTCATTTTTTTTATTTCTTTGCGATCTCTTTTACTTGCGTTGATAATGAGTGCAATAGCAATAGAATCAAATACCAGAGCAGTGCCACCATAGCTTATGAAAGGTAATGTAACTCCAGTGGAGGGTAGTAAACACATTGCTACTGCGATATTTACTATCATATTATATGCAATCCCAAAAGCTAATCCTGCAATAAGGAAAGAATAAAAAAAATTATGAGCTCTTTGTGCTAAAGTAAAACAACTTAATAATAGCACTAAATATATGACCAGTAGTAGCAAGCCGCCAATAAATCCATACTCTTCACCTAAGATCGAAAAAATATAGTCTGAGTGAGCAAAAGGAAGATAATACAATTTCGCTTTACCTTCTTCGGAACCCCTTCCAGTAATATGTCCATTTGATAATGCAATAAGAGATTCTCTTGGATGAAACAAAGGGTCATGGTGATCTTGAACAACCATATTGAAACTTGTGAAACTTTTTAAAAAAGCTACATTACGCTCTCTTCTGTAGGAAGGACCAAATGATAATAACACCGTCAATATGATAATAACAGTTGCTACAAGCAGTGCAATTGTTCGAAGCTTAACTTTAACCACAAACAGCATGCTCAGAAAAACGAGGAAAAGAATCCCAGCTGTACTCAGATCAGGTTCTACATATATCAACCCGACATATGCTAAAAACGCAAGAATAACAAACAAAAAATGTTGTATGAAATATTTAGGATTGGTTTTTTCAATGATATCCTGATTTTTGGCACAGAAGTGAGCTAAATAAAATATGAAAACGATTTTCGCTATATTACTTGGTTGAAAAGTAAACTTGCCAAGATTGTACCATCGTGTTGACCCATTTATTGTTTTACCAAAACCTGGAACAAATAATAATGCTAAAGCAGTCAAACCCAATAATAGTAGAGGAAGTGAAAATTTTCTCATTTTTTCAAGCTTTATTCGGGAAAAAATAAAGAATGCGATAATTGATACAAAAATCCACATAGTCTGAAAGACGATATTTCTGGATTTAAATTGAAAAGAATCAATACTACCTATAAGCATAAGGCCAATCAGGATTAATGTAAGACAAATATATATTAGCATATCTTCTAGAATTTTCGAAGGTATTTTCATTCTTGGATCCCTCGAACGAGTTTTTTGAAGTGCGCTCCTCGCTCTTCAAAATTATTGTACATATCATAACTTGCACAACCAGGTGAGAGTAAAATATATTCTCCTGGACTGGAAGCTTTGTAGGCGACCTGAACAGCTTCTTGTAGATCTTTCACTTCAATTGAGCTCACACATCCTTGAAAAGTATGTATGATTTGATCTTTCGTTTCTCCAAATACAATAAGATTCATGACATTTCTTTTTATTAATAAAATAAGCGAAGAGAAATCTTCATTTTTATCATAACCACCCATAATTAATTGGATGGGTTTATCAAATGAAGTAAGAGCTCTTTCAACAGCAACACAATTCGTTGCTTTTGAGTCATTGATAAAAATTCTGTTATTAATTTCTGCAACCCACTCTAGACGATGTTCAAGTCCTTTGAAGCTTTGTAATGCCATACAAATTTCGTAGGGATGCAATTTGCACAAGACACAGACAAGCGCAGAAGCTATAGCATTACTAACGTTATGCAAGCCTTGTATTTGAAGCTGATTACTATTTAAAAATGACGTAAGAGAATCTGATTGAATGAAGATTTTATCATTGTTAAACCATACACATTCGTTTGCTTTTTCATGTACACTATATAGTATTTTTTTGGCTGAACCAATGTTGTTTGTTCTTCTCAATTCATCATCGTCATAATTCAATACCACAATATCAGAAAATGTCTGATTTTTACCTATCTGTAACTTTGATTTTTTATATGAAGCAAAAGTATCATAACGATCAAGATGATCTGGAGTTATATTTAGTAGTACTGCAATATTCGGTTTAAATTTATCAATAGCATCAAGTTGAAAACTGCTTACTTCCAGAACAATATATTCATATTTTTCTTTCTCGATCGGAAAGGATGAAAGTGGCAATCCTATATTTCCTGCTAAAATGGCTTTTTTCCCATTTCTTCTCAGTATATGATGAATAAGCGAAGTAGTGGTACTTTTCCCATTTGAACCTGTTATCGCAATAATTGTAGTGAATGTATTTTTAATAAGTTGAAAACTAAATTCCAACTCGCTCCAGATAGGTATTTTTTTTTGCCGCGCTTTTTGCAAAATAGGTATAGAAAGTGGTACGCCAGGGCTGACAATAATAATTTCATTTTTGAGTATTTCTTCAGAATGCCCACCAAATTCAATATTATTTAGATATAGTGGTAAGGCCTTAAACTCGTTCCTTAAACGCATTTCAGAAACAAAAGGTTCCGCACCGATATCATGCAGTTTTTGTACAGCTGCTAATCCACTTCTTGCAAGACCAATAACAGCGACTTTTTTGCCTTTCCAGTTCATTTTATCGTAATTTAAGTGTAGCAAGACCTACAGCGGTTAACAGCATAGTGATTATCCAAAAACGTATAACGATCTGGTTTTCGGACCATCCTTTCAATTCGTAGTGATGATGAAGAGGAGCGCAAAGAAGAACGCGTTTTCCTTCACCATGTTTCAGTCGTGTATATTTAAAATAAAATCTTTGCACCAAAGAGGAAATTGCCTCAACTACAAAGACGAGACTAATCATTACGAAAAATATTTCTTCTTTAAGTAGTATTGCCAGTACAGCAAGAATTCCTCCCATAGAAAGAGCACCCGTATCTCCCATAAATACATGTGCAGGTTTAATATTAAACCAGAGAAATCCTAAAATCGATCCAATAATTGCCGTAGTAAATACTGTCAACTCAGCAGATTCGCTAATGAATTCCAGTTTTAGATAGTCAGCAATGACTATGTGCCCCTTTACATAACACATCACTCCCAAACCAAATGCAACGAGTGCGATCGTACCAGCAGCAAGTCCATCCAAGCCATCTGTTATATTGACTGCATTAGAATAGAATGTAATAAAAAGTGCGACAAAAGGTATAAAAAAAACACCAAGAGAAATGGACGTATCCTTCAAGAAAGGAACGCTAATATAGGTTATCAAATGACTCTGCTGATATCCAAAGTATAATGTAATTGCTATAAGGATTCCAAGAACAAGTTGACCTGCGATCTTATACTTCTCTACAAGTCCTTCCTTCATATGTCGTACGTTTTTTAAATAGTCATCAAGAAAACCCAATCCTCCAAGCCACAGTGTCACAAGTAATGCTATTAGCACATATGGATTTGTCAGGTTATTCCAGAGTAGACTGGAGATTATTAAACCCATTCCGATGATTATTCCTCCCATCGTCGGTGTACCCTTTTTTTTCTGATGGGATTCTGGAAGTAGTTCTGAAATATTCTCTGTGAATTGATGTTTTCGAAGAGATTTGATTATTTTTGGACCAAAAATAAAGCAAAGCAATAGAGCAGTTACAAAAGCTCCAATTGCACGAAACGTGATATATTGAAAAACATTGAATATTGTATGTACTTTCACTAAGGGATATAAAATATGGTAAAACATTATGTCACTAACCTCTCTACTATTTTTTCTAATGCTATACCACGTGATGCTTTGACCAGTATAGCAGAATTATCTGGAAACTTACTATCTGAAAAATGAGAGATAAAATCTTCAGCAGATTTGTAATGTGACAAAAAATTATAATTTTCTGCATGATCACCAATTGCAATTGACCTATATAGATTCATCTCATTTACCAAAATACCTATGTCTTCATGGTATTTCTTACTAAATTCACCGAGTTCTAGCATGTTCCCCAAAATCGCAATTTTATATATATGTGGAAGATTCTGTAGATATTCAAGGGCAGAAATCATAGACATAGGATTGGCGTTATAGCAATCAGCAATGATCGTCCAATTTCTACGTGTGTTTACTTTTTTCTCCATACGTAGATTAACTTCTGGAGTAATGGACAAACCCTTTTGAATAAGGTTTTTATTTAATCCAAAATTTTTTCCAATAATAATCGCAGGAATCGCATTCATAACATTATGATACACATCGTTATGAATATGGAATTTTTCCTCATTCACTAAGAATGAAAATGCCTTATTTTCTATAGTAATGGAACTGACAATATAATCATTATTTTTTTCAAAACCATACGAATAATAATGTTCTTTCCCTTTATTCGAATCTAAAAAGGTGATAGTATCATTAAAAATTTTCAACGTCTTATCCGAAGATTGCATAAAAATATCATTCTTTTCTTTAAAAACACCTTTAAGATCATGCAAAAATTCCAGATGCGAGGCACCAATATTTGTAATTATTGCAATATCTGGTTTAACTATTTTGGTAAGGGTTTTTATCTCACCAAAATGATTTGTTCCAAGTTCAAGAATAGTAATTTCATGTTCATCTTCAATATCAAAAATAGTAATGGGAAGACCAATAATCGTATTAAAATTTCCTTTACTTCTATGCACTTTGTATTTTTGCGACAGTACATTTGCGATACATTCTTTGGTAATGGTTTTTCCTACTGACCCTGTTACAGCAATCTTGATAATATCAAATTGAGTAAGATAATATTCTCCAAGCATATCCAGAGCTCGAATCGTATCGTCGACTATGATAAGTTTTGAGCAATCAGAAACATTTTTTGGAATATGATCTACCACCGCAAAGCTAGCACCATTTGAAAGGGCATGTTGAACAAAATCATGTCCATTCACATGCTCTCCAGGAATGGCAAAAAAGAGAATATTTTTATCTGCATGCAGTTCGCATTCTCTGGAGTCATGCACAATACAATCAATCTCTACATCCTCAGGTATTGTTGTACATGTATTCAGAGTGGTACTAATCTGCTTGATATTCAACTTCTTCATAAAGAACCTTAGACTTTGATTCTCATTTTTGCGTCAAGTTTGCATTCTTATATTCTGGGTCAATGATTTGAAAACCAGTTTGCAGTATTACTGAAGATCCCTCTAACATAATTATACCTGGTTTAGGGAATTGATCAATAATATAGTCACCTTCTCCGAAATGAGTAAAATCAATATTATTCTCAACGAGAAGATGCGTCGCTTCTTGGACGGATTTGCCAATGCAATCTGGAACAAGCACAAACTGTCTATTGGTTTCATTAGCGACATATACAATATCATTAGATGGAAGAACTATCATCTCTTCAACTATGTTACGAAAAGTGGGAACTGCTGAGATACTACCATATCGATGGTCATGATCAGGTTCATCAAAAACTATGACCATTACGATTTGAGGATTTTCCACAGGGAAAAAACCAACAAAACTCGTAATATTAGCATTTTCAAGATATCCACCATTCGGATCAAGCTTCTCCGCAGTGCCTGTTTTACCTCCTATAGAAATATAACCAAGTTTGGTTGCTTTTGCTTGTCCGTCATCGACTACAGCCTGAAGATAATTTTTAAGTGTATCTAACGCCCAAGGATTGGAAACATGTCTTATTATTGTAGTTTTTGGTTCAATAAGAGTCTTGTTGTTTTCATCCACAATCCTGTAAATTATTTTTGGCTGAAGTATTTTTCCACCATTAGCAATCGCTGCATAGGCATAGGCAAGCTGCAGGGTTGTCACACTCATCTCTTGTCCGAAAGAGAGTGAATGCAAAGAATACTTTGACCAATCACTTGGATGTCTGAGTAACCCAGATCTTTCTCCAGGTAACATAATACCTGTTTTATGACCAAATCCAAATTTTGTGAATATTGTATATAATTCGAATGGCTCAATGTTATCGGCAATGCGAGTTATTCCGCAATTACTAGATTTTATTAGCACTTCTTTGAAACTTAAATACTTGTAGGGTTTCACGTCAGAAATAATTCGTGTTCCCAAGGTCCTTGTTCTGCAATCTATTATATCATTTGCATGAAAGATATTATCCTCGATCGCAATGAGTGCGGTGAGTGGCTTGATTGTAGATCCTGGTTCATATTGCCAGCTAATAGGATAAATAGGAAGCGTATGGGTTACTCTGTTCGAGCTCTCGATATTTTCCTTATTAATCCCTTTCAAGGCATAGACCTCACCAGTACGAGGAGAAATTATTACACCAATCGCTCCTCTTGCATTGTACTTCTCAATTCCCTGCACAAGATTTTTTTCTAGAATGACTTGAAGATGAGCGTCAATAGTAAGATACACTGATTTACCAGGAATCGGTTTTTGTATAGGCATATCATCGAAATAATATTCATCACCAGTTCCGTAATGTATCACTTCCACCCAGCCATCTTGACCAGTGAGTTCATTATTACTAACTAATTCAATTCCACATAATGCTTGATCTTTATCACTATCATAGTAACCGATCAAAGCACTCGCAAGAGCTCCTTTTGGATATACCCTCTTTGATTTTTGCTTGTAGTCTATTATTCCATGTATTGACTGTTTTGAAAGTTCCTTCAGTATAGTATCTCTTTGAATTGTTGTAATATTCGTTACAAGCTCAAAACCATAAGGATAATCCGTCTCGTAAGTCTCGATTCTTTCTTTTAGCTCATGATAGGTCAAATCAGTATTTTTGGTAATGCTATTAATAATTTCATCATATACGATTTGTTTATCAACAGCAGACAGAGAATCTTTTTTATCCCATCTGATCAATTTGGGACAAAATTCAAGTTTATAAAATTTTTTATTTCCTGCAAGTGCTACTCCATTTCTATCATAAATAATACCACGTTCTGCAGGAATGTTATTCTTTTTATTTTTGTAACGATGATAGGAATTATAAAATCCGTAGACATCCAATATTTGAATAAAAAATAACCGTGTTACAAAAATTAGGAAAATAAAAATAATACAAATCTTAACCCATGTAATTCTATTTTTATTTTCCTGCATAAGTCACTGTTATTTATTTTGTGCAGCAATAGCTTCGGGCGAGATAAAGTTTATGATAGAATAACTCACATAATCTGATGATATTTGACTCATTTTAACACTTATAATATTTGAAGGCTCTGGAAATTTCATGTCGAGTTCGTTCTTAGCGATTTCTATAATACGTGCATCATGTTGATAGTAACTGATGATATTTTCTAGATCGATTATTATATCTTTAATATTTTGTATTTCATCTTCCAGTAGAATAAGTTCTCTCTGTTGTTCAAGAAATATAGAACGAAGCAAGCTAGAAATAACAATACAGCAAAAAAAAGTAATAAAAATAATAAATATTAATGATGGTTTTTTGCTCATAGACACTTCTCCGCAACTCTTAATTTTGCACTGCGTGCTCGTGGATTTTTCTTGATCTCCTCACCATCAGGAGTGATTGGTTTTTTTGTAATGATATTCAGTGTCTTTTCTTTCTTACAAATACATCGTGGAAAATATGCAGGACATACACAATCGAGATTTTCATATTTAAAGAATTGTTTCACAATTCGATCTTCAAGTGATTGATAGGAAATAACCACGATCCTTCCACCTTTTTGTAATACTTCTATCGATGATTCCAAACTTTTTTTCAGGGCATCCAATTCTTTATTTACTTCTATTCGAAAAGCTTGAAAAACTCTTGATAACGTTTTAAATGCCTTATCTTGTGGAATGACATTCTCGATAGCTTCTCTCAACTCTTTTGTTGTTCCTATCTTTTTTTCTTTTCTTGCTTGTAATATTGCTTTGCTAATTCTTCTCCATAATCTATCTTCACTATAATCATGTAACAATCTTTCCAATTGATCTTGCGGATAGAAATTCACAATTTCATAGGCAGTTAATTTTCCGTTATGCCTATTCATTCTCATATCCAGTACATCGTCTTTTGCATAACTAAAACCTCTATCTTGATCAATCTGATGAGAAGAAAAACCCAGGTCGTAAAGAATACCATCGATGTGATCTATTCTATTGAGAGCTAGTGCTGACGAAAGATAAGAGAAATTTTTTTGTATAAATATTATTCGATCTGAAAAATGAGATAAACGCTTCTGAGCATAATTGATGGCTTCATTATCATGGTCAAAAGCAATAACCTGAATATCATTTTCTTTCTCAAACATTGCCTCTGTATGTCCACCACCCCCAACTGTCGCATCAACGTAAATTCCTCCTTTCTTTATACAAAGAAGGTCGATTGATTTTTGTTTAAGAACAGGAATATGAAAGGAGTTCATTGTACATAGGATTGTAACTGTTTTCTTTGGAACCTATCACTGAGATAACTTTCGAAATGTTTGAAATTATCATTATCCCAGATCGAGAAAAATCTTTTCCCCCGATGGAGAAGAAGATATTCATTTATTTCATCAATATCAATGACATTTTTGGGGGACAGTAAATGTGAAAGGTTATCAATAGAAAGCAATGAAGAAAACCTTTTAAATTTTTTAAATAGTTGTTTTTCCTCCTTAGAACCATTTTTTAATTTTTCAACGTCGATATAATGTGCAATCTTATCATTGATATCGTACGCAAACAATCCGAATTCTTTATCATTTGAAATATCATTATAATTATCTATTCTATAAGGACCTTCTGGAAGTTTGACGCATTTGATCTTTTTAAATTGCATGATTTGCCCAATTGATACTTTCATTACTCCTCCATTTTCATGTTAGATAATATACTTATTCTCATCAAATTTCTCGTCATAATGCTGGGAAATTTCTTTCTCGTAATTACCGAAATTATTAAGATTCCATATAGAGAAGTACTTGCCTTCTCCCAGAAAAACGATAGCATTATCTATATTAGCGATTTCAACTAATTTTTTTGGTAGTAATATACGACCTGGACCTTCAATTTTGAGTGGAGCAGCATAGAACTGGAACATCTTGAGTAGTTCTCTTTGCTGGTCAGTTCCATTCTCCAGTTGGTCTTCAAGTATCTTCCAGTTGTCCATAGGAAAGATGTAAATAGTATTATTTTTTCCACGTAATGCAACGACTTGCATTTTTGCTGAAGGAGCTATTACATTTCTGAAAGGTTGAGGAATACTAACTCTTCTATTACTAATTGATCCGTTATATGATCCCATAAATTTACCTGACATCGAACCTCCATAGCTGCCTGATTATGAATATTTTTGAATAATAATGACTTTTGATGCCAATATGGATACTTTTCTAAACGTTTGTCAAATATTTTTTTCTTATCGTACATCCCAAAAAATATTAAGATCATGATGCTTCTTGATAGTTGAAAAGATTAAGTTATACTACTTTTTCTTTAAAATTGTTTATTTTAAGATATTAAACTACTGTAACACTGACCCTCCTACGCTTCGGAATCGGCAGAAATGTAATCTCCATGTTAACCATACACCATGTGACCTAAACCCAATATTCCACTTATTTCTTGACAGTATTTTGCGAATTTATGACATAAAAAATACCAATTTGACAGGAGGTATCTTATGAAGAAGATACTATTACTTCTCTCATTAAGCATTATGCTTTTTTCTGTGACTTTTGCTTCAACAAATACTACCTCAAATCCGGAAAAAGTGATTGTAAATCAACTATCAAAAAGAAATGATCATTTATCTGATGTTCTATATAGAATGATCGAGATGAATCCTACGATCAATATTGAGAATAACATTCCTTTTATTCTACAGAACAAATGTATGGGTCTGTTAATTTCTGAGAAAACTAAAAAATTCACCATTTCAGATGTAAAATTTGAGAATGATTTCCTATTAATTGAAATGCTTCTGGAAGAATGGGAAGCCAAAGGATGGGTTTCAAGCTCGAGAGAAACTTATTATTATGATGACGATGGGTTTATGATTGAAAGTATAGGTGAAACATGGGATGGATCGTCCTGGGTCAATGCTGCTAAAATACTATACTCTTACGATGCGTATGGATATATGTCCGGAATGCTTATGGAAATGTGGACGGGTGATTCGTGGATGTACTATATGAATATGACAGTGACATATCATCCAAACGGTGCTATGGAAGAAATGTGTATGGAGATGTGGATGGGTGATGACTGGCTTCTTATGTCACGATCGATATTTACCTATGATGCGAACTGGAATATGATCGAGGAATTGTCAGAAACCTATGATTGGGTAAGTGGCACCATGGTCTATGACAACAAATCCACCTATACCTACGATGCTAATGGTAATCATATTGAAAAGATCACACAGGATTGGGCATCAAAAGGATGGATAAATTATGAAAGGACAACTTGGCAATACGATGTGAATAATTATGAAACTGAGCGTCTTGAACAATATTGGATTGGATCCGATTGGGTCAACTCTGCAAGACATTCTTTTACCTATGATGGCAACGGTAATATGACAGAAGACCTTAGAGAATGGTGGTCAGGTGGAACCTGGGTTAATGACCAATTACATACATTCGATTATGATGTAAATGATAATTTGATCCAGGACCTGTATCAGACATGGGCTGGAAACTGGGAAAATTATAAACTCTACACCTATACCTATGATGCCAATGGAAACCTGATCGAAGAATTGTGGCAGTACTGGGAAACTGATCGTAGCTGGGTTAATGACGAAAAATATACTTATACCTATTCAGAAACCTCGATTGATGATAACCAATTCTCTCAAATCGAGAATAACATATTCAGTTTTCCCAATCCATTTAATCCTGACGTAGCCGAGACGACTATCTCTTTCCATCTTCCAGTAAGAGCAACAGTAAACCTAGCAATTTATAACCTGAAAGGGCAGCGTGTAAAAACACTTTTGAGTAACAGTATTCTTGCTATCGATGATCATAGCTATGTATGGAATGGCAAGAGTGACCAAGGCGAACGTGTGAAAAACGGAGTTTATTTCTATAAACTGATATGTGAAGATAAAGCAGTTATAAAGAGTATTCTCTTAATGAAATAATAGTTCTAAAGGGGCAATTGAGCATGATTGCTCCTTTTGTTTTTTTATTGACGGGAATAACTTCTTCACCATTTTTACCGGAAATTTCTACAAGATCGGAAGATTATGCATATTGAAATGGGTATGAGTAACAAAAATATTTTTAGAAATAAAACTGTTGTTGCTAATAGTAAGTTTGGCGAAATAATTGATTATCTGATGGAATAAATATGGCAAGAAATGCAACAAACAAATTATTACATAAAGCGAAAAAATCAAAAAGTGATGAATTCTATACACAATATAGTGATATTCAGAAAGAAATTGAAAGGTATTTAGAATACAATCCTGATGTTTTTCGAGATAAAGTTGTGTATTGTAATTGTGACGATACGTATGAGAGCAATTTTTTTCGTTATTTCGTATTAAATTTTAAACGAATTTGATTGAAGCAGCTTATTACAACCAGTTATAAGCCCTCGCCAATTGCCAATACGCAGCTTAAATTGTTTGTCAATGACACAACTCCCACTAAAGCAAAAAGCCGTCCAAAGGTAACTGCTAACAAATTTATTATTAATGCAATTGGTGATATAGATGGAGATGGTGAATTTAGCTTGAAAGATGTAGCATTACAGTTAATAAAGAATAAGCAAAATGAATGGTCACCATTAGATGAAGATGGCGATTTTCGCAGTGATGAATCCATATCATTATTGAAACAATCCGACTTTGTAATAACTAATCCACCATTTAGTCTGTTTCGTGAGTATTTAAAACAACTTGTTGACTATGACAAAAAATTCTTAATTATCGCAAATATTAATGCTATTACTTACAAAGAAGTTTTCCCTTTGATTAAAGAGAATAAAATCTGGTTAGGGACAGGAATGGGACGCTGGATTTCTGGTTTTATTGTGCCTGAATCATATGAGTTATATGTTACAGAAGCTCGAATTAATGAAGATGGGAAACGAATCGTCGCAACAAACAATTGTCTTTGGCTTACCAATTTAGACCATGGCAAAAGACATCAGCCATTACCACTTATGACAATGGCAGATAATAAGAAATATAATAAACAGATCCAAAATAACAAAACCAGTTACAAAAAATATGATAATTACGATGCAATTGAAGTTCCATACACCAATGCTATTCCGAGTGATTATAATGGAGTTATGGGCGTGCCTATTACCTTTTTAGATAAGTATAATCCAGAACAATTCGAATTATTAGGAATAATGAATACTGGTGAAGAAAATAAAGGTATAAGATATAAAGGAACACCACATGGAAGACCTGTAGTAAATGGTGTTGAAAAATATTTACGTATATTAATCAAAAACAGAAATTTATAATATTTAAATTAAAAGGATATCCATTAAACATTAAGGGCACTAAATATGAAAACAACATTAATAACTGACATTACAGTAAAAGATATTTGCGAAGGATTCGTTTACAATGAATTAGAAGGTAAAGGATTGTTTGGTTTATCTGGAAAATTAACAATCCAACCGGAATACCAGAGAAACTATATCTATGCGGATGGTAAGAAGGATGTTGCTGTCATTGAATCAATTCTCAAGGGCTACCCAATAGGTTTGATCTATTTCAACAAAGTAAGTGACGACAATCTTGAGGTATTAGACGGGCAACAGCGCATCACCAGTTTCGGACGATTTGTGACAAACAAATTTGCTATCAAAGATGTAAACGGTATGGAGCAATATTTTGATGGCATGGCATCTGATAAGCAGTCGAAGATTTTGGAAACGAAACTGCTTATATACGAATGTGAAGGAACTGAAACCGAGATAAAAGAGTGGTATCGTACGATCAATATCGTCGGTATTCCCTTGAATAATCAGGAACTCCTTAATGCTGTGTTTTCTGGACCATTTGTAACACTTGGCAAAGAAGAGTTTAGTAACACCCAAAACGCCAACATACAAAAATGGAGCGCCTATATAAAAGGCAGTGCTAACCGCCAGGAGTTTTTAGAAAGGGCATTGGATTGGGTGAGTAAGGGTAATATCGATGATTATATGAGCCGTCACCGATATGATCGCAACATTACAGAATTAAAAACCTATTTCAATACAGTCATTGATTGGATTTCTGGTGTGTTCATAGATGTATTGAAAGAGATGCGCGGTTTGGAATGGGGACGGCTGTATGAAGAATATCACAAGAAAGCGTATAATCCACAAAAGGTATCAGACGAAGTACAAAAACTTTATCATGATCCGTATGTAAAAAACCGTAAGGGTATCTTTGAGTATATCCTTGGAGGTTCAGTCGATACAAAATTACTTGATGTACGAGTTTTTGATGAAGCAACCAAATTGTCAGTCTACAAAACACAGACTGATGAAGCTGTAAATAAAAGCATATCAAACTGTCCGCTTTGCGCAATTGGACATGATGCAAACAAGAGTAGGATTTGGCAATTGCGGGACATGGACGCCGACCATGTAACAGCGTGGAGCAAAGGTGGAGCAACTGATATTAAAAACTGTCAGATGTTGTGTAAGACACACAATCGAGCAAAAGGTAATCGGTAATAAACTGATCGTAAAAAGAATAGCATAACATGCGTGTCGTTGTTCAGGTTGGTCGGTGCTTTTTGTTTGAATCTACCGGTTCAGGGTTTTGGCTGTTCGTTTCACGACGGAATCCAGCTGATTCCGCCGCACACGCGAAACATTATCCAGCATAATAAATATGAAAACCATCTGCCACACTTCAATATTGTTTTTTTTGACAATCTGTTTAATAATTCTTCTGAAAGTATTTTCGGGAAACATTAATGATGGAATATTTACGAAAGAAGTTTTTAATGATTGTAAAACAAGAGAAAAGTCGAATAGAGGTTGTTCCATATTTACGCTTTGTTTTAATGGGAAGGTTATGTTTTGTGGCAATCTTGACCATCCGAACCCCGATGGCTATATTAAGTTCTTGCCAGCATCAAGCGAGGGATTTGGCGGTGTGCTTCATGGCTATCTTGCTAAGACAAGCACACAATCGTGGATAGCTTTTGAAGGTGGAATGAACGAAAAAGGCTTGGCATTTGATACCAACGGGTTACCAAATGCCAATATACATTCTCATCCAGAGAAACCATATTCTTGGGAAAATGCAAATTTCTGGAATTTATTACTGAGAAAATGCGAAACAGTTATTGATGCCATTAAACTTGCTAAACAATTTAACTTTAGCGAAAATATGAATTTTCAAATTCATGTAGCTGATTCCAGCGGTGATGCTGTTGTGATTAGTCCCGGAGTCAATGGAGAATTGTGCTTTACCCGTAAACGATCCAATTCGCAATTCCTGATTTCAACCAATATAAATAATGCCAATCCTGAACATGGTTATGTTCTCTATCCTTGCGAACGATACGAAACCATTTCTTCTATGCTTAAAAAGGTTAAAGATGAAAAAGTTATAAGTAATCAATATTTGGCATCTGTCTTAGACTCGGTACATTTTGAACGTGCATCGTACAATACAGTATATTCCTATATTGCTGATTTAAAAAAAGGACTTTTTTATGTTTATTATTTTCATCAGTTTGAAGAAATGGTAACCTTAAACCTGAAGAAAGAATTATCGTTAGACGAACGTACTGTAAAAGTAGCTGATCTTGTTTCAGAGAAAACCAGACATAATGCAAAAAATGAACATGAGAATTATAAACGAATTGAAAATAAAAAAGATAATTCTAAATAGTTAATTGTTCGATTAAAAAAACCTATTTATGTTTAATTACTATGGGATTGGGGGATAATTTACGTTGGGTAACATTTTGTAGAAGTAATGGCAAGCGATGTGGTAAATATTAAGGTTTGTAACCCGATCAAAAAGCGTAGCGGTTTGATAGGAAACTACCACGCAATCTGCCACCACTCATACAATTTACCGTTATAGCCAATATAGAAAAAAGGATTGAAAAAAAAATGATACAAAAGAATCAAATACTGAAAAAAATAAAATACTCGCTTCTTTTTGTATTTGCTATTTTAGTTTTTTCTTGTAACCGGGGAGTTGAATACAATTCAATTTCAATTACGAAAGATGAATGTTCTCAATTTCTAAATAATTACCTTTCAACTCTCTCAACCGATGATTCAAGCGCAATAAAACCATTCTGGAGCCGAAAATCGTATGAAAGAAGGGGATTCTGGACTGTTCATAATTACTTTTCACCATGGGGAGATTTTGCAAATTGGAAAATAAAAATCCAGGGAAGTACATTTGAAGTTCATTCCGTAAAATGCGAGGAAGAGCACTGTATTTTGGAAGTAAAATGGATACCGAAAGATACATTAAAGTTTGAAAGTAGTAATATGAAATATTATTTAATTTACGAGAATAATCGCTTGGTTTTTATTAATCCAATAGATCTTTTTACCAGAAATTGGAAATCGTATTGTACTGAACATATTGTATTTCACTACACTCCAGAGATTGATATAAACAAGTACATCGATGAAATTCATTATGCAGAAAAAGAGTTCTCCAAAGCACTGGAGCTATTTGATGTTCAATTGGATCGGAAAATTGATTTCTACAAAGCACGAAATGATAGGGAATGTGGTAAATTGATGAATTTTGGTCCCGTAAACGGCTATGTTCTAATGCCTCGGAAAGAGGAGAGTTCATTTGGAAAAGAAATATGGTTCGTGACCTCTTCTTCATTTGTTAATCATCACGAATTTATCCACGTTATTACAGGCCTTCTCGGAATTCCTTTTGATAACCCGTCAATTACCGAAGGGTTGGCATGTGCATTTGCCGGAGGTTTTCATACGACACCAGAATTTGTTATAAACGATGCTCGAAACCAGATCATACAATCATTTCATTATCCGCTAAGAGAACTTCTCACCATGGACGAGCAAACTTTTAGTACAAATAATTATATCGGATATACACAGTCTGGTTCTTTTATTAAATATCTCTATGACCAATATGGAATGAAAAAACTCATACAGCTATGTTCAATGCCGCTATCAGCAGATGAAGTTGTAGCTAGTATTGAATCAAATTATGATAAAGCATTTGATGAGATTGAAAAAGATTGGGAAACATATCTTCTCACTAAGGAAATCCCTGAGATAGGAAATGCGATTCCTGGTGATGCAAAAACGGTTTTTTCTATGTCTGATAAAGTTGGAGATGACATCGGAGATGGAGATTATATATATCCGAAATATGATGATTATCCTACCGGTTGTTTTGACCTGAAAAACTTTGAGGTGCTTAAAGATAAGAGTAATACTTATTTTAGTATTGAATTTGCAGAATTAAAGAGTCCTGTGGCCTTCAGCACAGAAAAATATGCAGAAAGATTTGTGCCCGGATGCATCATTGCCATTAATAAATCCAATGATAAGAAACGTTATCTCCAAAAACATTGTCATGGAGTAAGATTTTCTGATGATGAAGGATATGACTTAAAGATAAATGTAGGTACAAATGTATCAATGGCAAACAGTTTTGGAGAGGTTTTTTTTTCAAGTCCTGAAATCGTGAGTAAAATTTCTGATTATGAAAGGAACACTATCGAATTTTCTGTTCCATCTGAATTGCTCTCTAAACCTGAAGACGAGTGGAAATACTTTGTTGGAACATGCCTTTTTAGTAACAGAGTAATGAATCATCTTGGTGAGCCATTGCCTGTGTACAAAAATCCTCCATATCCAGTTTTTATTAGCGGCGGTAACTATGATTATGGAAATCCAGCATATATGGATATACTGCTACCTGTAGAGAAAAAACAATCCAATATCTTATCTGCTTACTCTCCAGAAACTGATAGACTAGCAGTAGTTCCTATGGTAGGAAATTAGAAATTTTTACCGTAAGTTGATAATTTTGATTAATAGCAAAAAATGAAAAATTATACAGGCTATAATATGCAATAAAACACATAGGGCAGAAAGTGCTAAATTTGAACGACATAGCATTTAATAAACTTAGTAACAATTTGAATATAAAAGCTTCCAAATGCCCTACGTTTCTTATTGCCAACCGTTGAATAACTGAATGATAAAGCTAAATTACCAGTTTTGTGATTTTTATTCTACCAGATAGTTCTTGAAAAAAAGGCATAACACGCATATCCCTGCCATTGCAGGGTATATGCCAAACATTATGCCTATTCATGTTAATAGATTTAGGAAAATTGAAGTGAAAAAAATCTTTGGAAGTTCAATGAAGTATATCGAAGATAAAAATCTAAATTATTTAAATCTTCTGAAGAAGAATTTAAAAGAACACAATTTAAAGCACACTGGTATAAGAGAATCATCAACTAAATATTTTTATGTTTTATAGATAGCGAAAAACTGATCGGAGCCGCATACACAAAATATTCTTGGAACTGGGTAAATATTAGTAGTATTGTTTATGAGGATGTTGAGATTTTGCGTAAGTTGATTTCAGAGATAAGTCTTAACTACAGTAATAAAGCAGTAGGTATAAAGTTCTATACAGAAATTGACTCTAGAGTTGAAGATTTTACATCTATTGGTTTTGTACTTGGAGGAATAACGGAAAAAATACCCAGAACAAACAGTTATTTCTATTTAAAAAATACTGATTTTAATATTACAAGTAATATACAAAATAAAGTTATTACAGTTACAGAAAAAATTGATAAATTTCATTCTATCATACTCAACAAAATAGATAAAATTAATAAAGCTCGCAATATCCAAACTTTTGAAGAAAAAAATTTTATTTTTGTTGCATTAGATTCTAATAATTTTGTTGGTGGGGTTCATGGGTGTGTTTCTGAGGATTCAATGTATATAAATTGTACAACTAATCTTCTTGACTAACTGAGGCATACACAAGAAAGTATGTAGTAAGAAAGGAGAAGACAGATGGAAAAGAATCCAGAGAAAGTAACGACAAAAGATCCTGTAA
>Ga0272443_10000934_pt1 | contig 47798 bp, 44 predicted proteins | sample SSMAcet12_FD_193581 | JGI IMG/M metagenome (GOLD analysis project Ga0272443, IMG submission 193581) | Marine sediment archaeal communities from Little Sippewissett salt marsh, Falmouth, MA, United States - SSM-Acet-12 | ecosystem: Environmental > Aquatic > Marine > Wetlands > Sediment ...
CGCTTACGCTGCGGGAACGCTTGACTCGGACGTCTGTGTGCCTTCCTCGAAATGCCCCGTTAATGTCGTCGATTCCCATGACGGACCTACGACTCTAAGAGGACAGTTGCGATACAGAACCTAACAGACCTACCCGCTCGTCATTCTCCGCAAGCGAGTCATCCTCTGCGATACCGCCCTCTCGCACCACGCAGGGAACAGCCTGCGTCCTGGACATGCGCTTCTGCTTCACAAGAAGCTCGAGGGCGCGATAACGCCTGCCGCCGGCCGGCACTTCGAACATGCCGGTCTCGTTGCCTTCGTCATCGACAACGGCCCGAACGTTCAGGCTTTGCAGCAGCGTGCGCTGCGCAATGCTTTCGGCGAGCTGCTCGATCGAGACACCAGCCTTTACGCGGCGCACATTGGACTGACTCAGAACCAGCTTGTTGAACGGAATGTCGCGCGAGGGCGACAGCATAATCTTCTGAACGGCCTTTGCCATGTCAGTTTCTCCGAGAACGGGCGGCCGAGACCTTCTCTCGACCTCCGACCCATTCAAGGAGCGAAGCGCCGCCCTCTTGCTCTAAGAGGGCAGCGCCAAGTAGAGACAAACCGGAAGCATAAAGAAAGAAGCCCAGGCACGAAAGATCGTCCTGGCCTGGTCGGGGTCAGGCGGCGCGATCCAACAGCTTCTTCGCCTTTGCCTCCATATCGAGGCGAGCATCCTGATGCAGCTTGTCGCGCGCGACGGCGGTGATGCCCTGCACGAAATCGAAGATGCTTTCAGGCGGGCGGCGCTCCTCCGCCAGCACCGCTTCTATAACCTTGGCTGTCTCGGCTTTGGAGAAGCCGCGGCGACGTAGAAACTCGGTGCGATCCTCATCACTATGTGCCACGATCCGCTCGCGCGCGGCCTTGATGCCGTTGACGAAGGGCATGGGCGACGAATTGGCGAAGTTCAGCAGCGCTGGGGCCGCTTCGTGAGCAAAGCGGGACGCTGCGTATTTGGAATGGCGAATGATGATCTCCTCGAAATCTTCCACGCCCCACAGGTTCCGATTTTGGCAGACTGCGCGGAGATAGAAGCTCGCCATGCCAAGCGTCTTTGCCCCGACCTCCGAATTCCAGCAATAGAAACCGCGGAAATAAAGATCGGGCGAGCCGTCCGGCAGACGGCCGGCTTCGATCGGATTCAGGTCATCGACCAGGAAAAGGAAAACATCTCTGTCCGATGCATAAAGGGTCGTCGTATCTTTGGAAATGTCAACACGGGGATTGTAGGTCCCGGTTGACCAGTCGAGCACCCCGGGCACCTTCCAGCGTGTATCACCTGTGCCATTGCCGGCGATGCGCTGCACGGCCTCGACCAGTTCATGGTCAAAGATCCGACCGTAGTCCAGGCTGGTGACTGCACGAAGCTCAACGCGTCCATCATCAGTCTCGAGCGTCTTGATTTGTTCGGCGCGATTGGCGGTCAGGCCATATTGCAGGTTGATGCCTGCGAGTGCGGCGGGGAGTTGTCGCAAGTAAGCGGCGGGAGCGCCGACTTGGCTTGCAAGCTGGCCGAAGCTCCAGTGGGTCGGCGCGACTGGCGTGTCCGAGCCGGGCAGCATCAGCGTCAAGCGCTCAGGATCCGCACGGCTTGCCTCCACGTGGATGAGCGCGCTTTCAACCACGCGCGTCCAGCTGCGCTCGGCGCGAGCACGCACCGTGCGAGCCAGCTCATCAAGCGACAGATAACGCTCATCCGCCGGACGGGAGAACCATTCCGAGGATACCCGGCCGACCCGCTTGCCGCGCGTCACATCCACCCCGTAGCCGCCGCTTGCATCGCAGCCAGCATCAAGAACCTGTATATTCATGGGAGCAATCTCCATGACGGGCGCCGGAAGACTCTCCTCCGGCCCTCAACCCGTCATGGCCAACACCGCTCCGCTCTTCCTCTCTTGCCGCAGCATCGATCGGTGGCGCCGGCGAATTCGGCCGCAGCAGCAACTTCGTCAGGGATGGAAGTCCGCAGCGTGAAAAGCCGGCCAAGCCGAGGTTTCAGCGCATGCCCATAGCCCGGTCCCGTCAGGGAGACGCCCGCCACCATCGCGTAGGTAAAACTGAGTAATGACTTCTGACTTCTCGGTTGGCTTTGCACGCGTTAGCCACAATGCTCCCGTATCACGAGCCTGGGGTGGCCCAGTCAACTCGCGGGTACTCGCCATGTCGATCGAAGCTCTCGAAGCGGCAGAGCCGCTGCGTGCCGTCGCATACGTTCGGATGTCCACTGACCGGCAGATTTATTCGACCGCAAACCAGATAGACGCGATCGCGGCCTACGCGGCTCGCAAGAACATCGCGATCCTGCGGACCTACAAGGACGACGGCAAAAGCGGGCTTTTGCTGGATCGTCGGCCGGCGCTGAAGTCGCTGCTGGGTGACGTCATGCTCGGCAAGGCCGATTTTGACTGCATCCTTGTCTATGACATAAGCCGCTGGGGCCGTTTCCAGAACAGCGACGAAAGCGCGCATTACGAGTTCATCTGCAAGGAGGCCGGCGTCCGGGTCGAATACTGTGCCGAGGAATTCTCAAACGACGGTAGCCTGCTCTCCAATGTCATGAAGAGCCTCAAACGAGCGATGGCGGCGGAGTACAGCCGCGAGCTGTCGACGAAGGTCTTTGCGGCTCAATGTCGCCTTATCGAGAAAGGCTTCCGTCAAGGAGGCACGGCAAGTTATGGCCTCCGTCGGCTGCTGCTCGATCAGAATGGACAATCAAAGGGCAGGCTCGAGCCTGGTCAACGCAAGTACACGCAATCCGACCGCGTCATTCTTCAGCCCGGCCCCGAGAGCGAACTCGCGGTGGTCCGTGAAATGTTCCACCAGTTTGTCGAAGGAAAATCGGAGTCTCTGATTGCCCGCGAGCTAAACCAGGAGGGCATTCTGAACCGGAGAGGATACCCCTGGACCCATCAGTCAGTCCGCTATGTCCTCAATAACGAGAATTACACGGGAGTGAACGTTTACAATCGGAAGACGTGCCGGCTGGCAAGCAAGTTGCGAAACAACTCCCCCAGCCAGTGGATCAAGGCGCCCTGTGCTTTCGATCCGATAATCGATCCGGAGATTTTCGACAGAGCGCAGCGGCACCGAAAGCAGCGCAGAATATGGCTTTCCAACCGCGAAATGCTCGCGCGCCTGGAATCCCTGTTGCGCGAAAAGGGTCGTCTCAGCGCAACGCTTATCGACGAGTCGGATCACCTGCCGGACAATTCCACCTACGCGCTGCGCTTCGGGAGCCTCGGGAATGCCTACAAACTAATCAACTACCGGCCCCGGACCAATTTCAGATACGTCGATCGTGGCGTGTTTCTCGCAGCCAAAATCAAGGAAGCGGCGACCGACCTGATCAGACTTGTCGAGCGAGGCGGTGGATCTGCGGTCTTCGACGAAGCAGCAGAACTCCTCACCATCAACGGCGCCATTACGGTCTCGATCTATATCGCACGCTGCACGCGCATTCCTGGCGGCGGACTGATGTGGCGAGTCAATCGTCGACGATACCTCGCAGGAGACTGGATTGTTGCGCTTAGGCCGGACCTGCCCTGCCGGAACATCCTCGATTATCTCCTCTTGCCAGCTCCTGGCTTTCCCAAACAGAAAGCCGAGTTTTCAAACAGAAATCCAGCACGCTTAGCGGCCTGCCGTTACGAGAGCATAGCATCCCTGCTGCCGCTCATACTGGCGCCTCCGAGTAATCATTACGTTCCGCTCGCGCCCCATAGCTCGACGAGGTGTGGCAGGGCCAAGGCCCTTCCCAAGCCGGGAAGATGACGGAGCTCGCTGCATGGTTCTAACAGGCGGGATCAAGCACGATTGGCTCGATGCCAACGTGCTATAGCCCTTGTGGGCACGCTTCGTTTGCCGTACCCACTCGCGTCCCTCTCAGGGTAGATCGCTCCGGCCTCGGATAACCGCAAAATGCAGGCGCTCTTCTGCTGCACCTTAAGGGCGGCGGCACTCGCCTCTTTTGTAGCAACCGTCACCCATTCAACCCGCACTCGGTGGAGCCCACCGCGTGAGGAAACGATGCCACCGCTGAACTTTGACGACCGAACAGCTCTGCGCTTCATGGCGCACGCAGCGCTGGAGCCCGGTACGGAAATGGCTCGCGCGATCACTCCCGACAAACTGTCATCGTGATGACTCATATCAGTAATGCGACCTGACGTACTCCGGAGCGGCCGATCAGGCGTGCGCCAACGGCGCATCGCCTCAACGTAAAATGGCACCCGCAGGAGCGTGAGCGTAGCGACGCCGAAGGCGGCACGCGGGACCGAGTGCAGCGACGAGACCGGTTAAGAGGGTACCCGGGAACGGGGCAGTGATAGCGACGCCCGCTTACTTCAAGACGGCGGGCCCCTTTCCCGAGTACCCCCGGCGAGGAGCTCCGCACTCTTCGCGCGAGGGATCGAAGCCGGATGGCGTGCGCCGTTGAGGCGTGGAGAAGAAGGGAGTGTTCGAAAGAATGGAGCCTGCTGGTTATGGCTCTTACTTGCCCGGCTTACCGGTGTCGGAAACGACTGAGACTCCGAAAGGAGAACGGGACCAAAGCATGCCGGGAAACGTCTCGAAGTCGGGCGCCGCAGCCCGGTGGAGAGCACAGAGCCAATAACCTCCAGCAGAGCTGGAGGTTTGGTGGGGAACCGCCAAAGGCGGTTTTAAGGGATGTTAGGACGATCGATTGGATTTTGGGGCAGCTGAGATCTTCAGCTCAAGCTGATCCAGTTGCTGATCGGCCAATTCTTGATTTCTGATATAAGCCCGGATCATTTCTTCATCCCGACCTACCGTCGTGACGAAATATCCGCGAGCCCAGAATTTGTGGCCCAGGAAATTTCGCATCTTGCGCTCGACATTCTGCACGATCCATATTGAACTCTTCCCCTTCAGATATCCGATGATCTGCGCCACCGAATATTTCGGAGGTATCGATATCAGCATGTGAACATGATCGGGCATCAAGTGGCCCTCCTCGATCCGGCACTCCTTCCTTGCGTCGCGCCAGGTCGTGAAACACTTGGCCCAAGTGGCGCTTGATCTTTCCAAACAGCAGCTTCTTGCGGTACTTCGGCGTAAACACGACGTGGTACTTGCACTCCCAAGTCGCGTGATTAAGATGATTGTACTCTGCTTCCATCATGGTCTCCTTGAGGGTTCTTGGCGGTTCCCCAAGGAGACTTCATGACTTCATTCCCGCAGCTGTCGAACTTCCTGTTTTCGCCCCGCCATAGGCGGGGGCTTAGCAGGTTTAGTTACGCGCTTGCGGCTGCTCTAGTCGAGTGGTCAAAATCTGACGCCGCAGCAATTGCAGGCGACCCATACAGCTTCTCGAAGCGCCCTTATGGGCCTTGCTAGCACATCGAGAGTGCCTCCACAGGTGGAGGACTTCCGGCGCATCGCGACCCGCTAGCCCGTCTTCGCGGATTCGCATGTTTTTGAGATGTCGCTCTAAGCTATTTCAATGGCTTAGCTCAAAAGGTCTTCACTACGGCGGCTTGTCTTGTTGATGGCGCTGGCGGCGATCCTCGGCGGCGGTTGTGGCGGCAGGCTGAGCTTGAGGCGGTCGATCAGAAGCTGCAGTTCGGGCTCGGGATGGGTGTAGCGGGTGAGAACGATCTCGCGTGCGTCGGTCGTGGGCAGATGGACATCGATCATCTGCATGGCGGCAAATTTATCGAGAACGCTGCGTGCCGTGAGCCCCGGCGCCAGGGCGTGGAGACGCCGGGTTAGCGTGACCTGCATGCAGTAAGCCAGGAAGGCGATGAAGATGTGGGCCTCGATCCGCGCCTCGTCCTGGTGGAAGACCGGGCGGATCGCCAGGTCGCCCTTGAGATTACGGAAGGCTTCTTCAACGGCAACGAGCTGAACGTAATATTGCCAGAGCTTCGCTGGATCATTGTCGGCAAGATTGGTGCGCAGCAGATAACGGCCTTCGCGCCGGCGCGTCCTGCGCAGCTTGCTGCGATTGAGCGTGAAGCTGAAGCGCGGGTGTTGCTTGTCGACCTCGATGTCGACCAGCCGCCAGGCCGCCGGCGCATGTGAGCGCGCGGCGCCGAGCTTCATCAGGAGCTCCTCGCGCGTCAGCTCCATGACGGCGATCTGCCGCAGCCGCTTCCACAGCCACTTCAACTGCCGCTGGCGCATGGCGCGCTCCTTGGTCACGCGGTCATGGCTCTGCGCGAACACGTACAGCTCGCCGTCCTCGGCCAGCAGCTTCACCTTGACGCCCTCGCGCGCGTCCTGCCAGGGCCTGTCGACGAGATGCTTCTCCAGACGGTTGAGGCGGCCCTTTGGCGTTCCCACCAGATATTGCACCGGCGGATCGCTGCCCCGCATCTCCGCCAGCACGGCCTCGGTCGGCACGCCGCGATCCATCACCCAGACCCGGCGTGCCTTGCCGTATTGCTGCTCGATCTTGGAAAGGAACATCCGCAACGTCCTGCTGTCGGCAGTGTTGCCGGGCAATACCTCGTAAGCCAGCGGCAGGCCGTCAGGGGTCACCACCAGCGCGATCACGACCTGCGGACAGTCCGGCCGCTTGTCGCGGCTGTAGCCGTGACGGCGTTTGCCGTCCTCCGGCAGGTCCGCGGCATTGACATCGAAGTAGGTACTGGTCAGGTCGTACAGCAGGACGTCGAAGTCGGCATTGAACAGATCACGCCAGCGTCCGACCAGGTGACTGAACAGCGCGTCCTTGTGCGCCAGCAGCAGATCGTGACAGGCGTAGAGCTTGTGCTCCTCCACAAGACCGAAGTCAGCGCCCAGCAGATCCGCCATCGCGCTGTCGCCGAACCATTGCCGATGCAGCCGCCATTCGCTGCCCGGCGCGATCAGGCGGTAGGTGGCGAGCACCTGCAGGATCTGATCCCAGCGCGTCTTCTTCCGGCTCGGCGGCAGCCGCTCGGCCCAGAACTGGTCGAGCTGAAGCTCCTGCCACAGCTGTCCCGCCAACCAGCAGGCGCCCCATTGCCGCGGGCGGTGGAGCCGCATCTGCGACAGACGCAGTTGGATGATCGACGCATCGCCAGCCACGGCTTCGCAGCGATCCTCCGCGAACAGCGACAGCGTCTGCGCGCGGCCGGTGTCCTCGTCGAACACCTCGATCGCCTTGCGCCAGCTCGCCGCCTGTGAGGAGTTGATCTCGCCGAGATACAGCACATGCCGCTGCACCACCCGTCCACCATCGAGACGCTTGTTCTCGACGACGCTCCAGTAGGTGTGCGTCTTGCCATTCTTCTTTCGCTCGGTGCGGCGCAGGAACATGATGGCGAATCCTACGCGCACCGTCATGGCCTTGGGAATCGGGTAGGTCTTCACTACAGCCGATTTCGGCCGAATCCGAACATCCAGCCCTTTGTGGATCAACTACTTAACCCGCCTAAAAAATCGCAAAATCACGATTTGCCAGCGCGAATCCGCGAAGACGGGCTAGGATAGGCCCGCGCCAAACTACCTGGCTTCTCTCTGCCTCGCCGCAGCTTTGGTATGGTCGGTTTAATAAGTCTCAGCCCTGGTAGAGCCAGTGGACTGGCTAGCCCGGGTTTTCCAGGCTGAACGTTTCCGACTGTTCGTCATATGCAAACAATTCGGCATAGCGTCCCCACGACACGATGGCCCTGAGCGTATCGTCGGCATCGTCTTCCGACATGTAATCCTCGAGCTCGTTGCGAAAGCGCGCGGTGGGGGCCGTATGCGAAGGCCGCTCATCGAGCACACGCCTGATCAGGCCCATAACGGGCACATAGGCAAGGAGGTGCTCGGCAAAGAGTTTCTTGCGCGCGTCGGTTTCCAGGTGCGCGAAGCGCTGGCCGGCCTCTGTCAACATCAGGTCGCCCTCGCTCAACTGGGCAAATCGCAGCAATTGCAGGGACTCGCCGAGATGCAGGATCTCGTCGGTTTCCAATTGCAGGTTGCTTGCCAGCACGGGAAGGTCAGCGTGCCCACTATAGGGCGCCGCCGCCAGCGTCTCGATCAGACCGGAGAGCACGTTGGACGAGACGTGGTGGATGACCATCCCTACGCCCGTGCCAGGAATGCCTCCAGACGCTGGAGTCTTTGGCTCGGCGCGTTGCGTCATGCGTGCATAGAGATTGTCGACGAGCTGTCTGAATGTCGGATCGAGGCGATTGCGCGGATGGGCGAGGTCGATCTTGAATTCAGCGGCCACCCGTCCGGGATTTGACGAAAACACCAGGACGCGGTCGCACATCAATACGGCCTCCTCAATATTGTGTGTCACCATCAGGATCGACTTGATCGGCAATCGACCCTCGATCCAGAGATCGATTAGGTCGGTGCGCAGCGTCTCTGCGGTAAGCACGTCAAGCGCCGAGAACGGTTCATCCATCAGCAGCAGGTCCGGATGCACGACCAGCGCCCGTGCAAAACCCACGCGCTGGCGCATGCCGCCTGACAATTCCTTCGGGTAGGCGGATTCGAAGCCGTCCAGACCGATCAGGTCGATCGCCGCAATCGCGCGCTTGCGCCGCTCGGCCGCGTCAATGCCGAGAGCTTCGAGGCCGAGCTCCACATTCTGCAAAACGGTCAACCAGGGAAACAGCGCAAAGGACTGGAACACCATGGCGACCCCATTGGGTGGTCCTTGGATCGCATCGCCGCGGCAGGTCGCGGCTCCCGACGAGGGGGCAATCAGGCCAGCAATGATGCGGAGCAACGTCGACTTGCCCGAGCCGGAGCGACCGAGGAGACCAACGATCTCGCCGGAACGGATGGTCAGATCGACCTTGTCCAGCACCAGGAGATCATCGCCGGATCCTTTCGGGAAGGAGCGACTGACGCTGCGGATATCGATCAGGGTGGCTGGCGACTTGTTTTGATCAAGCATGGGTTTGTCTTCCATCAGCCTTGAAATCATTAGCCGAGGCGGAGCCGGCGTTCGCCGAACGCATAGAGGGGGCGCCAGAACAGCCGATTGAACAGAGTGACCATGATGCACATGATGGCGATGCCGAGCACGACGCGCGGGAAATCGCCGTCCTCGGTTGCTTTCGCGATATAGGCCCCAAGGCCCGTCGCTGACAGGTGAGTGTCGCCCCAGCTTGCGACCTCTGCGACGATGGACGCATTCCAGGAGCCGCCGGAAGCGGTGATGGCACCGGTGACGTAATAGGGAAATATGCCGGGCAGGATCACCTTAATCCACCAGCGCCAACCGGTGAGGTGAAGGCTCGCAGCAGCTTCGCGCAGATCGCTCGGGAAGGCGCTGGCGCCAGCAATCACATTGAACAGGATGTACCATTGCGTCCCCAGGATCATCAGCGGGCTCAGCCAGATGTTGGAGTTGAGGCCGTAGTGCACGATCCAAAGGACAAAGACCGGGAATGCAAGGTTAGCGGGAAATGCAGCGAGGAATTGCGCCAGCGGCTGCACCCGCTCGGCAATCCTCGGACGAAGCCCGATCCAGACTCCGATCGGCACCCAGATCAACGTGGCAAGCGCAATCAACGTGATCACACGAAGCAAGGTGGCGAACCCGCCCAAAACCGCCTCATACACGTCCGACAGCTGCAGATTGGCCGACAGATAATAATAGGCCTTGTAGGCCGCGTAGCCTGTGGCAATGCCGATAATAGCGAACCACAGCGCGTCGATGAGGCGCGATGGTGGGGCACCGGGCTTCGATGAGGGGCGCAGCGCCCGGGGCCACTCGGCGCTCAGATTGGAAAAAGCGCGGTTGAGCGCCGCAAACGGCAGCGTCAGCGCCCGCAATGCGCGGGTGCGGCGGAACAGGTCGAGCATCCAGGAGGTCGGCGCATCACCAGAGGCGGTCTGCTCGAAGCGGAACTTGTCCGCCCAGGCGACGATGGGACGGAACAAGAGCTGGTCATAGACAATGATGACCAGCAGCATGGTGAAAATGGCGTAGCCGATCGCGGCGAGGTCGCGCTTTTCGATCGCCAGCGCTACGTAGGAGCCGACGCCAGGCAAGGTGACGGTGGTGTTGCCGACCGTGATTGCTTCCGAGGCAACGACGAAGAACCAGCCGCCGGACATCGACATCATGGCGTTCCAGATCAGGCCGGGCATGGCAAAGGGCACGTCGAGCCGCCAGAAGCGTTGCCAGCCGCTCAAATGGAAGCTCTTGGAGGCCTCGTCGAGATCCTTCGGTACGTTCCGGAGCGACTGGTACATGCTGAAAGTCATGTTCCAGGCCTGGCTCGTGAAGATGGCGAACACGCAGGCGAGCTCGGCACCCAGCACCCGTCCAGGAAAGAGGTTGAGGAAAAAGACGACAGTAAAGGTGAGGAAGCCGAGGATCGGCACCGACTGGAGGATATCGAGCAGCGGGATCAGAACCATTTCGGCCCGCCGGCTCTTCGCCGCGACCGCCGCATAGATGAAGGTGAAGACGGTCGAACAGGCAATCGCGAGCAGCATCCGAAGCGTGGTGCGCAGCGCATAGAACGGCAGGTTAGCCGGGTCGAGCGAGACCGGCGAGACGTCGAGCGCCGATAGCGGCAACGTGGTCTGCTTACCGCCGTAGACAATCAGCACCATGGCGCCGATCACCAAGATCAAGGCGATCAAGTCCCAGACATTGGGGCGCGGCGCGCGCGTCAGCACTGCGAGACGAAGATCCTGTAGCCTCATCAAACTGCTCCCTCTCGGCAAAGCCTAGTATTGCGTATGCAGGCGTACACCAAGTAGCGAAGCCGGCCCTCGGTCCCGATTGTAGGCGGGATTGACGATCAGCTGATAATCAAGCGTGATCCGCGAGGCAAACCAAGGAAAGCTGTAATAGGTCTCCAAGATTCTTTCGTCGCCCGCATGCGGAAGCTGGCCGTCGCCGACCAGAATACCGAGACCTCCGGCGTTGAGAAACGCCTGATGAACGTTGGTGATGCCGTTGTCGACCCCGGCAATTCCCCAGACATCGTCGTTGCGTCCCCACACCCTTCCTGAGATCGAGAATCCCGCTGCGACGCTGCGGTCGATATCGGTGAACTCGTAGGCCTCCTTGTGGCCGTCCGCCCATCCCGCACGGGCGAAGAAGCCGACATTCTCGTTGATCTGCTGCTCCAGGTTCATGCTGATGCCGCCGCGGCTTTGGTAGTGGCGGACCGCGGTGATGTCAGCAGGTGCTCCCGTCACTGCCGCGAGCTGGATCGCATCGTTAAAGCTCCCCATCCCGCCGCGCGTCAGGAAGCCGGTGACGGCGATTTTGCCGGGCTGCCCTAGAATTGAATAGCGACGCTCGATTTCGCCGATCCATTGGAATTGCCCGAAGCGGGAATCCAGCGAGGTCGTGTTCGGCGCGATCGACAGATCGAAGATGCCGCCGCGGAAGGTCCACGGGCCTGTGTACCACTCGATGGTGCCGCCGAGCGCGTAGCCCCAGGCGTCGGCCGCATAGTCGAACGTGCCGGTATCGACGATCGACCAGTTCATGAAATCGCTGCGCGGATCGTGGGCATACTTGTTGGTGTCGAAGATGTCGGGGATGCCGATCTTGCCGAGCGTGATCACCAGGCGATCGGACGTGGTCGATCCGGCGAATTGGTTGAAGCCGGAATCGATTTTCTGAACGTCGCCGCCGAGGTCGATGGTCTGGCGGAGGAAAGCGCGATGGAGACGCACGTAAGGATAGTTCGCGCCGACCTTGTAAGCCTCCCCGCTTGGGAATCCGGCTGCGCCTACCGAACTGCTCAAGCCAAAGCCCTGATCCATCTCCGGATTGACCCAGGCTTCTGCGCCGTCCCAGAGCTTCATGCCGGCATAAAGCGTCGCGTCAAAGGTCTCACGACCCTGATTCGGATTGAGGCTGTTGGTGCCGACATAGGGCGAACGAAACGGCGGGGTGTACTGCTCGAGGAGGGTCGATTGGGCATGGAAAGCGAAACGATCCGTCTCCAGCGCCTCCGGGGTTTTGGTAATCAGGGCTGATATCGGATTGGTATCGCCGATCTTATAGTTCAACCCGACTCGCACGCTTTGCGTGGCGAAATCAGATCGAAACGCATCGATCGAGGCCGCGAAGAACGCTCCCCTGCGACCAAATCCGGTTTCCAGAAACTCCGCCTTGGCCGACCAGTTTCCGGTGATCGGAATCTCCACACCGATCCCGGCGACCCATCCGAGCCGCCACAACAGTTTGGTCTCCAGCGTGCCTGCCGGTACGAAGCTGCCGGTGACGGGAGAGGCGTCTTGGCTGCGTGTCAGCTGATCATAGGTCCAGGCAAAGCCGCCTGTGCCGTACAGGAGGAAGTGATCGAAGGCATAGCCGACGCGACCCCGGACACTGCCGTAGTGAATAACCGCCTCGCTGTAGGTGACTTGACCGATCGCAGGCGAAATGACGGTCTGGCCGCCCCTGACCGAGTAAGGCACCACGACGTCCGAGTTCGGGACACTGACGTCACCCTCGATGCCCAGCATCACGCGCGATGGCAGAACGTAATTGTACCCGCCTTGCAGGCCGAGCACGTAGGTACCGGTTCCGGCCATGAAATCGAAGTTGAGAGGAAGGCCGAACGATCCGCTCACAGGCGGCCCGCCAGGTCCGAGGGGCGTCGCTGTCCAACTCGAAGAGCCGCGCAACGCCCCCGCATGCGCACCGATGTACCAGCCAGTCCAGTCGTAGACCGTCGACGTGTAGGGCGACTGTGCCCTCACTGCGAGGTCCGCTGCGTGAACTGGGCCTCCGAAGCTGAACACGGCAGTAAGACCGATGCCGACGACGAGCTGCGTACGACGCCAAACGCTGGTGGCGCGCTTATCCGGCCCTGCTGTGGTCTCGCTTGTCATAATTCTTGGCAGCACCGACAGTTTGGAGAGGCGGACGCGCGGCTCCACCGCGAGCCGCCGGAGACGACGCGATTCACCCTCACCCGTTCCGGCATTGCAAGAAGCCTCCCCCGCACCACAGTGAGATGGCATCGGCAAGTGACGTCGGTGCAACACAGCTACGAGGTCGATCGAGCGTGGCGTCCGCTTTTGGATTGGGCGTTGCGTTGAGTCTTCCGTTGAGACGTGGCCTGTCCGTCGGATGGCCAGCGAGCCGTAAGGTGGCCGCGCGTGCCTGCCGAGGTTCGGATACGACAATTCAAAGAAGATTTTGTGAAATGCGGTGCCGGGCAGCTGGCGCCCGGGCACAATCAACCGAGACTTTGTGAGGTTCGGGATCATCGCTCACCTTCCCGTCGCCGGACGGCCGGGTGAGCGAACGCGGTCATCTACAGGCCGCCAACGCCTCCACGGCTGCCGCGGTCGCGGCTGATTTCAACATGTGGTGGCAACTGCGATCCAATCGCGTAGCGTGGAGCGGTGTTGCCAGCGGCGGTACTGCCCATAGCTCTTTCATCAGGGGTTGGGACGCGCTTCGCTACCGCACGACGTTGCGGCGGGAAACGCGCTCGTCCCCTAGGCTCGCTCTGAAACGAAGTCAAGCAAAAGCAGCCGATCCTCCCCGGAGGATGCTCGAATGGTGGTTTAGCTCGCGCCTCGGCTTCTGGCAGATCGCGCATCCCGTTGGGCACGTGCGGCGATCGGATTGGCGCTGCCGAGCGCCGGTTAGCGACGACTCGGGCCGGATCATCGGCCAGGAGCGTTCCTCGCCTGTTGCGAGACGCTGTCAACTCGAACCGATGGTGGATCCTGTACTTCCGCCGCATTCAGGATTAAGATTTTGTCGAGTCCGCCTGCAGGAATTGCAACTCTATGCGTCGCATCAGCTACTTGCTGTCGATCGTGGCTGTCACGGCAGCGACCGGATCGCAAGGCGAGGCTGCGGGATCGTTTCAGACCAAGCCAGCTTTCCAAAGCGCTGCGACGACCGGTGCGGCGTCTTCGGCATCAAGCATGCCCGGGTCCACTGGATCCACGAGCGAGCTCGGTTGCGGTAGGGGCCGCGTTCGCGATCCCCAAACGCGCGCTTGCCGCGGCCCGGCCGATATTAGATAGTTCCACGGACCCAGGTTCGCACCATTGTTCAATTGTGCCAAGCCCGCCAGTCACTGACGCTATTGGTGCTTGAATCCCATGCCAGCTCCCAATCCGGGTCTCGGTGCAGAGGGGCGGATGAAGGCTTGATCAATTGGTGTGGTTACTTCGAAGACCTCGCTCTGCTCGCTTCCGCCGATGCCCGAGAGCCAACCAAGCTCCAAGCCGCTCCAGCACGCGTGTTCCCGATAAGATAGCCAGCAGACCGCCGTGTGAAATCCGGTGAGTTCGATGAAGCATCATTGCGCAGCGGAGTATTCGGCTGGCCAAGCGAAGCATACCGATCGCTCCCCAGCGTCGCGCCTCCAAAATGGCTGCGTTGATCATCTTCGGGCCTCACAGCTTAGGCCAACGGCCAGGCCGGATCGAGGGAGCGTGACCTAGGCGGTAAGCTCCGCGCGCCGGCGCTGGGAACCAACCGGCTTGTATCGTGCAACCGTCTTGAAGGTCACTCATCTCCCCTCCGCTTCCTGCGGCAGGACCGTGAGCTAAAGGCCCGCTTTTCTACGGCGCGCCGATTCTCACGTCTATGGCCGTCGCAATAGCGACAAGCTACCACGCAGGCCGGGCCGGATAGATCAGGGACGCGCTACCATTGCGAAGACTGCCACGGACCACTGTATGCAATGATGGCGGCCGCAATGGAACGTTCCTTATCGCCCGATCGCCCATATGCGCGCCCCTCATCGCGAGTCAAGTGCCCTCCTATCCCCGCGGGAGGATGAATGTTATACCCTTACAACGATAGGAGCGAAAAAAACAATGCGTGACCATTCTCATCTTGCAATTGCCAGGCGACTGAAACGCGCCAATGGTCATCTCGAGAGCATCATCGAAATGGTCGAAAACAATCGACCTTGTGCTGAGATTGCCCAGCAGCTGCAGGCGGTCGAGAGCGCGATCGAAAGCGCCAAGAAGACGATGATCCATGACCACATCAGCCACAGTCTCGAACGGTCCTTCAAGACGCACGGCCAGAAGGGACAGGCTGCGTTGAGAGATTTCAAGCTGATTTCGAAATATTTGTAAGGCAGGCCGCAGCTCGCCGCTTTGATGTCCGTTGACAGCAGGCTCATTCGGCCGCGATGGGCATGGGTCACATCGTTTTTGGCGATCGCACTCTAAGGCGAATGTTGCCGCGTCCGCATGAGCCTCCGATGGCGGCCTTCCGGCCATGGCGCTATCCCAGGGTGGCGTAAGAACGTCCGACTGGGAGACCTAGCGGCCAAACCAAATCAGCAGCGTACCTCCGAGAGCAAGGAGAAAAGCGCCCTCGTGCCAACGGGTAAGACCAGAACCGGCAAACTTCTCTCTCTCGATGTAGGCGATCCACAGCACGACAACTCCAAGCAAACAGCTGAGCAGGCTCGCCGCTCGCGCAGGTGCGTCTCCAGACCAGAGCATGGACAGGGCAAGTATGACCGCCAACCGAAAGGCCAGTCGCCCCAACGTGGCAGTAGAACCCTGAGTGTTAAGCATTTTGCGTCACGCATCGACTCGAACAGTAGGGGTATGTCAGAGGCCCCACCTTCGTGTGAACCAGACTTTGACGAAGTGCGTAAGGACTGCATACATCAGCAGCATGGCGGTCACCAGCGGCCAGTAGGTCCACGGCAAGGGCACGAAACCCAGGGCAGCTCCAGCCCAAGTGAAGGGCAACGTCATGCCGATCGTACAAATGATGATCGTCGTCGTAATGAGCGCGGGACTTGCGCGACTCTCGATGAAAGGAATCTTGGCCGTCCTGATAATGTGAATGATCAGCGTCTGCGTCAGCAGCGATTCGACAAACCAGCCGGTTTGAAACAACGGCGCGTTATTCCAGGCATCGAACACAAAAAGCATCATGCCGTAGGTTGCGTAATCGAATATCGAGCTGATCGGTCCGATGAAGATCATGAACTTGAATATGTTGCCGATGTCCCATTTTCGCGGTGAAGCCACATACTCATCGTCGACATTATCGGTCGGTATCGTCGTCTGTGAAAAATCGTAAAGCAGATTGTTCGTCAGGACCTGGATCGGCGCCATCGGCAGGAACGGCAGGAAGATGCTTGCCCCGAGCACGCTGAACATGTTCCCGAAGTTCGAGCTCGCGCCCATCTTGATGTATTTCGTGATGTTCGCGAACACCTTACGACCTTCCGTTACGCCTTCCTGAAGGACGAGAAGGCTCTTTTCGAGCAGGATGATGTCTGCTGACTCTTTGGCGATGTCGACCGCGGTATCCACCGAGATGCCGACGTCAGCAACTTTCAGGGCTGGACTGTCGTTGATGCCATCGCCGAGGAATCCAACCACGTGTCCCTTGACGTGAAGGGCTCGTACTACCCTTTCCTTCTGCTCGGGGTTCAGTTTGGCGAAAACGGTCGTGCGGTCGGCGACCTCGGCCAGTTCGGCATCGGTCATCTGGCCGATCCGGCTGCCCAGCACAATTTCACCTGCCTCCAGTTGAACCTCGTGGCAGATCTTGCGCGTTATGACCTCGTTATCGCCCGTGAGTACCTTGACCTGCACGCCTTTCCGCGCGAGCGCCGCGATCGCCTCCATTGCGCTCTCTTTCGGAGGATCCAGAAAGGCAATGTATCCAAGAAGCGTCAGGTCCGCCTCGTCCTCGACCGAATACACCGTCTTCGACGGCTCCATTTCCTTGTAGGCTACCGCGACGACGCGAAATCCGTCGGAATTGAGGCTGCTCGTCTGTTCTTTGGCTGCCACGAAATGAGTTCCGTCGAGCCGGCCCACCTCGCCGTTCAGGCAGTATTTTGAGCAAACGGCGAAAATCTCTTCGACGGCGCCCTTGCAAATGAGCAGATGCTTCGTGCCGTCGCGCCTGACGACCACGGAGAGGCGCCGGCGTGTGAAGTCAAAGGGGATTTCGTCGACTTTCGAATAGCCGCCGTCAACCCGCAATCGTTCATCGAATTCAGCGTGTGCAAGCACTGCCTTGTCGAGCAGGTTCTTCAACCCGGATTGGAAATGGCTGTTCAAGAACGCGTACAGGAGCACTTCGTCTGAGTCATTTCCCTCGATATCGATGTGCCGTTTGAGGATAATTCGATCCTGGGTGAGCGTGCCCGTCTTGTCGGTGCACAAGACGTCCATCGCCCCGAAATTCTGAATGGCATTCAGCCGTTTGACGATCACTTTCTTGCGCGACATTGCGATCGCGCCCTTGGCGAGATTAACCGTCACGATCATCGGCAACATTTCGGGCGTGAGGCCGACGGCCACCGCCACCGCGAAAAGCAACGCCTCCAGCCAATCGTGCTTGGTCAGGCCGTTGATCAGGAAAACGGCAGGAACCATCACAAGAATGAAGCGGATCATCAGCCAGGTGAACCTGTTGATGCCCTGGTCGAAGGCGGTCGGAACGCGGCGTCCAGCAATCTCGTGGGCGAGCTGGCCGAAGAAGGTGTTCCGACCGGTCTGCAAGATCACGCCGGTGCCGTACCCGGAAACAACGTTCGCGCCCATGAAGCAGACGTTCAGGAGGTCGAAGGGGTCCTCGCACGCGGACGTGCTGGATTGGCCGTGTTTTTCCGCAGGCATGGATTCGCCGGTCAGGACGGCCTGATTGACGAACAGATCCCTGGCCTCGAGCAAGCGCAGATCCGCCGGGATCATATCCCCGGCTGAGAGCCGCACCACATCCCCCGGCACGAGTTGATCCATTGGAATCTCTGTGAAGGGGTCATCCGCTCGGACAGGTCCGCGCCTGACACTTGCGGTCGTGTGAACCATGGCGCGCAGCCGGGCTGCGGCCTCGTTCGACCGGTGCTCCTGGATAAAGGCGGTCGTGATCGCCAGCACGACCATCGCAGCGATCACGACGGCAGCGCGAACGTCTCCCAAGAGAAAAGAGACCACCGCGAGCGTCAAGAGCAAGGCGTTCAAAGGGTTGCGCGCGCGGTTCCAAATCTCCTCGGGAATGGTCGGTTTGCGTTCCCGGGCGACCAGGTTAGGTCCAAGCTTCTTCAGCCGCGTCGCAGCTTCAGTAGCCGAGAGTCCTTCCGGCGTCGAACCCACCTTCGTGCAGGCTTCGCTCGGCTCAAGGCGGCTTATTGCCGCGAGCCAGCCGTCGTTTGCCGCCACACCAGCACCATGGCGATCAATCGTCTTCGTCGGCTTCGATAGCAAGTGCATGGGTGTATCCACCAGCCGGGACAGCGGGAGCCATACAATCATGATGGGGTCTGGCTCTCTTGCGGGAGATCAAACAGATGGAGGCTTCAGCTATCCCGCGGCTTAGCGGCATGTGGCCGGTGGCGGAGGCGTTCCCGCATGGAAAGTGAGCGCGGGGCGCGGCGGGCCTTGTCGTCCAGATTTGAGAGGATGTCGCGGTGAACGGATGGTCTCGACGTGAGGCATGAAGGTTTGGTGCTCTTCTGATCTGCCCTTTGGCGGTTCGCCGCGAGCTGAGTTGGACCTGCCTGCGCGGGTGCAAAAGCCAGATCGGCCCAATGTGAACCGTATCGCTTCGTCCGGCCGCCGACTGCCTGTCCGCTCGTCGCAGTCGTATCGACAATTGTTCGCAGATGAGCAGCGGTCCAGACGGTCCAGTCGCCTCGCAAACGATCCTCCATGGCGGATGCGGCCTATCCTCCAGGGGGGATAGCCAAATTGCTTGACAGGGTCCGACAACAGGCGTACGGGCCGATCTGTGGTTGGAACCAGATCGTTCTGGACCGCATTGAGGACCAAAGGCAATCCGAGCGGAGTCGAGAGACTCCTGAAAGAACCATGGGCAGTAGCATCTCTGGCATGACCCGCCCCGTTACGGGGCCCGTGATGCCGCAGAAATTCAGAATCGATCGTGTCGGCTGCGGCCGCGTGAGGATTGCCGGTCGCGCCTAGCGACCCGCCATGCTCACCATCCCGTCGCCGAGCGCGGGGTGGAGGTGAGCGATGTTCGAGAAATTCGCAAAAATCCGGCGTGGCGTGCAACGGCCGAACGGCCTGCGGAGCGCAGCGGTTGGTTTTTCCCCAATCTATACCAACGACAACCGGCTTGGTTTTGGTCGCCCGCAGGCCCAGCGTCCGCGCGAGGCGCTGGTCTGCCGTTGGTCGCTTACCTCTGATGGAGGGCGCCTGGAGTGCCGGTGGGAGTTCGCGGCCATTGCGGACGAGCCACCCGGCAATCAAGGCGAGCTGCCGTATTTAAGCGCTCCGCGCCTCGTTCCGGGCGGCGGGCAAGTGGCTGCGCTCGAGCAGATCGCCGTTTAGTCGAACATCGATCCCGCCAGTTCAGGGGATGCACAATGAACATCATGAATCCTGCTCACAAGGAGGTCAGCCGGGCCGCCGTGCTCGACGAGGCCCATATCGGCGATATCCATGGCGCACTCGGCACCATCCGGCACCATGATCATGGGCCGCGGAGGGGATTCTGGGCGCGATGGAGAACGCTGATCGCGATCCTAGGACCGGGCCTCATCGTCATGGTGGGCGACAACGATGCCGGCGCATTCGGCACCTACACGCAGGCCGGGCAGAATTACGGAACGACCCTGCTATGGACGCTGATGCTGCTGATCCCGGTGCTCTATGTGAACCAGGAGATGGTGGTGCGCCTTGGCGCGGTGACCGGGGTCGGTCATGCACGGCTGATCTTTGAGCGCTTCGGCAAGTTCTGGGGTGCGTTCAGCGTGATAGACTTGTTCCTGTTGAACGCACTGACGCTCGTCACCGAATTCATCGGGATCAGTCTGGCCTTGCGGTATCTCGGCCTGTCGCAGTTCTGGGGCGTGCTGGCATCTGCCCTGATCGTAATGCTCGCTGTCAGCACTGGAAACTTCCGCCGTTTCGAGCGGTTCGCAATCGTCCTGGTCTTCGGCAGCCTGCTGCTGGTGCCAGTCGTCTTGATGGTACATCCGCCGGTGGAGCAGATCGCGGCTGACTTCCTGGTTCCGAAAATGCCAAAGGACGGCAATCTCAGCGAGGTCATGCTGCTGATCATCGCCGTCGTCGGCACTACGGTTGCGCCCTGGCAGCTGTTCTTCCAGCAAAGCTATCTCATCGACAAACGGATCACGCCGCGCTTCATCCAATACGAGCGCTGGGATCTTTGCCTGGGCATCGCGCTCGTTATCCTGGGCGCGGTGGCGATGATCAGCTTCTCGGCGGCGATTTTCACGGGACGACCTGAGTTCGGCAATTATACCGATGCGTTGGGTACGGCGGTCGGCTTGGAGAAATATGCCGGTCGTCTACCAGCAGTGCTATTTGCGCTCGCCCTACTGGACGCCAGTATTGTTGGCGCTGCCGCGGTCTCGTTGTCCACTGCTTACGCAATCGGCGACGTATTTTCCTTGAAGCATTCACTGCATCGCAGGCCGTCGGACGCGAAGGGTTTTTATGGCGTCTATTTCGCACTGATCATCGTGGCCGCTGTCCTCGTGCTGACGCCGGGAACGCCGCTCGGGCTGTTGACGAACGCAGTCCAGACTCTGGCTGGCGTGTTGCTGCCGAGCGCGACGGTGTTCCTGCTGCTGCTATGCAACGATACGGCGGTCCTAGGCCCCTGGGCGAATTCGCGGATGCTGAACCTCTTCACCGGGGCCATTATCGCGGTGCTGGTGCTGCTGTCGACCATTCTTACGGCTTCCGTGCTTTTTCCGGACATGGGCGAGCAATGGATCGTGGGCATCCTGGTTGGCGGAAGCATTCTTGGCGGCCTACTGACCATCGGCGCAAAAATATTCGAGCTTTCGCGTCGCCCGTCTGCCGCGCGCGCCTGGCCAAAGCGAGCCAAACGAAAGGTTGACGTGTACGACAATTGGCGAATGCCGCCGCTTAGTGAGCTGCCTCCGGCCCAACTCAGCGTGCTCAGTCGGGTGTGGATGATCGTCCTGCGCGGCTATCTCCTCGTCGCCGGCGGTTTGGTGCTTGTGCGGATATTCCAGCTCGCCACCGCGGGGGCTTAGCGATTGCAAGAGGTGAGGTGCAGAGCGGATTCCGCGCCTCGGTTCTGGCGTGCTCGCCCTTGCAAAGATCGAACGGCTACCTCGAAAAGCCGTTGCCGTTCCATAACAGCCTGGAGGCGCAGAAATCGCCACAATTCACGTTGACGGCAGCCCGTCCCGCCTTGTCATCCATATCGATTTCGTGCGTTTGGGCCTGCCACACCTCACGGGTCTGCCCCCTTTCATCGGTCAAGAAGATACGATGCATGCACCCCGCAGAACTGCACAGTGCAGAAGGTTGCGCACAATGGAATTGATCGAAGTGGAGCGACACAAATTGCTGCCCAATCTCTGCTCGGAGATATCGTAGAAATCCGGTTCGAGCCCTGGGTTCGTCATCTCCGCAAGCCTTCTGAGCTGCGCGGATGGCAGAGCCGATTGGTGCGGGTAAATGCTGAAGCTTGTCAGCGGACAATGTCGACCAGTCGTTTCGCGTGCTGACTGAGCCTCGGGCCGAAGCCGGGGGGGTCATCGCGAGGACAATGAGTGTTATGATAAGCGCCAAATTTTTCATGGCTGGGTTCTCCTGGACTCGTGCCCCCGACGTCGTCAGCGCTGCTTAAAATAATCATATCACTTTCGGACCTGAGCCATTGGCGCAAGCGCCTGGGTGACAAGCTTGAGCTCCTGCTCGCGGAGAGTCTGCGTGTGGCGCATGACACAGGCGCATTGCGTCCGCGCGACCTCAAGCGCGTCACGGTGGACACCACGGTGCAGCCCAAGGCCATCACGTTTCCGACCGATGCCAAGCTGCTGCATGCGGCTATCGAAGGGCTCAACCGGCTGGTCCGCAAACACGGCGTGCAGTTGCGGCAGTCGTACCGACGTATCGCCGAGCGAGCTGCGATGATGGCTGCGCGCTATGCCCATGCCAAGCAGTTCAAGCGCCATCAGCGGCAATTACGCCTGCTGAAGAGCCGGCTCGGCCGCATCATCCGTGACATCCGCCGCAAGATCGAAGGTCGCCCCGAGCTCGAAGCGGTGTTCGAGGCCCCGCTGGCCCGCGCGAGCCAGATCAGATCGCAGCAGCAGCGCCAGCGGGGCTGGAAGCTCTATTCCTTCCACGCTCCCGAGGTCGAATGCATCGGCAAGGGCAAGGCGTCCGCGCCTTACGAGTTCGGCGTCAAGGCGTCGATCGTCACCACCAACGGCCGCGCCCCGGGCGGCCAGTTCGTGCTCCACGCTCGATCTCTCCCCGGCAATCCCTACGATGGCCATACGCTCGGCAGTATCATCGAGGCGACCGAGAAGCTGACCGGATGCGCCATCGAGCGCGCCTATGTCGACAAGGGATATCGCGGCCACACGACGGAGCGCCCGCGTCGCGTCTTCATCTCCGGGCAGAAGCGCGGTGTCTTCGGCGCGATCGAACGTGAACTCCGCCGCCGCTCCGCCATCGAGCCGATCATCGGTCACATGAAGAGCGACGGCCATCTCGGCCGCTGCCATCTCAAGGGCCGTGACGGCGACGCCATCAACGTCATTCTCACTGCCGTTGGCCACAACCTCCGCCGCGTCCTCGCATGGCTGAGGGATCTGCTGGCCTCAATTCTGATCGCCCTTTGGCGCTCCGCAGCTGGCCACCCGGCCCGTCAAACAGGCTTCTTAACGGACGACTAGATTAGCCTCCTGGGAGGATCGGCAGCGGCCCCCAGGGGTCTGGCCCGCTGCTCATCTGCGAATAATTTTCGATACGAACAGCCAGACAGCGTGGGCGGCCGGGACGATACGATACGGTTCAACATTGCGGCCGCCGATCCGGCTCGGCACCCGCGAAGGCAGGTCCGGCTGAGCCCCCGCGGCGAACCGCAGCAGAGCGATCAGGCACTGCGCCTTCATGGCCCACGTTATTCGTTCAACGGCTGCGTCCTCTCAAATCTTGACGATAAGACCCGCTACGTCCCGCCCTCACTTTCCATGCGGGAACGCTTCACCGAGCGGCGACATGCGTCACGCCGCGGGATAACTGAAGCCTTCCATCCTTTTGATCTCCCGCAAGATTGCCCGACACGATCATTATTGTATGACGTGCCTCCACTGTCCGAGTTGATGTGTGACGCAAAATGCTTAACGCCCAAGGTTCTACGGCCACGTTGGGACGACGGGCCATTCGCTTCCTTTCGCTTAATGGTCATCCTTGCCCTGTCCATGCTCAGGTCTGGAGACACACCTGCGCGGGCGGCCAGTCTTCTTAGCTGCCTGCTTGGAATGGTCGTGCTACGGACCACCTACACAATGGGAGAAAGGTTTGCCGGCTCTGGTCTCACTCGTTGGCACGAGGGCGCTTTTCTCCTTGTTCTCGGAGGTGTGCTGCTGATTTGGTTTGGCCGATAAAATGAGATTTCTTGTCAATGGGCGCAAAAAGCGGCAAGCTGCGGCCTGCCCTACACCAGAACCAAAGGTAACCCACTGACTTTCAGGCAGCGGCGGCACCCCAGCTGTCGCGCGTTCGATCCCGGAGTCGGCCGGAAACTTCATACCAGCCGAATATGCTCTCCGGAGCAGTTCGGCAGAAATGCTCAAGAGAACCCGGGCGGACGTATGGCGCCCTCGGGATCCGAGTCCTCTTCGGGCTCCTCCCGAGGATCGCTTTTCAGATTCCGCAGCATGTCACGGCAATACCCGGCGACGTAATCCGAGATTTGCTGGTAGACCGGCGACTTCTTCAACGTGTTCAACTCTTCGACGACGGACGGCAGCGCATCGAGGACGGCCTGAGACAATTCGGCGACCCGGCGCCTTACCTGCGCGCCGGAAAGCTGGTTTTCCCGGGCCATCCGATCCCAATGTCGGACGTAGATGTAGTGACCGCGGTTCTGGCCGGCGATCTTCATCGCCAGATTTCGCGTCACGTCCGGATAGATGTCGCCATTCATGACGTCATAGAGCGGCGCCATGGAGATGGCGCCGCTTGGCTGCAGCAGCAGCGAATAGTTCTTCGAATGCGCGTCGACGTTTCCACAGAGAACATTGAAGACAAGAAAATCGACGAAGCGGGCGACGTTGAAGGCGCCTGCCTGCGTGTTCCGCAGGACATCAAAGCAATCTTTCAGGGTCGGCCCACGCAGCTTGTTCGTCGAATTGGATTCGTATTTGGTCGACGGGATGTGCCCAGCGGCCTGACAGAAATCCTCCTGATGGATTCTGCGGAGGCTGCGCCCGTGGGGCTCACGATCGTAGCGCTTCACCAGCAGGTAATCGAGATCCTCCGCCTTTCCGATCGTACATTCGGCGACGGGCAGCTTCGTCTTGGCCGCCAGGCGAAGGCAGAAGGCCTCGTTCTCGACGGCGTTGCTGAAGTGCTTGTTGGCCGGCTTGAGGATATGTGTCGTCGGCGCACCGTCGAGCGCGAGGCCGATGCCGCCGTCCGGATACAGGACTACAGGAAGCTTGTCCTGCGCGCCGGCCAAAGACATGTGGATGCCCTCCTCGCCAACGAGAAGCGGCCTCTCCGGAAGGCGCCGGATGGCGGCGGCGAGCTCCGCTTCGGTGAGCCGCTTGTAGCGCGGCGTCCGGTTCGGTCGCTGGTCGGCGGACCGGCGGACTTCGAGCGCACCCGGAAGGTCCTCTCCCAACTCCTCAAGGAGCGCGAACACGTTCGCCTCCGGAATCTTGAGGATGGTGCCCACGGTCCTCAGCGTCCGGCCTTCTGGCAGTAGGTTCAAAAACCATCGGTACACGACGTCCGGCTCGTGAACGCGCTGGGCGAGTGGCATGCGAGTCGAGACGGCGAACGCCCGAGGATCCTTCACCCACGCTTCGTCGTAGACGAATTCGATGTCCTGAATTTCGTCCGAGCGCCGGCGCAGCAGCCCAACGAGCTTGTCGCCGTACCGGACCTCCAGGGTCTCGCCGGCGCTGCCGGCCTTGGGCTTGCTCGTCATGACGGCGTGAAGTAATCAGGGTCGAAGGTTTCAGATTCCTCGCTCGCCAACCGAGCCGCCGGCGCTGGGCTCATTTCCGCCGTCAGCCGGATGCCTAGCGCTTGCAGCAGGCGGAGGACCAGACCGACTTGGCTTGTCTCCTTGCCATTCTCGACGTCGACGATGAACCGGACGCCGACGTTCGCTGCCAAGGCAAGGTCCCGCTGCCGGAGACCTAGGGAGGTCCGCCGGTTTCGGATCGTCTCGCCGAGCTCTGAGGTGGTCGTGATGGTCATGTCAATTTCCCGAGCGGGAATATTAATGCCCCAAGAGCGTCTTAGCAAGACTAGATTTCCCGAGCGGGAAAATAATAGATCAAAATGTCTCCTGAGAGTAAAATTTCCCGAACGGGAACTTCCCTACTCAGAAACTACCACGACACACAAAAATTCCCGATCGGTAAATCAAATCCAGGCACCGACTCGATAACCGCCGCGATCATCGGAGTGATCACGTTTCTCGTATGCTGATCTTAATCGGTGGCGCAGCGCAGGAGTGTCGGTCCTCTGGACGATCGCGGATCGGCTCGATATCGTATAAAGAGTACGCTTTCGACGACAGCGCACTCGCAGTTGCTGGCAAATGCCCGTCTGCCAGACAGCGCACCGGCCCGTCGTAAGCGCGGCGAGTTCGAGAAGGCTGGCGTATCGTTCGCTCCAGCGCTTCGACAGGCCGCTCCGGCAGGGTCGGTACCCGCGTCCCTTGCGGCAGATGCCGCAGGAACTCCGCCCTCCATCGGCGGGACCGACGGGCCAAAACGCTCGATCTGATCCGGTCGGCGGAGACGCCATGCGCGAAGTCCGATTTAGCCTCAACAGTAGGAGGCCGGCCAGCACAGGTAGAAGACGCCATCGAGAAGCATGCCGGCGCTGAGCAGGACCAACGACGCGTCCTCGGCGCCGAGCACGAAGGCCCCCTCGCCGCGCCGGCCTCGATAGTGCCCCATCGCCCGAGAATGTTCGCCGCCAGGGATCTTGCCGGAAGCAGCGGCCCTTGCGGTCGCGGACGTGCTCGCGTCATCGTTGACACCTGCCCCGAATACCCGGCGACTGACTGGGCCTGACCAGCGACTTGCCTGACAAGTTTCTGTACAATCCAGGCATGCCCGAGTCCGATCCGAAGCATGGCGCATCGGGAGCGCCCCGTCGCAAGATCATCCACATCGACATGGATGCCTTCTACGCGTCCGTCGAACAGCGCGATAATCCGGGGTTGCGCGGCAAGCCTGTCGCCGTTGGTGGATCGAAGGAACGCGGCGTCGTGGCCGCGGCGAGCTATGAAGCTCGAGCATTCGGCGTCCGCTCAGCAATGCGATCGGTGACCGCAAAGCGGAACATGCAGGACATTCCCGTCGCCACCGATATCGCCACCGCGATCAGGGCGAAGATCCTGCGCGAGACCGGCCTGACCGCCTCCGCCGGCATCTCCTATAATAAGTTCCTGGCGAAGCTCGCCTCGGATCACCGGAAGCCAAACGGCCAATTCGTGATCACCCCTAAGATGGGACCAGCCTTCGTCGAACAACTCCCGGTTGGGAAATTCCACGGCATCGGTCCGGCGACCAATGCGAAGATGAACAGGCTCGGTATCTTTACCGGCATGGACATGCGCAATCAGACCCGTGGGTTCATGAACGCCCATTTTGGAAAGGCCGGCGCCTACTACTACTGGGTCTCTCGCGGCGTTGACGAACGGCCGGTTCGCGCTAACCGCATCCGAAAGTCTGTCGGTGCCGAAAACACCTTCTCCGGCGACCTCACCGGGTTTGCGGCCTTGGTCGCCGAGCTTGAGCCTTTGATCGACAAGGTCTGGGGTCACTGCGAAAGCACCGGCAATTTCGGCCGCACCGTGACGTTGAAGGTGAAGTTTTCCGACTTCCAGATCATCACCCGTAGCCGGTCCGTCGCATCCCCCATCTCCAGCCGCCAAGACCTGAATCGCTTGACCCTTGGTCTGCTCGAATGCGAGATGCCGATTCCGAAGTCGGTCAGATTGTTGGGCGTATCGCTCTCATCGCTGCAGGCCGAGGCGGAGGGCGAACCTCAATTGGACCTGCCGATCTGAGACGCGCTGCTTGTTTTCGGCTCAGATCCCCGCTGCGGATCGGCATCTCCAACGATCGCGAGCTTCTTGCCGTTCTGCCAGGCCGAGCACCTCTTCGGAGTCGATCCCTTGCCGTCTGAGAACGCCACTGCTTGCTTCCAGTTCCTTGCGTACGGGACCGTCCGGTACGCCGAGGCCCGCGAGGCGATCCGGCCGAAGATGACGACGGACCGGTCTTTCGAAGGAAAGACGAAGCTATCGGTGTCGGGCCGGCTCACTGGAAAGCAGTTGATGGCGAATTCGCCGTTGTGCGGTAATGCCGTTTCCCGATCAGCGCGCTCCCGACCCGAGCTTGCGATCACCGATCCATTTGATAACGTGCCGATGTTAAGATAACATATTCTCGAACAGGAATCCCATGAAAGCTGGATGCTAAACCAAGTAACAGCTCGCTTGCGCAAATTCCTCGGACAAGCCAGGGAGGGTCATGACCTACACGCTCCGTTTCGCGTCACGACTCGCCACGGCCATACCATGCAGTCGTTTCAGTCCCTCGAAGCGGCGCTCGAAGCCGCTGAAACCTTGGGTTCAGATCATTACGTAATCGACCGGCACGGCTTGCAGATCTGGAGCCCGCAAAGAAAATTACTTCGCAATGAGGAATAGCCTTCCCGGCGTTAGTGGCTCGCGCTTCATGAAAAGACGATTGCCCACTGTCAGTACGTCGCGGCTCGCCATCGACCCTCCGAAGCCAAACACTTGACTTACGTCAACGACGCCAAGCGTGAGAAGCTTAGGATTTTGAGCGAGCAAGCGAAAACGGGCAATGGCGGACGCATCGCATGACACGCAGGTCTCAGGGCACCTGACCGCGATCCATGGCTCGGTCGTCGATGTCCGGTTTCCCCAAGGGGTTTTACCGGCCCTCAATGAGGGCATCGTGATCGATCGTGATGAGCCCACGCCCGTCCTGGCGGAGGTCCAGCAGCATCTTGATCCCGTGACAATCCGGGCCGTCGCGCTGGGCAATACGGCCGGGCTTAGCCGCGGCGTGTCCGCGCGCGCCCTGGGCACACCAATCCAGACACCGGTTGGCGATGCAGTGCTCGGGCGTCTGCTGAACGCCGTCGGTAAGCCCGCAGACCGCGGACCCGAGCTGCCCCCAAGCACAGTTTTTCGTCCCATTCATGCATCCGCTCCTGCACTGAACCGGCTCGGCGCCTCTCAGGAAATCTTCCACACCGGGATCAAGGTCATCGATCTGCTCGCCCCGCTCGTCAAGGGCGGCAAGGCAGCGATGTTCGGCGGCGCTGGTGTCGGCAAGACCGTGCTGATCATGGAATTGATCCGTACGACGGTCGAACGTTACTCTGGAATCTCAGTGTTTGCCGGCATCGGCGAGCGTTCGCGCGAAGGGCACGAGCTGCTGCTCGAATTGAAGCAGTCAGGTGTGCTTCCGCGAACCGCGCTCGTTTTTGGTCAGATGAACGAACCGCCCGGCGCGCGCTGGCGCGCGGGTCTCACGGCGTTGACCATCGCAGAGCACTTTCGCGACGTGCAACACGAAAATGTGCTTCTGCTGATCGATAACGTGTACCGCCTGGTGCAGGCCGGTGGCGAAGTATCGGGCCTCCTCGGGCGTCTGCCCTCGCGCGTTGGGTATCAGCCGACGCTCGCCAGCGAGATCGCCGAACTGCAGGAACGCATCGCCTCGGTTGCCGGCGCAGCGATCACCTCAATTCAGGCTGTCTATGTTCCGGCCGATGATTTTACCGACCCTGCCGTCGCCGAAATCTTCAGCCATCTCGATTCATCCATCGTGCTGTCGCGCCAGATGGCCAGCGAGGCCATGTATCCCGCCGTCGATCCGCTCGCCTCGAGCTCGACGCTCCTCGATGCCCGCCTCGTGGGCGAAGGGCATTACCGGACCGCCCAGGAAGTGCGCAAAACCATCGCCCACTATCGTGATCTTCAAGAGATCATTGCGCTCCTTGGGATCGAAGAGCTGAGCGCCATTGATCGTCAGGCCGTCAAGCGCGCGCGGCGCCTCATGCGATTTTTGACGCAGCCCTTCATGGTCACAGTTGCCTTTACCGGGAAGGAAGGGCGAACGGTCGAGGTTGCCGACACACTGGCCGGATGCCGCGCCATTCTCGATGGTGAAGCCGACAACTGGGCTGAGAGCTCGCTTTATATGATCGGCGTGCTCGAGGAAGCACGAGAGCGCGAGCGTGCCAGCGCCAAGGCGATGTCATGAATCTCACGGTCACCACACCGCTGGCGATCATCGCAAAGGCCGACCACGTCGTGTATGTGCGCGCCGAGGACGACACCGGCGCCTTCGGCATTCTGCGCGGGCATGCTGATTTTCTCACGGCATTGGCAATCTCGGTCCTGAGCTGGCGCGATGAGGGCGGCGGCGAGCATCACATCGCGGTGCGCGGCGGCATGCTTGCGGTGCACGACGGGAACGCAATCACCATTGCGACGCGCGAAGCCGTGGCTGATGATGATCTGCACCGTCTCGAAACCGAAGTGCTCGCAAGCTTTCGGCGGCGCAGCGAAGATGAGGTTACGGCGCGCACTGATGCGCAGCGCCTCTATCTCGCAGCGATCCGGCAGATCTACCGCTTCCTGCGGCCCGACCGTCCCGTCCCCGTGCCGCGGCTGGCCGGCCCGATGTCACAAGAGGGGCTGGAGTCATGACGCAGCCCGAAAATCACGAGCGGCTGGGACAGGCGGTCAGAAGACGGCAGGAACGCCGCGAGCGCTGGCAGCGCGAGGGCGAACGGTCGCTGGGCCAGAACTTCGCCATGATCGGAGCACTGGGCTGGACCATCGTGGTTCCGACACTGCTCGGCATCTTCGCCGGTCGCTGGCTCGACCGGACCTTCCATAGCGGGATCTTCTGGACCTGGGCCTGCTCGTGGCAGGTCTGGCAGCGGGCTGCACATTTGCATGGAAGAGGATGCACAGCGCATGATCCGCACGAGTTTGATCACTCATCCCGAACTCACGCTGTTGACGGCATTTGCGGGTCTGATGTTTGGGCTGGCGTATTTTGCGGCTCTCAAGCGCAGCGTGACGCTGCTTGTCCGCAGCGATAGCTGGCTTGGTCCAGTGGCCTTGACGCTGGGACGTGCTGGCGCTGCGGTCGGCTTTCTGCTCATCGCGGCGAAACTCGGAGCAGCGCCGTTGCTCAGCGGCTTTGCCGGGTTCCTGGTGGCGCGCGCGTTGGCGCTGCGCGCGAAAAGGAGGGCGGCTGATGCAATCCTCGCCCCTCACTAGCACGCTGCTTTTTCATATTGGTCCGGTGGCGATCACGCGTCCGGTGGTGACGACGTGGGTCATCATGGCTGCGCTGGCTCTAGTCTGCCGGTTCGTCACGCGCCGCCTGGCAATCCTGCCCGACGGGCGGCAGGCGCTGCTTGAGGGCATCGTCACCAGCGTTGCCGGCCAGATCGAGGATGTCATTCGCAAGGATGCGCGGCCGTTCCTGCCCTTGCTGGGCACGTTAATAATCTTTCTGGTGGTCGCCAACCTCTCCGGTGTACTCCCCGGCGTCGAGGCGCCAACCAGCAAGATCGAGACGCCGGCGGCCCTGGCGCTGATTGTCTTTTTCTCGGTGCATTACTTCGGGGTGCGCGAACGCGGTTTGCGCGGCTATCTCGCCAGCTTCGCCGAGCCTAAACTGATCATGCTGCCCCTCAATATTCTCTCGGAAATCACGCGCACCTTTTCGCTGATGGTGCGACTGTTCGGCAACATTATGAGCGGCGAGTTCATCATCGGTCTCGTGGTGGCGCTCGCCGGCCTCTTTGTCCCGATCCCGCTCATGGCGCTCGAGATTCTAGTGGGCCTCGTACAGGCCTACATCTTCACCGTACTCGCAACCGTCTTTATCGGCGCCGCGGTCGGCAGCGTCGCGAAGGGCTAAGGAGGCTCAATGGATCCCAAGCTCATTTCGATCATCGGCGCTGTCATTGCGGTCTCGATCGGATCAATCGGCCCGGCGCTGGCGGAAGGCCGCTCTGTTGCTGCAGCCATGGACGCCATCGCGCGCCAGCCGGAAGCGGCCGGAACGATATCGCGCACGCTCTTTGTCGGCCTCGCGATGATCGAGACCATGGCGATTTACTGCCTTGTCGTCGCGCTGCTGCTGCTGTTCGCCAATCCATACGCCTGGTGAGTGATGCACCTCGACTGGTGGACCATAGGTCTCCAGACCATCAACTTCGGCATCCTGGTCTGGCTGCTGTACCGGTTTCTGTACAAGCCGGTGCTGACCATGATCGATGCGCGGAAAGCGGAGGTCCGCCGCCAGTTCGACACCGTCAGGGATTTCGAAGCGAAAGCGAACGCGGAGCTGGCGGCGGTCGAAGCCGAGCGCGCTGGCATCGCGGCCGAACGAGAGGCAGCTCTTAAGGCGGCAGCGGCCCAAGCGCAGGAGATGGCCGAAGCGCGGCGCGCACAGGCAGAACGCGACGCACAGGCCCTGATGGATTCAACGCGCAAGACGCTCGCCTCCGAGCGCGAAAGCGCGCTCGATGAGGCGCGCCGGCTGGCCCTCGATCTCGGCGCCGACCTCGCCCAGAGGCTGCTCGCGGAGGTACCCATGCAATATCGCGCGGAAGCCTGGATCGAGCGGATCGAGCAGCATCTGAAGGCAATGCCGCAAGCCGAACGCGATGCTTTGGTGCGTCAGCTCGCCGACGGCAAACCGCTGACGATCGTCACCGCCTGCGCCCTGCCCCCAGCGACGGCCGATCAGTGGAACGCGCGGTTGCGCCAGTCCCTTGGCGTCGCGGGCGCCATGACGTTCGCGGTCGATCCCGCCCTGATCGCGGGCGCAGAACTGCATTTTCCGACCGCGATTTTGCGCTTCTCCTGGCAGAGCGCGCTTGCGGCGACGCGGACCGAGGTAGGCTCCCATGGCGGCCCTCGTTGAGGAGTTGAAAAGCTGGGCACAGGAGAGCAGGCAAAGGCTCGCAGCATTGCCTTTGGTCCCGCATCTCGAACATATCGGGCGTGTTCTTCAGATCGGCGACGGCGTCGCGATGGTCGGAGGGCTCCCGCAAGCGCGACTGGACGAATTGCTCATCTTCGAAGGCGGCGTACGCGGCCTTGCCGTCGATCTTGGGGATGATGCCATCGGCTGCATCCTCCTTGGAGACACCGCCGGCATTGCGGCCGGCAGTGTTGTCCGTGGCACTGGAGAGGTGGCCCGCGTTCAGGTGGGCCAAATGCTGCTCGGTCGCATCGTTGATGCGCTTGGGACACCACTTGACGGAAAGGGTACGATTGAAGGCGCGCAACTCGCGCCCGTGGAACAGGCGGCGCCCGTCATCGTTGATCGCGCGCTGGTAACTAAGCCTCTTGCGACCGGGCTGCTCGTCGTGGATGCGATGATTCCGCTTGGCCGTGGACAGCGCGAGCTCATTATCGGCGACCGCGAGACGGGCAAGACCGCTATCGCGGTCGATACGATCATCAACCAGAAATCCAGCGATGTGATCTGCGTCTATGCGGCCATTGGACAGAAGGCATCGTCTGTCGCCCGCGTTATCAACGCCGTGCGCCAGTATGGGGCGCCGGAGCGATGCATCTTCGTCATCGGCGAAGCCGATGCCCCGCCCGGACTGCAATGGCTCACGCCCTATTCGGCCTTTTCCATGGCGGAATATTTCATGATGCGGAGGCGCGACGTGCTGGTCATTCTCGACGATCTGACCAAACACGCCGCCTGTTACCGACAGGTCTCGCTGCTCTTGCGCCGACCACCGGGCCGCGAAGCCTATCCGGGTGATATTTTCTACATCCATTCGCGGCTATTGGAGCGGGCGGCGAAGCTGGGGCCGGAGCTCGGCGGCGGTTCGCTGACTGCGCTGCCTATCGCCGAGACGCAAGCCGGCAATATCAGCGCATACATCCCCACCAACCTGATCTCGATCACCGACGGGCAGATCTATCTCGATCCGCGCCTGTTTTACGAAGATCAAAAGCCGGCGGTCGATATCGCCAAGAGCGTCTCCCGTGTCGGCGGCAAGACGCAGGCGCCCGTCTTGAAAGCCCTCTCCGAGAGTCTGCGCCTCAAGTATGCGCAGTTTCTGGAGCTCGAAGTGTTCACCCGCTTCGGCACCATGGTGGACGAGCGCACCCGCAAGGTCATCGAGCACGGACGGCGCATTCGCGCCGTTCTCGGCCAGCGGCAGTTCGCGCCGCAGTCGCTGGGCGAACAGGTGGCGCTGCTGTGCGCCGTTGCCGACGGCGCGCTGGATATCCTGCCACTGGATCGCATCGACGCGCTTCGTGCCGGCCTGGCCCCCTGGCTCGCGGAACACTGCCCCGAGATTCGGGCGCTCGACGACGAAGCCGAGCCGCTTCCCGATGCCGTTCGCGCACGGCTCAAGGAGAGCTTGATCGCCCTGGCCCAATCGGTCGGCGAATAGATTTCGCAGGAGGGAGCCCAATGACGCGTCTCTCGGAAATCCAAAACCATATCGCGAGCATGGACGAATTGCTCGAGATCGTGGGCGCAATGCGTTCGCTCGCCGGGATACGAGTGCAGGAAGCGCAGCATGCACTGCCCGGTATTCGTAGCTACGCCGACTCGATGGCCGCCGGGATTGGTAGCGCGCTTCTGCTCATGCCGCAGCCCGTCCCAGAGACGCATCAGGAGCTGAGTCGCCGCGCCCTCATTTTGTGCGCTGCCGAGCATGGCTTCGTTGGCGGCTTCAATGAGAGGATGCTTGAGACGGCCGAGGCGATTCTCGAACCCGCTGATCTGCTCTTTGTGCTGGGGAGCCGCGGGGCGGCGCTCGCTTTCGAGCGTGGCCGCAAGGTGGCCTGGACAAGGCCCATGGCGACTCGTCCGTCGGGAGCGCCCGATGCGGTCAATCATCTAACGAGCGAGATTTACGGGCGCATCGCGCGCGGTGAGATAGTACGAGTGGACGTCATGTTCGGCCGTTACCGTCAGGGCGCCGCATCGACGATCGAGCGTCGTCTGCTACTTCCACTTGACACGGCGACGCTGGTTGCAAAGCCAGCACGTCAGGTCCCCCTCCACAATCTGCCGCCGCGTCCCCTGCTCGAGAAGCTGATGGCCGAATACGTCTTTGCGCTGCTGACCGAGGCTGCGGTCGAGTCCATCGCGAGCGAGAACGCCGCGCGCTTCGCTGCCATGGAGTCGGCACACGACAATGTCAGCAAGAAGCTCGCGGGATTGCAAGAAAACGCGCGTCAGGCGCGTCAGACCGAGATCACCTCGGAGCTGCTCGATTTGATTACCGGCGCAGAAGCTATGCACGTTGACTCGAGACGCGTCATTCGCTCGTCGAAAGCGCCCTAACGATTGGCCCGCTATATGGAGCACCCCTGCAGAACCGCGCGACTTAGCAGGAAGTCGTAGGTTGCCGTTGGAAACGCAGCGCGGGGGTCCGCTACATCGCTAAACCCACTATTATCAAAAAAGACCGTCAGCCTCGATGGTAAAGCTCGACTGGATGACAAAGTCCACCATCGGCTACGGCCTTGCGGCTCAGGCTCGAGCCTCGATGAATGTCTGTATGCGGTCCGCCACGATCCGCCCTGCGTGGCTTGTGAATCGGCGCGGCTTTTGCCCCCCAACCGGCGCCCAACATCGGAGCCGCGACACATTTGGCTGGCCTGTTTCAGCGATGGTTGGACTTCAGCCCTAGCTAGGCCCGTGAAGCCAAGGTCGCGCAGCGCGCCCGCGGAGCGCTCTGTCTTTCGATTCATTCTTAGAACGAGCCGAGCGCTCCGGCATCCGTGAACACGAGGGCGTAGCCATCGACAATCGCCCGCGCCCGGTGAACAAGGCTGTCGAATTATCCGACTCGTCGCACCGCGTACGACGTACGACCACTAAAAGCGTCGCACGAGACCTGGTTTGTTCTGCCGATGAATTTAAAAAAGCCCTTGTGGGCCAATCTCTTAAAGGTGGTGGGCGCACCAGCGCTCGAACCTGCGACCCGCTGATTAAGAGGCAGATGATCTCCTCGATAAATCGAGGGCCCCTCCGACAGACGCCTCTTCAAACATGCATTGAACCTGCAACGGATTTTCCCCTTGTCGGAATGGACCGCTGGCAGCCCTCTCGAACGAACCGCCAGAATGTCGGGGTCGAGTCGCTGGTTGGCAGGCCCCACGGAAAGAGAGCTACGCTGAAGGGCTTCAATCGCGCGTGGCCCTCGTACAGGGTTGGATGGTAAGACGGTAGACGATCAGCTTGCTACCGTCGAAGACCTCCAACGAGCTGTTGCAGACCGGACAGCGATACTCGCCTCTTTCCCCAGTCTGGGAGCATAATTCGATACGACGAAATCCAGCACCGCACTCGGAACAGATCACATCGCTCTTTTTCATACCTGCGACCTCTCGCTGTGAGCTGTCGCAATTCTTTAGCATGGGGTTTAGTTGCAGCGCCACGAAAGAGTTTCCAATGCCAGATATCTTGACCCGTTGCCCTTTTACAGCCGTGTCTACTGGTCTGAGCAGACGCTCCATTGGAAGCCCAAGGATGCTTGGATGACAAAATTCACCGATCCGACGCGGCGCTGAGCCCCTTCGGGCAAAAACGACCGAAACGTTGCTTCATCCGTTTGGTTGACGGTTCGAGTCCTGCCGAGCCCGCCAGTCAGCGGCTGTAGATCCCAAGCAGGACTAAGCAGGAAGCTGCCTCGGCCGCCGTTTCGCAATCGCTCCCTTGACGTCATCTCGGACCGACGCGGCGCCTGAAGCTCGCGATCAGACCTACACGCTCGACATGCCCCTGCATCGAGCAAGTTCTGACAAAAAGGGCGTCACACTCGGCGGCCGTGGGAGGCGTCGCGGCTCGCTTCTACCAGGTCGCAGAAGCCACGGGATCGCCCATGACGCAGACGCCTCTGGTTCTGGCGGGCGCGCCAGAACCAGAAGCCCTCGATGCTCTCAGTGGTGAGAGCGCATATGCGCCTTCGAGGCGTAGGCATAGGATGCGGTCGGCTCGTTGCCGACGGGGTTGCGGACACAGGTTCCGCCACGACCCGAGATCATGGCGACGCACTGCTCCATCGTATCGAAGGCGCAGTTCCGCATGCCCGATCCCCAGTCCTGTCGGCAAAATTCGTATTCCTTTGCTGCGGCCGGCTGGGTCGGCATCACAAGCGCTGCGGCTGCCAATGCAGCGGCGACGATCATGCCGCTGGCGAAGACCTTGTTCATACTTCTCTCCGTGGTCCGGTTTCGGTGCTGAAACCAAGGGAGAGCTAACGCAACGCCCGTTTCGGAAAAAGCAGACGGGATGCAAAACACCGTCGCGCAATTCGTGCCAATCGGATCAGACGCTCCGCGTGCTCCGAGTCGCGGACACGCGAGGCAGATAAAGGAAGATCAGAGGATGCTCTCATCGGAGGTGGCCGCGAGCGCGCCACGCATTTGACGGACCTGCTCGATGATGAATTCCATTACCACTCGCGTACGAGGCGCCAAATGACGCCGTGATGAGTAGGTGAGGCTTAACGGCAGCCCAGGCGACGGACGGTCGCCCAACACGCGAACCAGGGCGCCGCTGCGGAGATCGTCGACCACTTGCACAAGCGGTAGAAACGCGATGCCGTAGCCCGCACGCGCCGCCAAATGAACGACGGCACCATCATTGGCGCGAATACTGCCGGACACCCGGACCTCCTCGGCGCCGTGCGACCCGCCAAAAGTCCACATATCCGAATCCGGCCCGACGTCGTGAACGATGCAAGTGTGGCGTCCAAGCTCCACGGGCGTGCTGGGGTGCCCGCGGGCTTCAATATAACGTGGTGCTGCGACGACCACGCGCGCTGCAATCCCGATCCGCCGCGCAACGACCGACACGTCGGTGATTTCGCCTGCCCGCATCGCGAGATCGAGTCGGTCTTCGATCATGTCGCCAAAGCGGTCGTTCACGATCAATTCGACCTGTAGCCCCGGATTGCTTGCGAGCAGCGTCGGCAGACGCGGCGCGAGAAAATGGCTCGCCGCGACCATGATCCCGACCCGCACCAGACCGACAGGCGAGGTGCTCTGCCGTCCGAGCGTGGCCTCCATCGTCTCGACACCCTCGAGCACCGGCCTTGCCAGATCGAGCAGCGTCCGACCGTCCTCGGTGAGGCTGAGCTTGCGCGTCGTCCGATGCAGAAGACGCACGCCGAAATGCTCCTCAAGGAACGCGATCTGGCGCGTGACGGCAGCCTTGCTGACGTCGCGCTCACGCGCGACGGCCGAGAACGAACCTGTTTCGGTAACCCGCACCAAGGCGGCAAGCGAACTGACGATATCCATCGTTGCGCCCTCAAGACCGCGTCGGCATGTCAGGCCTGCGGCTCGAGGACCGGCTCTGGCAGGTCATGCGTGGATAGGCATTGCGCTGCAGACGGGTCGTGCGCGGCAGCCTTGGTCCCCGTCTCCGGCCGAACGTGATCATCGCCGTGATCAGGGTGAATTTTGAACCACGCCACATAGAGCGCTGGCAGGAACAGCAGCGTCAGCAGCGTTCCGACGATGATGCCGCCCATCATGGCGTACGCCATGGGACCCCAGAAGATCTCGCGCGCGATCGGAATGAGCGCGAGACTCGCAGCGGCCGCGGTCAGCAGAATCGGCCGCATCCGGTGCTCGGTCGCTTCCACCACGGCCTCCCAGGCCGGCCGCCCCTCCTTCTTCAGATCCTCGATCTGCACGATCAGGATCACGGAGTTGCGGACCAGGATGCCGATGAGAGCGAGCACACCGAGGATTGCAACGAAGCCAAGCGGCGCCCCGCTCGGCAGCATGGCCATGACCACGCCGATGACCGCGAGCGGCGCGACCGCAAACACGAGGAACAGGCGGGCGAAGCTCTGCAGCTGTACCATCAGCACCGTGGCCATGACGAACAGCATGAGCGGAACGACGGCGATGATCGGCGCCTGGCTTTTGGCGCTCTCCTCCACGGAGCCGCCGATCCTCACCGAATACCCGGCCGGCAGCCCTTTGGTGAACTCGGCCACTTTGGGCGCAAGCTGGTCCACGACGGTCTTCGGCTGAACATTGCCGACGACGGCCGCCTTGAGAGTGATCGTCGGAATCCGCGCGCGCCGCCAGATCGTCGGCTGTTCGAGCTCATAGCGCAAATTGGCGATCGCCCCCAGCGGGACCGATTGACCGCCGAGCCCGACCAGCTGCAGATCGCGCAGCGTATCAATCGAGGCGCGCTCCGGCGCGGTCGCGCGTCCCATGACATTGACGAGATAGATGCTGTCGCGCACCTGGGTGATCGGCGAGCCTTCGAACACCGAGTTCAGCGTGGTTGCGATATCTTCGGAGGTTACGCCGAGTTGGCGCGCCTTGTCCTGCAGGACATCGACCTTGACGACGCGGGCAGGCTCCATCCAGTCGAACACCACATTGCCGAGATCGGGACTGCTCCGAACGATGCCGGCAAGCTTCTGCGAAAGATCCCGGACCTTGGCGATATCCGGCCCGCTGAGACGGTATTGCACGGGGCGTCCCACCGGCGGCCCAACCTCAAGCAACTTCACGTAGGTGTCGGTGCCGGGGAACGTCGTCCTCAAATAGTTCTCGAACTGAGACTTGAGACGATCGCGCGCCGCGATGCCGCCCTTGGTCACGATGACCTGCTGACCGAACCAGGTGTTGGTGGTCTGCAGATCGAACGAGAGCACGAACCGCGGCGCGCCGGTGCCGACATAGGTCGACCAGTGATCGACGGAGTCGTTGGCCTGCAGCTGTTCGCGCTCGAAGCGCGCCATCTGCGCGTTGGTGTCGGTGATCGAGGCGTTCTGCGGCAGGTTCCAGTCAATCACGAGCTCAGCGCGATCCGATGAAGGGAAGAACTGCTGCTGCACGAATTGGAGACCGACGACTGCAAGCAGGAAGGCGGCGACCGTTACACCGATCGTGCTCCAGCGGTGGTGCATGCAGAAGAGCAGCAGGCGCGAGAACATCCGCGCCAAGCGTCCCTTGTCCTCGTGATGGCCCTTCATCTGAGATGGCAGGATAGTGACGCCGAGCAGCGGGGTGAACAGCACAGCGACGATCCACGACACGATCAGCGAAACCGCGATCACCACGAAGAGCGTGAAGGTGAACTCGCCGGCGTTGCTGCTGTTCAGGCCGATCGGAATGAAGCCGGCCACGGTGACGAGGGTGCCCGTCAGCATCGGGAACGCGGTCGACGTATAGACGTGGGTCGCCGCCTTTTCCAAGGGGTCGCCGATCTCGAGCCGGGCCACCATCATTTCAACGGCAATCATCGCGTCGTCGACCAGGAGGCCGAGCGCAATGATCAGGGCGCCGAGCGAAATGCGCTGCAACGAGATGCCGGAATAGGCCATGACCACGAACGTGATCGCAAGCACCAGGGGGATGGCGATGGCAACCACGAGCCCGGCGCGCAAGCCAAGGCTGAGAAAGCTGATGCCGAGCACGATGATCACGGCTTCGAACAGCGCCTCCGTGAAGCCCGACACGGCATGCTCGACCACAACGGGCTGGTCGGCAACCAAATGTACACCGATGCCGATCGGCAGGTCGGCGATGACCTTGTTCACCTGTTCTTTCAGCGCCTTGCCGAACTGCAGCAGGTTTGCGCCGGACTTCATGCCGATCGCGAGCGCGATCGCGGGCTGACCGTTGTACCTGAACAACGTCCTGGCCGGATCGAGGTAGCCCCGCGTGATGGTTGCGACATCGGTCAGCGGGAAGAAGCGGTCATTGATGCGAAGATTGACCGCCTTCAGGCTGGCCTCGGAGGTGAACTGGCCGTTGACGCGGACGCTGATCCGCTCGGGCCCTTCCTGGAACAACCCTGAGGGGGCGACTGCGTTCTGGCCTTGGAGCGAATTCATGATCGCGTGCACGTCGAGGCCGAGGGCGGCGATCTTGCGTGTCGAGAACTCAAGATAGATCACCTCGTCCTGCGCCCCGAGAATGTCGACCTTGCCGACAGCGGGCACGGTCAGCACCTTGGCGCGGATGTCCTCGACCTGATCGCGGAGCTGCCGCTGGCTCAGCCCATCGCTCGTGAAGGCATAAACGTTCCCGAACACGTCGCCGAAGCGATCGTTGAAGCCTGGGCCGATCACCCCTTGCGGGAAATCGCCCTTGATGTCGGCAATCATGTTGCGGATCCGCACCCAGGTCGGCTTCACGTCGATCGCCTTGGTGGAGTCGCGCAGATAGACGAACACGGTGGTCTGGCCCGCGACGGTGACGCTCTTCGTGTAGTCGAGCGACTCCAGTTCTTCGAGCTTCTTCTCGATCCGGTCAGTGACCTGGCGCGTCATCTCCTCGGGCGAGGCGCCTGGCCACTGCGCCTGGATCACCATGGTCTTGATGGTGAAGTCCGGGTCCTCCTGACGTCCGAGCTGAAGATAGGCAAACAGGCCGGCCACCATGAAGGCGATCATGAAATACCAGACGAGCGAGCGGTGCCCGAGCGCCCAGTCGGAAAGATTGAAAGACTTCATGGCTCTTGATCCTGTGCGATACGGATTTGCTGTCCTGCCTTGAGGCTGTGAACTCCGGCGGTCACGACGCGTGCGCCGGGAGCGATTCCGGCGGTGACGCGGAATCCGCTCTGGTCGGGAATGACATCGATCTTGTGCAGCGACACAGTTTCGGCGGGCTGATCGACCAGCCAAACGAAGCTCGCGCCATCCTTGGCAAGCACCGCAGATGCGGGCAGACGCAGCACCGGGCTCTGGTCCTTGCCGAGCTTTGCCGTGACGGTCGCGCCCAGGCGGAAGCTCTCAGGCGGATTGTCGAGCGCGATTCGAATTCGTCGCAGGCGCGTCACGGGATCGGCTTGCGGTGCGACCTCGCGTATTCTGCCCCCGATTTGGACATCCGGAAGGAGTTGCAGGCCGACGGTGAAAGGCAAGCCGACTTCGAGCGGCACAGGAAAATCCTCTCCAATATCGACGACGGCCTCGCGAATCTCAGGCCTCGCGACCGTGACCACGCTTTGACCGGGCGAGACCACCTGGCCGACCTCCGCGCCGACTGCGATGACCACTCCGCCGAAGTCCGCCTTGATCTGGGCATAGCCGAGCTGCTCGATCGCCTTCGTGAGGTTTGCCTGTTCCTGCGCAACCGTGCCTTCCGCGCCGGCACGCGCCTGCTCGGCGTTGTCCAGCGTCTGCTTCGTTGTCGCATCGCTGTTGATGAGCGTGCGCTGCCGATTCTCCGTCGCTTGGGCAGTGGCAAGCTGGGCCTGGGCTTTTGCAAGCTGCGCTCGTGCTGAACGGACGGCGAGGTCAAGAGCCGTCGGATCGATCGCCCCGACAATCTGTCCTTCGCTGACAAGGTCGCCGACATAGACGGGGCGCGACGTCAACCGTCCTAGCACGCGGAAACCGATATCGGTCTTGTAGCGAGGCTCGATAACGCCAACGGCCACCGCGCGATCTCCCCGATCTGGCTCGAGCCGCATCGACAGGACGGGACGCACAGGCTCCGGCGCCTTCGTCTCCTGCTGACAGCCGGCGAGCAGCAATGTCGACGCCACCGCGCCGGCGATCATCGTGACCTGCATTTTCATGACCGGTCTCCCTCATAAGTCACCAGCTGGCCTACGCTCAGAAGCTTGCCGCCATCGATCACGACGCGCTCGCCGGGCTCGAGCCCCGCTTTGATCAACACTTCACCCGCCTCGTAGCCGCCAACAGTCACCTGTTTCAGCGACGCCGTGCGCGTGGCCGGATCGACGGTCCAGACCGCCGACTTTTCACCGGCCGCCATCAATGCGCTCCACGGCAACGCAATCTCGGTCTGCGCCGTCGCCTTGACCGTTCCGGCGACAGCGCTGCCGAGCGTCATCGCGGCCGATGGATTCTCGATCGATACCTTGACGCGGATCGTTGAGCTCTTCGCGTCAATGACCGGCGAGACTTCCCTGACATGTCCCAGCGCCGTCACCGCGGGGTCGGAGACCAGCGACAGCGCGACGCCGCGACTGTCGGTCTGGCCAAGGAAGACGGATTCGTAGACGTCGAACACCGCATCCCGCTCTCCGTCTCGTGCCAGCGAAAATACGGGCTGCGCGGCCGGCACGACCTGGCCTGCTTCCAGGTTGCGTGCGGTGATGACGCCGTCGGCTTCGGCGCGCAGGGCCGTGTAGCCGAGCGCTTCCTTCGAGGTGCCGAGTTGCGCTCGTGCGGCCTCCAGCGTGCTTTCCGCCAAGCGCAAGCCCTCCTGCGCCTGATCGTAGGCCGGGCGGGTCGTGAAGCCGCTTGCAATCAGCGACCTCTGCCGCTCAAAGGTAGCCATCGCCACCCGCAGCTGAGCTTCCGCGGATGTCACCGCCGCGGTCGCGGCATCGACGTCGGCCTGTTGCTCGGCGGGATCAAGAACCGCCAGCACCTCTCCGGCCCTGACGTGGGAGCCGACATCGGCATAGCGCGCCAGCACGCGGCCGCTGATTCGGAACGACAAATCAGCTCGGAAGCGCGCCTGGACCTCCCCGGTCAGCGTGATGTCAGCCCGGCGGTCGCGCGGCTGCACGAGCGCGGTCCGGACGATCGCCGCGCGCGTGACTGTCGATGCGCTGTGGTCATTGCAGCCGCTGAGCGTGGCCGCGACCAGCGCGACGGCCGCGACGAATAACTTCGGCGCACGACCGGTTTGAGGCGGATTGAACGAGTGGGATGTCATGGCGCGTCCATATGATGGCTGGGTGACGACAGCTCGCCGAGCACATTCACGGAGCGGCAGGACACAGCCAATTGGCCCTGGCGCCGGCGAGGCGGTTTCTGATCCGGTTCGTTTGCGACAGCACGGCCGCGACTGACCGCCGCTCTCGCGGCGAGCGTCGTATCATTGGAAACGATCGCTGCCGTGCAACGACGCGGCTTCATCTGGCGCGCTGCAATCGTCCAGTTCACTGCCCGCTCCCGCTCAGTCAGCGGGAACGACAGGATCATCGACGTGAAGTCCTTGCCGAAGGCCCGCTCGATGCTGCCGCCGAGAGCTCGGACGAGATTCTTTGTGGTTCGAAACTCGCGATCCGAAACGTTGCGCACCGAACGCCAGCCGTTATCCGCGATGACGCAGTTCGCCATCGCGCCGTTGCGGGTCAGCCTGACCTCTATCTGGCCGGCCCGCGCTTCGAAGCAGGCGTGCTCTGCCGCGATCATCACGAGCTCATGGACGATCAGGCCGAGCTGCCAGCAGCGCTCGGGCTGGAGCACCAGAGAACGGGTCGCGAATGTCAGCTGAATGTTCATTCGGTCCAGCAGCGCACGGCGCATGCCGTAGCCCAATTCGTGGATATAGGACTCGGCGTGAATCAGCATCTCGGCGCGCGGCATCTCCAGCGTCCGATGGACGTCCGCATAGCCATGCAGCAGTTCGACGACCTCGCTTAGAGCATGCTTGGCCTCTGCCCCCTCGGCGCCGATGGCCGCAGCCGAGACCAGGTTGATGGCGGAGGCGAGCCCGCCAGCGACCCTCTGATGCAGCTCGCGCAGCAGGACGCTGCCCTGCAAAGCGGGCGGGTCACAGGTAAACACAGTCACGACAATCTCCTCAGCGGTCGGGTAGTCAGGTACAGAACGCCCATGTTGCAAACCGTCATCCGGAAGCAGCCGCTGAGTTCGCCACGAAAGCGGCACCAGCGGCGTTAATAAACTAAACCGTATATTTTCTTTTTCTTGCCTTTTCCGACCGCTCGTGTCAAGTGGGAAGGAGACGCGCACAGACTCGTGATGGGAGATCGAAAATGAAGAAGCCCACCGGCCCCAAAAGGGGCAGACCGTCCAAGGATCTTGCCGGCGACGTCCAGGCCCGGATCCTCGATGCGGCGCAGCAGTTGTTCCTGGAAAAGGGTTACCGAAGCGCGAGCATCGACGACATTTCCGAGATGGCTCCCGCAAGCAAACCGACGATCTATGCTCACTTCCCCGGGAAGGAGGCACTATTCGCGGCGGTGGTTGCCCGTACCATCAGCGGACTCACGGATTTCGAGGGCTTCACACCCGAGGGTCGCACGATCGAAGACAAGCTGATGAGCCTCGGGACAGTCATCATCGAGCGAGTCTTCGAAGAGTCGCTGGGCATGGTGCGCGCCACGATCGCCGAGGCGCCGCGCTTCCCCGAGTTGAGCCGCAACGTCCACGACGCTGCGCGGGATCGCTCGTTGACCGCCGTATCCCAGCTCCTGAACGACGCGACACAGAAACTCGCGCGGGCTCCGAAGGGCCCTTTCAGCGCAAAACGAAGCCGCACCACGGCACAGATCTTTCTGGATCTTATTCTTCTCCCGATGCTGTTCCGGTCCCTTCTCGGGGAGACGCCGAAAGATCTGAAGAAGGAGCTTTCTGTCTTCCTGCGCGAGCGCGTAGGCTTTTTTCTCGCCGCGTGTGAGACGGATTGGTCTCACTAGAGCGACGAAACAGAAGTTCTGATCGGTCCATCCATGCGCGCCTTGTCGGGGTCTAAGCCGAGCACCAAGCGCCGGCTCTTCCCGATCGCATAGCCAGCGAAGGCCGTCTATCTTTCTCCGACGGCTCTGAGGCGCGCTTCATTTGCTCCGCCGGCTGCCGGCGCTCGACGCAGAGCATCCCCGCAGAAATGCATCATTTCCTCGAAGCTCGGGCGAATCCCGGTCTGATCGGCAGACAACGATGGCCGAGTTCTGAAGGACTACCGAGACCAACAGGTCGTGGAGCTTCGGGTTCCTCGCCCGACGCTCTTCATTGAGCTGAACGGCGGCTTTGAGGGTCGCGGCCAGGACGCGACAGAGCCGAGCCGCCGTTGCGCGCTGTTTCTGTCGCTGCGTTGGCCGTCTCCTCGAGCAATTGCTTCACGACGAAATCCTCAACCGCTTGCCTCGCCTCAAGGAAGCGATAGATGTTCGCTGAGGACATCGACGAAATTCTTGCGATGTCGGCGACGGTGGTCTTCTTGTGACCGATCTCGCGATATAGATGAAGCGCTGCCTGCACGATCCTGCGGACGGTGCGCGCTGATTTGGCGTGGTCCCCGGTGAGCTCTTGCATGGTCCTACTCAACGCGGCGGGAGATTCAACAACTCGCACCGGCAGGCTTCGCCGAATGCGTGCAGCGGATCCATTTCATCTATGAACTCAGGTAGATCGACGAAGGTCCGGTTCGGCGACAGGTAGGTTTCGATGATCAGGCGGCCGGTCCTTTCCGCGGCGTGAACGACCTCGTCGCTCGACAAGATCCGCATTCGCCCGACCAGTGTGTAGAGACCGACCAGTTGCGGGATTTCCGCCCTTTCGCTAACAAGTGCGTCGGCATACAGCCGCGACGCTTCCTCGATAAAGCTCCGATACAGCCGTTCGCGCTTGCTGAACGAGCGAGCGTGATATCGCTCGCGCAGCCTGCGGCGTCGGCTGAACCATCCACTCACGATGGTCGAGACCGCTCCGAAAGCCGACCCCCCGAACGCGGCCAGAGCGGGAATGTACACTGTGCTCATCTGAGCGCTCCTGTTTGCTGCTGCGGTGTGGTTGTGAATCGGGGCCCCGAGGACGGACTGCCGATCGGAGCCCCGTCGCACCACCGCGACGCTGGCCCTATCTGTTCCTGCCCGATCCGGTCGTTCCGTGGTCGAACACCGCTTTGCACCCTTCGCTCAGATTCGATTTTCTGAGCCGAAGGCAGGCCTCGACTGCCGAAGCATCGGGAATGTAGGAGCTACACAGGCGGAAGGCGTCGGGAGTGCACGCGGCTCTCTCCTCCGCCGTGCCGCGGTCTTCCTGGGCGAAGCTTGCTGTGCTGACGAGCGATGCGACCATCACGATGAAGAGTGCCGGCCTGTACTTGATCATGACGAATACCTTCTCCGGTTGAGACATCCTGTTCGACGGGAGACGACACTGTGCCGCCGCCCGACATCCCGAACACGCGCTTGTGAGGCCCTCGCCTTGACAACGACCCGTGCCTCGTGATGTATATGAAATATACGGTGTAGTTTATTAAGGAGACCGAGAATGTCAACCCTGCTGGTGTCGCTCCTGCGAGAAAATCCCTTGCCGGGGCTCGCGCTGGCGTCGCTCAACCTGATCGTGGCGCTCTCACTCGTGGCACTGAGCCTGGTGCTCGGGATCGTGATTTCGCTTGCTGCGTGGGCGGACGCGCTTGCCGTCCGCGGGACGACACCGGCATCGAGCTATGCGGAGCGGAGGAAGCTCGCATGACGACGGTGCTGCTGCTATCCCGCGACTACATCATCTGCTGGGTCAATGTCTGGCTGGCGCCCGTCGAATGCGTGTTCGACATGATCGAGTCGGAGCTCGAGCGCAGAGGAATAGCGCCCAAGTCGACCGTCGATCCCGCATTGCGGACGACCTGACCATGGCCGAACGCGCTCTTGATACGCCGGATTCCATCGGGGCCTTCGAGGCCATGGGGTCGATCCGGCAATCGCACGCACGGCTTGGCACGGGCTCGCTGGGACGCGAAGGGCGCTCGCACGCGTGGGCTTCCGATCGCTTGATGAGCCTCAGTTTCGTTGTCAGAGGGAAGCCGTCGTGAGTAGACGATCCGTTCTATCGATGCGCGCGAGCGGGTCAATGGACTCGGTCCTCCCCGTGCGGGGCTACTTTCTCTCGGTCAGTGGCGCGTTGCTCTTGCTGCTGTTGGCCGCCGATTGGGTGCTGCCCGCGCCGCTGCCGGACCGATTTGCGCTTTCGAATACGGCGCTCCCGCCCATCCGCATCCACTCCGATGTCAAGGGACCGGAGCCGGTGGTGATCGATACCAATCATCCTCTGCCAGCTATCGCAGACCAAGACAGGATCGCGGCAGGCTCGCAGCCAGGCCGCCTCGATGCGCCCGATGCTGCTCAAGATACAGGCTCGCCGGCGCCCGTCGATGATAGCGAAGGCGTCACCGTCGCGCCACTGAGTCCTCAGGTGCGCGACAGCATGGCGCGGTCCGACGCTGATCAAGCGGCTCACCGGCCGATGTACGGCAAGGCCGAGTCGAAGCTGAGGAACACGTCGTCCCACGCGCGACGGGCGAGACAGCGACCGTCTGTCGAGCATTTGAGGCGCTGGTGCGACGCAGACAATGGCCGTTGCAGCGCCGCCTTCCTCTTCGCCCGCCCCTCCTACGATTAGCCAATGAGAACGGAATGTTCCTGATGTCGAAGAAGCATCTATTTGCCCTCATCATTTGGTCCGCCACGCTCGTCGCTACGGGGGCAGTCGCCGACGTGCCTCAAACGGTCGACGCCAGCACCCCAGGCGCAGAGACGCAAGGCGATACGGACGAGGCTGTGGTCCGTCGTGTCATCGCGCAATTCCACACCACGCACGTTCCGCTCAGCCGGGCCATGGCGATCGCCGAACGCCTGCATGAAGGGTCGAGGACCACCGACATCAATTTCGACATATCCGGACCGCCCGTCTATCGCGTGCGGACGGTCAGGAATGAGCGGGTGTGGGAGAACGTCGTGGATGCAAACACCGGAGGCATTGCGGAGAAGGAGACCGTCGCCTCCTTGAAGGAGCTAGACCGCGAGGACCTCGCCAACATCGTGGCTCTGAAATGGATCAAGCAGGAGCTTTCCGAGGCGGTCCAAGTCGCCGAGAAGGCCACTGCCGGCAATGCCCTTGCCGGAGGGCTTACCAGGCAGGACGGGAAGCTCACTTTCGTCGTCGTCGTCGCCAGCGGCGACGATCTCAAGGAGGTCATGCTCGAGCCGCCCAAGGTCGAAAAGCTGAGCTCAAATCGCCACTATGCGCATTCCAGAGATGGTGATCAGGCGTTCCAGGCGATGGTGATCACGGATTCCAGATGATGGCGATCACTGGAGACGAACACGGCTGACGAGTTTATGTGTGCTGGAAACGGCCTCCTCGTCAAG
>Ga0272443_10000935_pt1 | contig 47743 bp, 40 predicted proteins | sample SSMAcet12_FD_193581 | JGI IMG/M metagenome (GOLD analysis project Ga0272443, IMG submission 193581) | Marine sediment archaeal communities from Little Sippewissett salt marsh, Falmouth, MA, United States - SSM-Acet-12 | ecosystem: Environmental > Aquatic > Marine > Wetlands > Sediment ...
ATCCGGATTTCTGACGAATATTTTCACGGGCCTGGACGCTGTGTCGGCGATCCAGCTTTCCGGTATGATCCCGAACGGATCGCGGATGTACGGACAGCCGCATTCCGCAGGATCCGGAAGCGGGGAAATCGCACGCTACCAGCCCGACTGGATCGCGGGCGGCACCATCAACCACGTGTCGTTCGAGCAGTGGTTCACTCCCCCCATCTATGACCGCGAGGACGGCGACCTCATCACTCCCGAATGCCACTATAAGAGAGGCGAAATGTCCGTCTCGGTAGAGGTTTTCGACGCCGTAACCGGACAGGTTCTCTTCAGCAACACCTACAGCAACACGAGGTCCTCTTCATCCCGGTATTACTGCAGCCTGGAATCCAACCAGTCCATGATCCGCCAAAACTGGATCGACATCAGTAACGTCATCGGCGTCGACCTCATGGAGTTCCTGTTCACCCGAATCGACACTCCGTGCTACATATCGATGCAGGACCCGGAGAATCCGAACCGTGCCATTACTCCTCTCAACTCCGGTCACGGAATGTACCCCGAGCTACCGATGCGCATCTATGTGCCATCCTCTACCGTAGACTGGGAGGAGGACGTGGGTACATCCGGCTGGTACGAGGTGTGCAAGGTAACGGTCAAGGAAGTCTACAGCGATCACTCGGTTATCGAGGTCGAGGAAAAGTGGTTCGAGTATTTTGAATTCGGAGCAGGTAATAATGTGCTCTGGCCCGTACGTCCCGACCGATGGTAAACAAAACTCTCCCGGATTCTTCTCCGGGGATTTCCACGTTGACTCAATCTGAATCCCGATCCGACTCTATCAGCGCCACATACATGAAAGATCCCAGTCCGCTGCCATCCGTCTCCAGTCCAATATCAACAGTATATTCCTTCCAGTTGTCCTCCATGTCCATTACAACAATATCAAGGTCACGGCCAACCGCTTGCCTTGATGACGCGATGTTCTGATTACCGGCAGTGCTTATGTAGGCGGCCCACCGCTCCCCGATATAGGGTATCTTGGAGTTGTTAACAGTTTTAATAACCGTTCCGGTCCTCGTATCTACAAAATGTGATACTGAAGAGTTATTGCCCATACCATTGAGGGCAACAATGTCACCACCTCTTCCGGACATCTGCATAAATGGTGTCATCTTCTGAATCACAGGTCCGACCTCACCAGTGTTCCGATCGTACCTGTAAATTTGCCTGCCGATGTCAATCAGTATCACGTTGGCCCTAAGATAAAATTGAGCTGCAGATATGCACTGTGTCATTCGCCTGCTCGTGCCAATCTGGCCGAGCACCGGGTCTGTCGAGCTGTTGAATGTGTAAATCTCGTTCGTGATGTAGTTCCAGTACGTGTAGTTCTCGTTATCGCTCAGAAACATCCATGGCAGCGACTGCAGGCAGACCTGCGGATACGTTTCTCTTAACTCACTCGAAGGGACCGGAGTCCATCCGGCAATGGTATTAGCGCATTCCGGGAAACTGAGCCTCCAGACAGGATTATTGGCCCGGTTTATTACATATCCCTGGTAAAGGTATTCCTGTTCCTGAACGTCATATGTCGGGAGGCTTATGAAATATGGAACAGGTATATGAATATTCGCCGACTCTCCATCAAGTGAAAATGCCCTTAAAGGGGTATACTTCGCCGCACCATTGTAGAAAAGAACAACCGGCCTGTCCGATGCCATCGACTCACTGTAAATCTCTTTGAATTTGCGTTGATTGCCGGTATCGACAGCCCATACGATAAGGAGGGTCAGGAGATAGACGGTAACTGGGATTAATAACCGTATGCGCCTCATACCCTCTCCCTCCTCCACTCCATTTTAGCCCTTTCGTAGAGCACGAAAGACAGGATCACACCGATCAGCCCGAACAGAATAAACCACATCCAGTCGGTCATTCCCCCGTTAAAAAATGGCACATACTCTACATACCGGTTGTATTCATCTAACCCGCGTTCATTAAGCGGAAATACATGACCCGCATGCGAAGTTCTGACCCTGAAGTAATTAGTAACGATAATCGCGAGCGGGAACAGGGCATAAAGAAAATAAACCACCGGATACATCGACGACCGCTTGAGCCTTCCGCGCCAGAAAAATCCCCAGGCCGTCGGAAACGTGACGTAGCTTATAAACATCAGCGCGCAGAGAACGATTATCGCGAACTGGAGCATCGGGTGAATTTGAAGCAGTGCCGGAGTCGGAAACATCCCATCACTCGTCGCGTTAACAGCATTCAGCTCGGTCTCCAGCCGGAGCGGCATCCGGTAGGGAAAAACCAGTAACCATGCTGCCGCTGCACGAACCCATCGCTCGAAAAATCCGGGGAAATAAATCGAATAAGCGATATCGTTTGCGATCATGAAAAGCGCCACGAGCGGCATGAACACCCTCACCCACGAGATCATGACCGCCTTCATCCTCGGACGGACGATATCGGGCGCTTCCATGGGCGTCGCCCTCAGGGTGTCCTCGTCGGTATCTCCCCTGAAATGCACCGTCGCGATCCATGCGCCAAGCACGAAAGGTGTCGGGAAGAGAAAGAGCACGCTCGTTGCCTGCATCGCGATGATATGAATCTCCTGGGGAACCCTCTGGTATGTCACGAGCGCGAGATAGCACGCGAGAAGCGACCATGAAACCATCTCCGCTATACGGTACGTCCTGTTGTCCCTGATCCGTGATGCCGCAATACGGTAGATATCCCGTGCGGGATTAAATTTTCCGGAACTGCCGGGTAATTTTCCTGAGCCTGCTCCCATGCGGTTTACAAGTACATCCTCGTGTATTCTAAATCATATGCGTGACATGTACCATAGAAAAATTCCATACTGTAAAAATCAGATTTAATGCCGGGCCAATTAACACCGGCTGTTCACCATGCTATAATCATATTATTGAAGCGGTATGGAGGGGCCTTCAATGAGTACAATACGATACATGGGCGTCGATTACGGTACCAAGCGTATCGGACTCGCTCGCGCGGACAGCGAAAGCATGATGGCTGTCCCGCATCGGGTGTTCACCATCGAGGGTGACTTTGATGAGGAAATGGAACACCTTGCGATCATTATCAAGGGCGACTCCGACGCTATCGTCATGGGACTGCCACTCACAAGGGAGGGAACCGAGGGACCGATGGCGAAACAGGTCCGGGAATTCGCCGAGGACCTTCAGCACCGGACCGATCTCCCGGTCTACTTCCAGGACGAACGCCTCAGCACCCGGGCCAACGAGGGCCTTCTGCAGGGGATGCCCCGCGAGGAACAGCACAAGCTTCTTGACGCTCTTGCCGCTGCTGGTATACTTCAGACCTGGCTTGACAGTATGAAAGCCCGGAGCGCCTTCGGAGCGCCGATATCCAATCCCGAAAAGCGTGATGAACGGAACCAGTAGTGAGCTTGTTTAAACCGAAGCACCGATACGGGTCTCTCGCGGAAGTACCGATTGAGGAGTTTGCAGCCAGGGGAATTAAGGGCGCGCTTCTCGACATCGACAATACCCTCGTTCCCTACCACGAATACGATTCCATCCCGCCCGAAAACGAGGCATGGATCGCGCGTGCGGAAACCCTCGGGGTAAAATGCCTTCTCTTCTCAAACGCGACCCAGTGGAAGATAGAAAAACTGAAAGAGGTCTCCGGACTGCCAGGCGTACCAAAAGCCTATAAGCCTTCGATGCGTCTGCTTCCGAAGGCACTTGAGATTCTCGGCTGCACGAAAGCCGAGGTCGTGATAATCGGCGACCAGGTCTGTACCGACATCCTCGGCGGAAACATGGGAAAAATCGAAACGATCCTCGTCGAACCGCTTACATCGAAGGACTGGCCCGGAACAAAACTTCTCAGGATGATAGAGTGGATCGTGCTCCCCGACCGTCGTCCGTGGAACCGTAAAAAGGCCACTACCTGATTTTCATTTTCCCCGCTTAATAATTCCAGCTACTCTCCCCACGCCATAAGCGCGCTCGACGCGTAATGACCGGTCATGTAGATCGTACCGTCAGCGCCAATCGACGGTGAATGAGTCACAAGATACCCGAGGTTGTCCGACTGCCACAGAATAGTACCGTCATCACCGTCCATCTTGACCACGCCAACGTAAGGCGCTGATGGCTGGTGCCCGACAGCGACATATACATCGCCGTTTCCATCGACCGCAGCCGACCCGTCGATTCCGGTCGACGCGAACACGTGATCCCACAGCACATCCCCGTCAGGATCGACGCATCGGAAATGCCCGAGACGGTCTCCCCAGAAAATGTTACCCGTCTCCGGGTCGACAGCGGGCGACGACCAGTTGTAGAAACCGGATTCCACTTCCCACAGGTAATTCCCGTTCTGATCCAGCGCGACGAGATCACCAGCTGACCATGTTGTAAAGTAAATATTTCCTTCAGGTCCGACCGACGGCGTGTGAAGTATCCAGTTCGTGTGCTGGTAGGTCCAGACTATGTCGCCATCCGGTTCGAAACAGATAATTCGCCCGTGCGTACCGCCCGTCGCGATGATATTTCCGTTGTCGAGAATCGCGCATCCAAGCTCCCACGAGTAGGAGTACGCAGATGATGGTATCCAGTAATTCCATCCCGGTGTTCCGTCCGGATTTATCCTCTGAATATAGCCCGAATCGTATGCGGTTGAATATGCAATGTAGACCGCGCCGTCATGTCCGATCGCAGGTGCAGTCGCGTAGCATGGTGTTCCGCCGAGATAGCAGCTCCATTCAAGCGAACCATCCACCGGGTCCACCTTGTGAAGGTAATTAACACTCGGTGTTCCCATGCAGCAGTACACGTAACCCTCGTCATCGATAGCGGGGCAAAGGCTTATCCACGGAGTCTGCGGCGCGATATGCCACTTCTCGGAACCATCCGGATTGACCGCGTAAAGCGCGCAGTTTCTCACTGTAAAATAAATTGTGCCGTCGTTTGCGACAACACATCCCGCGTTACCCTGCTCGACCGCTGTCACAGACCACTTCGGTGTTCCGGATGCCGATGAATCCCCGTACCCAACCGTTTTACTCGCTGCCTGGTTTAAATCGCCACCACGCCATGAGGGCCATGGATGCGCGGTGTCGTTTACAGTGAATCCCTTGTCCAGCTCCCCGTCAAGGCCAGTTCCGGGATTCGTCACACGTACATCGTATTTACCCGGTATTATTCCCACTCCGGTCAGATCGAAATCGCAGGTAATCGAATCCGGGCCGTTCACCACTACATTGCTGCCATCGATTTCTATCCCGCCTGTACCATCATCGATCAGCACAACCGTCGCGTCCGGAGCGAAATTGGCCCCCGTGATCTCCACATCCTCAACTAAGGTATCAATATCCCCGTTATCCGGATCGATCGAGATTACCTCGGGTGGATATCCCGACGCGCTTACAGGAAGTGTAAGGAATTTATATGTCGCGATATTCTCGTCCGCGATGTCGCCATGCTCGTACGTTGCGTCCAGACTGAATGCACCGATCAGAAGATTGAACTCATCCGAACTCTCAAGGTCATCGCCCGGAACCTCAAACGCGTAGGTCGAGTAATGTTCTGTTCCCCCGGCCTGTACCATCGTTTCGTCATTCCACGTGTTGGGTTTGTATATTTTTACTAGCGTGTCGTCGCATCCCTGCCAGTCGTAGACATCGATCTCTATCTCCGCCGACCCGCCCCTGTTACCTGCGTCGAAGTAGAACAGGTCGTTCGAGATAATTCGCGGATCCACACGATAAGCCTCTGGAGCATTCGCGTTCATCGCGAAGTCACCGGGGATCGCGATCGGCGGATTGGGATCCGGAGGTTCCCATGACGCGTCAACCGCGTAGTTGAACACGAGACCTTCCGTCGGCGGGAAAGTGATCCTGTAATGCCTTACGTTCGTGTGCCCGGTTCTGAACATGCCCCTGTGATCGGGATTCAGGCTCTCAAGAGAATCATATTCATCGAGATCGTCGCAGAAATACTTGTACGGATTCAGCGTCGCCCCGAGATTTAAACCGTCGTACTTGTTCCCGAGTTTCCCGTCCTGGTAACCGAATATTGGTGGTATCTTCGGAAAATCCGACGGGTTCCATGTCTTCGAAAATCCATCCTCGAGTTCAAGAGTTGTTGTAAGATCTACCTGGAAGCCGGAATCGTACTGTCCCTCAACCTTACCGGGAAGTATAAGAATTCCCTTTACGTCGAATCCGGTGTACATGTCCAGTCCGGGAAATGGATGTGTCAGTTTTACATCCACATCTACACTGTCAAAATTGATTTCGAGGTTATCTATGCCAAGGTAAGATGCTCCCTGTTCGAGGAACTTCAGAACATTCGCGTGAAACTCGAAATCCCTCCGTGGGATAACCTCCATTTCACCCGCGACCGTATCGACGACGAATGTATAGTAACCCCACAGGTAGTGGGACGATGCCGAGTCATTCGGGGTGTTCTGCTGGTAAGACGTTATTTCCCCGGGAACCGGTGGTTCCGCGGGGGAGCCATGTCCGGAACAGCCGACTATCAGCACTGAGAGAATTAGTGCGACTACCCATACCGTCCACAGGTTTTTCATTTGACTGTCCTCCGGAGTGCGATAATTACTATAAAGTATAGCGAAAAATTGCAGGATATGCGCAAGAATCTCCCTGAATGAAAGTGATTTTACAAAACGCTTCACCGTAGTGTTTGACGGCCGCTTCATGTACCTATACAATCAGTCAGCCAGATATCACCGCATCGTGGAGTGTGATCATGCCCGGCGCTGAAGTACTCGACTTTCTTGCAGGCGAAAAATTCGATTCCGACCTGGTTTCGTCCCTTCAGCATGATCTTGAAAGATCATCCGTAATGACAGCCGAGGCTCTTTCCTTACACGTAGCAAAAACCTACGAAGTGGATCTTTCAGGCGAATTCGCCGGGATACCAATCCACCACCCGATCGGTAAGGCTGCCGGGCAGTTATCCATGACGCCCGGTCACGTCGATTCCGACAACACTAATGGCCTTGCTTTCACGGTCCTTAAATCAGCGGTCGGTATAACCCCTTCAGGCGAAGTCGGCATAAGCGACTGGGAGAAGAGCGCTCCGAAGATGATCGTTGAAAAACGACGATCCCTCGACGGTCGCGACGGTTGGACGGTCACATGGCGCGGTCGCGGATGGGACAAGGGCTTCGAAGCATACGTCGATTTCTACAGAACAGTACTCGACAGCAACCACGGCTACCTTGTTATTCCATCTCTTATGGTCGACGTTACGTCGCGTGAACGCGCCGCGGAACAGGCCGCGAACTGCCTTGGACAGCTTATCGACGTTTTCGGCTCCGCTGGCTCCGAATACGAGTTTCTCGTCGAGATCGACATAAGCCCCACACTGAACCTGCTTCCGGGCGCCGATGACGACCGTACTTTCCGACGCTATGTCGCTGTATCGGTCGACGCGTTCCGTAAGGGCCTTAACGGACGCGGAAAATGCATAGTCAAGATCCCGAACGGCGGACGTGACGCGGATTTCCAGGTCAGGCTCGTTCAGGACTCTCTCGATATCGGTGGCGGGGCCGTAAAAGCTGTCATCGCAGGTAACCGGCTGTTCGACAAAAGTGGTGAATTCGAGGGACAGGTCGGTATAGCGTACGGGGGCTGGGACTTGAGCAATATCAACCTGATGACCCTCGACGGGATGAAAAACGTCGGTCTGTACATCCCGGTCATTGCTACAGGCAACATCTGCTCCGGAAAAATTATGGCCGAGTACGCGGTCCGCGGATGCCTTGCGGGCGAGATACACACATTCTTCCAGCTCAAACCATCCGCCTACAGGGCACCATCGGGTGAGGGCGGACTCACATGGCGCGCTCTTCGCGAGATTATCTTTCATCCCGATGACGGTCTTGTAGCAATCATGATGAAACTTGAAAAAACCGGGATTCTTCCCCGAAAATCCGGTTTACTATGCTTTAAGTCGCTGCCCGGATGTTACCGCGCGGTTCGAGGTGCGATCTGATGAGTCAAAACGTGAAGTGCTCTGTCGATTACAAGCGGACGAAGATCGTCTGCACACTCGGACCGGCCACAGACAACGAATCGGTCCTGAGAGGTATGATCTCGGCCGGGATGAACGTCGCACGCCTTAACCTCTCTCACGGAACGATAGACGAACACCTGCCCAGGATGGATTCGGTTAGAAAAATCTCCGCGGAACTCGGTGAACATGTCGCGTGCATGTTCGACACCCGTGGCCCGGACATCCGTATAGGAGACCTTTCAGAACCCGAGGTCACTCTGGAAACAGGAAGTGAATTCATCCTCACCGCGAATGAGATCACCGGTAACTCGGAATCGGCATCGGTTACATTCCCCGGCCTTCCGGCACTAGTCAATCCCGGTGACACAATCTACCTCGACGACGGGATGATCGAACTAAAGGCTATTTCATCAGACTCATCGGAAATCCGGTGCGAAGTGGTAAAGGGCGGGCCTCTCAAACCCAGAAAGGGAGTAAACATCCCCGGAAAGGAAATCCCGCTACCGGTCCTCACCGATGAGGATATATCTGACCTCCGCAAGGGTATCGCCGCGGGAATCGACTACATATCGGCATCGTTCGTAAACTCCATGGAGGATGTCCTTTTCATAAGGGGAGCGGTCGCGGGCGGTAAGGGAAGAGGGATTCCGGTAATCTCGAAAATTGAAAGCGCGAAGGGAGTCGCGAACCTTGAAAGCATCATAAAGGCTTCCGACGGAATCATGGTCGCGCGTGGAGACCTTGGTATCGAGATTCCGCCCGAGAATGTCCCCGGCGTTCAGAAAAATATGATCCGACGATGTCTCGAAGCCGGGAAGCCTGTCATCACCGCAACCGAGATGCTCGAATCGATGACACGGTCTTCCCGACCCACCCGCGCGGAGATCACCGACGTAGCGAACGCGGTCCTTGACGGTACGAGCGCTGTTATGCTCTCGCAGGAAACCGCGGTCGGGAAATATCCTGTCGATGCGGTTCGGATGATGTCACGGATATGCTGTCGCGCCGAGGACACCCTGCCCCCCGACATTCACGAACACCCCGGGATTGCAGAACACAGAACCGTGAGGGAGGGAATCGCGGACGCGGGATGTATACTCGCGGGTGATATCAATGCTGCCGCCATCATCTGCGTGACCGATTCGGGCGCCACCGCAGCGATTTTCAGCCACCTTCGCCCGCGTCAGCCAATTCTCGCCTGCACTCCTGATGAAAAAGTCGCCCATTCTCTCGCGCTTTACTGGGGAGTTATCCCCGTTGTAGTGTCAGAACAGGATTCCGTCGAAGCTCTCTTAAAACGGGCAACCGAACTTGGAATGGCAAGAGGTCTTGTCACCAAGGGCGACCGGGTAGTATTTACAGGTAACCTTTCGGGACGTGCTGGGGATACGAACCTCCTCGCCGCCGTTAATGCTTAATTTCATTTTTTGTTTCGCAATTTCGTTCCGACCATTTAAAATACTCATATCTTTCAGGTAACCGGAGGGGATCGAAAATGAAGCCCTGCATCAGCAATTTCTACATCCTGCTTACCGCACTTCTCGTATTAACACTTATCGGATGCTCGAACGATAAGGAAATGGAACCCGAGGATCCCCTCGAAACCACCGGGCAGAGCGAGATGATTCGCGACGAGTCGAATCTTTTCCCGCTCACCATTCTCCACACCAACGACGTGCACGGTCGTGTAATGCAGTTCAACGACTGGGGTAACACGTGCGATCCGGAGGACATCGAAGCCGGAGAATGTTTCGGGGGTGTCGCCAGGAGGGCCACTAAAATTAACGAAATCCGCGAGGAAAAGGACAATGTTCTCCTTCTCGACGCCGGCGATGAATTCCAGGGAACCCTTTTCTACACCCAGTTCCGCGGGCTGGCCGCGCAGGCGTTCATGAACTACATGGAGTACGACGCGATGACTTTCGGCAACCATGAGTTCGACGACGGCGTGCAGGTGCTCTCCGACTTCGCCGCGGGACTCGAATTCCCGATGGTTTCATCGAACATCGATTTCTCGAACGAGCCGCTTATGTCCGAGCTTGCCGAGAGATACATCATCCGCGAATTTGACGGACGAAAGGTCGGCATCATCGGCTACACGACCGAGGATGTTCCCTCCCTCGCGAATCCCGGACCGAACGTGGAATTCAACGGAATCGAAGAATCATTGCGGGCGGTCGTCGAGGAGCTTGAGGCGCAGGATGTCAACATTATCATCGCCCTCAGTCATGCCGGACTCGGAAGGGATGTGAATATCGCGGAAGAGGTCGCCGGAATCGATGTCATAGTCGGTGGTCACACCCATTCCTACCTCTCGAATTTCAGCGAGGATGCCGAGGGTCCGTACCCCTGGATGGCTTCATCCCCGGACGGAGAACCGGTTCTCGTCGTCACCGCAAAATCATGGGGAATGTACCTTGGCGAGCTGGACCTGGAATTCAGCGAGGATGGCATCGCCGAGAGATGGAACGGTGAACCGATCCTCATGGACGCTTCAATAGACGAAGACCCCGGCGCGCTTGATCTCGTCGCCGACATGTACCGCGAGGTCGAACCTCTCACAATGCTCACCGTCGGAACAACGCTCGTCGACCTCGAAGGTCGCGAGGAGGTCAGCCGTCACTATGAATGTAACCTCGGTAACCTTATCTGTGATGCGCTTCTCTGGGAGACACAGGCCGCCGGAACCACTATCGCGATGTTCAACGGTGGAGGAATCAGGTCCGGAATCCCGTCCGGCGAAATTACCATGGCGCAGATTCTCGAGGTCCTCCCGTTCGGTGACACGCTCGCGTACTTCTCTCTCACCGGCGAGGACCTTCATGAAACCCTCGAATACGGCGTAAGCCGTGCGGAAGACCCGCTGAACGAGGGTACCGGACGATTCCTGCAGGTCGCGGGCCTCAAGTACACGTGGGACCCGTCCGCTCCTGTCGGCGAGAGAATCGTCGATATGGAGGTTCAGAACGAAAACAAAACCTGGGGACCCGTAGATCCCGAGGAAGTCTACAAAATCGTGACGCTCCTCTACATACGCGAGGGTGGCGACGGTTACGAGATTCTGGAAGAAAAAGCAATCGACCCGTACGATTTCGGTCGCGTCATTGCCGACATTCTCGTTGACTACCTGATGGAATACTCGCCGATTTCCCCCTACACCGAGGGAAGAATCACGAGAGTCGAGTAAGCAGTTTCATTCAAGCGCAATGTCCTGCCATGTTCTGGATGCTGTTCCCGTTTCCTTTTCAAAGAATTTGTAGAGGATCTCCCTGCATTCCCTGTCGAGCACACCGCCAGTGACCTCAATCTTCGCGTCGTCGAGAAAATTATACTCGCTTCCATCGGCCCCTAATCTGAGATCCCTTGCCCCGTACACGACCCTCCCGATTCCATAATGAATCATTGCCCCGGCGCACATCGCGCACGGTTCCAGCGTGCTGTATATGGTTATTTCACCCAGATCGAACCCGTCCAGTTCGTGACTCAGGTTACGTAAGCACATCATCTCAGCATGTGCGGTAATGTCAGACAGTGCGCGACGCCGGTTGTGACCCATCGCCACGATCTTACCGTCCCTTACCGCTACCGCCCCGATCGGTACCTCGCCCTCCTCGTATCCGATCTCCGCCTCGCGAAGCGCTTCAAGCATGAATTTCTCATCCGATGATAATTCCCGGTCTGTCATGTATTAGTATCCGCGCCTTCACTTCTGTCATGAAAAACCTATAAGGAGAAAAATACAAATTATACGTTTATCCGGTTTATGTGATAAAATTGATTAACAGAGGGTAATTTGAATACAATCTCAGACAACCCGGTTCGGAGTATTTACATGCTGAAGTCGCTTTACCCCCTTCTTACTTATCTCATGCTGGTTGTGCTGATGTTCGGATGCTCGGGCGGCTCCGACCCGGTCACCCCGCCTGATCCGATTTCACCCGCGATCACCAGCGATCCCGGAACCAATGAGCGATCCCTCCTGTTCTACAACCACGTATCCTTCGATCCGGCCACATGCACCGCCGAAATTATCCCATCAAGGGATATCTCCACCCACTTTAACGTTCTCAACTGGCTCGAGGTGCATCCATGCACCGACTGTTTTCAGATCACCGGGATCACCCCCGGCGACAACGGATCGGTCCTGTTCGACATCCAGATCAGGCACCCCCTTGATAATTACTACTACACCATGTTCGATGTTCGCGGCGTGGTGATGTTCGACGGGTCGGGTTATTTCCCGGAAGCCGATCTTGTCTGGTCGGACAGGTCTCTCGGCGACGGACAGGTACTTAATCCGGACGGTTACACGACCCTCTACAATTCATCGACAGAGGGAAGCGGTCCGGACGGAATCCAGGGTTACATCCAGGGCGTCCTCGCATCCGATGATGCCCCGAATGCCACTCTCAACGCGTACAAACGTTTCATTTCCCCCGACGATCCGCTCGATCGTAACGCACTTTACGGCGGGGACACCGTGACGGTGACCTACGAGATCGCGATGCCCGATCAGCCGGTTGTTTTCGGATACGCCGTCGACGGGAACTGGAGAAAACCACTTCATTTCCCGCTGGAAGACCCACCTTATTTATTCATGTCCGGCGCCAGCTGCCCCGAGGCGTGGCAGGTTTACACATCCGATGCAGGACCCGGACTTCTGCCGGGCACGGGTTCAGGAACTACCCTGTGGATAAAAATCTTCGATCACCAGGGACCTGATGAAACCTACCCTCTCCTTGTCGAATGCCCGGATCTTTTTGACGGCACTGTCGAGGCTGAATTTCATTCCAATTCCGCAGGTTACGATATTTTCACAGCCCAGATTTATAACTCGAAACTCGCCGGTGCAGGAAGTTACCCGCTTCTAATCAGTAAGGAATCCGGGGACAACGATCCAGTGAATAAACCCTGGCTCGACCTGACCGCGTACAGCATTTTCATGGTCAATGTCGCTGACAACCAGTCAGGATCGCTTGTCACCGCGAAAAGCGCTAACGGTAACGGCTTCGATTTCGTAAACGGTTCGGTCATCCTGTCCGACGACAGTTTCGCAATTGCCGGAGAATTTGGATCCACAGACCTTGTCGGAGCGGATATCACTTTCGGTGAAGGCGAGGCAAACGAAATTACACTCGACGCCGTCGAGTCCTCATACAACACGAGAGCCGATATCTTCGTCGCAAGATACAATCCGGACTGTACGCTTATGTGGGCGCGACGTGACGGCGCGGAGGGCAGGGATGAAGCTCATGACATCACCGCACTTTCCGACAATTCAGTTGTCGTAACCGGGGTTTTCGGAGCGGACTGTATCAGTAACACCTACCCGACCACTTTCGGCGAAGGCGAACCGAACGAGGTGACTTTCACGCCATACGGCGACCTCGATCAGACCGACATGTTCGTCGCACGATACAATCCCGACGGGACGCTCGCATGGGCGCGAGCCAACGGCGGCCCCAACTATGAGGACAACCTGCAGGCCGTAACCCTGTCCGATGATTCGATAGTCATTGTCGGCCACAGCGAGGGATGGTCGGTGTACGATCAGGACGGCCCGAACGAAACCTACATGAGTTCCAACATGTTCATGCTTCGTTACGACCCCGACGGGAACCTCATGTTCGCGCGAAGAATCGGGGGATACGCGCTTCTCCCCAGGGGAATGATCGCACTTCCGGATGATTCGATAATAGTGACCGGAATATTCGGCATAGCGCAGAATTTTGGCTGCGGTGACGACAACGACATCCTGATAACCCCGGACGAAACGGATCCATTTATCGCCCGGTACGACAGCGAGGGCAACCTGCTCTGGGTGGAGATGATAACCGGAAGCGAAATCGACACGGTACGTGGAATATGCGCTCTCTCGGACAACTCCGTCGTACTGACCGGCAGTTTCATGAAATACCTCAGGTTTGGCTCGGGCGCCGACCATATTGTCTTACACGCTGTCGAAAGCGATTTTGAGTTTTGCACTGGAATCTGGATCGCAAGATACACTGCGGACGGTGATTTTGTCTGGGCGAAAAGCGCCGATGGTGTTGGCGAGGATGAGGGACAAGCTCTTGCATCCCTTTCCGATGACTCTGTTATCCTGACCGGCTATGTCGAAGGCTGGCCTACGTTCGGAAAAGGCGAGCCCGGCGAGGTAGAACTTGGCGACCCGTATATCAAGGATGCTTTCGTCGCGCAATATAACAGCGATGGGACCCTCAACTGGGTGAGGCGTGTCTATGGTGGCAACCACAGTATCGGCAGAACGATCTGCGTGCTTTCGGATGATTCACCGATCGTTTCCGGGCAGTATGCCGGGACACCGATTTTCGGCAGGGACGAGCCGAACGAGACCATGCTCGAAAGTGTCAGCAACCTGGCGGAGATCTTCGTCGCGAGATACAACCAGTGAATTAAATATGTAAACGGGCCTGTAATATTTTCATGGGCGAGCCGCCCATGTTACAGCCCACGCACGGGCCGCCACGGCGCCTGAAACCGTGCGTGGTACAAAAAAACCCGGCGACAGTGCCGGGTTTCGCGTTGTTATTCTTATCCTCAAACCCTAATCGATCAGGTTGCATGTCCAGAGGATTGTCTCGGGAATGTCATTAATATCAGGGTCCGGGCACGGCATGCCATGGAATCCCTCAAGCTCGATAGGCGGGACATCCTCCCACCCGTCGGGCCACGGTGCCCACTGCCACGCGAGTGAGTATGGCTCTCCGGCCTCGTCACGCCAGATCGCGATCGAGCGCCCGGTCAACTCGTCATATCCGAACATGAATCCGCCGGGTTCAGTAAAATTCGCCCCCGGATCGTGCATCGCCCACTCGTCCTCGACGTAGTAAAGATCGTCAAGAAGATCATCCGCACTTTCCGGCATCAGCGCGTACCGTACCTCGTAATCCCAGAGGATTCTCTCAAGAAGCTCCGCGAAAAACGCCCCGCGCATCGCGATTTCGGTCTGGTACTTCAGATTGCGATTCTCCGCAATCAAAATACCGGTCCCATCAGGTACCTTGCGCTCGATTTTATACTCCACCCATTCGCCATCCCATAATTCGGGCATCCGACCCTTAAATACCCAGCAATCCGGCGACGCCTCGATGGCGATCGAGCTGTAATCTGAAATGCTCTGCGGCGTCCGATCGTATACAATCGGTTCGAAATTCAATGGATCGTTCGATCTTACCGGGAAGTATCCGGCTTCCGTCAGCGTTACAAGATCGGGTGGGTACATGTAATGTACGGCGTAGTAGAATTCCAGCCCTGTGCAGAGCGTGCTTATTCGATAACCTGCGCGCACCCTCTGGTGCATCCACGGTTCGGACGCGTATTCCGGTTTTGCCCAGCCCGCGAATTGCTTCGGGTTATCCGGCCCGAACACCATCGCAAGACGCTGTTCTGGCGTGAATTCTGTGTCACTGGAACTGCCCGGGATATTAACACTCGATGCACCCGTATTGTCCTGGCACCCGAAAATCAACAAGACGGGAAGAAAAATTAATATAAACTGAAGTTTTATTTTGCTCATTTTTTTATCTCCTTTCTTGTTAATTCGTGTCCGGACATCTATGGGCGCAGTACTGGTAAAATTCCTGAGTTGTTGTGAATGTGCACAGGGCAAATTCCCCGTCACAATTAGGATCACGAGAACTGCAGGGACCGGTTAGCTCGACTAAAAGGATGTCGTAATCATTATCACATGGATTTACTTCCTCGCATTCATAGTCATGCCTGTAAGCAGTACAGAGTCCTTCGCAACGATATTGCTGTCCACTTATTATACATGTCCATGATTGAGCCATATAAAACGGCTCCGGGTCTCCTACTGGCTTGCAACATCCAAGTGCGTTTGCTTGACTCAGGAGAACAGACGAAAATTGAATTACCAGCACCACCCCCAGTACTATAAATATTCTTACCATCACCTTTCCGGTTCCTCTCATATTATGGCTCCTCCCATTTGAGAAATTAGGTAATAAACAACCCTCCCGCGCCCAAAGCGCGATTCTCCTCTTTGTCATATGGCGAATCGGCTTAAACAATTTCGAATCAATGAACCGATCCAACCATTAACACTGCCAGCCAGTTTACTTATTTTTTACTGATGGTAATGCACACTACTCTCTTGTTCGCACTCCCCCAGGGGCTTCTGCTCCCTTGTATAGCATCCACATTACACCATACATATTGAACTTTGTCAATAGATTTACCGCTTAATTTAATAATAAAAATTACACGATATTTAACCTAAGAACAAATAATAATATTCACCATGTCTGCATGTAAACGAATTCTTTATTCCGTATCGTACCTCATAATCCTGTTCTCCTGCCCGATCAGAATTGTGTCAATCCCATCACCGTCGAGATCCACCGCACACAGCCCCCAGCTTCTTTCATCAAGCTGCTCCTCCGCGTAGAGGCTGTCGTCCGGTCCCCAGATATACAGACTGAGTCCACCAGCAGTCACATTCTCGGTCAGGCAGGCAACGTATAAATCCCCGTCCTCGTCAAGTACTGCAGTGCAGGCATTGTTATAAAAAAGGTCATCCTCCCCGGTCTCCATAATTTCTACCGATCTTACAATCTCCACGGACATATCTATCAGCCAGAGTTTCAATCCTCCGGCAACAACCACATGTGTTGCGCCGTCCTTATCCGGCCAGTTAATGACCGAGAAATTATCAACATACGGCCCGTTCATTCCGCCCGGATCGGCCTCCACTTTCACTTCTCCCGCAGCGGTCTTAACATTCAGGTGTCCCCTGCCGTCGCAGTACACAATCTCACCAGTGCCGTCCCCGTCGACATCCACAACCTCGGCATGCCAGATTCTGTTAGCCCCCTCCGAAAATAGCTCCTCACCGTCCCCGGTCATCCACATAATCCCGTCCTCGATAAGCGTCGGGACGATTATCTCGTTCTCACCATCACCGTCGATGTCGCCGCACGCCGGGCTTGAGGCTACAATCTCCCTGTCGAAATCCATCACCATATTTCCGGAATGATCGTAAAGCGCCGGATTGCCGAACAATGTTACCCTGATCAGTTGCTCACAAAGGCCATCATTCTCTATATCCACAATAACTGACCATCCCGTAAACGGCGGGACATTCACGAAAAATGTGACCTCTCCCGTCCTGTCAGCAGTACCGAAACCGGCTTCGCCGGAAAATCCGATATCCTCTCCCGGATTTCCGTCGAACTCCCCGAGACGGATATCCGTTATCAGGCCCGTATCGGGATGCTCAAGGAAAATCGACATTCCCTCAGCCGCTACCTGAACCGCTTCGCCGCCTTCAGTCCCATTCTGAACGACCTCTTCTTCCTCGGTACTGCCACATCCGGCAATCATAAAAATACACACGGCCATTGCCATCAGAATTAAGTTATAGTATTTTCGCTTACGCAAGAGTTCTGCCTCCCGTCGCCTATTAAACAGGTATACTACTATACAGGACTGTAATGGATTATTAAAGTTTCGCTGAATTAAGCCTGTAAACTACTTCTTCCCGAGAAGCACCCTCGACAGTATCCTACGCCTCAGGATTCCGAAATGATACGGAAGCGGTATCTCCTTCGGACAGAAGTTACGACACCCCAGCATCGCCTCGCATCCGAACACCCCGTCCTCCGTGAACAATTGCTCCGCAAGATCATCGAGACGCCTTTCGTCCCTCGTGTCTATCAGAAACCTGTACGCGCGGTTCATCCCGGCGGAGCCGAGATAATTGGGGTTGTGATGCGCCGCGCCGCACGCCTCGATACATATTCCGCATTCGATGCACCTCTCCGCCTCGTACACCGGTATCCTGTCGTCCTCCTTCTGAAGAAGTTCGAGCTTCTCGTTGAACGGCTTTGACGTATGCATCCAGGCCTCGAGACGCATTGTCATCTCCATGAACCATCGGCCCTTGTCAACCGCGACATCCTTGATGTGATCGAAATAACGAAGCGGCTCGACCATGACCTCCGACGGAAGATCCCTCGTCTGTGTCTTGCACGCGAGCATCGGCTGCCCGTTCACATTCACCGCGCAGCTTCCGCAGACATTCGACCTGCAGCAGATGTCGTAATACAGGCTCGGGTCCTGGTTCTGCTGGATCTCCTCCATCGCGAGGTAAACCGACAGGAACGGGCGATCCTTTACCTCGAACGTGTCGTAATGCGGTTTGCTGTCAGGATCCTTCGGGTCATGCCTGAATATTTTAAAAGTCAGAATTCTGTCGTTGCCTGCCATGTTCTCTTTAAAGCCTTCCTGATATTTTTTCCGGATATTTTTTCTTATTTTGCTTCCGGTGGTGGCTTCTCGCCATATCCACGGTCACCCGGCGGAAGATGGGTAAGTACAACTTCCTCGTATTCGAGCCTCGGAAGGTACGAATCTTCCTGTTTATAAGCGAGGGTCCGGTTAAGCCAGTTCTCGTCATCTCTCGTCGGATAGTCCTCGCGATAGTGTCCGCCACGACTCTCGGTTCTGTCGAACGCGCCCTTCGCGATTGTCAGCGCAAGCTCGATCATGTACGGAATCCTCAGTGCCATTTCCAGTTCAAGCGAACGACCTCGCACTTTATGTTTCAGACCGATGTTGTTCGCGCGTTCACGTATGTCGAGAAGCCTGTTAACGGCATCCTCAAGAACCTCGCCGGTCCTGAATATACCCACCTGCTCGGTCATCAGTACCGCCATCTCCTCGTGAAGCGCGTACGAGTTCTCGACCGGGTCGGTCGATATCAGGTCTTCAATTCTGCCGTCCTGTTTCTTTAATTCGGCATGGATCGCGGGCATGTCACCCGATTTCGGCGACCTGTCGAGCGCGTCCTTCGCTGCTGTCATTCCGGAGTAAAAACCCGACACAACCGTCTCAAGAACCGAGTTGCCGCCGAGACGGTTAAATCCGTGCATGTCCCAGCATCCCGTCTCACCCGCGGCGTAAAGCCCTTCGACTCCCTTCGCGCGGCAGTCGATATCCGTTCTCACGCCGCCCATCGTGTAATGCTGCACAGGCTTAACAGGCGCCATCTCGGTGATTACATCGATCCCCGCGAAATCGCGCGCGATGTCATGTACGTCCCTCAGCCTCGTCATTATCTTTTCGGCGCCGAGATGCGTGAGGTCGAGCCAGATGTGCGGTCCGAACGGTCCCTCCATCCCGCGACCCGCGCGTATCTCGCTCATCATCGCGCGACTCACCACGTCGCGGCTCGCGAGGTTTCCCTTCTTCGCCGCGTAATCCCACATGAATTCATGGTTTTCGCTGTTACGAAGAACGCCGCCATCGCCCCTGCACCCTTCTGTCAGAAGTATCCAGACCGGGTACATTCCCGTCGGATGGAACTGGACCGCCTCCATGTTCCCAAGCGGTACCAGTCCGGTGTTATACGCCAGCGAACAGCCATCTCCACGACAGATAATCGCGTTCGTGCTCTCGCTGTATACCTTGCCGCCTCCACCCGTTGCAAGGACTGTGCTCCGGGCGTTGAATGCGAGAAGTTCCCCGGTCCTGAGGTCCATCGCGACGCATCCGATTACCCTGTTCTCGTTCAGTATCAGCGACAACACCTGCACACGCCAGTAAATATCTATCTCTCGCCTCATTACTTCCTGGTCGATTGCGTACAACAGCGCATGCCCGGTGAAATCAGCCGCGAACGCCGCCCGCCATACCGACGTGCCACCAAAGTTCCTCTGCTCGATTTTTCCTTCATCAGTCCTGTTGAACGGGCATCCGAAGTACTCCATCTCCCGTACAAGCTTCGGGGCTGCCTTTGTAACCCTTTCGACGACATCCTGGTCGGCTCCCCAGTCGCTTCCGCGAACCGTATCGTCGAAGTGAAGCTTCCAGTCGTCACCGGCCGAGTGCTCTCCCATGTTGTCGAGCGAACACTGGATTCCGCCCTGTGCCGCGTTCGAGTGACTCTGCCTCGGCTGTACCAGCGACAGAAGCGCAACATTCGCGCCGCCGCGATGCGCCTCGACTGCCGCCCTTTCTCCGGCAAGTCCCGCGCCCACTACTATTACGTCATAATCGAATATTTTCATAGCGCCGTACCTTTATTCCCCTTCCCCTGTGCCGGATTCGTTACTGCCCGCGTTCTCACTCGCCCTGCTTCCCCGACCGGAAAGCATCTCGCCCATCTCGTCGGATACCATCGATGCGGTATCCGACTCCCCGACAACTCCACTCTCCATTCCTCCACCACCATCATTTACTGTCTCGCCCGATATGTCGGCCGTTCCGTTCACGGTAATACCTGATGATACATCCGGTGATGGTATGAACTTCGCCATGCTGAATACTCCGAGGAAGAAAAATATCGCGAAGAACAACGCCATGACGCTTATCAGCACCGCTTCCTTCGACTTGTCCGTCATGAATCCCAGCTTGATGATTATCGCCCTTACACCGTTGAACGAGTGAAACATCACCGCCGCGAGGAACAGCACGTACATCGCGTAGACTATCGGTGTTACCCGCATCGAACTCTGCCATGCGAACTCCGTCGGATCCGCGCCATGCTGAACGATCAGGTGCCAGATGCCGAACATCGCGATGAAACTGCCGGTGATAACCTGCGTGTACCACAGGAATGTCCCGGTGTGCTTCATCTTCACGTTGTGCGTCCATGAGACGTCTATATCTTTATAAGGCTTGCTCGCAATACGTATCCCGTTAGCGGCATGTACCAGAAAAACTCCGACCAGCCCGATTACCATCACGACGTAAAACCAGCTCCAGAGTGTATGGTGCCAGAACGCGAGCATTTTTTCGTATTCGGCCACCCCAATCAGAACCATCGCGTTGTCGAGCGTGTGGATTACAATGTAAATAACCAGCAGAAGCCCCGTGACCGCCTGAAGCGTCCAGAGCCATACAGGTATTTTCAGTCTGAAATTCATTTCATCCCCTGGTCAGCAACCGTGTGAAGTTACTACGTTGTTAGACAATCAGGCAAACTTTGTGAATAATATCACAAGCTCCCGCATATAACAATTCAAGCGGCGTCAAATAACCTTTCCAGCCTGATTTTTTTACCGCACTACCTCGTCCCCCGTAAACTGGAGACTGATTATTCTCCATCTGTCCCTCATCTTCATAAATGTAAATATGTCCACCCCCACACCCGTTTTTGTGTCATCCCGGTACGTGTAATCGCACACCGCGTACGCAATGTTGCGGAAAACAACTATCTCCCGGTTATCAAGTTCATCCGAAATGCTCTCGTTAGTGTCGAACGTGTGTTCCTGGGTTCCCTGGAGCCAGTCCTCAAGGCAGTGAATCCTCTGTGTGTCCCCGCCGTCGAAATCGTACGCAATCACCGCATCGGCAAAGAACAGGTTCCTTAGATCGTTCTGTCTTTCGTTCGAATAAGCGTCTTCGAACTCGTCGAGAAGCGTGTTCAGTTCGTCTATTTCATCATCGGTTGTATTCAGGTCATCTGTCCCGGGGGCCATAAGAAATACCATGCCCGCGAACAGAAAAAGCGGTATCGCGATCCATAAACCGTGCCTGAATTTTTCGATATTTCGCAACATTTCATCACCATCCTAAAACAATAGTAAACCCCATACCATGGAACGGACCATGGTAACCGGTTCAACAGGTTACTGTGGAGCGTCCCGACCCTCGATCCCCTGCATTGCCGCAAGCTCCGGGAACAGGTCGTTAAGATCATCCCTGAGTAGTTCAATCTCCGCCATATTCCTGTACCTTGCGGCGTTCTGCTGGGCATCCTCAAGGTATTCCGGATCCATGCCGTGCGCTATAAGCAGATGCCTTGCATGCGTTGTTCTTGGAAACAGGCTGTCGTCACGGTCGATCACCTGCGATAAATGCCATCCGAATATCGTCGGGAACGGTTCGCTTACCTCACCGGGTTCGTCGTTAAATACATGCAGTTCAAATATCGGAAGAAGGTCGCCCTGAGTTGTAACACCAAGATCGCCGCCTCCCTGATCGGCGCCCGGCTCCATGCTGTTCTCGACTACCATGTTAACGAAATTCGCACCTTCCTCAACCTGCAGCCTTATGCCATCGAGCATGCCGATTATCGCCCGATTCATTTCCGGTGGAAACTGGCTCGCCGCAGCCATCGAGTTGATCCATTCGTCCGCGGCAAATCGTTCCAGAATCTCATGATCCGTCTCGAGGAAGTCGTATAGCTCATACCTTCCCCTGACCTGGCCCATGAGTATGGGATCTTCCATGAACGTCACAAGGTATACGTACAGGTCCCGGACATCCCTTGCCTCGATTTCCAGCCCGTTAACGGAAATTATCGCACCATCGACTCCCTCCAGGAATGGCTCGGGTACGATCTCCTCGACAACCTCATCCTCGAATTCAAGATCCACAGACGGGTAGTATGTATCCACAAGGTCCTCGAGCTCGGCCTCCGGCAGATTGCTGTCCGCGACATATTCCGGGATAACCTCCTGGAGCTCCTCTTCACTCATCGCGCTCCGTGTCTTGTACTCCGAGGTTACACCGCATCCCGTTATCAACATTATAAGAACGGGAACCAGAATGTAGTGGTTTCTTTTCAAGAGCATGCTTAAAAATCTCTCCTTGGTTCAAGGGGACTCCCGATGATGATATTCATACCACAGGCATGATGCAAGTAAATAAAGGGGGTTACTTCCCGAATCCCGGCTTCCTCGATATGCTCGTCGCCACCTTCAGCCTCAGCCCCAGCAGTTTGAACATCACACCGATCTTTTTGAAAATCGGTGTCCGGCGACGCTCCTTCGACGCAAACGCGCTCAGAATCTTCTGCGCCATGAACCTGTCCTCCGCAAGCCTTACAAATACCTCCCTGTTCTGCGGAGTCGCATACGTGATTCGTTCTATCTTCTCGAAATACCTGAACACCGGGCTGAACTCGTGATTTACCATGTCGGTGTACTTCGAAACGATTATGTCCGACCGGGTCATCCCGAGCTTTTTTAAATTCTCCGCCGCTATCTCACCCGACCGCATCGCGAAATAAATTCCCTCACCGCAGGCGGGCAGCACGAATCCCGCAGCGTCTCCCACAAGAAGAGCCCGCCTCGAGCCATGCTGATGGTACTGCTCGCACGGGATCATCGCGCCGTTCCTCGTAACTATTTCCCCACCCTCCAGAAGATCCGAATGCAGCTCCTTCATCCTCTCTAAATATCCCGGAAGTTGATCTCTGTTACTCATTCTTGTGCCGACACCGATCGATACACTCTCGTCCCTCGGAAAGATCCAGCCGTAAAAATCACGTCCGACAGCGGGTGAAAAATTGAACACGCAGTTCGGGCCAAGCTCCTCCAGCCTCGACTTCTCAGGCCTGATCTGCTCCTGCATCGCCACAACCATATCGAGCCTTCGACCCATCGTCTGCTTCGCGATCCTGCTCCAGGCACCGTCCGCTCCCACTATGTAATCCGCTTCCGTAGTGCGCGAATTTCCATCCTCCCCCTTGTACCTCACAAGAAGCTTGTTCCCCTTCTCCTCGTAACCGAGTACGCGGCCCGTCACCATGATCGCCCCCGCGTCCTCCGCAAGCCACCTCAGGTGACGATCGAATTCACGCCTGATCACTGTCGCGATGCACTGGTCTTCGGGAAATTCCGTATTGACACGATGCCCGCTCGGTGCCTGGAAAATTACACCCGTGGCTTTTTTCTTTATTATCAGTTCCGGAATCTGGTAACGCTCGAGGAGCATGGACGGCAGACCGCCCGCGCATGGTTTGTCGGCAAGCGGTGACGCTTCGATCAATATCGCCCTTACCCCGGCCCTCGCGAGCGTGCGCGCGCACGTCGCCCCGGCCGGTCCTCCTCCTGCTACGACTATCTGCATATTCGCGGTCTCTCGTCCACGCGCCACCCTCCAGCGGCACGATTGAGGAATTTATGGCAACGTAGTATAGCACGATGCCGGATTGTCTTTGATCCCTGCATGTAAGTTTATTGAAGCGGTGGAAACGCCTGTCCCCTGAGAAGTTTCAACGGGCTTTCCGGCCCAAGTAAATAATTCAGCATCTTCCTTCCGTACTCGCCCGCCTCGATAAGCGCGTCCTGGTCCTGCTTCTCGGCAAGCTTCAGAAGAAAATACGACAACACTCCCACCGCCACACCAATAAGCAATATTATGAAAGCGTGAAGCCACGCCGACGGTACGCTCGAACTCATCAGGCCGAAAATCGGTGAAAGAATGCTCAGAAGCCCCACTACCGGCGCCGTGTACGCCACCAGCCTCAGCGGGTTCTGACGGACCTTGCTCCGACGTTTCTGCGTCTCCATCGTTACCTTGTACGCCACCCTCAGCTTTGGCGTGAACTTCGTCGCCTCGGTGAGAATACTCGACAGAAGTGTCGGAAGCGTGCCCGGCTCACCCTCGAGCAGCAGGATCGATCGAGGAAGGTCGCCGGCACGGACCGCGCCCATGACCTGCTCGAATATGTTCTGCATCTCCTCTTCGCGACGGGTGCGTCCCTTGAGCGCGACAAGCGCCGATGCCGTCATGAACGTCGACAGGATAAAGATCGCCCAGAATGTGATACCGAGCCAAAGGTCCATGAGATGGATTCTACATGATTTTCACCACAATGAAAATTACACAATTGAAAAAATGATGCTTATGACTTCATCTCTGAATGCTCAAGAAAACTGCGTGCGAGGTCGACGAGTGCACGCCTGTCGCCACGGTCGCCGAGCATACGGCCTATCTCGTTCACTCTGTCCTCGCCATCCACCATCCTCGCGACCGCACTCGCCCCCTTTGCCTCCCGTGATTTTTCGATCACCCAGTGCCCGACCGCCTGGCTCGCTATCTGCGGAAGGTGACTCACGATTATCAACTGGTGACTTCCCGCAAGCTCCGTAAGCTTCTCCGCAACCCTGAATCCGGTCTCCCCGCCAATTCCCGCTTCCGCCTCGTCAAATACAAGAACCGGAACACGGTCACGGTTCGCGAGTACCGTCTTGATAGCGATAAGCAGCCTCGACAGTTCCCCGCCACTCGCGACCTTCTTAAGTGGTGCCGGATTCTGCGCGGGATTCGTAGCGATCATCAGCTCCGCCCTGTCGACGCCGTCAGGACGCCACGCGTCCTCGTTCTCCGTGTCCGTTTCAATCTCCGCTGAGAACTTCGCGTGCGGAAGATCGAGGTCGGCAAGGTGCCCCTTTACTTCCTTCGATATCCTCTTGCCGAGCGATTTCCTCGCACCCGACAGCTTCACCGCGCTTTCGAGATATCTCTTCCTGCACGATTCCACCGTTCCCTTCAGCTTTTTCAGGTTCCCCTCGGCAGAATCGACTATCTCAAGCTCCGCCGCGAGCCTGTCCCTGAGTTCGATAAGTCCGGCTTCGTCAAGTTTATATTTCCGCTTAAGACGATGGATCAGAAGAAGCCGTTCCTCAACGATCGCACGTCTCTCCGGATCATCAACCACATCCTCTCCATATCGTCTTAATGTGTCCGCGAGCTCATCGATAAAAAATACCGTCTCCTTAAGCCGCATCGCGTCTGGTTTCAGTTCCGCGTCGATTCCCGCAAGTTTCTCTGTCTCGTCCAGCGCTTCCTGTAGAATATCCCGTGCGGTTTGTGTCTCGTCCTCCGAACCTGACAGCATCACCCCGGCTCTCATCGCGGATTCTATCCTCTCCCGCGCGTTCTCCAGCAGCTCCGATTCCCTCGTAAGCTCCTCCTCCTCGCCCTGCCGCAGTTCCGCCTTGTGTAATTCATCATGCTGGAACTCGACAAGCTCCCGTCTCTCCCTCGCACTCTCTATTTCCTTCAATACTCGGTTATACTCCTTCTGCGCGCCCCTCCATTCAGCGTAAAGTTCCCTTACTTCATCCACTATCGATCTGTGCTTATCGTCTCCGAGTGAATCGAGGATCTCGAGCGCGGGACGTGTCAGGATATCCGCCCTCGCGTTCTGTCCGAGTAAATCTACAAGCATATTCCCGACACTCTGCAGCGTTCCGATCGGCACCCTTCTCCCGTTCAGTCGTCCCCTGCTCGGACCGTTACGTTCGATCGTCCGCTCGACAATCACCTCTGTCTCGTCATCATCCAGCCAGCCTTCATTTCTCAGAACCGACAGAACATCCGGACGGTCCGAGAGATCGAACTCCGCCGTGACGATCGCCTTCTCGGAATCCTTCGATATCGCATCGTCCCCGAGCCTCGCTCCCACGGCAGCCTTCAGCGCTTCGAGGCATTGCGTCTTGCCCGCTCCGGTTTCGCCGGTAAGCACGTTAAGGCCGCGACCGAATGTCAGGCCCGCGTCCCTCAGGAGCTTGAAATCACGTATGCAAAGCTCCTTCAACATTTTTATATTCAGGTTTCCTCTGCCTGCCGGACGCGAAGTGGTGGTGTGCTGTCCGCCCACCCGAGCTTGTCCCTCAACACATCGGAAAATATTACATCCTCGAACCTGATCAGCCCAGCCGGACTCGATGCGCGATCGACCTTCACCATGCAGTCACCGCTTGCTTCCGCACGTTCCCTTAACGGGCAGTTTCTAAGCTCCGCGACCTCCTGACCGTCCGCCGTCGCGAACGCCACCTCTCCCGGAAACTTCAGCATCGGCTTTATTACAAGCATGCTCGAATCATCTACGACAAGGCTTCTCGCGCTGAACGAGTGCGCGCAGATAGGCGTAAGTATGAACGCCTTCAATGTCGGGGAGAGGATCGATCCTCCAGCCGACATGTTGTACCCGGTTGAGCCTGTCGGTGTCGAGATTATCAGCCCGTCGCTTTCGTATGTAGCGAGAAATCTACCGTCAAGTTCGACATCAAGCTCCATAAGACCGCCGCTTGGTACCCGCCTGTGCACTACAATGTCATTCAGAGCCACGAGGTCCTTAATGGCCTTACCTTCCTCAATAATCTTCGCCTCGATCATCGTGCGCTCTTCGATGTGATAATCGCCCTTCCTGAGCCTTTCCACTCCCTCACCTATTTCATCCATCACGGATGTTGTCAGGTACCCGAGATCCCCGACGTTTATTCCCCAGACCGGAAGGTTCGATGGGTACGCGTACCGAACGGCCGACAGAAGAGTGCCGTCGCCACCAATCGAGACAATAACGCCGCACTCGTCCCAGCCCGAATTTCCCGGTTCGTCAGGAAGCTCAATTATCTTCAGTCCCGAAAGCTCGCACGCCGTGCGGAACATCCCGACCGCTTCGTCAGCCGTCGTTCCGTACGGGTGGACCTTCAGCCCGACCGTGTCCACTGGTTTTCGTTCGAAACTTCCCATAACAGCCCACGCGAATTTAGCATTTTTTTCGATGTAACTGAAACTTCATTCCCCGTCATTCTCAATAAGCTTATTTATCTGCCTTCTTAACTCGTCCTCATCCGTCGATACCGATCCCATCCGCCAGTATCCGAAAAATTCACGGTTGCCACCCTTCCCCGTGATCGGACTTGCCGTGAACCCCACAAGTCCCGGCGGATCATCGACTCCGAAAATCTCATCATCCATGAAAGTTTCAAGTACATCCCTCCATGTATCCGGGTCGCTCACTATCCCGCCCGGCGCCATGCCCTTCCCAGCCTCGAACTGTGGCTTGATAAGCGACAACAAATGCCCGTCCGGTTTAAGCCTCTTTACAAGGTTCGGAAGTATCAGCCTGATTGAAATAAAACTCACGTCCATCACGATGAGATCGTACGGTCCCGGTGCGATGTCATCTCCCATGTTCCGCGCGTTCACACCCTCGATTAAATCCACACGATCATCCGTCCTCAATGACCACGCGATAATCCCCTTCCCGACATCGAGCGAAGTCACCCTCTTCGCATCCCTCTTAAGAGCACAATCCGTGAATCCACCGGTCGACGAACCGACATCGAGAACATCCAGTCCGCTTACTTCCAGACCGAAATGATCGAGAGCTCCCTCAAGTTTAGTTCCGCCACGCGAAACATACGCGCAGTCGGGTTCGGTTACCCTAATCTCGCAATCGACCGACACCCTCTCACCCGCCTTCACACCCGGTTTGCCATCGACGAGGACCTTCCCGGCCATTATCGATGCCTGCGCGCGGGTTCTCGACTCGAACAGTCCGCGTTCCACAAGAACCTGGTCGAGCCTTTTCTTTTCGCTCTTCGCCATCAGATTCAAATTATAACCGATAGGGGAAATTTTTTATTTCATCGGAGCATCAGATGAATGTACTGCGAGTGAACGATTATCGCTATGAGTATCCCGAGAACTACTCCCGCGAAAACTTCCACCGGGTTGTGTCCGAGGAGGGTTTTCAGCTTGTTGATATCCCATCGCCTGAAGAAATCCTGGATGTTCTGCCCCTTGAACGGCCCGAAAGTCGTAAGGTCCTCTATCAGGCTGTTTATCGCACGGGCCTGCTCGCCCGCGTGACGTCTCACTCCCGCGGCGTCATACGCCACCACTATCGTGATAACAAGTGCGAGCGCGAACAGCGGAGTGTTCACTCCCGCCACAAGCCCTATACTCGTCGTGCAAGCCACAATCGGTGTAGTGTGAGTCGACGGCATCCCACCGGGTCCAAGAAGCCTTTCCCAGTCAAGCCTTCTCGATGTGATCAGTATTATGAAAAATTTTAAAAGCGCGGCGACAAGCCACCCGATCAACGCCGAAACAAGGGCTTCATTACTCAGTAATGCGAAAACTGTTTCTCTCATCGGATCCTGTCCGAAATCATTCTTCCTCGTCCAGGGACGTGAGCTCCATCACGCCCTCCGACTCTATTAGTATCCTTACACGCTCCTCGGCTTCATCCAGAAGATTTGCACAGTGCCTTGCGAGATTCGACGCTCTCGCGTATGCCTCGAGCGTCTCGTCAAGGTTCACTTCCTCGCCCTCGAGCCGCTCCGTCGCGTCCTTCAGCGCATTGTACGCCTCTTCGAACGACATCTTAACTATTTCCACCGGAATATCCCTGCTACTTTTATCGACAGCCATTATCTATTTCTCCTCTTCTGCAACGGTCTTTATTTTTCCGTCAGTAACCTGCAGATCGATTACATCCCCGGAACTTACCTGACCGGTTCTTGTCACAAGTTCCCCGCTATCCCTTTTAAACGCGAGTGAATAACCCCTCGACAGTATCGCTTCCGGGTCGAGCGCCCTTAGACGGTCAGCGATCGATTCCACGCTCTGCCTTAGCATACCTACCTTCGACCTGACCGCACGCTGCACCCGTGCATTGTACATGTCGATATTCTGCCTGAGATTCAGTATACGGTCCGCTGGCCTTACGTACACCGGTCGCGAAAGGATATTATCAAGCCCAGTACGGTACATCCCGATTTTCATATGCGCGGCCTGACGGAATTCACCAAGGTACGAATTTACCTCATCAAGGATTTCATCCGATGACGGCGCCGCTATCTGAGCCGCCTGCGTTGGTGTCGCCGCTCTTACGTCGCTCGCGAAATCGATTATCGTGAAATCCACCTCGTGACCGACCGCGCTTATCACCGGTACCCTCGTCTCGCGAATCCGCCTGACAAGCCGTTCGTCATTGAAACACGCGAGGTCCTCGAAACTCCCGCCACCCCGTCCGATTATTATGATGTCCAGCCCGTCTCCACCCGCGTCCATCTCGATCGAGTCCCACATTTCGAGAAGGTCGAGCGCTGCGATCAGGCTCTCCGGCGCGGTTTCTCCCTGCACAAGTGACGGAGACACGATCAGCTTCAGGTACGGAGCACGGTCGTTGAAGATACGTATCATGTCGCGAAGCGCTGCGCCGTCGCGACTTGTCACGATCCCGATTGTTCTCGGGAACCTCGGAAGCGACCGCTTGATGTCCTCGTCGAAAAGTCCCTCCTCCGCGAGTTTCTTTCTCGTCTTCTCGAATTCGACCCACAGCGCGCCAAGTCCGACATCCATAAGCTCATCGACAATTAACTGGTACGACCCTCCCGCTTCCCATACGTTGAGACGTCCGGTCGCGACCACCTCTCTGCCCTCGGTCGGCTTCACGCTGAGCCTCGACGCCGACCCTTTGAACGCGACACACTTCAGGTAGCTCGTCTCGTCCTTCAGCCCGAAATAGATGTGCCCCGCGCGCGATGTGGACAGGTTCGTGACCTCGCCCCTCACCGACAGCCCGCGGAAAGCGTCGTCTCCCTCGATGACCATCTTCACGCGATGCGTGACCTGCGATACGGTCCATACGCGTTCGCGTGCGTGGTTCATCGGATCGGATTCATTTTCAAACTCGTCGTCGAACATCGGGACAATAGTATCACATTAACCGATCCAGTCAGCACGTTTATGAATTATGTTTTGAAGTAAGGAAGTTACAATTGCATGGAATTTATTTACTGCCTCTTTACCTTCATTACCGCGGCATCGTACAGGTTCGCGTACAGGCACGCGGCGGTCACTGGGCCCACGCCGCCCGGAACCGGAGTGTACGCCGCCGCGATCGATATCACCTTCGACGTGTCCACATCCCCGCAAAGCTGTCCGGCCTCGTCCACGTTGATTCCAATGTCGATAACCGTCGCACCCGGTTTCACAAACCTGTCATCGACGAATTTTCCCCTCCCCATTGCGACGAATAACACATCGGCGCGTTTCGCGACCGCAGGAAGCGACCGCGTCTTCGAGTGGCACCACGTGACCGTCGCGTTACGTCCTAGCGCGAGAAGTCCGGCGGGTTTTCCCGCTATGAGACTTCGCCCGATAATTACAACCTCCGATCCCTCCAGCCCGATCTTGTAATAATCGAGCATCTCCATCGCCGCGCGTGCGGTCGACGGAACCAGCGCACGTCGTGAATTCCTGAAAAGAAGCCCCGCCTGGTGCGGAGTGATCCCGTCTATATCCTTCGACGCATCGAGCACATTCCCCGCGAACCCGGACGATATCCCCTCCGGAAACGGCGTCTGAAGAAGAATTCCATCTACAAAATCGTCACCGTTAAGTCCTCTCACAAGCTCGCCGTACTCGTCCTTCGATATCCCCGGACTCGCCTGATGCTCCTCAACGTCGCACCCGACCTTACCAGCAGTCCTTCTAATCGTCCTCAGATAACTTTCACCGGCGGGATCATCGACCGTCACAACCGCAAGCCTCGGTTTTCTGCCGTACTTGACGGCGAACGCATCCGCCCTCTCAAGCGTCTGCTCGTTTAATGCCCTCGCCACGGGTTTACCAAGTAAAGCTCGTCCTTCTGCCATTGTTCTTCTTCCTTCGTTTATCGTTTCCCTGCGCCCGCTCCCGGAGTGTCGCATGTTATCACAAAAAAGGATTTTTCGGCACACCGTGTTAAAATATACTCTCCTGACGGTATGCCATGCGCCGAAATTTCAGAAATCTGATCTCCATTCTCGTACTGATTATCTCCGTTTCGGTAATCTCCTGCGCCGATGAAGAGGAGATAGTCGAGACTGTCGAATCCTCGATCATCGACACCCCCGCCCTCTACCTTCTCTACACCGTCAACGATCCTCTTACCGGCACTATCGGCGTTTCCCCTGTAGCACGGGTCCTCATCGCAACCATCGATGGAACCAGCCGTGAGATTCTGTTCGAGTATCCCGGACACATTTTCCATATCGCCCCGTCCCCGTCCGGCACCCACGTCGCGTTTGTCGCGACCGCACGCGGAGATGACGGTCACCAGGAGCGGCATTTTTTCCTTTACGATATCAGCGAAAAAACAACCTTCGACAGCTCCGAATCGGGTTTCTACTCACGATGGGTCGAGACCGGCCCCTTGTTCTCCCCGGACGGTGCCTTCGCGCTGTTCCTCTCCAAGCCATCAAGCTCGTCCGAAGACCTCAACATCTTCAGGTGCGACGTGGCATCAGGCGAGATACAGGGAATCTATACCGAACCGGTCGAGGATATCCCGCTTGAACTCACCCCCGACGGGCAGAGCGTGATCGCCGTCAGGCGCGATCCGGATTCACCCGACGCGTACGAGTACATCGCCGTTAACATTGAAACCGCCGAAACAACCCTCATTCACAGGATCGAGGGCATGACGCGGGTCGGGCCGGGGATCATCGATGACCGCGGCGAGTATCTCTACTGCGACGTGAAAATATTCGAGGAAACCGCCGGCACGTTCGGCGGATCGAGATCGCGCCAGGTTTACTCGATCAACCTGTCGAACGGCGAGGAAATTCGCATCCTCGAAATCGATACCGTCTCCTACGTCTACCAGTATTACCGCGATCGGGATGGCAACGGGCGGCTCCTTTTGAGACGGCAGGAGGTTGTCGAGGGCGAGGAAACGCCGATGAGCAGGATCGCGACCTGCCTTACAGACGGCACCGACTTTCAGTACCTGACAGACACCGACGCGCGATCCTACCTTGTTGGTCCGCCACCAAAAAATGTCAGGCATATCTCGCCGGATGGCACGCTCCTGTTCTTCTACCGACAGGACCCGGTTTTCGAGAACGAGGACATATGGATCATGAACATCGATGGTACAGATGCCCACAACATCAGCAATACCGCTGGATATGCGGAAGGCTCCGCCGGCTGGCTTGTGATAAATTCTGATTGAATTGAAATTAATTGGGTTTTCTAATCCCCACCCGCAAGCAGCCTGCACAGTTCCCGCGACGCTTCACCGATCGGGTCCTCCTTCATCGTCTTCTTTCTGAGGTCCACCAGTTCCGAGCGCATATGCCCCGCAACCGCATCATCATCAAGTAGTTCCGTACATGCTACATAAATGTTAGGAAGCGTGAACCTCGACTGTATCAATTCCGGCACTACCTCACGTCCCGCGAGCAGGTTCGGGAATGTGTAAAAAGGCAGCTCCTGGAAGAATTTTCGCCCGATATTCACCATGAACTCACTCGCGATCTTATAGAAACTCACCGCGGGTACGCACAATAAAAGCGCAAGCTGCACGCTTGTCCCCGACTTCACCACCATCAGATCGCTCTCCGCCATGAGATCGTAGCAGTCGTCCGGCACGAACGTTATCTCCCCAGCGACCTCCCCGAATCCGTCCTGTATGAGCCGCCCGATCGACGGGTTCGGTATCGGGCAGTAGAACCAGAGGTCATCGTAACGGTGCTTAAGCTTCAGGATCAATTCCTTCAGGATCGGGATGTGATATTTCAGTTCGTGAAGACGGCTTCCCGGCGCGATGCATACGAGCCTTTTTCCCTCAATCTGTTCACGGAACCTCGATATGTACTTTTCCTTCTTCGCTTCCTCAACCGCGATCTGTCCCATCGGGTGCCCGATGTATTTGTAATTCACACCCGCGCGTTCGTACGCATCGAGGCTGAACGGGTACGCCACGAGCGCGAGATCGACAAGTTCCGATAACGCCTCGAACCTGTCGCGAATCCCCTTCTTCGCGGCACCCGGCACCTTCCTCAGGACATCGACCGCGCGTCCCATCGCCTTACGCTCGTTCGTCTCCGACGGCGTCCACCACAATACCGGCGACACATAATATGCAGTCTTCTGTCTCGTTCCATCCGGTAAATACCGGATGTCCTTCAGAAGCGACATATTGAATGACCGGTAATCGACGCATATCACAAGGTCCGGTCTTTCATCTCTGATGCGCTTAATCACCCTGCGTTTCGCGGCAAGGAGCCTTGGAAGGATCTTTATTCCCTCGAAAATCCCCATCGCGCCCCAGTATGTAGTGTCCTCCCACAATTCCACGCCGACCGATTCAAGGTGCGACGATCCCGCCGCGACGAATTTTATCTCCGGATTGTCCGGGTGATTTATCTTCCATTCCCCGCGCATGCGCTCGACAAGGTGCGACGCGTGCATGTCTCCGGAGAGATCGCCGGTCGATATAAATACAAGCGGATTTTTATCGGGGGATTTTCCGGTCATGAGATTTCCCTTCTCATGACCCTGCCGGGCGTATTACGTCTATTCTTGCCGCGTCGCAGCATCCGAGGAATAATTTTCCATCGGACCAGACAATCGAGTGCCACGGGTACGGTGACGGGTCCTTCACGTCATTTGCATCACGATGCAGGCTGGAGATGTCATGCACCACCACTTCCATCCCGTCCAGATTCACCTCGAACAAATACGGCCCCGCCTCGTCAAGCACCCAGAGTTTTCCCGCGTCATCAAAACAAGCCCCCATCGGCATGTTACAGCCAATTGCGCGGTAATTAACCACAAGGTCCGGCTGATCGACCGGATGTGGCTGCATAAGTCCGACATCCCAGCGGTGGAGATATACCGTCCCGTCCGGCCCCTCGATGAAGAAATCTGTCTGCGTGATCCTGCTGACATCTCCCGTAAGCTCGGTCATGCGATCGTACCGCGATGCGACAAGCGAATGACCCCTTCCGTCGCGCGGGTACCATATGGCCTTTTCCGTAATCATGTGAGGTGGATTCGGCGAGGGATGGCTGAAATGCTTCATTATCACGTCGCCAACCGTTACATGCCCGGTAGCCGGATCGATCTCACACCTGACAATCGAATTCTGCCTCTCGAAAAAAATTGTCAGCTCGGGCCCGTCTCCGCCCGACGCCGCTACGTTCCACGCCCACGCGGGGTAATCAACCCTTACCGGCTCCAGGTTTTCAGTATCAACGAGGAACGCACACCACGTCTGTAGTGTGATTACATGTCTGGCGCCGCAACGATTCAGAAAAATCGATGTGAAGTCCGGGTCCTTGAGGTAGATCGTCTTTACATGTTCAAATGTATTTTCTTCCATCGGAAGTTCTCTGCTATAGACTAACCGGTGCTAATTCATCGACTTACCGCTGTCCGATCCGTTCAGTACAAGCTCGGGAGTGAAATCCATCGCTCCCTGCCCGTATATTCTGACCGGAAGCCTCTTGTCGGCCGATTCAAGCGCCGCGAGCGCTACTCCGATCGCGTGTATGCTCGCCTCGCCGCCTATATGCGGTTCTTTGCCATTTCCTATGCAGTCCAGAAATTCCTCTATTTCCTTCCTCAGTGGCTCGGCACGCTCGACCACAATTTCGTGCGCCTTGTCATCATCATAGACAATCAGGCTCTGGTCGATGAAATCAACCAGCACGAATCCCGCCGTGAACGTCGCGAACAGCTTCCTCGCCTTTATCTTCGATAACCATGAAGTCTCGATATGTCCGATCGCGTCATTCTGGAACGTCAGTGAGATACTGGCAGTGTCCTCTAGATGATGTACTGTCGACGATGCGTTGCAGAAAACCTCCCTAATCCTGCTTCCGGCGAGGTACGACATTATGTCGATATCATGCGATCCGAGATCGACAACTATCCCGGTATCCACGATGCGTTTAGGGTACGGCGCAACCCTCAGCGTGCTTACCGATATCAGCTCTCCGAGCCTTCCGATATCGATCAGCTCCTTCAGCTTCTGTATCGCGGGATTGAACCTCTCGATATGCCCGACCATCAGCGTGACATCGTGTTCGGCTGCAAGCGCGAAAATCTCCTGTGCATGCCCCACCGTGTCCGCTATCGGTTTCTCGATCAGCACGTGCGATCCGCTTTTAATCGCCATCGATGCTATCTCGTGATGGATGAACGTTGGTACTACCACATGTACCGCGTCCAGTCCCTCACCGATCAGGTCCTTTGGCTTATAGTAAGCATCGGTTCCGTACATCCCGGCGATCATGTCCGCCGTTGGACGGTCTGTGTCACAGACACCAACAAGGTCGATTTGATCCAGTTCGCTCAGGATCCTCGCATGGTGCCTTCCCATTACCCCCACACCTATAACGCCGACTCGCATCGTTTTTCCCCTTCTGCCATCATGGCCTGTTGCACCAGTCACGGCAGTTAGTTCATTAAGTTTTGCCCTCGCTCTTTGTTTCTATCTCACTCATGGCCGGTACTAAGCCAGCCGTACCGAATTCATTCCCTCGTAATCCATTTCTCCCTGGTCTGAATCAGGGCTCTTCGTCCCCTTCGACACTCCACGCTTGCTGTTCCGGAAAAACTCCACAAGGTAATTTATCTCTGCCACCTGCTCGATCTCGCTCTCAACCTTCGCGAGTGCATCGGCGAAATTCAAATCCGACCTGTAGAGAATTTTGAACGCTTCCTTTATCAGCTTCCTCGATTCGGGACTCACACCATTGCGCCTTAAACCTATCGAGTTCACACCGTACACACGTGCGGGAGGGTGTCCGGCTGTGATCATGAACGGTGGCGCGTCCTGCCTCAGTCCCGACATTCCACCCACCATCGCTAACTTCCCAACCCTTATAAACTGGTGAAAAGCCGCCCCGCCACCGATTATCGCGCGGTCGTGCACAACGCAGTGACCGCCCATCATCACACCACTCGCGGTGATTACGTGATTGCCTATCCGGCAGTCGTGCGCGATATGTGTGTACGACATAAGCATGCAGTCCGAACCTACGAATGTCGCACCGCTCGCATGTGTCCCCCTGTTTATCGTGCAGTACTCCCTTACCACGGTACGCTCACCGATCTCGCACTTCGTCGGTGATCCGTCAAACTTCAAATCCTGCGGCTCGGTTCCTATCACCGCGCCGGGATATATACGCGCGTTGGCTTTTATCGTCGTCCCCGGTCCGATTATTACATTCGGTCCGAGTTCCACACCCGGCTCTATTACAGAATCCAGGCCGATTACAACACCCGGACCTATCTCGCATTCATCTGCGATCCGTGCCGTTGCGTCTATTTCGCTTCGCGGGTGTATTGCCATCTCTCATTCACTCTTTATTCCAAGCTGCTTTTCTATCTGCTCGATCCGGTCTATCAGCTCGGGAAGTCGGCCCTGCGCGGCAAGGATCTGAAGCGCCTGCCTGTGATCCCGCGCCGGGTATCCCGATATGCTGCTCCCCGGCCTGACATGACGGGTTACGCCCGCCTGCCCGCCAACTCTGCTTTTGTCGCCCACGTGTATTCCGTTCTGGAATCCCGCCTGTCCGCCGATTATTACTTTCTCCCCTATCTCCACACGACCCGACAGCCCCGCCTGCGCCGCTATCCTCGTGTGTGGCCCTATCTTTACGTTGTGCGCGATCTGTACAAGGTTGTCTATCTTGACGTCATTCCCGACAACCGTTACATCAAGAGTCGCGCGGTCTATCGTTGAATTTGCCCCTATCTCGACATCATTGCCGATCTCGACACGTCCCACCTGCGGTACCTTGAGATTTCCATGTTCACTCGGGGTGAAACCGAATCCGTCGCCGCCTATTACGACTCCAGGATGTATTATGCAGCGCTTCCCGATCACCACATCGTGAAGCACCGTCACGTTCGGATATAATTTCGTCCCCTCCCCGATCACCGTGCGCCTTCCCACGTAACAGCCTTCGCCTATGTACGATCCCGCGCATATCTCCACTCCCGACTCGATCACCGCGAACTGTCTCACGCACGCTGTCGAGTGTACCTGCGCATCGAGTGATACAAACGAGTTGGGGTCGATTCCGGGTTTGTACGTCTCTTCGCCATGAAAGCTTATCAGCGCCAGGGTTAACGCCAGCCTCGGATTCTTGTGAATGATCTGAGGTATCCCCTCGACATCCGCCGGCTCCGATACTATCAGCGCTCCCGGTTTTTCTTTCATCTCCGCCCAGTCAACCTTCGACGGATCAAGCGCCATCGCTATGTGCCCTGCCAGGGGATTATCTAATGAGCACACACCGAGAATTATCGCCCCGGGATCGCCCTCAATCCTGCCACTGACATGTTCGGCAAGCTTCGATAACTCGATTTTCCTTCTCTTCTCGTACAATTACTGTTCCTCTCTCCCTGAACTATGTCTTCCGCGGATTTCTTCGGTTTCCCCGCGTTCCTGCTCGGCCCACTCCACCATGCTCGTTAGCCCCGGATTCTCCGGAAGTTCAACCACCATCGACGGAATCCGTCCGCCGTAAAATCCATCGATGCGTCTCAGAATATTTTCAACCGCTTCATGCATCGACTCCCCGTCGCCCCCGGATGTCCCGGTCTCCTCCCAGTTATCTATCACCCTGTCGATAAGTCCCCCGACCTCGTTGTCATATACGCCATCTATCGCACCCGTTACGTCTTCAACGTCTGTGAGAGCCGCAGACCTCATTCCGTCAAGACGCTCTCTCAGCGTCCCGCCTTCATTTCCATATATCGTTGACTTGATCTCCTGGAACGGGAGAGCCTCGAGTGTCCGGTACTTGATTATGTCCCTCTGCAATGTCGCGGAAAGCACACGCGACCCGATCCACCTTATGTAATCCGCCGACTCCGCAAGCATTGATTCTCTCAGTATTATTTCCGCCGCGGATGTTCTCTCCCGGTTTCTCTCGGCATACAGCCTGTCCGCCTCGTCTAGCGATTCGTCGAGTACCGGTGATTCCGGAAAATCATCGACCGTAGTCGGGGGACCGGTTCTTCCGACCTCCATCAAAAGAGTCCTCGTAAGGTCCGTAACACGTCCGTTGTAATCGTATCCTGTTACCCTGCGTTCCCCGGCTCGCCCTATGGTGCCTTCCATTCCGACACCTGTAAGTTCGTCAACTCCCGAGTCCCTTGCCGCAAGAATAACTTCCGATAACGAGTCTACCGATGCCGCGAAAGAGTCCAGCCCTCCCGATGGAACTTCCGGTGATGGCAGGTTAATAGCGGTCACCGCCACCCACGCGGCCACAATCGCCGCGGCAAGTACCGTGTAAAGAATTATCCTTGCTGTCAGCCTGATTCTTTTCATTTTCCTTACGACGTCGCCAGCCTTGCTACCACCAGTGGTGTCATGTTAAGCCCGCCCCACATTACCGATCCGGCTTCGAGTATTACCTCTATCCCTGATTCCTCGCCGATCTCCGCGGTCACGTCCAGAACGTCCTGTATAAGTGGCTCTGTGAGCCGCTGCTTCTCGTTGTCTATCTCCGACTGCACCTGGTACAGGTCATTCATGAGCTGCTGACGATCGGTATCGGAAATTGACGACATGTCACCGTACTGATCCGCAAGCTCCGCGAACTTCGCGTCCTCGAACGCCTGTATCGCGGTCATTACATTCTGAAGGTCCGGATGCGACTCGATCGCCTGTTCCACGTCTACGTAACCGATCGACGCGTATGTGCTCTGCGCCATCGTCGGCGCAATTATCATCCCCGTCATTACCCCGAGACTCACTATGAAAGCTATCAGTCCCAGCGATACTACAGGTTTCATATTCAGTATCTTTTTCATATCCGTTTCCTTTTCATCTCTAAAAACAAACCGATCAGAGCTCGAAAATCGCCCTGATCCAGTACTCGTTGTTTCCGTTTGTGAACAATCCCCCCGACAGGTACTGCTGGAAATGGTACGTCACCCCGAACTCGTTCAGGGAGTCTTCCTCGAATATCTCTCCCCTTAATAACAGCCCTGTCGCAAGCTCCTGTTCGAAGAAGTACTTGGTCGCTTCACGATCCAGGTCGTAACCGATTGCCGCAAATGTGCGTCTCGTCGGCCTCAGGCCTATCGCGAGGTCGGTTTCGAGCGTGCTGTCGTTCGTGAATAAGTTTAGATTCACGAAAAACTCTATCCCACGCGCGAACAACAGCCCGAACCTCGCCTGTATCTCGGCCGAATCCCTCGCCTCGTTCCCGAAATCAACCATCGTCTCGAGCTGAAGGTCGTAGGTCTCCGATTCGACAACGCAGTCGATCCTCGCAACCGGCTCGTCCGGAAGCACGACAACCGTAACCGATGCGTTCGCGTTGAGCCTGCGTGCGAGTATGTCGCCCTCTATCGCCTGACCGATCCTCTCGGCAACCTTCTCCGCTTCTTTCTCAACCTCGGCTTTGGGAATTCCCTCAAGGAACCTCGCTTCAGCTACAACGCGCTCCGACAGACGCTCAAGGATCACATTGTATAACGTCAGCGAGTACATCCTCGGACGTATAAGCTCCACAACTTCGTCTACGGGAGCCATGTGAATCGTAACAACCGTCACGCTGCCGAGTTCGATTGTGCGGGTAACATCGTACGAGGGGAAAATTTCGTGAAGCGGATCGGCCTCATCAAGCTCGTCTGTCACAAGATCTAGGGTAAGTGATGTATCCCACGTTCCCAGCGGGAGGCCTTTCAGGAATTCAGTGTACGTTCCGTAGACAGCCTCTCGTTCGGGTTCCATGCGCTCGCTGTAGCTCTGAACCCAGAACTGCGGTATCGATTCATCGAAACTTATCTCCACTTCCTCCACCGATCGTGAATCATCCTCAGTCCACCCGGCTGAATGAACAACGATAGCGACATTGATCTCGTCACCATCTGTTATGAATTCAAGCCCCGATACCGTGTATCCCTTCGATTCCAGGATAATGTTCAGGCCCCCCATAATCGCGTTCGCGTACTCCGCGGACGATTCCATTAGTTCCCCGGAAGTAAGTTCATCTCCCAGTACCCGGTGTATTGTCGTGTACAGGATGTTGTGAAGTTCCGCTTCGACGGGTGCGGGGTATCCCGGCACGAACTCGATCTCCACGTTGTCCATACTGAGTTCGGCATGGGCCGCCGAAGGAACCGCGAAAATCACTATTACGAGAACCAGCAGTAACCGGAACCTGATACCTACGGCCCATCCCGCTGTCCTCATTCTGTCTCTACAATGCGACATTCGCGATTCTCATCTTCCGTGTTATGTCAGAACAGGTGACCGAATCCGAAAACGATCCTGCCTTCCTGTTCGTCAAGGTCATATCCGTAATCAAGCCTAAGCGGCGCGATTCCAAAGAACGCTATCCTGTAGCGGATACCAATTCCCACCGTCGATACAAGGTTTCCGAAATCGAGCGATGTGCCCGGTTCCGCGGCGGTTCCGGTATCGAAGAACACCGCTCCTCCGAGATTTCCGCCAAGCGGGAACCTGTATTCGGTGTTCACAAGGAACGCCTCATCTCCGGCCTGTGCCGTCTCGCTCGTTCCCCTGACCGAGTTCTGACCGCCTATGCTGAACCGCTCGATCAGCGGAAGGTCACCGCTCGCGGTCCCATATAAAACACGCCACGCGAGCACATGCTGCTTCCTGTGGCGGGTAGGTGACAGTTCCGTGATGTCTTCCTCGATCGGGTTCAGCGGGATGAACTGCCTGTACTCGAACTGGTACTTGAAAGCGTCAAAATCTCCACCAAGAACATGTCCGATCATTCCAAGCTGCGCGCTTGCAAGCATTCCCCGCGACGGGTCCAGCGTGAAGTCACGCGTGTCGTACGCGATTGTCGATGTGAGCGAGTTGCTCGTGCCGTCAATAAGCCCTCGCTCGATCCACGCGTTTTCCTCAAGTTCCGGTTCGTCTATCGCGTTACCCTCTTCGTCGAGCCATGTCACATCTCCATCGAGGAATTTGAGATCAAGGCTCAGCGTTACATTCTCACTCATCGGACGCACAACACCGACCGACCCTCCGCGACGCTCCAGCTCGAACCTTGTCACGACTTCCGGATCGTCAGGATCGCGTATGCGGTCCGACTCGTTCAGAAGAAATGCCTCGATTGAAAAACTCGAGCGCTGGTTGTCGATTACCGGATTGAAGAAACTTACGCTGAAGTCCGGGTTCGGTCCGCCGAACTGCGCGAGCGCGTTCAGCCTCTGGCCCAGGCCCCTGAAGTTCCTCTCACCGTAACTGAGCGATGCAAGGAACCCGTCGTTAGACGAGTACCCGCCGCCGAAACCGAACTGCCCGGTCTTCGCCTCAACCACGTTGATGTGAAGGACCACCTCGCGGTTTTCGTCAAGCTCGAAAGCGGGTTGTATGTCCTCGAATAACTGAAGGTTGTATATTCTTTCAAGGTCGCGACGGAACGTCACCGCGTTGAATACATCGCCAACCTCGGTGTTCAGCTCCCTCGTAATTATATGTTCCCGGGTCTTGGTGTTTCCCTCCACGACAATCTGGGAGATGACACCCTCGTTTACCGTGACTGTCACAATCCCGTCGTCACCGATGTCTATATCGGTGATAGTCGCGGCCGTGTAGCCGTCCTCGCGATACTTCCGCTCGATCGCCTGGAGTCCGTCGCCTACCCCGTTGTTGTTGATCAGGCTGCCCGGTTCCATCTGGAACAGGAGCGCAAGTTCACTCGACGGGTAGATTCCGGGTCCCACCTGGCTGATCTGGACCCCCACGTATTCGGGATTCTCAACAAGTACGATGATTACCTTCACGCCGGTATCGAACGGCTCCAGGATATGTTCCGGTTCCGCCGCGAACCATCCAAGGTTCTCAATCGCGGCAAGGTCGTTCGATAACGTGTTCAGGCTGAATACATCACCCGCACGACCTTCCATTACCGAGAGAATGTCCTGGTCAGGTATCACTTCGTTACCACGAATCTCGATCGCCATGATCATCAGCTGATCATCGTCCTGCGCGTTCGCGCTCATCGGGAATACCATCCCGATACCAATTAACATTGTTAATAGTGCTGGAATTATTAAGCTTCTTTTCATCCCTTCAACCCCATGGTTCTGCCTGCCTTCCGGGCAGGGAAAATTACCGGCCCTTGTGTGCCGCCGGTTGCACGAATTCGGCGGGAAAGCCTACCATTTTTCGCGCGTATCGTTCCACCCGTAAGTCCCATGGCTCCTTATTCAGCGTCTCCACTAATCAAAAGATCGGTAAGTGTTCGAACCGTGTTCAGCGTAACTTCGGCGGGATTTATAAGTCCCGACGGGCTTTCATCTATAGAACTGATTCCGTCGTCCGGACCAGTTTCACCGGTTAGAACGACCTCCGGTTCTACAGGAACGTCGGAAACATCCACCGGCTCCGGAACCGGTTCACTCACACGCACCGGGGTGCGCGGACGATTTACGACCGGGGGTGTGTACACCGGCTCCTCCGGATCGGAAACCGTTACCGTTTCATCTTCCGCCGGTGATTCACTCTCCGTAGGCGCCTCTGCTACAAGCACAGGCGTTTCATCTTCCGGAAGCTGGTCCGCAACAGCCTGCTCGCCGGTATCGGATATATCCTGGCCATCCGCTATCTGGATCACCGGCGACTGCTGCATTATCGGCGACTGCCCTGGGTCCGTCACCCCGATATTTCCCATCCGGCCTATCACAATTCCCAGTACAAGGCATGCGGCAAGCGCCGCTACTCCAAGCGACGTTCGCAGCACCGGGAAAATCCTGACCCTCTTTTTCGGTTCGGTGTGATCCGCTGCCGCGTCACCCGACATGACTCCCTCAACCACAAGCCTCAGTTCCGCCTGGGCAAGCATAAGTGTCGCGGACGCGAGCATATCCTGCCCTGATTCGAACTGATCCTCAGCACGATCAAGCCAGTTTCTCACGGCCTGAAAATGCGTGTACCGATTCCCTTTCGGGGATGAAGTTGTACCAACCATTACCATATACCTCTGCGCTCTGGGCCGGAATTCGCAATGTCCCGTTGCTTATTATTCCGGTCCGTTCTTCGGTCCAGGCCGGGAAAAAATCTAAAATGGTCCCGACCTGTCCCTGGCATCAAAATAACATCGGGTTGTGTGAACCCTTTTTGAACCTTTTTTTCCTTTTTTTTCATATTTTTTTTAAATTTTTTTTTGCCGGAATACTGTTACGGGTTTCCACTATATGAGACCTCAGGCATTACGATTCACCCAGTCAACCATCACGGCTTTTATAAACTCTCCCGATGATTCCTTATTTATCTGTCTCCGAAGGAGGGGATTTTCGCCTGGATGAACGTGTTCGAACGGTAAAATGCCTTATTGCGAAGTTGCATATATAATGAATCCATTATTTTTTTTGCAATTCCCCACACAAAACCACTGGTTCAATCGACTAACCATACTGGCTATAATACTAATACTTGGTTATTTAAAGAGATTAGGCGCGAACGACCCTGCCACTTCACCGTTTCAGCCATGCTCAATTCCAGGCGGGAAATTCACTTCATCTTGCAATAAAACCTAATACGTTATTTTATTTTCTGTGATTTTGACCGAATTTTTAGCAAAACAAAGTGATTGTTAAAATAAATAACTGTAAAATAGTTATAATTGTCGCACTGAAACAAAATCGATTTTGAGTTGTCGCGGCTTGTTCCGGGAGCGTCATTCCCTGATTATCTTCGCCATCAGTATCAGATCCTGGTATGCACTACCCAGCTTTATCTGCCTTTTCAGCCTGCCCTCGATTTCAAAACCCGCCCTCTCATAAAGTTTAATCGCTGCAATGTTCTCAGAAAAAACGTTCAGACAGACTTTTTCGATTGTGCCACTCCTCATTGCCCATTCAAGTGAATGCCCGATAAGCGCGGACCCGACTCCATGCCCTCGCCAGTCTTCCCTGACACTCATCCCAAGTTCCACGACATGCCCGATCTTACGCCTTCGACCCGGTTCGAGTGTCAGGTACCCGATAATCATCGAAACATCTCCGTATTCATCTCTCTCTTTACTGGTTGTCTCGGCAATTAATGCAAGCCCGTTGGGATTCACCTCGAGCCTTCTCAGATGCTCGCGCTCCCTGTGGCCATCGAGAAGCATTTCATCCGCGTCCGCTATCGACGAGGACGGATCATTTAGAATCTCCGTGAGATAATCCACAAGCGCGTAAGCGTCACCGGTTACCGCGAATCTAATCCTGAAGGGAAGGGGGGATTCCGCGAGATCATGGCTTTCAACAGTCTTTGTCATTCGCGATTGATTATATCACTCATGGACCAGTTTCGGGAACATCATAATTGTCGTGCTGCGGGGATTCCGTTTCCCCGTTATCGCCGTTTATTTCCTCGAATACTTCCGGATCGGTTGCCATAGTTCCCGGCACCGGTTGAAGCATGAATATCTCGTATGGCCCGTATTTAAACGCAAGTGTGAAGTAATACAGAAAATCCGGATCGTCGAACGGAAGAAGATAATCGTCCGTGAACCACATTTCGTCCACTGTGTCATTGACCCAGATATGGGTTCTTCCAAGCTCGTTCTTAAGCCAGCTGTAAAGATCCTGCGCGCTTTCGTTGTGGTGACGGTAGCGCGTACCCTCAACGCGCACGTACTTGTCGTCGATCATGTCGAAATCCGCGAAGAACCTGTACTCCTTGAATCCCACCGCGTACAGCCTTATATCCTGGTGATTCTCGTTGAATTCCTGGAACAGCTCGACCGCATCACGGTTCTCCTTCAGGTATATCTGCCTCCCAAGATCATCGTAGATCACCTTATCCTGGGCGTACTTCACCGTTATGTCCGTTACGAAAATATAGAGCAGGATCAGAAGAACCGGTACAAAGTACTTTTTATATTTTCCGAACGCGATCGAAAGACCATATGCCGCGAGCAGCCCATGAACGGCCGAGACGTACACAAGGTACCTCGGGCTGAAAGTTTTTTCGATAAACAGCCAGTATGCGTACGCTACCAGCACGAATACCCCGGTGTAGATCGCGGTCCGGGTCCATTTTTTTATCGGGATAAATATCAGTGGAATCGTGAACGCGAGCATGAAGGGTCCGATTTTCGATGGCTCGCCTTCCTTCGCCCATGGCGCGTTAAACTGGAACGTCTGCGTCCACGGATCCGACCAAGGGTAAAATCCGCCCGGAAGCGCCTTCGTTTCGGCGGTGGTCTCCGTGGCGGATTCCATGGTTCCAAATTTAAGGAATCCGAGTAAGTTATCGAAATGAGGAAATACCGGGTTGCCGAAATGTATCACGTTGAAGATATACCACGGAAACGCGGAAGCGATTGTAAAAATAAGTGTCCGCCAGAAGTGCTTTCCTGAAAGGATTATCAGAAGCAGGGCAGGGACAAGGCCGGTGATCTTCGATGCCGATGCGAGTCCGCCCATAAGCCCCGCAAGCATGAGCCACCTGTGGTCGTACCTTTCCTCACCGTTCTCCTCTGACTTCCGCCCGGATTCGTGCCACCTAAGAACCCCGTATAGCCCCAGCACGGTGTAAAGCACAACAAAATGCGCCGTGTACCACTCCATCGAGCAGATGTACACCATCGGCTGCGCGAAAAACGCTAGCACCCCGATCAGCGCGGCGGTTCGCCCGAAGTACCTTATCCCGATGTGATAAATCGCTCCGCCCGCGAGAAGCATCGCCACGTACTGAAGCGTCGAGCCCGGATCGGCTACACCCATCGCCATCTGGAACGATGTCAGCATGTGCGCCAGCGCAATAAAACTGAAAAGTGGCGAGTATCTTAATACATGGTCCGCGAGGTAGGATTTAGCCTGGAAAAGATGCGTGGCTGTCGCGTCCATTCCAATTGACGGATTCGCGGCAAGGAACGCTGTTCTGAAAATGAAAAGCAGAATCCCGACAAAAAGGGCTATGTCCCACCACTGCCAGCCCTTCCACGGAACGCGGAAATCCATAATCAGGTCCCGGACTATCTTCCATCCGGCCGCAATCGATCCAAGCACGATGATTATCAGTACCGGGGAGTAGAGAAGATGAATCCAGCCGAGTAACCATCCGAGTGCCGACAGTATCCCGAATCCCAGCCCGACCGAGAAGAAAAATCCAATCCCGTTCTGTTTAAGTTTGAATATCCTGGAGAGAGAAAAATATCCGATCACGTACGCCGAGATGGTGATCAGCACGGTAATGAACCACGGCCACAGGATGTTCTTCAGGTAACCCGTGACCCAGAGCCATAGCGGAACATCGCCAACGTCCTCAATATAATTACGATATGTGTGAGTGTGCCATGTATAGATGAACAGCGCGATAATCGCCAGAGATGCAACTGCCGCGACCGTTCTTATGGCGGTCATCGGTTTGTTCTTCATAAGTCCATCCGTACTGCTTACGGGACCCTATGTGCTTCGCACAATGCAGACTGGCACCCGCCTGTCCCTGTATAACGAATGGGCCACAACTGCCGGTCAGAAATTAGTTGATAAGAAACTGATTATAACCAAATCAGGTAAAAAAATGAAAGCCCTGAACGCCATCGTTCGGACTACCACTCACCGTCCTTGTCAAACTTGCTTAAAAATACATCCCTCTGTCCGTTCGAGGTATGCTCGTCGATTCCGGTTCCCGGATCGAAATCCACCGTGTCGTAGAACCACCCGGTTACAAAGACATCATCGTAACCATTCACAGCGACATGATACCCGACATCCTCGTATAATCCGCCCCATCCGCGTACCCACTGGTAATTTCCGTTAAAATTCAGTTTCAATAAGTATGCATCCACCCCGCCATCTGCATCCAGCCATGACGTACCGGTTCCCGGATCAAAATCTACTGATGCTCCAAACTGCCCGCTTACGTAGACAAAGTTCCCACTAACACAAACACCCTGCGCACGATCCCATTCACCCATTCCGCCGCTGCCACCCCACGTCACCGTGAACGTGTAATCATGATCGCCCGTGTATCGCGACATAAAAGCATCCTCTGAACCGAGAGAAGTATGGTTGTCGGTAAATATATCAGGATTAAAATCAACCGTGTCATGGAATCTCCCCACGATGAACTTCCAGTCATTCCAGATCGCAATATCCTCAGCCCTGTCCAGGCCTGTGCCACCCCACGTCACCGCCCAGAGATAATTTCCGTCCGGATCGTGCGCGCTCATGAAACAGTCGAGCCCGCCTTTCGATGTTTTGTTTTCCGTGCCACTCCCGGTATCGAAATCGACAGTCCCGTCAAAACATCCCACAACAATCGGGTTGTTATTATCGTCAATATCTACACCTAGTCCGTAATCACCGCCCGCATTACCGAACGTCCGGCCCCATGCGTACGCGCCACCATGATGAATCCGTACAACTTGCACAAATCCGGCACGGGTGCCGGTTACATAAATGTAATCCTCATCGTTGAT
>Ga0272443_10000936_pt1 | contig 47684 bp, 37 predicted proteins | sample SSMAcet12_FD_193581 | JGI IMG/M metagenome (GOLD analysis project Ga0272443, IMG submission 193581) | Marine sediment archaeal communities from Little Sippewissett salt marsh, Falmouth, MA, United States - SSM-Acet-12 | ecosystem: Environmental > Aquatic > Marine > Wetlands > Sediment ...
GCCGGCCTCGCGGAGATAGCGAAACTCCAACACGTAATCGCCTGCTGCCGCGGCGCGGAACGTCCAGCGGACGGTGCGTTCGTTCGATGTATCGGTCGGGAAAACGAGGAAACCGTCACCGGTGTAGCCGGCAATGTCACTGGCGCGGCGCACCCCTTGGCCCGCGGCAGCCTCCGCCTCCAGGATGATGCCGCCAGGCGTCGGCGCCAGGGCCACCGAACGCGCCGGTCCGCCGGCGATTTCGATGTCGCCCAACACCTCATCGAAAAGCTTCCGCCAATCGACGTACCCCACGCGATTGGTCCACAGCGGATTCGCGTATTGGCCCAGCGCCGTTGAGGCATACAAACGCCAATACCGCGCCGCCTGCGTCAGTTCAGCGACAGCGGCTTGCTGATACGACCGCCTGTTCGTCGCACGGTAGAGAGCCAACTCCGTCGCGCCGCGAATTTTGTGGGCGTAGTATTTGCCCAGGTAGGCGATCGTGCGAATGTCGTCGAGCGTGTGGCGCAGTTCCTTCTCGCCGCCGTGTCCGAGCCGGCCCAGGATCGCCAGAGCTTTGTCGGCGTGGCGATGAAGTTGCTCGGACACCTCAATCGGCGTCGTGCCCGAGAGCGTCTGGCCCGCCTGCACGGCTTTGACGTAGTCCGGGATGGAGACGTTGTCGGTGCCCTTGTGGGGTTCCAGCGTGATGAAGCGATTGACGTCGTGAAACCCGGAGGCGGTCTGGGCCGGACCGGGGGCGCTCTTGCAGCCTTCGATGTACCACTGGAAATCGAGCGAGCCCCAGTGGAATCCGGTGGTGGTCGGATAGATCATCGACGCCTCCTGCCAGGCCGTGAACAGATCGGCGGCGGGCCCGGCCGGATAGCGTTGTTGGAGAATCTGGATGAAACGCTCGTCGCTCAGCGTCGGATCGTATCCCAGGCGGCCCCAAATCATCCAGTGATACCAGTGCTTGGCGATCTCGATCTGCCTGGGTGTCTCGGGTTCGAGGCTGAGAAACTCACGGCCCCAGATGTACTGATCGGACCCGTAGTAGTATCCGCGCGAGACGTCGTACGGGATGTTGCGGATGAACTCGCGCACGAAACCCGGAGCCCCCCAGCGGAGGTAATAGATATCGTCATTGCGCAGGGTCCAGATGGTCTTGAGGTTGCCTTCTTCGGTGATGTCCTTGACGAACCCGGGATGGTACGGCTGCGTCGTGGCGCTGTAGACGTGAGCTTTGGCATACTTGAAGCTGAAGATGAACTCGACGTCCTCGTGCTCGATCAACGGCGCGAACTTACGGGCGATGTCTTTGGCGCCGGTCATGTGCTGGCGATGGATGAAGGTGATCTTGCGACCGGGCTGCTCCTGCACCGCGTCGAGCACGCCCTGGGCATAGGTCGCAAAGGCCCAATTCTCCTTGGCCTCGAAGCTGGCGCCGTGCATGTTCTCGCCCGTGGTCAGGCCGATGCCCTTCAGATCCGGGTAGGTCAGGAACATCTGCTTGACGCTCTGGCGGAAGTAATCGACGGTGGTCTCGTTGTCGATGTCGTCGGTGATGCCGTACCTGCCCTCGGTCCCATTGACGAAGATGTTCCAGGTGACGACATAAAAATCGACGTTGCGTTCCTTGCCGTAGCGCATCACCCGACGCCAGAAGTCGATCTTCTCGTCGATCGTCATCTGCTTGAGCGTCTCGGTGTTGTTGACGATCTCCGGCGCATCGAACCCGATCCCGTTGAGCGAGTAGCGTTCCTTCCACTGCGTCGTGGAACGCTTCACGTCGTCCAGCGCCACGTCGGGATAGTCGGGCACTTTGACCAGCGAGGGGAACGGATGCAGACTCCACAGTGAGATGTAGTTGTAGCGATACCGCGCCAGGGTATCGATATAGTCGGCCCAGAAATCGAAACTCCACATCTGGGCGATGTTCTTCTGGGCCGCGTCACACACGTCGGTGTAGCTGGGCGTGCGCACGTCCAGAGGGCAGTTGAATTTCGTCCCGCGCATGGCCATGTAGGGATTCTGGTCCACGTCCTTGATGGCGTCGAGCCCTTGGACGCGGATGATCTCGGCGACTTCGAGCCCGCCGTACATCAGCCCGGCCGGATCGGCGCCGATGATCCAGTACGTCGTCTGCCCATCCTTCGAAGTCTTACGAATACTGAAGCCCTCGGGCTTCAACACATCAGACGGCCCCGCCAAATCCGAAGCGACCTCGGAGCGCAAAGCGAACTTGATCAGAGTGCGCTCGGCCGACCCGGGCATCAGAACAAGATGGCCTCTGCCTTCCAGTGCTTCCCGGATGTCCCCTGCCGCGAACTGCGCCTGAGGCACGGTTCCGCGGACTGAAATGCCCACCGGCACCGCCTGGATCGGACGGACGATCGCCAAGCAGATGAGTAGGATGGGCAACCTCGTTGCCCATACGGAAACGGATCGGTGGGGCAAGCCCCACCCTACATCTTTCAACGACATGGTTACTCCTTTCGTCTGCTATTGACGAACGGTGATGCCCTCGGGGACATCGACCGTACTCTTTATACTGCCGTCAGGCTGCTTGACGTGACGGACCTTGATTAGCCCGGCGGGTGTGGGGAAGGTGCCCTCGGCCCAATCCAAATCACCCAGGTGCGGCTCGATGCGCACCGCCTTGCAACCGGGCTCGATGACCTTGACGCCCAGGACGTGCTCGCTGAGCCAGGCAGTCGGGCCGGAAGCCCAGCCGTGACAGAGACTATGACGAAAGCCCTTGTAGCAATAATTGCCGAAGTCGCCGTGGATGTCCTGCTTGCCCGCCGGGACCAGTTCGTCGATGCGGCCGGCGTTCTTCGTCCATTGCAAGTCGAAATCCTCCCAGAACGTCGTCGCGCCCAGATCCAGCATCGCACCCCAGTATTGGCGGATGCAGTCCAAGGCCCCCTGATAATCACCCGCCAGGGCGCGGGCCTGCAGCACGTAGTAGCCGTAGAACGTGCTCATGCGCTGCGGGCCATCGACCGCCATGACGTCGTGGTTGAGTGTCGCCGGATCGTCGAGGCCGGCCAAGGCCATCAGCGCCGCGGCCTGTTTGCTGTGGGCCGGATCGGGGACGTGTTGCTCGAGACTTGCGACCGCTGCCACGCACTTGGCCTTCGTGGCGTCCTCATCCAGCACGTCACAGAGTTCGGCGCCGCCACGCAACGTCGTGATCAATAGCGAATGAAGTCCGGCGTGGATCGCTTCATTATTGCCCGAAGAAGGCCAGTCCAGGAACCGCCCCAGAGGCATCGTCTCGCGATGGTCGGCGCCGACACAGCCGGCCAACTGGGCGAGCAACCCGGTCAGGTACGGCCGCTGCTGCTTCAGGTAATCCACATCGGCCGTTTGCAGATACCAGGAGTGATGGATCAGGACCCACCACATCGAATAGGAGCTGATGCCGTTCATCCACCGGGGCAATGGCGTCTCGTCGCGGATCAGGTCCAGGCTCCGCGGGATGATGTCGTGGTTGCCGAAGACGGCGTAGATGCTCATCGCCTCGGGGTGCATGTCACCGATCCAGACGAGGCGGTCGCGCTTGATGCCGTCCCAGAGATAGTCCTGCATGTTCAGATGGACCGTGTAGGCGCCGGTCTGCCAGATGCGATTGAGGCGTTCGTCGCTGCATCGGAACGAACCTCGGTATTCGAGATCGCGATAAAGGAACACGGCCCGCACGGATTTGAGTTGGACGAAGCTGTCGTCGTCTTCCAGATCGATACGCACAAAGCGAAACCCGGTGTTGCCGATCTCCGCGGTCCCGAGCCAGGGCACCAGCAGGTGCTGGTCGCGGATGGCATGGTCGTTGGTCGTATTCTTGGGACCGCCGAATTCCGCCATGGCTTCGCTGGCCGACTCACCGAAACGCACCCGCAGACGCACGGGCTTGTTGTTCTTGGTGTGCCAGACCATGATCTGCACCCCGCCGTGCAGTTCCTTGCCGAAATCCAGCAGGATGCCAGGGTTGCTCTTGTCGCTCTTGAGGATGCACGGATTCGACGCGTCCAACGTCACCTGACCCGAGCGTTTCTTCAGCAGCCTCTCCGACGCCTGCACACCCGCCTCCGACTGCCAGAGCACGCGCGTGGGCAGCACGTAGGTGCGGACACGCGGATCGCTCACGGTTCGCTGTTCCATCTCCGCACCGAAGGTAGTTGAGACCAGGGCTGCAAGGAGTATCGAACCAACCCAGTATCGCATGTGCATCTTTCTTTTCTCCGTGAATCTGAATCGTTGCTACTGTCGTTGAAACCGGTAGTTGAACCGGCGATTGGGGGCACTGTCGCCATGAAGCGCGAACTCGATGATGTTGTCGAGGTTCTGCACATGGTCGGCCCAGTGGAAATCGAACGCGAACGGCTCTTCAGCCAATCCCAACGTTGCGCGCGGGATAGCAATCTCCATCTGGCTGCCGCGATAACGATATTCGACAACTGTATTGTCCTGCCATATCCCATCGGCGCCGAAACGTTGAACACGGGTTTGCCCATCGCTGATGACGTTGGCGTTGACCCGATAGTCGTAGCCGTTCCAGTCTGTGGTGCTATCCTGATCGGTATCAATGAATAACAACATCCAGTTCGCATCGGTGTGGGCGGTTAGAGGCTGGGCCATCTCGGCGTAGAAATAGACGTGGTTCGCATCCGTCGCCACTTTCAGTGTCACGAAATCATTGCGGCCTGTGATATTGACGTAGCGACCGGCATCGCCCCAGCCGGCCTCGTCGCGATGTTCCGTATCGCCGCGCGTGTCGCGAAACTCGGGCTCGACCGATTGCCAGTCGTCGAACTGTCCGTCAATCACAATCGAATAGTCACCGGTTGCCACGGGTGGTCGACGCACGCCTTTGTACCGGCGGATATAGGAAATCATCTGGTAATAGGTATTGTCGGTGTGCCCGCCCTTCATCGGCTCGATATCGCGATTGTACTCCTGGTTATAGGCATCGACGAAGAAGCTCTTTCCCGGTTCCAGGGGACGGCCTAGAAACTCGCCCGGCGCCTGACCTTCCTGCCGGATGAAGCGCTGCGCAACCCATTCGTTCCAACCGGTGACGAAGACGAATTCCGGATCGACCTTCAGCGCGCGCTGCCATTGCTCGTCGAAGTAGAGGCCCAGGTGTTCGGTACCCGTCAGGCCGTACTCGTTCGTCTCAGGCTGAATCCCCTGTTGGCAACTGCGTCCGATGTTGGTCGTCGGATGTTGCGCCACGCTGACGGCCAACTCCTCGGGCTGGTCGGGAGATTCGTGCCAACCGTAGCGTTCGAGCGGATGGTCCAGCCATTGCCAGGTGTCCTCGCCGTGCGTCCATGCCCAGCAGTCGCGAATGGTGAAGAATTCCGCGATCTCGTCAGGCAGGTCATCAACGCCCCCCAGAATCAGAGGCTTGCCCTTCCAGTAGAACCACAGTTCCGGATAGAGCTGTTTCGCGTAGAAGTCGCGATAGAGCGTTTCGATGGTCTGGCGCGCGCGGGAATGCGTGAGAAAACAGATCTGCGGCGTGCGGTGCCCTTGGCGGCGCAATTGCCGGTAGACCTCGCACAGCTTCAGATAGACCTTCTCGTACGTGAAGGCGTTGGTCACATCGAAGATGAGCGTGTCGATGCCGGCGTCGTTGAGCATCGAAACATGTTTGCGAATGATGTATTCGCTATCGGACAGATAGTAGCCCAACTCCGACTGCCCCCAGTGGTGGAACGCGCCGGGTGGACCCCAGGCGGGATTCTTCGGATCGGCCTTCAGCAGTTCGGTGATATCGAACGGACCCCGCGTACCGTGCTGACCGAGCCAGAGGAAGTAGAAGATGCCCACGGTGCGGTCGTCGCGGACCGGGCCGCACTCGTCGTAGCCCGGCAGCACCCGGCCCACGGCGTCCGTCGCCACCCAGGTGTCGCTCATCAGATCGCGCGGCGCTGCGGCTTGGACGCCGCTCAGCAATGTCAACAGAACACAAACAGTGCGAAGCAAGGACCTTTCCTCCTAATTCGTGTGTAGGGGCCCCGGCGCGCCGGGGTGTCTGCCCGGGTGGGCCACGCCACCGCCTATGTGTTTTGGTGTGCACAGCACACCCTACCTTCTGCCGCCTACGTCATTTTGAGAATCAGAATATACAGAACGCGCAAGGCCATGAACAAAACGACCAGAAAGCCGAGCCCTCCCAGAATGTTGTGGATGAGCCGGTTGCGTCTGTCCCCCATGATGTCCCTGCGGTTGGCCAGCCAGAGGATCGCGGCCGCCATCAGCGGATTGCCGGTGACGGTCAGGGCCTGGCCGAATACGATGGCGTCCACCTTCTCGATGCGCGTGTGCAGAACGATCATGGCCATGCCCATCCCGACCAGCAGAACCAGCACCGTGAACCAACGCGACCAGCGGTCGCTGAGCTTGGCGGGCTTACCCAAGCCATCGGCCAGGATGCTGCCCCCGATCATGGCGTTGATGACGAAGGGATTCATCGCTACCGCCAGCAGCCCGACGCAGAACAGGACATGCGTCGCCGGACCCAGGAGGGGTTTGAGTTGAAGAGCGAGGTCGCCGATGTCAGTCGCCGGACGCCCCAGCAGAACGGCGGCACCCGTGACCATAATGATGGCGCTGATGCCCGTCAGAACCGTCACGCCTGCGATCGAATCGCCGATGCCGTTCTTGTAGTCAGCGATGGTCCAGCCCTTCTCCCGCACGAGATTGCCCTGGAAGAAGGCCCCCGCGACCGAGAGCGTGGTCCCGAGCAGCGAGGCGACCAGCAGCATGGGGTCGACGATTCCGGTGTCGCTGCGCGACGGCAGGTGCAAGGAGACGCCTTCGGGCAGGCTCGGAATCAGACCCGAGAAGAGCGCGCCGAAGTCGGGCTTGACGACGAACAGATTGACGAGGAACGAGACGAGAATGACCGCGACCATGACCTTCATGACGCGTTCGAGGCCGCGATAGACCTGGCGCAATGCGAAGACGCCTCCGATGACGAAAGCATTGAAGGCGAGCAGTACGCCCGTGTCGATGAAGCTGCGCGTCCGTTCCGACATCTGGGCCGGATCGCCGAAGAGACGAGCGACGCCCAACGTGTCGAACGCCGCGGCTACCGCCAGATTGTTGGAGAACTGAAACGAGGTGCAGATCAAACAGAGGTTGAGGCCGATGATGGCCGCCACGGGACGGCCCAGTCGCTGCGCGATCAACGTACACGGGGTCGCACCGCCCACCACCCCGATGCGGGCGGCCGTTGTCATGTAGGTGCCCATGAGCACGCCGGTCAGGAGCAGCAGCCAGAGCAACTGATAGCCGTGGGTGGCGCCGATCTTGGAACTGATGAGCAGACTGCCCGGGCCGAACACGACGCACGCCGTGATGAGGGCCGGGCCGATGGAACGCCACCACGCGGTTTTCGGCTTCGCCGGTTGCTGTGAGTCGGCCATGGAATCCCCTTGGAAGCAAATAGGTCCTATAGGACCTATGAGACCTATTGATTCTCTTTCAGACTTGTTCGGGCAATATGAACGGCGCGCGATAGTCACGTCGGCACAGCGCATTGGCCTCGTCGGCCAGTTCGCCCGTGAACTTTTCGGTCCGCGGGTCCATCGTCAGCCAGGGCCCGAGGATGCGCGGCGTCTGCTGCAAATCAACGCCATTGACCAGCAGATGTTCCTGAAGGCGTTCGAACGTCTCGACCATCCCTCGGCTATCCCCGATCCGCTCGAGGATTTCTGCACGGTCGGCCGACGCGCCCAAACGATGGGAGACACCGCCCATATGGCAGAGAGCGCTGGACAGATGCCCCTCGCGCACGTCGGCGTTCAGATCGCTGACCTTGCGGCTGCGCACCGCCTTGATGAAATTCGCATGGTGCCCCTCCCCGCCCGTGCGCTGGAACTGCTTGACCTTCTTGCCCTCGTTGTCGTAAGCCCAGCCGCCCACGAAATAACCGCCTTCGCAGTGAATCACCGTACCGGCGCGGGTACCCTCGTAATTGTCCATGGCCGAGTCGCCTTTGACTTTGGGCAGACCACGCAGTTCAAAGATAATCGGCGCCGGCTCGTAATCGAAATACACGATCTGCGTATTGGGCGTTTCGCCATCGTCGATATATCCGAACCGCCCCCCGACGCTGAGCACGCGGCGGGGCAATTCATTCTGGCCAATCGCCCAGCGGCAGACGTCCAGGAAGTGGATGCCGTTGTTGCCGAAATCGCCGTTGCCCGTGGGCCAGATCCAATGCCAATCGTAGTGAAGCTTCTGGCGCATCAGCGGCGCCATCGGTGCCGGGCCGCTCCACAGATTGTAATCCACCGTTTCCGGAACGGGTTGCGGGGCGTCGACCTTACCGATGCTGTCCCGCCGGACGTAGATGATGCCGCGCACGAGCGTGATCTTGCCCAGATGGCCTTCGTTGATGTATTTGATGGCCTCCTGGAGCCCGGTGTCGCTGCGGCGCTGCGTGCCGCTCTGGACGATGCGGTTGTACTTACGGGCGGCCTTGACCATCTGCCCCCCTTCCCAGATGTCGTGGGAGACGGGCTTCTCGACGTAGACGTCCTTGCCCGCCTGGCAGCCCCACACCGTCACGAGGGCATGCCAATGGTTCGGGGTCGCCGTGATGACCGCGTCGATATCCTTATCTTCGAGCAGCTTGCGATAGTCCGTGTACGTCGCGACCGTTTCGTTGCGTTCCTTGAACTTCGCCGCTTCGCGGTCGAGAAACGCTCGGTCGGCATCGCAGATCGCCACCACGCGGACGCCTGGAATCGCACTGAACCACTTGATGTGATTGCTACCCTGATTGCGAATACCGACGACCGCGACACGAATGTCGTCGTTGGCGCCGCGGGCGCGGGAAAACGGCACGGCCAGCGACATGCCGGCCGCCAAGGTCCCTTTGAGCAGATTTCGTCGCGTCGTACTTGCCATCACAGGCTCCTTTGCTTCAGCCAATTCTTCAACGTGGACAGATCGCGGCGCATGGCCTCGACGACCACGTTCTTATCTGCCGTCAGTTCCTTTCTGCCATGCTCGGCACCGCCAATCGGGTATTCCAGGTGCAGCGAGAAAGGCGTCACGATTCTCTGTCGATCCAGCACGGAGAAGTACTGCTTCCAATCGACCATCCCTTCACCCAGCGGACAATTCTGAGTGCGCCACTTGCCGCCGTCCTGGGCCCAAAGGAAATCCTTGGCCACCAGCGTGTTGACGTGCGGGGCCAGCAGGCGCAGCGTGGTGGGCCAGGAGGTGCCGCCCTCGACCGTGGCATGGCGGATGTCGTACTGACTACCGATCCAGCGCGGGTCCAGGTCTCTCAGCAGCCAAACCAGGTCCCACAGCGGCGCACCGACGTAGCCATTGCCGGCGTGGTTCTGATACGACCCGGCGATCCCAAACTGGGCGTTCAGCGCCGCCAGGTCGCGCATGCGGGGCTTGATCTCCTGGAGCGTCGTCTCGACGGGCGTATCGTCACGATAGCGATAGTAGCCCATGCGGTAGGTGCGAATCCCCAGGGCGCCGGCGGTCTTGAGGATGGACGTTGTCAGGGGATCGTCTGGATCGTTGATCGCGGTGGTCATCATCAGAGGCTGGAGCCCCGCCTTCTTGATCGCCTCGACGGCCTTGGGCAGGTCTTCTTCAGCACGCTGTGGCAGGACGTGACCACCAGGCCGGACCGTCAAGTCGACACCGTCGAAGCCGATTTCGGCCGCGACCTCGGCCATGCCCTGGTAGTCGAGCCACTGCAAATGCTTCGAGAAGACATGCACACCGGACGCCGTAGGGGCAGGCCCGTGTACCTGTCCGGGCAACCACAGGGGGTTGCCCCTACATATCGTACCGGCCAGGGCCACAGACGCGCCAGACAGAAACCGTCGACGGGAACACTGCATCGAAGATATGCCACGATCTTTCATAGACCTGCGATCTCCCTCACCCCAACGTCCAGGGCTTGCGGTATTTGTAGTGGAGCAAGTTGTTGGCTTTCTTATTGTTCGTAATGCGCTCGGCTTTCGGGTCCCAATCGATGCGCGATTTCGTCGCCAGCGCGATATTGGCCAGTAGAGCAAACGTCGTCGAGCGGTGGCCCGTTTCCATGTCGCAGTGCGTGCGCTGCCGCGTCTTGACGCAATCGCAGAAGTTCCGGATGTGCTGCACGGTCAGACTGGCACTGCCCTCTTCGGCCCGCCCCTGCTCAGGCTCGATGCGTGGCTCGCGCGGTTGGAACTGTCCGCCCGGAGAGGGGACGATCTGGTACCCGCGGCCTTCGCCGGCCGCGTAGAGATTACCCAGGGTACCACGAAATTCGAGTTCGCCCTCTGCGATAGGCGAAATGCCGTTGGCCTCGTACTGCCCGAAGACCAGGAGCACGCCGGAAGGCAATTCGAAGATGACCTCCATCGTGTCCGGGACAGTCCGGTCGTCGTCCACCGCGAACCGGCCGCCATGGGCCGAAATCGAGATCGGCGCTTCTTCACCCAGCATCCAGCGGATGGCATCGCAATAGTGAACCCCCCAGTTGGCCACCTGCGACGAATAGGATTCCCACCAGCGAAACTTATACAGTACGAGGTTTTCCTTATACGGCCGCTTCGGGCGCGGGCCCAGCCACATGTCCCAATCCAGTTCCTTGGGCGGCGTCTTGTCCGGGTAACGGCCGATACCGGACGGCGCCATGTTGCTGACGCGATAGGCCCGGGCCACGGTGACCTTGCCGATTTTGCCCGCCTGGACCTTGGTCGCCAGGTCCGCGTACATCCGCGAAGAGCGGCGGTGCAGGCCCACCTGAACGACGCGGTTGTACTTCTTGGCCACCTCGACCATCTTGCGGCCTTCGTGGACCGTCACGGATAGCGGCTTCTCCACATACACGTCCTTGCCCGCCTGGCAGGCCATGATCGTCTGGACGGCGTGCCAATGGTCCGGCGTGGCAATCACCACGGCGTCGATGTCCTTGCGCTCCAGCACGCGGCGAAAGTCCTTATACTTGGCGACTCTTCCCCGGAAGACTTCGCCCATCTTCGGCGCGCGTCCACCGATCGACTCAAGAATGGACTTGTTGATGTCGGCGTGGTTCCGGGACAGATACGGCTCATAGACATCGCACAACGCGACGATATCGACGTCGTTCTGGGCCATGAAACCATGCAATAGCTGGGTCCCGCGATTGCCCACGCCGATGAAACCGACGCGAATCCTCTCGCTGGCCCCGCGTGCCGAACAGGACAGGGGTGAGTTGATGAGATTCAAGCCCAGGGCCATCCCGGCCGTGGCGGTCGCAGAAGTGCCGAGGAACTCTCGTCGCGTGGTCGGGCGCGGGTCTGTCGTCATGGTACGGCCTCCTAAAAGATTCTCGTCACGGCCGTCATCTTAGCAAGGGCTCGCGACGGCTGCAAGCCCCGGCCCTGCCGGCGACCGCTGCCGTCCCCATCAGCGATGACGCTGCTCGCTCAATTCGATGACTGGCCCGACGTTGTCCTGGTCGATAGTGAACGTCACATCTTGGGAGCCAGTTGCAATTGATACACATTGACCGCCTTCCAGGCCGAAGGATTGGCCGGTTCGAGCGTGAGATGATAGACACCCGGCTTCTCAATCGAAATGTCACCGAAGTTCACGAACACCGGCTCATACCAGCCCTGCGTTCGAGGGATGCCCATCTCGATCGCCTGGCCGGCGACGGTCACCTTCAAGCCACTGGGGCCACCCGCACAGGAGGATTCGCCTCGTACTCGCCATGTGCCCGGCCGATCGAACCAGACCAACCAGTGGATCTTCTCTTCGGCCTGGTCCCAGAAACCGATATTCTCACGTCCCTCATTGACCTGTGTCTTGACTTGCCTGCCTTCGCACGTCGCTTTGGCCGGTTCGAGGATGACCGCACCGGGCCGATCGAAACACGCGTCCGGATGCAACTGCACCTCGAAACCTCTCAGGCGAAACGCAAAGGCGTGCGCGCCGGACTTTTCCCGGGGCGGCCGGAGAGTCAACTGACCGCTGCTATTGAGGCGGTAGTCGACCGAACCCTCGTGACCGAGCAGACTGACGCGGCCTTCGCCACTGACCTTCATCGAGCGAATGGTCACTTCCGATGCGGGCCAGCCGAGGACAATCACATACACATCCCGACCGTCCTTGCTCCGGGTGAAGCGGAGGTCCTGGGCCGTGTAGGGCTTGTCCTTGTTCTCACTGAAACCGCCTCCGCTGTTGCGCGTGGGGCCCTCGCCGAAGAGATGCCACGGACGCGTGTCGTAGATGGCCTCGCCGTTGACGTCCAGCCAGGCACCGATACCGCGCAGGAGCGTCTGGGCCTCCTCTGGAATCGTGCCGTCGGCGGCCGGGCCGACATTCAGCAACATGCAGCCGTTCTTGGCGACGATATCGACCAGCACATCGACCAGCGCGTCTACCGATTTGTACGGCGTGGACTTCTGATGGAACCAGGGGCCCACGGACGTATCCGTCAGCCAGGGGTACGGCGTGAGGCGGTCTTCCCGCCCTCGTTCGAAATCGAGTATCCCCGTGTGCTCGTGAATATCACGGTGCTTGTGCGCCACATCGACTTCGACTCCCTTCTGCCGGGCCCAATTGTAGTAGTCGGCAAACATCCGCCGCTGAAACTCCGGCGGGATGAGCTTGCCCAGACCGAAATCGAACCACGTCAGGTCGGGTTCGTACTTGTCGACGACCTCGTTGACCATTCCCAACCACTTGTCCAGGAAAACCGACGAGGGCGGCGTGCCTGGTGCGTGCGGCTCACAATAGAGCCCGGCGTGTTGGCCATCGGCGGCATCGAATTGATAGGAAGGCTCGAAGTACTCCCAGGAAAACGAATGGTGGAACGTCGTGATGAATTTCATCCCGCGCCGGCGAATGGCCTTCTCCAATTCGGCGGTGAAATCACGTTTGGGACTCTGGTCCATGCTATCCCATCGGGTGAATTGCGAATCCCACATGGCATAGTTGTCGTGGTGAATCACCACCGGGCCGGCGAACCGCGCACCCGCCTCGGCAAACAACTCCGCCCAGGCCTCGGCATCGAACTTCTCCGCCTTGAACAGAGGCACGATGTCCTTGTAGCCAAAGATATTCTGATCGCCATACTTCTCGCGATGGTATTCGAAAGTCGGGTTGTCTTTCAGATACATATGGCGTCCGTACCACTGAACCCCGGCCGGTCCATCTTCGGCCCCGACCGTCACCGGGCCCCAGTGCGTGTAGATACCGAATTTGGCATCTTGAAACCATTCGGGAACCTGGTGACGCTCGAGCGATTCCCACATGGGCTGATACGGTTCGGCGCCGTGTACCATGCAGACCGGCAGCATGCAGTAGACGACGATTCGACGCAGGCATAACGAGACCATCTTATCTTCTCCTTCTTACGCGAAGATCCAGTAGCACGGGCCGGGCGGTGCTCGGCCCCACGCGAAATTCATCCGCTGTATTCAGCTACGGCTTCGAACATGGCCACCACGTTTTCGGGCGGCACTTCGGGCAGAATATTGTGGACGGTGTTGAAGACGTAACCGCCACCGGGGCTGAAGATCTCCAACCGCTCCAGCACGTGGGCCTTCACCTCGGCGGGCGCAGCCCGGTTCAGAACGTGGCGCGTATCACAGCCGCCGCCCCAGAAGGTGATGTCGGCACCGAATTCGTCTTTCAGTTTCTGCGGCTCCATGTCCCGGCAGTTGGTCTGGACCGGGTTGATCACGTCGAACCCCGCCTCGATCAGATCGGGCAAGAGCTGGTAGATCGAGCCGCACGAATGCAGGAAGGTCTTCATGGTGGTGTTCGCGTGAACGTATTCGCACAGCCGCGTGTGGTGCGGCTTGAAGAGCTTGCGATACAGTTCCGGCGGCATGAAGGGCCCGCTGTCCATCCCCAGATCGTCCCCAAAGCGGATGATGTCGCAGATATCCCCGACCGCGTCGCAGACCTTCGCCAGGCCGGCCAAGTGCCGTTCCATCAGCGCTGCGAGCAGACGCTCGACGTTGGCCTGATCGGTATAGAGATCCATCAGGAAGTTGTCCATCCGGCGCAGGAACGTGCCCCACTCGAAAAGGTTGCACCCGGCGCCGATCAGCAGGGCTCGATCGGTGGATTGCCGCAACGCCTGGGTCCTGGTACGAAGCTGTTGCCAGAAATCCGCCTCGCTCGCGTGGTCCCACGGACTGGAAGCCAGGGCCGCCCAGAGCACCTGCCCCATCGCGTCCTGTAGGGGCAACCCCGTGTGGTTGCCCGGGCGAGCACAGGGGCTCGCCCCTACGCGGTAATCATCCGGATAGCCATCGAGATAGGGGAAACAGGTCTGATCGAAGAAGGCACCACCGGCCGGCATGCGGGCGATCACCTGGCCATCTTGCACGGCCTCGAACGAACCGTCCGCGCGCGCCTCAGGATGGAACCAGGCCGGATACTGGGCCACACTGCCGTCGGCCAGCGTCACGTCATACCAGGCATCATCACGATCGTTGAAAGCCCGCCCGATATCCACGACGTCGATGCCGAAGTCGTCGAGGATGTCGTCCTCGGGCTGCGCCAATTGCTGCACGACATCATAGACCCGTGTGTGCCCACCGGTCTTGCCCAGGTGCTGCTTGAGGCGGCCGTAGGCGATGGCCGAGATATTCGAGCTCGGTGTCGCGCCGAGATCGACCGGAACACGATCGGGCGTCTGGTGATCGATGGCCGACAGAATGCGTTCGCGCGGTGTCACGTCAGGTCCTCTCAAAGGGTGTCCGGACGGGGCTTGCCCCGTCCGCCGAATCCCGATCCGATCGGGATTCGGAATAGGTCGTATGGGACGTATAAGACCTATCCCGAACGCCAAAGGCGTTGGGCGGGTCGAGCCTCACTCGACCCGGGCCATTGTAGTGGCCGCCCGCGAACGGGTCAATCGATCAGATCGAGAGAAAGCAACTGCTGCGCCCGGATGACCTCCACAGGTAGGGGCGAGGCATGCCTCGCCCGTACGTGGCTCAGAATGCCTTTGAGATCGCTGACGCTCTTGATCGGTTTGCCGTTGCAAGCCACGATGACATCGTCCTTCCGCAGTCCGGCTCGAGCGGCCTGGCTGCGCGCAGGAACTTCGACGAGCAGCACGCCGGAAGGTTCGGGAAGTCCGTACGCCGACTGATCGCCCAGTCCGACGATGTCGCGCACGCGTGCCTGCCAGATCGTTTGCAGCGGTCTGGCCGAAGGTCCGGACGCCGCGGTCTGGACATACGGAATCTCAGGACTCCGGGCGATGGCCTTCAGTTCGGGCTTCCGGACACCGAACCGATCCATAGGGAAGTTCTTGAAGCCGAGTGCCAGCGCGGGCGAACCGTCCTTGACGCGGAAGTCGCCGCGGGCCGGATCGACAAACAGCGCATCGGCAATGACAGAGTGCTCGTCGCGCTGCGATTGCCGAGTGAGTTTCTCCACCGGCTGCGGCTGCGTCACGCCCGCTCGGTGCACGAGGTTGCGATCCATTTCCTTGCCCCACGGCGTCGAAGGCATGCCCCCGGCCGGATGGTAATGGTCGGAGCCCATGACGTTGCAGCGCACGATGTCCTGGCTGTGTTTGTACCACACGTGCGGGTGGAAGCCATTGTTGATGATGACGTTGTTCTCGACCACACGGTAGAACCCCTCGCGGTTCTTGATCCCGCCGTGTAGACAGAGGTTGTCGACGACGTGGTAATTGGACGAGCCATCATCGAGGTCGATGTCCCAGCCATGATCGCAGCGCCAGCGGTTGTTGCGCAGCGTGATCGTCTTGACGACGTCGAGCAAAGGCAGTTTCGCGTGGGCCTGCCAAGTCGCGTCGTCGTTGAGATCCAGGTCCGTCAGGTGCCAGAACCGATCGCGGCCCCAGGAATTGAACGAGCCGTGGTCGCCCGTTTCCTTGACCGTGTCGAAGACATCGCAAAACTCGATGACGTGACCACCCCAACAGCCATCGCCAATATTGACGCCCGCGCGGGGCACGTCGTAGATCGAGCAGTGCCGGACCGTGATGTCCTGGGCCAGCGTGATCTGCACCGGCGCCGTCTGCTTCTCGACGCGTCCGGACAGATAGATCAGGCAGTCCTCGACGAGACAGTCGGCCGGGAAGTTCTGCGTCTGCGGCCCAGGCACCTTGTCGATCTCATCAAAGCTGTACCTCTGATTGTATTCGAACAGCGGCGTGCGAGCCGCGTTCGGATCGCCCACAAGAGCCACCCCGTTGGCGCCGACCCGGGCAATATGGCAGCCTCGCACCGCGACCCGTCGATTGTAATTGTTCACGAAAATCGCGTTGCCGCCGACCTGATCGATGAAGCAATCCTCGATCGTGCAATCCTCGGCGCCGTTGATGAACAACGCTGCGCCGCGATAGGTCGTCCAATCGCTGCGCAGCAAGGGCTCCTTGTTGTCCATAAAGGTGCGGGCCGCGTGCCGGAAGGTCAGCCCCTCGAGCGTCACGAAGCGCACGGGATGCTGCGCCGTGCCCTTGAACTCAATCAGGTGCCGCAGCCGCACGGCCTCGACGGTCGCCCCGTTCAGGTCCATCCCGGCTGGCGGGTAGAAATAGAGCGTGCTCGTCTTGCCATCCAGAAACCACTCGCCCGGCGCATCGAGTTCCTCGAAGATGTTCTCAACGAAGCGGTATTTGGCGTGCATGCCCATCTGCCGGTTGTTCTGCCAGCCCCCTTCGTACGCCACGGTGCCGTCGGCTTTCTTGCCCGTGATGCGATAGTGATAATCGCCCCACATGTGCCGGTGCATGGCGTGGATGTATCCGCCACGCGGATCGGCCCAGCGCGCGGCCCGTTCCACACTGAAGGCGTCCGGGGCGTAGCCATTGAAGATGCGCTGGTCGGAATCGAAATTCGGATAGCGGGCCATCGGTTGACGCTCGCCGTTGACGAAGAGTTGATCGGTCGTCAGCCCGGCGGGCACCCGGGCCTTCATGATCCCATCGCGATATGGCTCCCAGCGAAGATCGAGGCGCAATCCCCCACTGACAACCGCTTCTTCGTCCCCGTAGGCCCGGTACAGAACCGGCGCGTCGGTCGTGCCGGAATCGGCGGCGGTCAGTACGAACGTCTCGGGCAGATAATACGTTCCTGCTCGCAAAGAGACCGTCACCGGCTCGCGACCGTTGACGAGCCGCGCCGCCCGCTGGGCTCGCTCCAGGGTCGCGAAGGGCCGCGCGAGCGAACCGGGATTCGCATCATCCCCCTTCGGAGAAACGAAGAACTCCGTGGCGCCCGACCCCACCGCCCAGGCCAACACGATGAGACTTACGAGGAAAGCTCGGTCCTTTTGCATCGCACTGTTCTCCTTGTGGAACCGACCAAGTTTGCTACTCCATAACGATCTCATAGTACATGGTCTTGTCGCGGGCGCCATCGATCGTGAATCGTCCGGCGCTGATGGCGAGTGCCTCGCCCGTGCGGCGACCGTCATGGTCCAACACGTTCACCTGCATTGCGTCACGACCGGAGAGTGCCACCGTCGCCCTGACGGGTTCCATGAGAATCGGTGCGGCGCCCCGTTCGATGATCTCGTCTTCCGAGTCACTGAGTTTCATGCCCGTATTGCGGGCCCGGGCCAAAGCCACGATGAGCAGCGACTGCGAAGCGCGAATACCCTTGTCGGATTCGCAAGCCGTGACGTAGATTGCGCCGAAACGACATTGCGGGGTGATGGTCACATCCCCCAGTCGGCACGTCTGCCCTTCAGCAAAGCCCACCACGGCCTGAGTGCCCGGCGTGTCGATGGTGAAGTAGCCCCCGAGTTTGCGCTCGGGCGACTCTGTCCACCGGAGTTGTCCCGTCGAGGCAACGACCGCGCCGTCTTTCTCAAAGGGCTTGACATCAAACGCGGGCGTCTCACGATAAGTATCTGTGAATTCGACGGCACAGCGCGCAACCGTCAGGGCGCGGGCCGGCACCTTGTCGGTATCGAACGTCTTGACGTCGTATTGCTGCACCACGCGGTCCTCAAAACCCAGCTTGCCCTCGGCCAGCGAGGGCACGTGGACATACATCGGCGCATACAGTTTCGACTCCTGGACGTCACCGCGCAGAACCTGCCGAGCCACGGCGGGGAAGATGCCCAACACCTGCGGCGCCGTGACATCCCACCGGTCGCGGCCGATGCGATCGCTGTAGCCGCCGCTGTCGCGATTCTGGAACATGTACGACACGTCCCAGCCCTGCAGACCAAAACCGTACGCACCCAATAGCGACGGACCTTCAACGCCCCATTCGTTCGGAAAGACATGAATCCATTCCGACAGCATGAAGGGCCGATCGTCCGCCTGCTGGAGCCCCACGCTGAGCGTTCCGGAACCGGCCGTGCGGAGCATCGTGGCGTTGTCGAATGTCTCGCCGGGCTTGGCGCTGCCACCGCCAAAGTAGTTGTGACGGTCAACGGTCCCGACGCGCCAATCCGAATGCAGGTTATAGAAATGACTCAGCGCCCGCCCGGCCTGCCAGTTCGAACCGAGGATCTCGCCCTCGTAGCCGGCCTCGCGCAGCGCCGCCACATAGCGATCATAAAACCCACACTGCTGTTCGTAGAGAAACTGCATCGTATCGAGCAGACGCCGGCGGCGGAACGCCTGCGAGCCGTTCAACTGCGCCGGGTCCCAATACCAGGGGTTGCCCAGCGGTAGAATGTTGCGTTTGTCGAGATGCTCGCCCACGGCGGGAAAGCCATCGCCTTCGAAACCATCGAAGGCCTTGTCCCCCCAGGCGGCTTGTAGCTTGTCGTGAGAACCGTACTTGGCCCGCAGCCAATCGGAGAAACGTTCCGCCACGGACCGCCGCAGTGTGGGGCTGGCCTTGAGTGGCCCCATCGAGGTGAAGAACAGAATGCTCTGTTCGTTGATGATCTCGATGAAGGCGACCGCCGGGTCTTCGGCGTACGTCAGTCCTGTGTAAGGATTCTTGTGCTCGAGCAGATTGACCATCTGGCGAATCTGCACGTCCTGAAGCTCCGGCGCGTACTGAATCGCACTATGCGGCGTCGTGACCCGATTTCGGCGCTCGCTGAACGCGCCAAACTCGTCGAGGTATGGGACATACTGGCGATCCTCCAGGCCGAGCTTCAACGCCCCGAAATGAGCGGAGAGCAACACGTAGATGCCCGCTTTCTTGAGCCGGGCCACCTGGTAGTCCATGCGATCCAGACCTTCCGGATCGAATGCAACGCAACTGCCGTCCGACTGAATGCCGGCCCAGCCCGGCCCGTCGACGTACTTGTGCAGTCGGACCGAGTTGATGCCGTACTTGGCATAGAACGCCGCACGCCGGTCCGCGAGTTCCTTCGCCGGGGCGCAGGCACTGTAGCAGAGATTGAGTCCCCAGAACTTGATCGGCCGGCCGTTATAATAGAGGGCGTCGTCCTTGCGGACAATGCGTCCGTGCCGACCGGCCGGCTTGTCCAGCCAGTCCTCCATGCCGATCACGCTGGGGCCCGTATCATTGGCTGCTTTGAACTCGTACCAGTCCCCCATGTCATTGTCGGCGGTCGCAGGCGAACCCGCGATCAGAGCCAGCATCACGCCGATCACCATGGGATGGAAGCGACAACATCGCACGCGCATGGCAGAATCTCCGGTAGAAACGACGGCGGGATGGGCAGTCGACCTGCCCATCCCACGCGTCGGCACATTGGCTTAATCTGCTACTGCAAACCGACGGTCAACTCGTGGATAGACCAATAGTAACTGCTGGACGATCCGGTCTGGGCAATCTTGATGAAGCGGGTCCGCACCGGTCGATCGAACTTGAGTTCGGTGACCGGCTTGGCGCCCTTGCCGGTGAGCAGGGGCTTGCCCCAACTGCCCCCGTCGAACGACACGTAGACCTCGTAGCCCCGCGGGTAGTCGTTGGCCGATTTGCGCGTGTCGAGCGTCAGCGCCGTCACCACCTGCTCGGCGCCCAGATCGATCACGAACCACTGGCCCTCGCGCATGGTCTGGGCCGTATCCCAGCGCGTGTCCGGATTGCCATCGATGGCATTCTTGGCGTTGCCTCCGTTGTGAGAAGCCATGACCTTGAGGCTCTGGTTCATGACAAGTTCCTTGATCCGCCCGGCCGCCAGTTCCGCCTCGTTGCGCAGCGATGCCTCCTGCCCGGCCTTCTCGGCCAACGCCAGCGCCTCCTTGCAGGGATACTTGGGCAGCGCCGCGAGCACGGCCTTCTTCTCTTCGGTCCGGCGGGCCGCATCCATCGCCTGCGTCAGGTAGCCAACGGTCTCAGCCGCACTGCGATTGGCGGGCACGCCCAGCAGCTTGATGTAGCCGCGCAACGCGAGAATTTGCTCAGTGGCATCATTGCTCGATTTCGCCACCTTCAGCAGATCGGTCAACGGCGCGGGGTTGGGCCAATCAGCCAGGGCGCGAATTGCCGCCTTGCGAACGTCGGCACTCGAATGATCCAGTTTGGACCGCACCGCGGTCAGCGCCGTACCGTCACCGATGCGGGACAGCACGGTCAGCAGATGAGGCATCGTCGTGTTGTTAGCGCGAGCCAGAGCCGCCACCACGGGTGAGGCGTCCGGATTCTCCAGCCGCAACGCGATCGCGATCAGAGCCCGCTCGATACCGCCACGGTCACGTGAGCCGCCGGCCTTCAAGAGCATCGAGACCAACGCGGCCAGTTCTTCCTGACCACCCAGCGAACCAAGGGCCTTGTACGCGGCCTGGCGAACGGAGGCCTCGTCGTCTTTCGCGACCTCCAGCAAGGCGGCGTTGGCCGTCTCGTCGTAGCGATCGATCAGTGTTTCGACGGCGGTGACACGTGCGGCAGCATCGTCATGGGTTTTCGCCACCTCCGTCAGGGCAGTGGTAACGCCCGGCGCCGACAGTCGCGTCAGACTGTCCCGCGCGGCCTTTTCCAGGGCCCCACCTGCGGCCGACACTTGAGCGAGCAACGCGACGTCGGCCGCACTGCCGACGGCGCCGAGCGTCTGCACGGCGGCCACGCGCACCGGCTGATCCGAAGCGGAAACCGCCTGGGCCACGTACGGCCCCGCGGCTTTGTCGCCGCGTCCCTCCAGAGCCGAGAGCAGGACAATCTGGCCGTCGGTGCTGAGCGACGGGAGTTGCTGCGCCAGGGCAACGGTTACGGCTGAGCCAGGCGTCTCGGCAATGAACTTGCCGGCGGCGCGTTGGAGATCGAGGTCATCGTCCTTCAACAGCGCGACGATATAGGGCACGGCCTTTTCCTGCTCGGCCTTGATCAACCCCTTGTAAGCAGCGATGCGAATCCAGGTGCTGTTGCTCGGGGCAATCATCTGGCGATAAATCGCCACGGCGTCGGCCGTCTGTCCCTCGGTCAACATGCTGTCGGCGCACATCAGATACGCATCGTCGCGGTCGGCCTGAAGGGCAGAAAAAACCTTCGCACCGGCCAAAACCTCGGCCGCCTGGGCACCGCCGATGCGACCGAGAGCGCCGATGGCGGCGCGGGCCAGAGTCTGATTGCGATCGCCGACGAGCTGGGCGAGCACCGGAACTGCCTCGCGGTCGCCCCGCTGGCCCAGGGAGCCGACGACACCGATTTTCAGGTCGCCATCGAGTTTCGCGACCGCTTCGCGCAAGGCCGCTCCGGCCTCGGGTGCGGGCATGAACTGAAGGGCAAAGCGGGCCATGTGCGACAGGTCCTTATCGGCCAGCAGCGCCGACAGCGCCGGGACGGACTGGGCCGAGCCGACGCGGCGCAACATGCGGCAGATAAACTGCTTGCCTGCAAACGTGGTCTTCGATGATTTCAACGCCTTGAGCAGCCTGGTCTCCACCTGGCCAAACGAACTTGGAGGTACGTTACGAATTTCTTCTTCGATCGCCGCCAGAGCCTGGCGGGATTTGCCGAAATCGTAGTCTTCGATCGCGTCGTAGTCGCCCGAGATCACCGCCCGCTGGCTGACCGTATCGGCGGTGGGGAAATCCTCAGGCACGTCCATCTGCGTGACGCGTCCGGTCGCGGCCCACTCGGTACCGCGCTGGAAGGTGACGATGAAGCCAACACAGCGACATTGGTCGGCCGCATGGCCCAGAACGGTGTGGAAGACGCGGCCTTTGCCATACTGAACGGTGAACAAGGCAGGCTCGTGCTCGCCCGTACCCCGTTGGGCCGGATCGGCGTAGGCCGTCGCCAGGATCGTCATGTTCTTGGCCGGACCGCGCAGCGTGCTGTAAAGCTCGTCCTTGCTGTGCATCCATTTCTCGGGCAGCCCCGCCATGATCGGATGGTGCCGCTCGCGCGTGATCAATTGGAACGCGTGCTGAGGGCCATGCGAACCACCCGCTCCGGGCGAATTGTCGAGGATCATCTTGCCCTCGCGGTAGCGGACCATGGGTCCGGACTTCTCGTTGCGTCCGCCCCAGCCGCCGATGGCAATCATCTCGTTCCATTCTTTCCACTTGGGAAACGCGTTGTCGGCCGCGTGGAAGATCACCAGTCCCCCGCCGTTTTCCATGTAGTCGACCAGGGCATCTTGTGTCGCTTTGGGCCACGCATCGCCGGTGTAGTTGGACACGATGACGTCGTACTTGGCGAAGTCGGGCCGGAACGAAGCCATCGACTGGCCCTTCGCCGGGCTGGTGGCCACGTCCACGGTGAACAGACCCGTCTCTTCCAGCAGGGCTTTGAGAACGGGAGTCGTCTCCTGCCAGTTGTGATTGTTCTGTCCGTCGACGATCAGCGCCTGCAAAACCTGCGGGCCTTCAGCGCGGGTGAGGTCCTGGATGCGAATGTTGCGCCACTTGATCTTCCGGTCGGCGGTTTTCGATCCATGGACCTGCAACGCAATGAAACCGGTTGAGGTCACGTCGTCGGTCAGGTCGGCCACCGGCACGCCGTTGACCCAGGTGCGAATGCGATGGCCGATCGCTTCGATGCGATAGTGGTTCCACTCGTTTTGCTTGAAGGTCTTCTGGGCTTCGGGCTTGTCCTTAAGGTCGAACAGCCAGCCGCGTCGGGCTTCGTCGTAGATCCCGCCGCTCCAGGCCCGCGACGAGGTATCGATCTCGATCTGATAGCCATGCACGCGGTAGTTCTTGTAGTGCTTGAAGCTGTTGCTGCGAATCTGGATGCCCGAGTTCATGCCGGGCTCGACGAGGTACTCCAACTCCAGAATGAAGTCGGTGTACATTTTCTCCGTGCAGAGAAAGCTGTTGGGCGTGTTCAGCACGGTCGTGCCGACGATCGTCCCGTCTTCGACGGTATACTTGGCCTTACCGTTGCGCTGGATCCAGCCGTTGAGGGTCTTGCCATCAAAAAGGTTTTGCCAATCAGCGGCGCCCGCTCCGACGGCGCCCAAGGAAAGGATGAAGCTGCTCATCAGCAGCAGCGTGGTCAATCGTTTCATTATCATACTCCCTGTCTACTTTGTAGTCTGTCCAGCATTGGTGCTCTAGAGAACCCACGGCTCGCGATACGACCGGCCAAGCAGGACGCTCGCTTCGGGATCGCCGATGATCTCTTCCGTGTCGGGGTTCCATTTGATCTTGCGTCCGGTCAGCATGGCGATTTCGCCCAGCAGCCCCACACTGATCGAGCGCAGGCCGACCTCAGCCGGACAGATGGTGAGCTTGCGGCTCTTGACACAGTCGAGGAAGTTCTGCTTGTGGTCCCGGCTGTCGTACAGCTTGATCTCGTCGGGTCCGATCTCTTCCTTCAGGATCTTCTCATCCGAGGCGGTCAGTCCGCCGCGGCTGACGTGGATCCAGCCCTTCTCGCCGTACCATTTGGCCCCTTGCTTGAGCTGCTGGTTGTTGGCCACCGTCATCACGATGCCATTGGCATAGGTGCAGTTGAAGCGGTACTCGGTGGGCACGTTATAGAGGCCGTCCTTGGGGTAGTTGCCGCGCCCTTCGATCTCGACCGGACCGGTGGTGTCCCAGCCCATACCCCAGTGGGCAATATCGATATGATGTCCGGCCCAGTCGGTCAACTGACCGCCCGAGTAATCCAGAATCCAGCGCCAGTTCCAGTGGACTACGCCGCGATACGGGACGTACGGAGCCGGGCCCAACCACCTGTCCCAATCCAGTCCTTCGGGCACCCTCTCGATCTGCTTGACGTCGGTAGCGCCACCGGTGGGCAGACCGACCTCAATCTTGAGGATCTTGCCCAACCGGCCGTTACGCACGAGTTCGCACGCCCGGCGAAATTTGTAATCCGAACGCTGCTGGCTGCCGGTCTGCCAGACGCGGCCGTAGCGATGGACCGCATCGCACATAGCGCGTCCTTCTTTGATGGACCGGGCGAACGGCTTTTGCCCATGGATGTCCAGGCCCGCCCGCAGCGCGGCGATGGCGGGAATCGCATGCCAATGGTCGGGCAGCGCCAACTGCACGGCGTCGAGGTCGCCCCGGCCGATCAGCTCGCGGAAATCATGGTAGGCCTGGCAGTCGCGATTGCTGTACCGCTGATCGCACAGCCCCTTGGCGCGATCGCGGTGGGCCTTGTCCACGTCGCAGACCGCGACCATCTGGACCTCGGATTTGCTGAGGAAACCGCGCATATCCCCGGTGCCCTGGGATCCGACACCGATGGCGCCCATGACGATGCGGTTGCTCGGTGCGTTCGCTCCGAAGACCGAACGCGGAACAATCGCGGGAAACGCCAGAGCAGCGCCGAGGCCGGCCGTTCTCTGGAAAAAGTCTCTGCGCGTGATCGACTGCTTGTTGTTCATGGTGCACTCCTACCTAGATGTTCGCCAGATGCGTCGGGGCGAGGCATGCTTCGCCCGTACCGAGGGAGGGCATTACGGCTGCCGAGGCCCCCTGTGGTCCCGCCATGGTACCACGCCGGCGGCCCTTCTGCAACCCGCAGGGGCGAGGCATGCCTCGCCCGTACCATTTGAATCCTGCCGTGAAATTCGCTACACTGATACCCGATGGATCCACAGGGGCCAGGCGAGCCTGGCCCCCACCGAGGGAAGGACTCGTTTTAAGGAGATACCAGCACGATGACCAGCAACCTCAGCAGAAGAGATTTCCTCAAGATGGCCGGCGCCGGCGCGGCGGCTCTGGCGATGGCCGGATGCGGCAACTCCATGACCGGTTCCGAAGCCGCCAAGATCGGCCCGCAACCCAATATCATCTTCGTCCTGGCCGACGATCTCGGTTACGGCGACCTGGGCTGCTACGGGCAGAAGACGATCCAGACGCCGAACATCGATCGCCTGGCCGCTGAGGGGATGCGGTTCACCGATCACTACGCCGGCTGCACCGTCTGCGCGCCGTCGCGCTGCTCGTTGATGACGGGTCTGCACACGGGCCACACGTACGTGCGAGGCAATCGCGAGGTCCGCCCGATGGGGCAACTGCCTCTGCCTGCCGATACGGAGACTTTGCCTCGGACGCTGAAGCAAGCCGGCTACAGGACCGCCCTAATCGGCAAGTGGGGCCTGGGCGGCCCGGACAGCACGGGCACGCCCAACCAGCAAGGTTTCGACTATTTCTATGGCTACCTCTGCCAGCGGCACGCCCACAACTACTATCCCGAGTTCCTCTTCCGCAACGATCGGCGCGTCCCGCTGCGTAACAAGGTCGCGGGCGATCGGCCGGACGGCGCGGGGGTGGCCACCGAGAAGGTCGATTATTCCTACGACTTGATGGCGGCCGAGGCGCTGAAGTTTGTCGAGGAGAATCGCGAAGGCCCCTTCTTCCTCTACCTGGCCATCACGATTCCCCATGCGAATAACGAAGCGGGCCAGCAAGGCATGGAAGTGCCCGACTATGGCATCTATGCCGAGAAGGATTGGCCCGACGCCCAGAAAGGTCACGCCGCGATGATCAGTCGCCTGGATCGCGACATGGGCCGCTTGATAGGGAAGCTGAAAGACCTGGGCATCGACGACAACACCGTCGTGTTCTTCACCAGCGACAACGGGCCCCACCGCGAAGGCGGCGCGGATCCGAGTTTCTTCGACAGCAACGGCCCGCTGCGCGGGATCAAGCGCGATCTGTACGAAGGCGGCATCCGCGTCCCGCTGATCGCCCGCTGGCCGGGCCGGATTGCGGCCGGGACCGAAAGCGACCACGTCTCGGCCTTCTGGGACTTTTTGCCCACGCTGGCGACGCTGGGCGGCGCCAAGGGTCCCAAGAGCACCGATGGCGTGTGCCTGGTGCCCACGCTGCTGAACATCGCCCACAAGCAGAAGGAACACGAGTTCCTGTACTGGGAATTTCACGAGCGCGGCTCCAACCAGGCCGTACGTATGGGTCGCTGGAAAGCCGTCCGTTCCGGCGCCAGCGGCAAGCTGGAACTGTACGACCTGCGAACCGACCTGGGCGAGACCAACGACGTCGCCAACCAGCATCCGGACGTGGTCGCCAAAATCGAAAACCACCTCGCCACCGCCCGCACCGAATCGCAGTATTGGCCCCTCAAAGGATAGTACCGGCACCGGATCAGGAGGTTACAATGGTTCACCGTTTCACGCGTCATCGAGTATCGCTCGCAGTGGCCCTGTCATTGTGCGCCATGGTCGTTGCAGGCCCCTGGCGTACGTGCAGTGCCGCGTCGAAAAAGGTCGTCTTTGTGCCCGGGCGTCAAAGCCACGGCTGGAGCGGGCATGCTTATGCCGCCGACTGCAAATTGTTGGCCCGCATCCTGAACGAGAACGTCACGGGGATTGAGGCGGTGGTGCTCGAAGGGGGCTGGCCCCGGGACACGACCGCATTGGACGGGGCGGCCGCCATTGTCATCGGCTGTGATGGCAACAGTCTACTGGGCGCCGAAGCCAACTGGCAGGCGCTCGGCACGATCGCCGGCAAAGGAGTGGGCATTGCCTTCTTGCACTACTCTCTGGACCCGGGCCAGCAGTACGGCACGTACCTGCTCGACTGGATCGGGGGCTACTACGAACAGCACTGGTCGGTCAACCCGTCCTGGCGGGCCGAGTTCAAGGGCCTGCCCACCCATCCCATTACGCGGGGCGTTCGGCCGTTCGCCGTGCATGACGAATGGTACTACCACATGCGCTTTCGCGACGAGATGAAGGGCGTGACACCAATCCTGACCGCGGTTCCGCCCGACAGCACCAGGCAGCGTCCCGACGGGCCGCACAGCAACAACCCGACGGTGCGGGCCCGCAAGGGAATGCCCGAGCACGTCGCCTGGGCCTACGAACGACCCGACGGCGGTCGCGGCTTCGGCTGCACCGGTGGGCACACGCACTGGGTCTACGCCCAGAACGATTTCCGCAAGCTGATGCTCAACGCGATCTGCTGGATCGCCAAGGTCGACGTGCCGGCCCGCGGCGTGCCTACGCCAACCCCGACCGCGGCGGAGATGGAAGCCAATCTCGAAGGTGAGCGACCCAAGGACTGGACGATCGAAAGGACGCAGCGCGTGATCGAGGACTTGAATCGCAACTAAACCACCTCGGGCCGAGCCAGGCTCGGCCCGCCGAACGCCGCAGGCGTTCGGAATAGGTCCTATAGGCCGTATAGGTCCCATAGGACCTATCGTGAACGCCAAAGGCGTTCACGCCACCAAACGCGAGGACTGCAAGATGAAAACCGATTCGACATCCGCAATGACCCGCCGCGATTTCCTCAAGCGCACGGCCTGTGCGTCATCGACCCTGATGGCCCCGAACCTGGCCCGCGCCGCGTCCGAATCCCCGCGCCGGCCGAACATTCTCTACCTGATGACCGACCAGCAGCGTGGCGACTGCCTGGGTTGTGCCGGCAATCCCGTCATCAAGACCCCCAACCTGGACCGCATCGCGGCCGCGGGCGTGCGCTTCGCCAACGCCTACACATCGACACCGAGTTGCACCCCCGCCCGCAGCGCGATCCTGACGGGTCTGTCCCCCTGGCATCATGGGATGCTGGGCTATGGGCGCGTGGCCGGCAAGCATCGGTTCGAATTGCCCCAGGCGCTGCGCGACGCGGGATACTACCTGTTCGGCGTCGGGAAGATGCACTGGTATCCGCAGAAGAAGCTGCGGGGCTATCACCGCCTGCTGGTCGACGAATCGGGCCGGAGTGAAACGCCCGGCTTCGTCAGTGACTACCGCCTTTGGTTCAAGGAGCAGGCGTCGGACCTCGATCCGGATGCGACCGGCATCGGCTGGAACGACTATCGCGCCAAGTCTTATGCGCTGCCTGAAAGGCTCCATCCGACCACCTGGACCGCCGATCGAGCGGTCGAGTTTCTCGAGCATTACGATCGCCCGGAACCGTTCCTGTTGAAGGTCTCCTTCGCCCGGCCGCACAGTCCGTACGATCCGCCGCAACGGTTCCTCGACATGTACGACGTCGATGACATGCCTGCCCCCAGCGTTGGTGCTTGGGCGAAGCGTTATGCACCGCATGATGACCCGCCCAAGTCGTCGCTGTGGCATGGCGATCTCGGTGTCCGACAAGCGAAGGAATCACGCCGGGCCTACTATGGCTCGATCAGCTTCATCGATGAACAGATCGGACGCATCCTGAAGACACTTAAGCAGCGAGGCCTGGACGACAATACGCTGATCGTTTTCTTTGCCGACCACGGCGACATGCTGGGCGACCACCACCTCTGGCGCAAGACCTACGCCTACGAAGGATCCGCCAAGGTTCCGATGCTCCTGCGCTGGCCCAAGAGCATGGGCGCCAAGCACCAGCGCGGCAAGACGCTACCGCAACCGGTCGAACTGCGCGATATCTTACCGACCTTCCTTGATGCGGCCGGCGCACCAATCCCCGATTATCTCGACGGCCGCAGCATGCTGGAGCTGGTACGGGGCAAGGCGAGAAGCTGGCGGCCCTACATCGATCTGGAACACTCGATGTGCTACAACCGGGACCACTGGACAGCGCTGACCGATGGCCACTTCAAGTACATCTACTACGCGTATGACGGACGTGAGGAACTGTTCAATCTGGCCGACGATCCGCACGAACTGCACGACCTGGCGGACGAACCAGCGTCGGCGGCGATACTTAAACAGTGGCGGCAGCGAATGGTCGAACACCTGACCGAACGCGGCGAGGAATTCGTCGCCGACGGTAGGCTGGCGATCCGCACGAAACGCATGTTGTACTCACCGCACTATCCCGGGACAAGCTGAGACCACGAAGGGTACGCCATGAAGAGAGAATCCACGCATGAACAGACATGGAGTCGGCGGAACTTTCTGAAGGCCGCTGGATGCAGCGTCGCGGCGCTGGGCTGCTGCGGCCGTCTGGCAGTTGGCGCTCAGGAAGAAACCAAGCGGCGCAATATCGTGTTCATTCTCAGCGATGACCACCGCTACGACTTCATGGGATTCATGGACAGCGCTCCGGCCTTTCTGGAGACGCCCAACCTGGACCGCATGGCCCGCCAGGGGGCGCACCTGGCCAACGCGTTTGTGAGCACGTCCCTGTGTTCGCCCAGCCGGGCGTCGATTCTCACCGGGCAATACATGCACCGCCATCGGATCGTCGACAACCAGCGTCCCGAACCGGAAGGCACGGTATTCTTCCCGCAGTACCTCCAGAAAGCAGGCTATCAGACGGCCTTCATCGGCAAGTGGCACATGGGCCACGAGAACGACGACCCGCGCCCGGGCTTCGATCACTGGGCCAGTTTGAAAGGCCAGGGTACGTACTTCGATCCGACTCTCAACGTCAATGGCACACACCAGAGCTTCGAAGGCTACACGACGGACGTCCTGACCGGCCGCGCGCTGACCTGGCTGGAGAAGGGACGCGATCCGGATCGGCCCTTCTTTCTCTACCTGTCGTTCAAGGCGGTCCACTATCCCTTCACGCCGGCTCCGCGTAACCAGGGCCGCTACGCAAATGATCCTGTCCAGCGTCCCGAGACCATGGCCAACACCGAGCGCAACTACCAGACGCAGCCGCACTGGGTCCGCGAGCGGCGCTACAGCATTCACGGCGTCGACCACATGGAAACGGGGCAATACGACAACGATCCGGTGCCCTCGTTCGACGGTCTGTACCGCCAGTATTGCGAGACCGTCTTCGGGCTGGACGAGAACATCGGCTCGGTGCTGGATTATCTCGATCAGGCGGGCCTGCGTGACTCGACGTGCGTGCTGTATATGGGCGACAATGGCTTCGCTTTGGGCGAGCACGGCTTCTACGACAAGCGCGACGCCTTCGAAGAGTCGATTCGCGTACCCATGCTGGCCTATGCCCCGGGCCTGATCGCGCCGGATACCACGGTCACGCAAATGGTGCAGAACATCGACATCGCGCCGACCGTGCTGGAACTGGCGGGGGTGCAGCCTCCTGACGGTGTCATGGACGGGCGGTCCTTCCTGCCCCTGTTGCGGGGCCAGTCCGTCTCCTGGCGTGACTCGATTCTGTACGAGTACTACTGGGAGTGGAACTTCCCGGCCACGCCCACCGTATTCGCCCTGCGTACGGAACGGTATAAGTATATCTTCTATCAGGGCGTCTGGGACCATGATGGCTTCTATGACCTCCAGACCGACCCGCACGAGCGGCACAACCTGATCCGCGTTCCTGCCTATCAGGAGCGGATCGCCGCCATGAAAAAGCAGCTCTTCGACGAACTCGAGCGCCGCGGCGGACTCCAGATCCCCGTGCGTCGTCCTGCGGGCGAGCGTCTGGACCAGCGCAAGAACCGGCGCTGAGCCGCGCTTGACTTGACAGTGTCCGGGCGGTACGCTGGTATCTTAGCTACGATCCACGATCTAGAAGAAAGGAGTGGTGGCCCATGCGTCAGCGCGTAACACGTCGAACGTTCCTCCGCAATGTAGCCGTGGCAGGTTCCGGTCTGGTGATTCTATCCAACAGTGGCTCGGTGCGGGGCACGCCCGCCAACAGCAAGCTGAATATCGCCGGGATCGGGGTCGGGGGCCGGGGTGCGGCCGACATCAACGGGGTCGCCGACCAGAACCTGGTGGCCCTCTGCGACGTCGACTGGAAACACGCCGGGGCAACGGCCGAGAAGTTCCCGGGCGCCAAGCGGTACAGTGACTTCCGCAAGATGCTCGACGAGGTGGAAGACAAGATCGACGCCGTCGTGATCGGCACGCCTGACCATACCCATGCCCCGCCTGCTGTCATGGCGATGAAGATGGGCAAACATTGCTATTGCGAAAAACCGCTGACCCACCACGTGTATGAGGCCCGCGTCATGGCCGAGTTGGCCCGCGAAAAGGGCCTCGTGACCCAGATGGGCACCCAGATCCACGCCGGGACGAACTACCGCCGGGCGGTGGAACTCGTGCAGAGCGGTGCAATCGGCCCGGTGCGCGAGGTCCACGTCTGGCTCGGCGCCAATTTCGACGGCCCGCCCACGCCGACGAATATGTCACAGCCGGATGCGCCGACGGACCGTCCGCCGGTCCCTGAAAACCTCGACTGGGACCTGTGGCTGGGCCCGGCCCCCTACCGGCCCTATCATTCGGCCTACGCCCCCTTCCACTGGCGCTACTGGTGGACCTTCGCCAACGGGCAACTGGGCGATTTCTTCTGCCACTATTGCGACCTGGTCTTCTGGGCGCTGAAGCTGCGCCACCCAATCACCGTAGAAGCCGAGGGCCCCGTCCACCCCGAAAGCGCCGCCAAGTGGACCATCGCCAGGCAACAATATCCGGCGCGGGGCGATCTGCCCCCCGTCCACCTGACCTGGTACAACGGCGGCGGCTACCCCCCGCTGGTCAAAGAGAAGAACATCCCGCAGTGGAACAGCGCCGTACTGTTCATCGGCGCCGACGGCATGCTGATCGCCGACTACAATCGGCACCAGCTTCTGCCCGAGACGAAATTTGCCGGCTTCGAACCGCCGGAACCGTTCATTGCTGACTCCATCGGCCACCACGCTGAATGGGTCGAGGCCTGCAAGACCGGCGGCCCGACGACCTGCAACTTCGATTACTCCGGCGCCCTGACCGAGGCAGCGCTGCTCTGCAACGTCGCGCTGCGCACCGGCAGAAGACTCATGTGGGATGCGCAGAACCTCAAGGCCATCGGCTGTCCCGAGGCCGACCCGCTGCTGCGCCGCCCCTATCGCGCGGGTTGGACCCTCTAAGCGGCCACCCTGGAAGGAAGGTGGGAACATGAAAACGAAGCAACGCGCCTTCACCCTGATCGAGCTGCTCGTGGTCATCGCCATCATCGCCGTGCTGATGGGGATCCTGATGCCCAGCCTCCAGCGGGTCCGCAAGCAGGCCCGCACCGTAACCTGCCGGTCCAATCTCAAGCAGTGGGGGCTGATCTGGTACTTCTATACTGAAGACAACGGCGGCAAGTTCAACACGGGCATCTACGAAGGCGACGCCTCGGCCAACGACTGGCCTGCCGTGCTTCTACCCTACTATCGAGACAAGGGCAAACTGGCAGTGTGTCCCTCGGCAACCCGGCCCGGCGCCAATGCCGGGGCATTCGAGTATCGCGCCTGGAACTGGGACCAGGGGAGTTGGGCGGACCTTAGAGACAAGAATCCCGAACTCCGCGATCGCGGGAGCTATGGTGAAAACGAATGGTTGTGTGACCGCCCCGGCGACAACTTCTGGAAGAACCTCCGCAGCATCAAGCATACGGACAGGGTCCCGTTGTTCTTCGACTGTGGTTATGTTGACGCCTACCCCGTCCATACCGCTGGTCCCCCTCAAGTCAAGGGCGTCTCTACCCCCGACAACGAATGGCATCTTATCTGCATCGACCGCCATGCCTTCTCGATCAACTGCGTGTTTGCGGACTTCGCCACAGTCCGCAAGGTCGACCTCAAGGAGTTGTGGACCTTGAAATGGCACCGTAATTTCCAAATGGACGGCCCCTGGACGATGGCCGGCAACGCCCGGGCGGGTGATTGGCCCGCCTGGATGAGACATCTCAAGGAATACTGAGTCCCCGGCGATGAAAGCTTCTCGCAGCAACGCCGAAGCCATCGAGCGGATCGTCGAGCTTCTGCACAAGAGCCACAGCATCTTGTTTATCACGGGTGCCGGCATCTCGGCTGATTCGGGACTGCCGACCTACCGCGGCATCGGCGGGCTCTACGATGTGAAGACGACCGAAGAGGGCCTGCCCATCGAGGAGGCCCTGTCGGGCGAAGTGATGCTGGAGCGACCGGAACTGACGTGGAAGTACCTCGCGCAGATCGAGAGCGCCTGTCGCAGTGCGACGTACAACCGCGCCCACGAGATCATCGCACTGATGGAATCCCATTTCGAACGCGTCTGGACCCTGACCCAAAACGTGGACGGGTTGCATCATCGCGCCGGGGCACGCAACATCATCGACATCCACGGCGACCTGCACCACCTCTGCTGCATGAACTGCTCCTTCTGGCAGGCCGTGGATGATTACAGCCATCTGTCGCTGCCGCCCCGCTGCCCCGAATGCCATGGCATCCTCCGGCCCGACGTCGTCCTTTTTGGCGAACTACTGCCCAAGGAGAAGTTGCACGTACTGTACGAGCAGTTGTACGAGGGCTTTGACGTGGTCTTCAGCGTCGGGACCAGCAGCCTGTTTCCCTATATCGCCCAGCCGGTTTTGATGGCGGCGCAGCAAGGTACGCCGACTGTAGAAATCAACCCGGATACGACGCGCGTCTCGCATCTGGTCGACGTGCAATTGCCCATGCGGGCGGCACCGGCGCTGGAGGCTATCTGGCAAAAGTACCCGGAGAAGACGGCATAGTCCGATCGGCGGCGGGAAAGATCGGGGCGAGCGCCTCCGTCACTTCTGCAATGGATTCCTGCACCGGCGCCGAGACCGGCCGGCCCAGTTGCGTGCAGACCGGCTGGACCCCGAGCACGAGCACCTCGACGTCAATGTCCGTGCGGAGTACGTCGATGAACAGCCGAAGTGACAGGGCATGTGTGGAAAAGGCGGCGTCGTTGATCTTCTCCGGCGTGAAGAGACCGATGGCTCCGGGCACACCCCCGAAATCCACCGCATCGACCACCAGGAGAAACTGCGGAGCAGCTTCCATGATGGGACGCAGGTAGTTCTCCGGGACCGTCCCCGCGTCCAGAACCCGGGCCGTCACCCTGCCGGCCAGCGCCTCGCACACCAACGGGCCGACGCCATCATCGCCCTTGAGGACATTGCCGACACCAAGGATGACCACTCTCGAACCGGCCAGCACACCGAGGCGTTTGCGAAGTTCAGCGCCAGCAATCATCGCATCATAACCGAATGTTCAGCTCGCATTTGCACTTGGGACAGAGAATTCGCATGAAGTCGCTGGTCTGAGCGTCCGCAGGAACCGCCTGCTGAGTCTCCAGCGCCTCCTTGAGCAATTCGGCGTTCTTGGCCAGCAGCAGCGAGGGATTGGTGTAAGCCAACGGCCCCAGCTTCTCGTAGAGCCAGACAAGGTGCTTCTTCGTGCCGATCACGGCCCCGCACTTTTCACACAACTGAAGCTCGTACTCGTGCGTCTCGGCCATCGCCTCGCGGTCCAGCCCGGCCAAGTCCCACTCCTGGGACAGCTTGATACCCCGCTCGGTGGTGCAATCGTCCTGACAGTTGCCACAGAAGATACACGTGTCGTAGCGCAGCGTGATCTTCCGCACGGGCACATCGCCATCGAGTTCATCGACCTGCGTCAACGCCTGGGTCGGGCAGACATTGACGCACGCGCCGCACCCCACGCACGCATCCAAATCGAACTCGGGTTTGCCTCGGTAACGCTCGGGCACCACGCACGGCGTCGCGGGAAAACGCGTCGTGAAGCGCGGCGAGACCACCGCCGTGACGGCCTCTTTCAATTCTCGCAGTTTCGGTAAACGCACGGCTCTGCTCCTTTCCCATGGGCGGGAGAGCATCCTCACCTATCTGGGTGGCAGCCTCAAATCGCAGCGAAGCGTAGGTTTGGGGATGGCGAATCCGGCTGCCCCATACGTACGCAGCCATCCCCAAGTCCTGCGGACTTGAGGCTGCCACCCAGAGTTCTCTTCTGCTTGCAACATTTGTTTCAGACTTCTACAGAACCACCGCCTGGACTTGACATTCTCAAGATTCACCCGACCCACACTGCTGAGCATACTTGTCCACCACCGTCTTCTCCCACAGCGCGACCCCGGAGGCATAGGCTCCTTTGGCAATCGCATGGGCCGCGGTGGGAGAGGTGACCAGGATGAACACGGCGCAAATGACCGCCTTGGCCGCGGTGGGCCCCACGCCGGCAATCAATGCCACGCCCACCAGCAGCATCACGGTGCCCAGCGTCACACACTTGGTCGCCGCCTGCAATCGGTTGTACACGTCCGGGAAACGCACCAGGCCGATACATCCGAAAATATTGAACAAGATGCCCACGGCGATCATGAGATAGCCCAGAATATCACTCATCGAAGCTCCTGCCTTCCAGGAATTTGGCCAGGGCGATCGTGCCGATGAAGCTCAGCAGCGCCCACGCCAGGGCCACGTTGAGATAGAAATCCTGCCCGGTCGCCAGGCCGATCAGCGCGCAGAACCCGACGATGACGATCCCCAGAATGTCGATGGCCACCGTGCGGTCCGGCGCGCTGGGCCCGCGGCCGATGCGGTAGAGACAGAGAAAGCAGCACGCACACAAGCCAATATGGAACAGTTGCGTCAAGACCTGCATAAGTCCCTCGGGCTATTCGAAAATCTTATGTAAGAACCATTCGAAGCGTTGCGAGATACACTGCGTCGCCTGCTCCATGTCGTCGGATTTCACGTTGATCCAGTGCACGTAGAGATACCCGTCGTCGGTTAGATCGACGGTCAGGGTACCGGGGGTCAGCGTGATGGAATTGGCCAGAGCGGTAATGGCCGAGTCGGTCTTCAGATTCGTCTTGATCTTGACGATGCCCGGCTTGATCGGCATCGCCGGGTGCAAGGCGCGATAGACCACGTCCAGATTGGCCCGCACCACGTAGTAGAAGAAGACGGGCACGTAGACCAGGAACCAGAACACCCGGATCGGCGAGACGAAGACGTGATGCTCCTTGGGCAAGATGTCATGGAACAACAGCGCCACGAGAAATGAGGCGATCAGTCCCGCCACCACGACCTGGAGATCGAGCCGGCCGTCCACAAACGGCCAGGCTGCCAGAATCCACACGATAAACGCCAGCACGAAATAGATCAGTCGCCGCATAGGATACACCTCTGTCAATTCACCGAGCCACGACCGCCGTCGGGCTCGTCACGCCCTTGACCAGGACATCCACCGCCGGCTGCAGGACCGTCTCCCGCAACGAAGGCAGCAGAATCAACAAACTCATCGCCAGACACAGCACCGCCAGGAAGGCCATAGCCGCCAGCATCGACCCGCCGTTCTCGCGCGTGCGGTCGAGACTCTCAGGCAACTCGCCCAGGAAAACATAGCGCTGGACCTTCAAAAACGACAGCAACGTCACCAGACTGACCAGTACGGTCACAGCCGCCAGTATATAGAAGCGCGCCTGCACGGCCGCGATGACCAGAATCAGCTTGCTCCAGAACCCGTTGAACGGCGGCACCCCCGCAATCGAAGCCGAAGCCACCGCACAGGTCGTCCGGGTATAAGGCATCCGCTCGACGAGCCCCCCCATCTGCTTGAGCTGGCGTGTGCCGGTGGCCATCTCCACTGAGCCGCTGGTCAGAAACAGCAGCGATTTGAAGACCGCGTGGTTGACCAGGTGAAACAGTCCGCCCAGGATGGCCAGCGACGCCCATAGCGGATCGCCCTCCTGGGCGAGGATCAGGGCGCCGAGACCGATGCCCAACACCACGTAGCCCATTTGTGAGATGCTGTGATAGGCCAGCAGCCGCTTGAAGTCCCACTGCCCAACCGCCAGGAAGACACCAATCACCATGCTCAGCACACCCAACGCAATCAGGACCCAACCGACGGGGATCGACACGCCGAAAACGTTGAAGACCAGTCGCGCCAAGGCGTAGACCCCGAGGGCCTTGATGAGCACGCCGGAAAGCATTGCGGAAATCGGCGCCGGCGCCGACGGGTGCGCGTCGGGCAGCCAGGCGTGGAAGGGAACCAGAGCGGCCTTGAGACCGAAGCCGGCCACGAAGAGGCTCAGCGCGAAGGCCAGGCCGGCGTTCATGCCTATCTGGCGGATCGTCGCGGAGATCTGCGTCATGTTCAGCGAGCCCGTATTGGCGTAGACCAGTGCGACCCCGAAGAGAACGAACGCCGACGCCACGCTGCCCAAGACCATGTACTTGAATGACGCCTCCAGTTCCTCGTGCTCGCAGCCGAAGCCAACCAGCGCGTACGATGCAATCGAGGCGATTTCGAGGAAGACGTAGAGGTTGAAGACGTCGCCGCTGAGGACAACTCCGTTCATCCCTGCGACCATCAGCAGAAACAAACTCAGGTACTTGGCCTTGGCGGTGTACTGCTCCATGTAACGGGTGCTGAAGAGCATCGCGGCGGCGCTCACGACACCAATCGCGGTCAGCAACAGGGCACTGAGACCGTCGAGCACGAGATTGATGCCCAGCGGGATCGACCAGCCTCCCACTTCATAGATCCGGGACTGGCCCAGCGACAGCACCGCCATGACCAGCAGGCACAGCGTCACGAGATTAGCCAGCAGCGTCGCCAGAGGTTTGAGGCCCTTGCCGAACACCGGGAGCACAAAGGCCGCCACCAGCGGAAGCGCCACGAACAGAGGCAGCGGTACGCTCATCCTCGTAACCTCCTTATCTCGGTGATGTCGAACGTGCCATACTTCGCATAGGTCCGGATGCAGATCGAGATCATCAGTGCCAGGGAGCCCAGGCTGATCACGATTGACGTGAGCACCAGCGCCTGCGGCAGCGGATCGACCGATGTCTTGAGAAATTGCGGGGCGATCGCGTGGGTCTGCACGTCGTAGGCGGCCCGGTCGATGATGGGCGCGACGCCCCCGTTGACATAGCCCAGCATGATGAGGAACAGGTTGACCGCGTATTCCATGATCATGATGCCGAGGACGATCTTGACCATGTTCTTCTTCACCACGGCGCAGTACAGCCCGATCATGAACAACAAAAAGCACAATGCATAGGCCATGGTCTTACTCCTTCTGCCCGGTACCCTGGGCCGCCGGCTTCTGCTCGGACGTCGGGCCATCGTACCGGAAACTGGCCAACGCAAAGATGACCAGGAACAGTGACGCGCCGACCTTCAAACCGATGGCGATGTTCGCCAGGGGAATCGTGCCGCCGCTGACCAACTCGAACGGCTCGCCCGGCAGATACCGCTGATAGAGAAAGTTCGCGAAGAACGTCCCGCCCAGCACCAGCCCCAGGATGGCGAGCAAAGCGAAGAGAAACGCGCCCAGGCAATCGAGCTTCGACGCAATGGATGAGGGCAGATTCTCCTCCACGAACCGGCGTCCGAAGGCCAGCATGAGCAAGACGTACGACGAGGCCAGGATGACCCCGCCGGCAAAACCACCGCCGGGCGTGAGGTGCCCGAACAGAATGATGTAAATCCCGAAGAGGAAGATCAGCACCTTGACCCAACTGCTGACGGTCTTGACGATGACGGTCATGCCACTCATAGCTCGGGGTCCTCCAGCCGCTTGCGGCTCTGGCTGCGCAAAATCACCGTGGCGCCGATGACGGCCGTGAATAACACGGTCGCCTCGCCCAGGGTGTCGTACGCGCGATAGTCCAGGTAGATCGAAGTGACGATATTCGTCGCGCCGGTATCCTCGAGTCCCCGGGCGATGTACGCTTGGGACGCCGTCTCGGGGACGCGGGCGAAGACGGGCACGCCGAATTCGGGCAAGGCATCGAAGATCCGCATCCCGGCCATGAAGATCAAGAACAGGATGACGACCGACGCCACCGTGCCCACGAACTCGCGATCGCCCGTGATGAAGGTCAGATCGCGCGAGATTGTCGCCCGGATCAGGATGATCAAGCCCAGCACTTCCACGACGATCTGCGTCATGGCGATGTCGGGTGCCCGCAAGAAGAGGAACATCAGCGAGCCGCCGAACCCGATGGCCCCCACGCAGATCACGGCACTGAGCAGGTCCTTGGTCTCGACCGCGATGATCGCGGCGATCACCATGAACACCAGCAGAATGTAGAACAGAGTCATCGCTGTCGTCCCTCACCAGATGTTACAGATTGCCAGCAGCACTACCAGCAGCCCCACAACGACCCACGTCAGGTAGACGGGCAAGACGCCGCTGTGCAACCACTTGAGCAGTCCGGTCAGCGCCAGGCCGGCCCGGCCGCTCTGGTCGTACAGATCGAAATGTCCCTTTTCCTGCACGGCGTACATTTGCTTGAGGCCGTTCATGGAAGAGACCGTCTTGTAGAAATGCGTCCCGGGGATGATCATCTGATCGTTGGGTTGGACTTCGCCGCACGTCCACGTCGGAACGATCCGGACCTTCTTCGCGAACGTGCTGACGAATAGCACGCCCAGGCCAACACCCACACCGATGACCAACAGCGCCGTTGCCAGTACGGCGTTCCAATCGCTCAGCGGCAGCTCGGCGCCCTCCTGCATGCCCAGCGCCGGCAGGATGAACTGTCGCAGCGGGACATGATAGAACACGCCAAAGAACACGCACAACGCCGCCAGGATCAACATCGGCAGCGTTTGAAGCCCCGAAACCTCCCGTGTCTTCTGGAGGCGATCGGGCAGACGCGACAGGAAGATCGAATGCAGAATCTTGACGAACGACGCCAGCGTCAGGGCGCTGCCGAACATGGCGGCCACCAGCCACAGGGGCCACATCGTCGCCGCGGCGCCGCTCTGGGTCCGGCCCATCTCCACCACGCCGTGATAGACCATCCATTTCGACGCAAAACCGTTGAGCGGCGGAATGCCCGAGATACTGAGCGCCGCGATCATGCACGCCAGGAACGTCAGCGGCATCTTGCGGCCCAGGCCGCCCAGTTCTTCCAATTCCGGTGTGCCCGTGGCCTCTTCCACCGCCCCGCCGCACAGGAACAGGCACGACTTATAGATCGCGTGGTTGAGCATGTGAAACACACCGCCCGCGATGCCGATCGGCGTCATCGTCGCGATACCCAGCACCATGTAGCCGACCTGACTGATGGCATGGTAGGACAGCAGCCGCTTGAGGTTGTGCTGAACCATGGCGATCATCACGGCGATGACGATGGTCGCCACGCCAATAATCGCCAGGACCAAACCGAGTGCTCCGCCCGGCTCCAGCACGAACATGCCCCGCGTGATCACGACCAGCAGATAGATCCCCAGCAGCTTGTCCAGCGCCGCCGGCAACAGGGCCATCACCGAGGTCGGCGCGTACTCACCGCCCGTGGGCAGCCAGGTGTGCAAAGGCATCGCGCCGGCTTTCGTGATCGCCGCGACCATCAGCAGGAGAAAGGCAATGATCGGCAGCGGCGCCGTCGTCGCGAGATTGATCTCGGAAATGACGAACGTCCCTGACAGTACCCAGACCATGCCGATGCCCAGCAGGAAACCCGCATCGGAGGCGCCGATCATGGCGAAGCTCTTGGTCGCCGCGAAATTCGATTGCTTGCCTCCCGTGCTGATGAGAATGTAGAGTGAGGCCGTGACGATCTCCCAAAAGATCAAGAGAAACAGCAGATGGTTGGACAGCAGAATGCCCGCCGAGCCACCGATCGCCAGCAGGATCGAGCCGTAGTATTCGTTGACGCGACGAATCTCGGCCTTCGACGCCAGCGAATACAATGTGATCAAGACCCCGAAGCCCATCGCGAACAACAGGATGAACGCGCCCAGCGGCTGCGCCGTCAGCAATAGATCGAGCTGGAACGCACCCAGCGTCAGGATCGACCAACTGTAAGCCGCTTCGTCGATCCCGAAGATGCGCACGGCCTGCACGAAGACGACCAGGGAAATGATCAGCGTCGCCGCCTTGGAGATGAGCCGCAACGACCGCGGCAGAAACAGCAGCGCGAAGCCCACCGCCAGCGGCACGAAAACCGGATATAACAAGAGCTTATCCAATCTAGATATCCTCCAGCCTCATGTCCGGCGCCCCGATCTCTTTCCGGAGCCGGGCCGTCCTCTCGCGACTCAGTTGCAGCAGACTCGCGTAGTCGTGAATCACCTGGCGCTGCCCATCCACCACTGCCACGCGCTCGGTACAGCTATAGCAGGGATCGACGGCCGCCAGGGTAATCGTCACGTCCGCGATATGTTCGCCAATGCACGATGCCCTGAACGAGGGCACGTTCACGTAGCTCGGGGCCCGCACCTTGTGCCGGACGGGCCGGTTGCCGCCGTCACTGCGCACGTAGTGGAACGTCTCGCCCCGCGGCGCCTCGGCGTGTCCGCAACCTTCGCCCGGTGGAATCTCTTTCACCTCGACCGCTACCGGCCCCTTGGGCAATTTCTGGACAGCTTCCCGCGTCATCTTCACCGCTTCGAGAACTTCCAACAACCGCACGACCGCCTTGGCGAAAACGTCGCCTTCGGGTTGGCTGATCACCTTCCAATCCAGCGCGCTGTAAGCGGCGTAGGGATCGTCATGCCGCACGTCGATATCGACGTCACTGCCCCGCGCCGTGGGGCCGGTCACGGCGAACTTGACGGCATCCTCTTTCTTCAAAATGCCCACTCCTTTGAGCCGCGCGTGCAGCACGGGATCGTCCAGCACCGCCTTCGTGAGCATTTCCGTCTTCTGTTCCAGCGCATCCAACTCCGCCAGGATCTTCGGCTTCATCTCGTCAGGCACGTCCTCACGACACCCACCGACCTTGACGTTGCCGTAGTTGTTCCGGTTGCCCGTGATCTCCTCGAGCAAATCCAGCACAGGCTCGCGATACTTCCACGCCCACATGAACACCGTATCGTAGCCGATGAAGTGCCCCGCCAGGCCCACCCAGAGCAAATGGCTGTGGATACGTTCCAGTTCGTTGATGATCGTCCGCACGTACAGGGCCCGCTCGGGCACCTCGACCTGGGCGATCTCCTCGACCGCCTGCACGTACGCCAGCGGGTGCGAGGCCGAACAGATCCCGCAGATGCGCGAGACCAGAAATGGCACCTGATCGAACTGCAAGCCTTCGCTGAGCTTCTCGATGCCCCGATGGTTGTACGAAATCCGCACATCAATATCGGTGACAATCTCACCATCGACGGTCAACTGAAAGTACTCCATCTCCTCCTGCAGAGGATGGAAGGGCCCGACCGCCAGCACCGATTTTCGCACCGTCTCACTCATGTCTTCACTTCCTTCCGCAAGGGGTACACACCCTCGGGCCAGTCGTCGTTCAGAATCAAGCGTCTAAGGTTCGGATGATTCTTGAACCCGATCCCGAGAATGTCATGCATCTCGCGTTCGATCCACTCGGCACCGGGAATCAGCGGCGTGATCGATTCGATCTCCGGGTTCTCGCGGTCGCGAATGAACGCCTTGACCGTGACGAAGCAGCCACACTCATCGTCGGCAAAATGGTGCAGCACCTCGAAACAGTGCTCGGCGTCGAGCCCGGTCGATATCACGAACCGCAGCGTCAGTTCATCGAACAGAAACGCGCAAACGTCATAGACCTGCTCCGCTTCGCACAGCAGGTAGATGCGGTTCGCACTGGTTCGCTCCACGCCGATCAGGCGATCTCGCACTTCTTTCAGTCTCTTGTCCAGCACATCCTGTTTCATCTCTCGTCTCCGCTAAATCGCGGCCAGAGCTTTGACAACACCCGAGATCATCGCTTCCGGCTTGGGCGGGCAGCCCGGCACGTACGCGATGATGGCGTTCGGGTCCACTTCTTTGACAATCTTGTCGATGGGTCCGGCCATGTGGTAGCCCCCTTCGAAGATCCCCATCCCGCACGCGCACGCACCCATGCAGAAGACCACACAGGGCTTGGCGGTCTGACGGTAGACCTCGCGCAGACGCACCGCCGCCTGCCGCGTTCCACCGCCGGTGACCAGCAAGGCGTCCGCGTGACGCGGCGAGCCCACCAGCTTGATGCCGAACCGCTCCACATCGAACTTCGGCGTCAGCAGATTTACGATCTCGATGTCGCAGTTGTTGCACGCACCGCAATTGACGTGAAAGACCCAAACCGATTTCTTCAAAGACCACATCTGTAGGCGATTGATGACTGATGATTGATGATTGATAACTGACAAGGTAGTCAAAGCCTCCCGTTTAAGGGTCAATAATCCATAATCAATGTCAAAGCCACGCCAGACCGTAAGTGTGGCCGAGCGTCGCCAGTATCACCGCCACCACCAGCGCACCGCCGCAGATGCACCAGAAGAACCGCATCGCCTGATCGATGCGCACGCGCGGATTCGTATTCTTGATCAGGATCACGAGCACGACGATCAGGACGTACTTGCCGATGCCGCCCAGCAGGCCCCCTATCGACGTCCCGATGCCACCCAGAAAGACCACCACCAGAAACAGAGGCAACGCGACCAGCATCATCGCCTGCATGAGCTTCCACACCGCCAGCAGCGCCCCGGAGTATTCGATCATGACGCCGCTGGCCACTTCCGTTTCCGACTCGGCCATGTCGAACGGCACGAACCCCAGCTTGGCCTGCACGCACAACAGCGCCACGAGGAACGCCAGCAGTCCCGAAATGCTCATGACCGGCGCCTGTTGCGACAGCGCCACCAGACTCAGTTGCTCGCCCGGCTCCAGCCGACCGGCGGTTTTGATAATCACTACCACGAAGGCCAAGACCAACGGTAGTTCGTAACTGATCACGAGCTTCATCTCCCGCGCGGCGCCGATGGTCGCGTGCGGGCTGCCGCTCGCACTGCTGCCCAGAATCAAGGCCAGCGATGGCAACACCATCAGATACAGCGCCACGATGATGTCACCGACGAAGCTGATCCGCGCGCCGACCAGCCAGAGCATGGTGGACAACAACAACACGCCGGACAGACCCAACAAGGGCGCCGCCACGAACACCGCGCGCTGAGCGTCTTGCGGAATCAGGATCTCCTTGCCCATCAGCTTCATCACGTCCACGGCTGGCTGATACACCGGCGGTCCCACCCGCCACTGCACCAGCGCACTGACCTTCCGCACCAGCCAGGACGCGACCAGACCCACCGCCACCGTGAACACGAAGCCCGGAAAGATCAGGATCCAGAACAGATTGGTGAATGCCTCCATCATTTCTTGGCCTTTTCCTTGCTAGTGAGCAATGGCTCCCACATGCTGCCTCCGGCCACTTTGGCCACGATCCCGTCGAAGACCTCGACCAGGTCCTCGCCCGGCTCAACCTCTGCATAGTCGAGACACCCATCGGCGCAGGTCTGCACACAAAGCGGTTTTTCGCCCGGGGCCAGACGGTCGCGGCACACGTCGCACACGCTGCTCGGGAAGGGAATCAGATCGGTATAGATCGTGCCAAAGGGACAGGCAATCGCACACGTCCCGCACCCGGTGCAGAGCATGTTAGCCCGCTTCAATACCCCCGCGTCGTGCGTTTCGCTCGGCACTTTCTCCAGCGCCCCGCGCGGACAGGCCTTCACGCACGGCGCACTCTCGCAACGACGACAAATCAGCGCGAAGCGAATCATCTCCAGCAGCGTGTCGAACCCCTTGTTGCCCGGATGATGCTTATAGGAGCACTGAATGTGCAGCGTCTCCTGCAAGTCCGCTTTCGCCAAATCAACGATCAGCTTCGCACTCATAATCTTGCGTCTCTCTTTTCCTCAGAGGCCGGACCCTGGTGCCCGGCCCGGGCAACCACGGCCGGTTGCCCCTACGGGGTCATTCCCAAATATTCGGGTATTTGTGCACCTGGGCGTAGGTGAAGACCGGGCCGTCCTTGCAGACGTAATACTTGCCCAGCATGCAGTGGCCGCACTTGCCGACGCCGCAGCTCATGTTCTTCTCCATCGACAGGTAAATGCTGTTCGGGTCGAACCCGTACTCCAGCAGGTTGATCGTGGCGAACTTCATCATGATCGGCGGCCCGCACACCACCGCGACCGCGTTCTTGATGTCCACATCCTTCGGATCGAGGATCGTCGTGACCACACCGACGTTGCCGTCCCAATTCCCGTTGGCTTCGTCCACGGTCAGTTTGATGTCGACCCCTTCGAGCGTCTGCCACGGGCCAAACAGGGTGTCTTTGTAGATGAAATCGGCCGGCGTTCGGGCGCCGAACCGGCAGACCACCGACTGGAAATCATCGATGCGGTCGACCAGGGTCAGAAACAGCGACCGGATCGGCGCCAGACCCACGCCGCCACCGACGATGTAGACCTGCTTGCCGACGAATTCATCGACCGGATAGCCCTTCCCGTAGGGCCCGCGAATGGCCACCGGCTGGCCCTTCCGGCAGGCGTGGAACTGGGCCGTGACCCGCCCGGCGTTCATGATCGTGATTTCCATCTGCTCGCTCACCTTGGGCGACGACGACGGCGTAAACGGCGCTTCGCCTTCGCCCGGCAATGTCAGCTCCACGAACTGGCCCGTGTTGAATTGGAACTTCCCTTCCGGCTCGATCACAAAACTCTTGATCGTCGGAGACTCCTCGATCACGTTGACGATCTCGCCCTTGATCGGTTGGTACAGATTCGCCGTCATTTTGCCCTTTTCGCTACTGCTTTTTGGCCCTGGTCGGTCAGCTCGTCGCTCAACCGCTTGAGGACGACGCGAATATCCACATCTCCCGCTTCGGCATCCACGCATCGGCCGCACCCCACACACATATCCACCCCGTACCGCTCGACGAAATAAACGAACTTGTGCATGAGACGATGGCGCAGGCGGTCGCCCAGCAGTTTGCGCGGATTGCCTCCCCCCGCCACCGCGGCGTATCCCACCCGCATGCAGCTATCCCACATCTTCATCTTGCCGAAGTAGTCCTGCTGCTTCGTGTCGTACAGATAGAAGCAATGGCAGGTCGGGCACACCCGCGTGCACGCCTGGCACTCCACACAGGTCGCGGCTTGCTCGTCGAACACGTCGGATTCGTAGCCCTGCTCCACGATCTCCTGGGCGGACACCGCCAGTGCGAACTCGGCATTGGCCCGTTCCAGTTGCTCCTGCACCGCGTCGCGCCGCTTGTCCCGCTCAGCCAGCAGGGCATCGGGCACATCGCCAAACAGCGACGCGTGCGCCGAGAGGAAACGCTTGCCTTTGGACGAGCCGGCGCGAACGATGTACCCGTCCGGCACCGCCGAGACGTTTAGATCGAAACCGGTCTCCGCGTACGGCTTGCCGCCCAAGACATTGCAGAAACAGCTCTCCCGGGGCTCGACGCAATCGGAGGAAATGACAAACAGGTTTTCGCGCCGCGTGACGTAGAATGGATCCTCGAACTCGTCCTCCAGAAAGACTTTGTCGAGGATCTCCAGCGCGCGCAAATCGCACGCCTTGAAACCGAACACCGCGAACGGTTCCACCGGCGCCGGTTCCAGCGCCTCGGGAAACACCGCGGCCAGTTCGCGCAGTGGAAACAGAAACTCTTTGGGCGGCGTGCACAGGCGAACGTCATTGAGTTCCGGTTCCGCCTCCGAGGCCGGGTCGTAGCGAACGCACACGTAGTGCTCGTCAACCTGGCGCGGAATGTACAGTTGCATCGTCTCCGCAACTGCATCCAGAAGAGTCTTCAGTCGGCCGATAAAGACGGTATCCATCTTGCACCTATCCCGGGCAAGCGGGCCCCGCGAATCTCAAGCAGCCATCTCAGTGGTGGTGGTTCCCGTGTCCCTGCTCTGCAATTCCAAGCTTCACTGTTTTTCGAAATAACGACTGACGTCGATCACGTTAGCTGGACGGCATATAGTAAGGCAAGCGAGCCAGGTCCATCGCGATATCGATCGTGATGACCTTGACTCTCTTGGGAACAGCAATGTAGCACGGAGAGAAGTTCAGGAGGCCTTTGATGCCTACGTCGACCAGAGCCTTGGCGATCTCCTGCGCGGACGCCTCCGGCACCGCGATGATTCCCAGGTCGATGCGTCGCCGGCGAATCCGCCGCAGACGCGTGATGTCCTCGATCAGAACCCCATTCTTGGTCCGGCCCACCTTGCGCTTGTCGGCATCGAAGGCCGCGGCGATCTCGAAGCCGTACATGCGAAAGCCCGGAAAGGCCAGCAGCGCCGAGCCCAGATTGCCCACGCCCACCAGCACAGCTTTGGGACCGGTGTCCAGACGCAAGATCTTGTTGATTTGTTTGATGAGGCCCTCGAGCTGGTACCCGACACCGGGAGTGCCGAAGTCGCCGAAGTAGGAGAAGTCCTTGCGGATCTGCCACGGCTTGACACCCAACAGATCGGCCAGGCTGGCGCTGGAGACACTCTCCACGCCCTGTTGAGATAGATGAATCGCTCCCCGTAAGTAAACCGGCAGGCGCCGGACCGTTTCGTCTGGAATCTTGTGGTATCGCATAAGCCACCATCAGTTGGTGATTGCGCTCACATTCACAGACATCAACCATCAATCTACAGACCTGCAACGAACAATGTCAAGACTATTTTATATTCTTCAATAAACCACGGCAACCCCAAACCCATACACCACAGACACTTACAATTGCACAAAAAGTTTTTTTGTATAAGGTGCATTTCGTGCAGCGCACAGACGTTTCCACGACGTCACTTGCGCTGGCCCCCTGAATGTCCCAAGTGACACGGCCGATCAGTCGGTTTCGGGGGTGAGGCGTTGGGGGAGGGTGAAGGTGAAGGTGGTGCCGGCGGTGGGGTTGCGGGTCGCTTCGATGGTGCCGCCGTGACGCTCGATGACTTCCTTGGCGAAGGCCAGACCCAGGCCGGTACCGTCGCGTTCGACGGCGCGGGCATTCGGGGCGCGGTAGAATTCTTCGAAGATGTGATCCATCGCCTCGTCCGGGATGCCGATCCCGGTATCGC
>Ga0272443_10000937_pt1 | contig 47677 bp, 72 predicted proteins | sample SSMAcet12_FD_193581 | JGI IMG/M metagenome (GOLD analysis project Ga0272443, IMG submission 193581) | Marine sediment archaeal communities from Little Sippewissett salt marsh, Falmouth, MA, United States - SSM-Acet-12 | ecosystem: Environmental > Aquatic > Marine > Wetlands > Sediment ...
CCGATCATGGCGCGCCGATGAGCTTGTGGCCGCAGATGGGGCAGTACCCGTTCCGCTCGGCATCGACCACGAGCTTACCTTTATGCTTGTACTCTTGATCTGGTGCTGTGGAAAGTTCTCCAGTGAACAGGTCCAGATTCACGATCACGGTCTCGGGGTCCGGTGGCTCATCCAGTTCCAGGATCTCCATCTCTTGCCTGAACCCTCTGATGTCAGGCAGGTCGTTGTTCCCGTACCATGAGTAACCATCGTCAGTGTACCACATGTGTTCCGAATCATGCTCGCAGTAGATAGTCCCTCGACATTCATCGAACATGCACTCCAGCCCACCGTATGCACCGTTCGGTCGGAAGGCTCGGGGTGCGGTATATCCACCGCGCACGTCACAGCCACCATGAATCTGGAGAAGAACAAACTCCTCTCGATATTCGTTCGGTCGCTCGATGGTCACGGCTGCAAATTGAAGGGTCTGGCTGATGGTCTCGCCACCTGAATTGTAGGTGTTGTGGATTATGGGGTCACCCTCGCCGTAGAATCCGGTAAGGACAGCACCCTGTTCACGCAAGTGGTCGAACCATTCCTCGATCAGTTCGAGCCAGTGTCCAGGGCGCTCGTCCGCGAAGGAGTGAAACTCACGATCTAACGCTTCATCATATTCCAGCCTTTCTCGTAAAAAGTGGAACACATTGACGGTCAGGTTCGGGTCTGGCCAGAATTCCAGCGAGGCAGCGGGCTCATAGAGAAACGTGCGACCCTGGTTCCGCTCCCAGTTCCGACCATAGCCCCCCCTGAATCCGCCCTTGCCGTCAGGTTCGCCGCCCGAATCACAGAGCGCACGCCCCGTGTTCTCGGTCAGCATGTCGATCAACACCCGCTCAGTCATGCCTACGGTAATTTGTGCGGTCTCACTCATGCGTTCACCCTTTCAGCTTTCAGGTCCACGATGCAGGCGCTAGACCCGTCCTTGAAGTCAATGAAGTTGAATGCCTCAGCACCCTCCTCAGCCCAGCGGTTCACCTCGATGGCGTCAAACACCTGTTCGGGACTGGAAAGGTATTCGATCTCAGCATCCACCAGTCGGGCGAGCTTGCGCCACTTGGCCAGCATGACTGCATCCCAGTTCTCTACATCGTCCAGGCCATGGACCGTCAGCCAGCCGCCAGATCGGCCTTCCGAGTACATGGTGGTGTCAGGGAAAATCTCTGCGACCATATCGCTGGCCAGTTCCCAGAATGAACAGGCGTGAGACTCAAAGGCGTAGTTCAGCGCCTGTTCAGCCAGTGCTTCATCGTCGATATTGAAATGATCCATCACGTCCCAGATGTCTGGGAAGTGGTACACCTTGACGTTCAGGGCAGGGTTACCCCTGTAGCCTTCATAGTGATATTGGATGTCATCCTTGGTACGAATCTCGTTGTGTCTCATGTTCAGCACCACGCAGTTTGGTTGAAGTTGAATTTGAATACGGTTGGAAGAATACTTTCGAGAGCATCTGCCTCGTTCTCTCGCTCCATGAAGTCAAGCAAGGGCTTCATGAGCTGGCGATCAAATTCATGTTGGGCCGCCTCATGTACAACGTCGTCAACATCCATGGCGGGATCGGGAAAAATTGGAGAGACGTACATGCCCTCAAAGACATCGGGGTTCTCAAATTCAAAATTCACCGCTGGCAGCCAGCCAATATCGGTAAGCGACCCCATCGTTTGACACGTCCCGACAGGGAAGAGTTCCTCGCGGAGCAACGCCTCCAGTTCCGAGGGACTGAGAATGCCAACGTACTTACGGTGTCCCTGGAAGATGGACAGGTCGAGATCCATGATGCCATCATCCTGGTCTCTCAGGTATTGCTCCCATTCCTCATCCGTATCGAAATCGGAATAGCTTTTTTCCAGCTCAAAGTCTTCGGTGATCGTCAGCTTTCCATTCTCGACCAGTTCATCGATTGCGCCATTCACTACCGAATCCATGTCATTGTACCAGCAGTCATGAGTGGCCTCAATGGTATAGATGACGTAGTAGGACACGGGGTGATCAGCGACGGCATATCCAATTTCACTCACGGGACCTCCTTGTGATTGCAACTCCGGTTGAGAGCTGTTCCTTGATTATGACCAGCGCCTTCCTGTAGGTCACGTTCCGGTCGATCCGGCCACGTGCCTGGTGAGCGCCGATAGTTCGCATCATCACCGCAGGCTTGTCGGTCAGCAGGACTATGGTTTCGCCTTCGGTCAGCGTTCTGACCTTGGCGGGCAGGCTCGTTCCGCTCACCCCTTGACCCTCCGGTTGATCTCGTTCAGTTCCTCTTCGGTGAACCCATATGGATGGAAGCTGTAATTGGTCACTTCGCCCGTTCTGATGTCCTCGTCAGCGGTGTAGGCAGTCCACCAGGCACCACTTCCAAGTTTGCCCGAGCAGCTCGCTTCGAGACACCCATAGTAGCTCTTCATGTAATTCACAGCCAGGTCCACGGGGGTCAGCCCCTCCTCGATGTCCCACTCGTCAGGTTCCAGCGGCACGTACTCGTCATGCCAGCCTGAATCCTCAGCACAACCCTGTTCAGCGGATTCGTGTGAGATAGTCTCGTATGAGACCTTGAAATGATGATCGCTCATAAGACCTCCAGTCCGTGTTCTTCCAGTACCTGGATGATGTCTCGTTCCAGTTCTTCAGCGGCAGTCCTCGTGGCCAGCTCAGCCGTGAAGCGCTCACCAGCCCAGCACTCGGGGTTACAGTCACCCCGATACGCCAGCACTTGGTCCCAGACGGCAAACTCGGCACGTTCGGTTCGTTCGGTGCTGGTCGGCTCGCTGAATGATGGATGCTTGTAGTCCACGCGGACCTTGTAAATCTTCTCGATCATACGATCTCCATTTCCAGCTGAAGAATCTTCTCCAGCAGTTCGCCGCCGAGGCAGGAGAGGTACGCATCTGGATCTTCATCCCTCAGATCGAGGAGAGACCAAGCTGCATACTCGGGAATCAGCCACGTTCGTTCGAGGGTGTAGTCCACATTCCCGTCGTCAGGGTCTGGTTCACCATCGGCCAGATGCATGGCATCGTACAGAACGTCAGGGAAGTACCCGTGATTGGCTAACCAGCCGAGGGTCTTCAGCTCAGCATCGGAAACCCGTAGTTGATAGTGGAAACTCATTGCTGAACCAGCATGGCGTTCAGGAAGCGGCGGAGTACCCGCTTTGCCGTGTCCTTATATCCGTAGGACAGGGTGTGCCGGATAGACTGGAAGCCGTAGCCAGAATATGCCAGCGCCAGGACGATGAGGGAGCCGTGTATATACCCCTCCTCAATGTGAGAGAGCAGGTGTTCAGCCCCGCCAGGTGGTTCAACCGTTCTCTCGAAATGGTTCCATTGCAGCTGGGGGTCATCGTTCAGCTGAGGCAGGTGTGCCATACAGAGCCAACAGTCGCCGCCCTCGGGAGTTGGCAGTTCATCCATGTCGTCGATGAGGGCAACGAAGTTCTTGATCCTTTTCTTCATGTCTCGAATGGACTTGATTACCTTGGAGTCATCACGCTTGAATGCGGCGGGATACTCCAAACCCGAGACAAGGGCATGCCGTCCGCGACCGTTCTGGACATACCAGATTCCACGGTCACTGGTGACGCTGTAGCCATTTGGGATATAGCGGTTCATCCGTTCCTTGGTGGTTGGTGTCATCCAGCCGCCCGTGTCCAGGATGAATGAGCCATTGGGCTTGACGGTCACGATGTCGGTCTGGTGGAGGCGATAGCGCCGTTCTCCACTCTCCAGTTCGTAGAAGAAGGTATTATTGGCCACCTTCCTGGAGGTGACGATACTCTCGCTCACCTCAGCCAATGACTGTGCTTTCGTGGTCATGTAGACCTCCAATGTCTGATCGTTTAGATGTAATGCTGTGGGGTCAGCTAGTCAGACTGACCCCGTTCAACCGGAAGGGACACGCCGAAAATTCTTACCAGTTCTCCACTTGTTCAAGGGTGTAGGCGTAGGTCTCGGCGATGTAGTCCCCCAGCTCGCCGATCACGGACTCCACATAGTCCCGTTCAGAAATCTTCTCACCGTCCAGATCCCAGGGGTTGTCGTACTCCGGTTCAGTGGAGCAGCCTGACAGGATGTCGCCGATGTTGGTCTCGACATCCACGATGATGCCCATGGTGAGCGAGGGACGGATCAGCACCCCGAAGTCTACCCAGCAGAGATAGGAGCCATCGTCCATGGCGTGGTACGAGCCTTCGATCAAGATCCGTTCATCGGATGCGTTTTCCAGATCGATGGACGGTTCGGAGTCAAAGCCAGAACCCTGCGGCAGATGGCAGATCAGTTCCTCGATCCGGTCATCCCACTCGTAGGTCATGGCCTCCCAGTGCCTGAGATTGGCCTCGTCCTCCGAGTTGCCCCAAGAATCGAGGCAGTTGTTCCTCGCCACGATAGCGCTGGCGAGTGCCTTGTAAAAAGGTTGTTCCATCACTTCACCCACGGTTCCAGGCGTTTGTCAAAGCGAGAATCATCCTTGCGGACACCCGCCTTCATCCTGGCTTCAGACATGGAGGTGAAGATCTTGCGCGGACGCGGTTTCTTGTGTTTCGTTCCCTGGTGAACCAGCATCCAATTCAGGAGCCGGTCCACAGACCGTTGATACTTCTGTTCAGCGTGTTTCATATTGGTCCTCCGGTTATGAGGTTAGAGTTCGACTCTGATGGCGGTAGGGATGTGCAGGAGCAGGGATTCGGCATAGCTTGCCCAGCCAGTAGCGCCGATAGGTCCGACGATCTCGGGATGCTCCTTCTTCACGAAGCTATGGAATTCCAGCAGCTTCAGCAGCGCCCTGAAAGTGTCCACGGGCTTGATGCTTCCATGTCCCGTGAAAGGTTCGTAGGTTTTGACGTAGGTTGAGCCGTCAGGCATGGAGAAGGTCTCTCCAGGCATCACCTTTTTGTTGAAGTCGTTGAGTGACTCCGTGAGGGCGGTGGCAAGCTGATCATAAGACAGCTCGAAGCCCTGCTTTTTCAGATGGTGCTGAAGATCGTAGATCATCGCACCAAAAATGGTTCCAGTCATAATCCCTCCGGTTTCAAAAAATCGCTCGGCTAAATCCGGTTCGCCGTTCTGAAAAACGATGATAGACAGAACGACAAAAAAGAGAGCGGCATTGCTGCCGCCCTCAGAATGACTCTGATCACTGGATGAAACTCGTTCACAGTGTCACCGCATTCACAAACCCTTGCGGGATTCCGTTCAATGCAGCAACCGACTGGACTCGTTTCAAGTCGTCACACTTGTTCAGCACCCAGACATATTTGTAACCCTTCTTGATCTTACGCCCCAGGTCCTCATCGCTGAGGTTCGAGGGTACGACCTTGCAGAAGTTCCGCTTGAATGCACCAGACCGTTCCAGTCGGCGCGTCCAACGCTTCTTATGCCCAGCCGGAACAATGGCGACCACTCTGAAATGATCACTTTTCCTGATTCTCATCAGTTCCTCCGGTTGTTTAGATAGTGCCTGTTCAGGTCTTAAAACCTGCACGGTATGCAAGCATCCGGTTCAACAGGCTGGTAGTAAGGTATTTGTAACGCGCAAGAGGCTTGCGCGGAGTACACTATAGCCGCGAGCAATAAAGACGCGGTTCAGTACAAGACCCCTGGCTTAGACAAGTTCCGGCCATGACAGGTTTCGCCTGTCCCTACTGGATGTCGGTCGTTTGATCCAGTAGCGCCGCCTAACTCTGAGTTCAGATATTGAATAAATTCAAAATTGAACCCTTAACCCCTTGACCACCCCGCGCCCCGCAACGCCTTTGTTCAAAAGAACCTAGGAGAAGGTTGCAGTGCGCTGCACGTCCAAACGAATGGACACGCTAGGGCGGTTATGGAGTACGAGTTCATGCTCTAAGCCGCCACACGAACAAGGGTGTAGTTCAAGACAGGTCACCAGTTCTGTCCCCCACTTAAGGCGGGGTTGGGCCTACTCCTATTCTAACCAGTCCATTGCTGGCCGGACCCTGGAGTTCAAGGACCATCCCAATACTCACGTAAAAGGGATACTCTGTTCCAGTTCCACGCAAGACACCTTCACGCCCGTTCCTCGGGGTGGCCAGAGGACGGTTGGATGCAGTCCAATGCCTATTGCTTTCCTGTTCGATGCAGGCTATACAGAGATAGCCTGTTCTCCACTTTTGCAGGAGATGACGCCGCTACGTTGTCCCAGCCAGTAAGCGACACTTTTGGGTTCCTGGCTTGGTACAGCTACTAGGCCGAAGCCGTTCACCTAGTGCCTGGCAGGTTGCGATCCCCTGCTTACGCAGTTCAGGCTGGTAGTTACCCTGTTGCTCCACTTAAGGAGTTCATCGGTTCATCGCTCCCACTACCCTGGGATGGGAAAGGTCCAGGATCTCACGGGGTGCTGTTTAGGCCACGGGTTCTGTTCACCTTAATAGGGTGAATCAATCCGGTCCCGTTCACTGGATGCACTCACGGGTAATTTGATTTGATACGGCCGCGCTTGCCGCGCTTGCCGCTCTCACTATTACAAGGCATTCACTCGCATATTTGCGCCGCTTTTTTTGCGTCGTATGCTAAATGCCTTGCCGCGCATTGCATGAATGCGCCGTCATTATTACAAGGCATTCACTCGCATATTTGCGCCATAAAAAAAGCCTGAACGAATCAGGCTTTTTTCCGCGCTTGGTTGGTGTCCGGTTTGACTATTAAATAGGTATATACTAGGGAATCAATACGGCACTTAGAAATTTTGCCGTGAGTGATTCGTAGACTTGTTTTCCCTTTCCTTTTTTGCTTGGCAGTTTCAAGCGCTTGTCAATTTCAGCCCAATTTGGCCGTTTATCGCTTGTAAGCAGGATTCTACATAGCTCGCTTTCTGTCTCTGTAAGTTGGGCCTGACTGTTAAACCAATCGACTGTGCCTTGTATGTCAAAGCCTGCCAGTATATCCGCTTGCAAGGTTTCGGCCGCGCTTTCGTCGACGTGAGACCTTAGGACGGCACGGCTTGCCTTTTTCCACAAGGTACGCCCTGCGTTTAGTGCATAGGTCCATGCGCTCGCTTGTGCTTGGTCCTCGTTTAGCCCTTCTTGCTTTGCGTCTCTCAGTCTCAGAACATAAGCCAGCATGCAGATACTTGCTATTTCGTCCCTGTATAGACCACGTAGCCTATCCGCTTGCAATTCGCTTTGCTCTGTATGCATTGCGAGTGAATTGGCCCGCTTGCGCTCGAAATAGTGCATTCCCGTCACTCGTTTTGATAGGTGCCGAAAGTGCCCTTCATTCCATCGCTGCAAAGCATGCAACCATATGGAATCCGGCTCAATTCGCTTGTCAGGCTTGGCAGTAGACTTGTGCGGCATTTCGAGCGCTTGCCGCTCGCTTGCTGTCAAGCGCGGCGAATAGGCGCTTGGTGCATTTCGCAGGCTTGCCGCTCGTTTTATGTCCGCTATGCGGCGCGCCTGTATTTCAGCGGCCGCTTTGTCCCTGGCAATCATTTCGAGCGCGGCCTTATCAGGGTCCGCCGATATGGTTTCGGCGCGCTTATGGCAGCCAATGGCAGCCAAAAAAGCGCTTTCATCATATGACGGCCTTCCTATAGGCTTTTTGCCGCTTGCTTGCCCTATTTCCGGCGCTTTGCGCGGCATTTCAGGCAATGGGCAAGGGATATTGCACATAGCAGGCTTTTCCCTTTCCGGTCTATACGTCATAAGGTCATGCCATGCGATATTGTACATGGTATCGTGCTTGATATAACGCGGCTTGCTCGAATAGATTCTATTAGCATTCATTTTTCGTATCCCTTTCAAAGTTGCTTGCATGCACGCTCTGACAGCATAGCGGCAAGCGGATTGAATAGGACACCAACCATATTTTCAAAAAGCGCGGCCGCTCGTTTGCGGCATGCCGCAAACTTACAGCTAAGCGCCGTAATAAGGCAATAGTATAGACGCTTAAATTGCAGGCAATGCAAAAAAAGTATAGAGTCAAACCATATGCTATTAGATAAACTATTGTAAAACATGGACTTCGGTAGGCTTTTAACCTTTGTTCACTTGCCATATATGCCAATATGGCATACTATCAATTCAATGCAATAGAACAGCTTTTCTGTCTTATCACTTAAAAGATTGAAACAGTGATAAACAGCTATAAAACAACAAGTTAGGACGTGAAAAAAGCATAGGGGCACATTCCGAAACATGCAGCCAGCTAAACCAGTTTGCAGGCAGGTACTGGATATATAAATGTTTCGCGCCTGCCACACGGGCGGGGCATGGGGGTATAGCGGGAAGGGGTTAAAATATACTATTCAGGCAGGTGTATTTGCCATTATTACGCACTATAAATGGCCTAATAAACGCAATAAAAACGAGTAAAAACCCTTAAAAACGCATGGGAAACGCTTTTTTTCATTAAAAACGCAAGGTTTTTTGGTGTTTTTTTGGAAGGTTCTTTTTGCTTGCGCTTAACAAGTACCTTTTTGGGGTGTGATTAGCGGGTTCAAGATAACATATGTATGTACACGGCCCACTTTACCGGAAGGTCTTGACATTTTAAGTACAATATGCAAGAATATGCGCAATAGATAAGGATTATGGACACGGATTGTGTATTCACATATGAATGTGGAGCCCTATATGACATCGGGCAGGCCCTGTATGTCGCTACTAAAGACTTTGGCGGATGCCCGCGCCTGCTATCCGCCACCGTCGACTACGCAACTGTCAATGGCCATACCATCATTATATGCAACGCCCTGCAGGCAAGGGGTGTACTCAACGAAGAGCGCATAAGGCACTCATACTCACTGCTGGCCGAATTGAACCAAAGGCACGAGAAGCAAAGCAGCCGAAGGCTGCATTACCTCTTTCTCAGGAAGCTGCAGGAAGGCGTCAGGCATGATTCCTGGACGGCAGGACTGCGCTATGGTCTATCCGTGTTCTCTACGGACGATGTTCGGGCTGGTCTCGCGTGGATTGGGATTGATCGCTGGTCATGCACGCCCGAGCAGAGCGCCTATTGCGCCCATCTGCATGAGATAGATCCCGAGACATTCCCGCTGGAGCTATGCCCACCTCGTGTCTCATTAAACGCAAAACATCGACACGTTCCCGAGTCATGTCGATGACCTGGCTGTGCCATGAAACGCCAGTAAACGACTTCTACTGGCATTTGATGGTGTTGTTACAGGGGGATTCTTGAGAGTAGAGTGTCCATGGCCTCGGTGAATGGCAGGGGCCTGTAGTTGATTTGTTCCATGCACACATTCAGATACCATGGGTTATCGATGATATGTTGGTGTGTGTGTCCGTGGATATTCGGGCATCCGCGCAGCTCGTCTGGATGCATGGGAATATGTGTGAGCCAGGCACCTTTGTATTTCAGGCCGCCACGGACATCATCAAATGCCCAAGCATAGTGGAAGTGGTTCAGTTTGTCGTGATTGCCTCTAATCAGGATCTTGTGGCCCCTCAGCTCGCGTGCGGTCTCGACAGCCTGCAGTGTAAAGGCTGCGTCGCCGAGGAGGTAGACGGTATCGTTTTTGCCGACAACATGATTCCATCGATGGACGATATAGGCATCATGTTCCTCGGGGGATGAGAATTGCTTTCGGAAGCGGATTATTCCCGCGTCGCCTAAATGAGTGTCTGCGCACAGAAGAACCCTACTCATAATGACATCCTCCGTTTTATGGCTAAACCGTACGATTGTGCGGCGAGCACGATCACTCGTAACCTTTAATATGCACAGTAACAGTCTCCATGTTATAGTGCAGATTCCTTGTTACTTGTGTGTGGATATGTAGACTATTGCACATCATTGCTAACATTTACACGCATTACTATGTACGCTAGATATTTCATCATTTATGAGTCATATATGCGATATTTCATGGTTTATGAATCATATATACGCCAACGACATGTGGTAAATGCACCTATATCTTGTAAGTCTGTCAATTCCACATTATCCCGATATGCGGCATCATGACTCCCGAATTATCACCATACACAGCATAGCGAACATGTCTGTTGCTCAGTCTTCAGGGCGCATTACCTCAGCCCTGTCGCCTCCACGATACAAGACCTTCTCGATCTCGCACTGGTATTTCTCATCCGCATGCTCTAGGCATACTGGATATGCCGCGATTCGCGTTTTGCCTTCTGGTTGCCCTGGCAGTGACCTGGCCTCTGGGACGAACACCCCCATCATCGTCGCCATACGCCCACAGAGAATGCACCTCTTGTCAGAAAGCTCGTCACGCGCACAAGTAAGTGAACGCAAAAGGTCTACATCGTTCATTACCATACTCTTTCCCAACCGACTTCGCGGTGTTCTGGGCCGAGATGGAAATACTGCAGATAGCTTGCTATCTCAAACTCCTCCGTGACGACTACACAGTGATCCTTCGACAGCCTCACGCGCACCTTGGCTCCAGTACGCCAGGCGAAGGCTCTTGCTTCACTAAGTGCTTCGTGGAGACAGTCTGTAGCGAATTCAGGTTCAATTATTAGACTACTCAAGATTCCTCCTCGGGTATCTTGTTAAAAAAATCCGGAACCTCTTTGACCAACTTCCCAAGCAGATCAACTATGCTGAATACGGCCATCCGCGAGAGCGCAATGGTTGTCTTCACTACACGCGGTTCGCCCATATCCTTTACCCCGAGACGTTTCATTTCCAGGATAACGGGATATTTAAGGTCATCGTAGTACCATAATGTCAGGCGCTTGTTTTTGGAACGCACACCGAAGCATTTATCCGGTTTCCGGCCAACAGCTTCCGTGTACATGGCGCTCTCTCCAACCCTCTGTCGTCTCATAAGGTCCTCACTGTGACCACGGGCCATTTTGAATTAAACAGGTTACATTGCTCATGCTTTTCTCGCTTTCCACAGTCCGGCGCTGGCTGTCCGTACGTATTTCAGTTTGACCTTCATTCCGATTTCTGGCGGCACATCGAAATCCTGGCCTCTCAGAATGATTGTTTTTAGGTGGTCCTCTTCGGCGTCAGTCTCAACATGCCAGTAGAAGGCAAACTGACGGGAAACCACACCATGTAAGACCGAATCACTCATGCTCCATATCCATCCTATTTCTATTCCATATCCAGAGCAGGGCCGCCGCGTCGGCAGGGTTCTCATCGCGGAAAAGAGCGGGCCAATTATCAGTACAGACGACTGGTTGCGTGCCACAGACATACTCCTGGGGTTCACCTGCAAAGGTTGGATCGTCTTTGAGTAGTGCCAGTCCGTAGTATTCGTCTTCAATCTCAAAAAACGAGGGCAGTTCGGCCAGCAGGTGCTCCAGTGACGGGGCGGCATATTGGTCGAGATTGGTTTCGTGCGGCCCGTGAAGGCAATACCACATCTGAACGCCATCACACTCATCAACCGCATAGATGCGAGTGTTCACATCCTGCGGCCACCCCGCCGCCTTCAGATCCTTTGCAACGTCAAGACTTACCATCATTCACCCTTATTGTTTCGCGCTGTGCACTCGTTATTACTTGCCCCTTAACCTCTTTCATCTGTCACCTCCCACTTCCAGGTCCGAGTAGCCCCTTGAAGCCAGCCGCCTTAACAGTCTCGAAATAAGTCATGTCTTCGCGCTCGTTGTAGAGGTACGGGAGGAATAGCTCCATCAGCTCTACCTGCGCCAGTTCTACCATAGCCATCTGAGCCTCAACCCAGTCGAGACAGATTTTCCAGGCAGTACGCTCTGCCTGAGCCGGTATCTTTTCCAGGGTTTCCGGTCTGGTCCGGCTGGTAGTCATACCCATCAATATCTGCTCACATGCCTCGACCTTGGCTGGGAGCTTAATGGGCACGATGTTCTGACCATCGAGAGCAATCGTGAAAATGATAGCACTCACCCTGCCGTCCTCATCGTATTGTTTCATAATTCCACGTGCGCCATTCCGTACGAGCGCATTCTCGATATGATTGATTGAGCGGTTGGCGGGGACTGCGGACGTGTAATTTTTAAGTGGCATCACTTCACCTCCATCCGCTTGCGGGCTTCGGATTCAATGTGTTGGCGTATTGCATCCCGCATCCATGTTTGGCTATACACGACCTTTGGATTTAGCCCCCATATCTCATCAATGAGGGCATCCCAACCGAGAGCATTTAGCGTTCTCATTGCTCTTTCGATGGCTTCCTCAATCATGGCATCTTTGAGCTTGATTTCCTGTTCAACACGAACACTTGCGGCAATAATATCCATCGCAAATCTCTCTCTATCAATGCAACGAATTGCTGTATCGTGGTCTTCGGTTAAATGCTGGCCAGAGCATATTTCACATTTACAGCTCATCGGTTGTCGCCTCGCTTTCTGGTGGGGTGGGGAGAATTTCTCCGGCGATAAAGTCTGCGAGACCCTCAAGTTCAAGACGCCCCTTTTCTATGGTTGCCGCCCCGCTCGGAGACAACACATCAACCAGCATCGCACCAGAACCATCTTCGTCAATCTGGTGTGTACACCGATATTCTTTTAGTATGGAAAGAATACTTGGGGTTCCTGTCTGCGCCTTAAGTTCTGCGACCTCTTTCTCAAGTCGCTCGACCTCCCGCACCTCATCAGCAAGACGCCTGGCCTGAATTGCAGCCTCCTCTCTCCACTGCTCGATTTCTCGCGCCATGTCATCGATAAAGCTGGACATGGTACTGTTGATAGGGTAGTGCTTCAGGCAATAGCTGGCCTGGTCTTTGATCTCAGTTATCTTGGTCCTGGAATTTGCATCTGCCAGAATCCATTTCAGAAATTCCCTCGTGTTTTTCAGAGAGCGTACCTTCTCGTCGACAACAGACATCATTTCCTCCTGATTCCACGTTCAATTCCATAGGACTCCCTCACAGACATCCGCACATGATCTCACGCCCAGTGGACGGTCCTGGATATATAGACACACTGCAGCCGAATATGTTGTACGGCTTGCCATGCAAGCGAGCTGCCTTGGCGTGTCTGACCATGTGTTTGTAGAGATTTGCCTCAACGACAATATGATTGGGATAGCTACCCTCGCGCTCCGCGTATTCGCGCATGGCCTTCTTCACTTTGGTCAAATATCTCGTGTCATCCATTGCAATCTCCACCGTTTGTAGCTTCGTCACTCTCCATTACAAAGGGATCTGGCCGACTGCCGAGCTGTCCTGGGAACATGGCTTTGTATTGGCCGTCAAGGCCGGTGAATTGGCATGGGCCATAGAGTTCATACAGCTGCCCGAAAAAATCCATGTCAAGGTTTTCGACCCCGACAGTTTTGAACCGAGCCAGCGTGGGCAATCTCCATGCGACTTGCGAGGCATCAACACGACCGGCTGGGTTCAGGGGGGCAGTGTGATTGAAGTACCGGCCATCCTTCCGCTCGCCAACCTCTTCGGGCGTCTCCTGTGTCGGATCGAAGCACCGAACATGTGAGTAAGCGTGCTGCACCTCTGGATGCTCAATGAAATAATCAATCAGCCCTCCGATATATCCTGGTATCAAGGCGTCATCGTCACACAGGATGATTGCGATGGCGCATTTCTGATGGCCGTGCCTGAAGTTTTCCATATAGATATTCATAAAGGCTCCGTGCATGGAGCCGCCTGCAGTCCGCTTGAAGTCATCTGAATGACCGGTGTGAAAAACATGGTAGCGGCTGTCGTTCTCGACCGTCCTCTCCTCGTTGTCGTCGATCACAACCAGTTCCCACTGGTCACAATCTTGGGTTAATACGGAGTTTATGGCTGTCATAACCATATCTGGGCGTTTATACGTAGGCAGCAGTATCAGAACCCTCATTAGTCCCCCCATCCGACCGGCACGAACGGCGTTTCACCTTCGCCAATCACCTCGTAGACCGGCCTTCCGTCCCGCCCGAGCCCATGTGCAAAGACCATCATGTACCTGTCTGTGTAATCAGCGACAGCATAGCCCTTGTTCGTAAATGCCTTACTGATTGCCTCCTGTCCGTCCGCCTGGACATGCGCATAGTCATTTATCTGCGGGACCGGCAATCCCCCAACACGCCGAGCGGCATTACTATCAATAATGCCTCCAGACATCGCCGCATGGTCCGTGTAATACCCGCACAGATACGCGACATCCTTTTCGATCATGAGATCTGCCAGCTTGCTGTCGAAATGATGACACCCTGGGACATAATCGTCTTCCGTGACCACGAAGTGAGTGTATTCATCCGTGAACCAGCGGCAAACATCTGCCCATGCGCCATATGACCAGCCAATGTTGTGTGGTCTGAAGATGACGTTGTGTCCATCATGCACAACATCTTCGAGGGCTGCTGCGACCTGGGGATGGAGATCTCCGTTTATCACGAAAAACACATCGCTACTGTGCTCATAGCAGAGAAGTGCATCACGCTGGGCTCTCACGTAGTAGCCGCGATCCTCCATAAGCCACTTAGGCTGCGTCCTTCGCGGCCCTCCCCAGCATGGTATGATCAATGCGTATTTCCTCATGATGCCAGTTCACCCCGCAACAGGCCAATCACAGTGGAGTCGAAGGTTTCCCCCATGCGCTCGACAGCGTTTCGGCGCACGCCCTCCTCGACGAATCCGGCCCGAAGTGCCGTACGTAGACTGGCGGGATTGTTGGTGAGGACCTCGGCATCTATTCGCCGCAGATTGAGCACGTCAAAGACGAAATGGCAACCGATGACCATCACTGGGTACGAGTACCCCTTACCCCTCTGACTGTACCACACGTGATGGGACTGGACGCACGTGCGATTCATCCAGTCGATGTTCGATGAGACGTACAGGCCGACATTACTCCACCGATTTGAACGAAGGTCATAATGCTCGGCAATCAGGAAGCGAGAATTTGGATCACTCTGAGCATGCTCCCACCATTTGCGCTGCGTGTCCAGGGTCATGATGTTGACTGAGTGCGTGGTTAGCCACGACTCTTGCTTCAGCGCCCACATCCTCTCCACGTCATCGTCCTCGGGAACCCGCAGGCGCATCTGGTAGTCGTTACCCTTGTATTCAATCCTCTTCTCGTACATCACCAGCCCTCCTGAATTGTCTTAATGATGTGTGCGACATCATCGTCTGTCACCCACCATCCGTTCGGGATCGAGATATATCGTTCGTCGATCCAGTCCATGTTTTTGAGCTTGTCCCGTCTCAAGGCATCGATGAATGTCGTGTGGCCATCATTGCGTTTGTGGACTTGGGACACCATGATTCCAGCGTCGGTCATCTTCCTTCTGAAACCATCACGATCTTCGACCAGCAGCGAATAGATCCAATGGGAACAGTCGTCTGAATGTCTGAGCGTCTGGACTCCTGGGACATTTGCTAAATGCTGACTGTATGTCCTTGCATTCCGCTTGAATCTACCAACAACTTCCCAAGCTGATTTAAGATTTGCGAGGCCGATAGCTGCATTGATATCGTTCATATGGAATTTGAATCCAAACTCAGGGATATCAGCCTCACACCTGAAATCCTTCGATTTCTGGCAGCGATCAATTCCGTACCACCGCAGGAGCTTGGCTCTCTCCATATCATTCTCATCCCTGAACAGCATGACGCCACCATCGCCGCTCGTCATGTGCTTGATGGCCTGGAGGGAGACGACGACAAAGCGGGCATTATGCCAAATCATCAGGTTGTGCATGTTGGCACCTAAGCCGTGTGCTGCGTCAATGATCATCTGGTTGCTTTCCGCGTGCGGGACATCGAGCGTGTTTCCACCCCAGAGAGGATACATGATACCGGTGTCGGGTGATATGTGCTCAAAATCGTGCATGTTCAGAGTCTCTGGGTTGACATCTCCCCACTCAATCGTCTTGCCGTTTGCCAGTATCGGCATATTGCTGGCTGTGCATGTCAGTGGAGAGCACCGGTAATGGTCGACGTGTTTCATCATGTGTACGGCGAGGTGAAGGCCGGAGGTAGCCGCATTAACCGTGGCTAGATATGGCCAGTTGAAAAATTCCTTTAAGGCAGCTTCAAATTCGTCAACCACCGGCCCCTGTCCGATAAACCCAGAGTCAAGAACCTTGGCAACTCTGTCCTTGGCTTCCGGATTCATAAATACCTTGAATAGTGGAATCATGGCTCCCAATCCTTTCCCCGAAAATGTCTTTCTGGATTATCGAATATGTAATTCAGCATATGTTTCAGCAGGGCCTCGTCGCTCACGTTGTGCTCGGCCATCATTAGGCATGTGCGAACGTCGCCATCAGCCGTGGTGTAGTCGTTGGTAAGGATTGTGAGCCACATCTTATCTTTGATCTCGCCTTTCTCGCGCACGTATTCCATGTCGATAAACTCTTCAAAGGCGTGGTCGTACTGACGCAGCTCCTTCTCCGTAAGCGGGTGCTCGCTAAAATCACGTTCGACCCATGTGATGTAAGGGTCTCCGTGATTCCAGACGAGAATCGATCTTAACCCGAGGTCGGCAGGTGTTATTTTCTGCTCGACAGGCATTTTGTAGGTGTAGCTGGGCCAGAGACTTTCCCATTTCCCGTCCCGTGGGATTGCGATGGTCAGTTTCATAGCATCTCCAGAATAATGTCAATATCTCGTGATGAAATGTGATCCAGGGATCGTTTGTCTCGGATCATGTATTTCAATTTTTCCTTACCATTATGGAACTTTAGAGCTTGCCATCTGTAGGATAGATTTGTGGCGGCATACCTAAATTCGTCATTTGAAACTTTGCGCTTATGAAGCAGCGGCGCTCGTTTCAGCTCCACAACCTGCCCCTCATGGTAGTAATACCCTTTCGAGCGAAATCCGCTCTCGGTGATCACTATCCTGAGACCAGCATGTTCTGGCAATTCTTTGGCGACATCCTCTGACAACCCCTGGGGGACCACGAAATAGAACCGATTAGGGCACATTTCATCTTTTGCGGCTAGTGCAGCATGCTTGTTGACATTCCGCCCATTACGCAGTCCAGGGGTATATCTTCGGTGAGATTTCTTGAAGTCATTCCGAAAGTCGGGAAGCGATGTTTTGATCTCACATTCCTCGGTATAGCCTGAGCGCAGCATTGACCAGACATCACATTCCCACCAGCCAAGCGGTGTAAAATTGGTGATAACCAGAAACCGCTGGTACTGGGTGACTATGGCCTTTTGGATATCTCTTTCAGTCATGACCCTTCGTGACATCCATCTGTGAGAGTCGTCCCATAATGATTGCTTTGTTCCAGCAGCGCTCCATGTCTTCTCTGCTGTAGTGCTCTTGTTCCTTGATCCAATCATCAAAATACACATGCGTCTCGCTGGCTAACCTGGCAGCTCCCTCTGTGTGTTGCGCAACACATCCATGCAGGACATGTCGCAACCTGTCATTAGGCAGGTTGTATTTTTTACGTGGCAAAGGGCTGAGGTATCTCCAGGCGGGTGCCACTCGAATAGATAAGTCACTCAACACATTCTCACGGAATGTGACCACAAATGCTCTCTTCCCCACGATAAGATCCATGATCGCACGGAGCCGATTGAGCATATTGGCCCCAAGGTCAAAATGCAGCGTAAGTGATGTCTTCTTGCATTTTACACGTTTCACTGGACCACTCTCCTGTTTTCGTAAATCCGCTCCAGGCCAGCCAGCCAAAGACCAAACGTGCTACGACCCCATGGCACGTGGATGTCCTTTGGATACCAGCGGCGTGTTTGCGTGAGGTCATATACCCAGAACTCGTTACACCCCTGTCTGTAGAGGACGATCCACGCCTTAACGCCGAGCTTCTTTGCTACGTAGTTCGCAGCCTTGGCCTGGAAATCTCTCTCTTGGAATCTTTGTGTGATTGCATTGAGATATGCCTCACTGATCTTTCGCCCCTGATCGATTCTGGTTATCTCGATCACAGCTACTGGCAATGTGTCGCCCGAGATCGAGCGCCACTCGATCAGGTCTACATCAGATGCAAGCATGCTGCGGTCCAGAGTACGGTGCCAGCGCCGGAACTCTGCCGACCGATCCTCGAAGTCGGAGCGTTGGTGCGCTTTTGACCCGCTAGGCGTCTGTAGCTTTTGCTGCATTTTTCAGCTCACCAATAGTTCCGAGATACTCGTAATTTGGGTCGTCATCCGGCCAGGGGGTGCCACTGTTGACGTATTCGCCATCAGTCTTGTTCTGCCAGATTCGATAGCCATCCTTCATTGCGGGATGCTGAAATACATCATCTAGGCTAGAGAATCGGTATTCGCCACCTGAATCGAATAGGATGAAGTTTGGAGAATCATCGACCCAAATATCTGGGAATATGCCAAGTGCTTCGAGATATGGTTTTTTGGCTTTGCGACCCGTATAAATAACGCGCTCGAACAGTTCCTCTGCAGATGGGGCGATGCGCTCATTGTGCTCGTAGCGGCAGGTCACGCAAATAGCGGTATGGCCACGAAGATTACGTGCCACCCGCAAAAAGCCCGCCCAGAGATCGGGATCTCTCGTATATGTGTCATCGTAGTCAACTGCGATAATCATGTGCCTACACCATCCCCACCAGCCACCACAGGAGCGTACATAATGAGCCCCACAGAAGAAGCTTCCAAACACGGCAGATAAGCTTGTATCCGGTGTCATCATATCTCGGGATGCTGATTCCACGCGAAGGTTTTATGATCTGTCTGCATTGGTTTGGTAGCGGGTAATAGCTTTTGGAGTCATGGAAAAGGTATGAGCCTCCACTTGCGCCAATCGTCGGATACTGACCCTCTACATATTCCGCAAGATTATGTGTCACTCTCATAATCACCTCCCGTGCGGCCGGACAAGCAGGGACTTTGCTCTGTCGAAATACCGATTGAACACGCCCCCTTGCCATTGTCGGCTAGTGTTTATCACGCTGGTAAATGGTGGAATTTGCTGAATGAGGGCCAGTGGTGGATTGGCTTCCAGGACCTCCAGATACAGCCGAATTTCGTCATGAGAAAACCCGTCGTAATTGCCGTTCTCGAAGATGAATTGCACGCCGCCATCATAGGCATTAAATCCAACGCCTACCGTTCCGGCCATATTGCCCAGCATGCCCTTTTTCAACGTGACAAGTGTTCCTACTCCAGCTTTCATACTGGTCCTCCATAGGTTTGATGTCTCGCGTAAATGGTTGCGATTACAATCGCCAATCCAAGGAACCCCAACACCATCTCCAGGCTGCGGGGTGGATATGTGATTTCACGGCCCATAATGTAATACGTGTGCGTCTTCCGCTTTTCGTAGAGCCAGTTGCCAAAGTCGATATGACAAAGAGCGCTGTGATAAAAATTGTATCCAACGAGCAGCGAGCCGACAGCCAGCATGAACGAATCAAAATGAATCATCATACCGAAGATTCCGAAGGTCTCGATTGCGCGCCACGCATGATAGTCCAGCCTTTTCCCGTCGTCGTTTGGACCGACCAGGCGATTGCGATCAATCTCTTCCGTACCAGCCCACGTGAACCCTTCCGTCACGCCTTCGCCCATGCAGTACATGAGGACGGCAATGAAAAAGAGAATGTCATTTATCATTATCACAGCCCTCCTTTACGTAAGGCTCGTCGATCTCTTCGTATGTCAGGATCGGGTATGGTGTAACGTATTCATGCTCGTGTCCACACTCGTCGCATACGTGCGGGTAGACTGGCGGGGGGGGCGGCATGTTTGGCCCCGACACCCTTGCTTGGCGTGGTTTCTTGGTTGGGTGAGGGACCATCCGCCCCTCTCCGCATTCAGGGCATTCCGGCCAGGCATATACGGGCCGTACCGGAGCTATGACAAAGTTCATGTCGCCTGCCTTTTGGCGCGTCTGTGCATTACTCATGATTTGACTCCCCAGAAATAAAGGTCGTGATTGTGTATAATGAGATCGTGTGACGAAAACAGTGTCTCCCATGAGATCGGACGCTGATGCTTGTTCTCTTGGTGCCCGATCTTGAAGACGCGATAGACATCTTCTACCGTGATGTTTTTATAGTGGTTGCGCATGTCGCCACGGAGGAGGCCGAGAGGGTTGGTGCCAGGGTGATGATGAGTCGTCCCGCACTCGGCTCTCCCCGCTGTGGCGCATGTAAAGATCAGCAGACCCCTGGATCGTAGCAGGCGGTACATGTTGGAGAGGGATAGCTCGAAGAAGGGGTCGTGCTGAAATACTTCCGTGCAAATAATTGTTTCGTAGCTCATTGACGGGAGATCCCACTCATGGATCAATGAGACGATATCGACATTCTTCCCCTCGCCGACATCAATTCCATCGTATTCACAGCCTGTGAACAGCGAGCGATTGCTCCCGTTGATGTCAAGGGACCCGCAGTCAAGGACCTTGCGTCCCTCAAACATGTGCGGGTGTTTACGTTTGACCGACAGCAGAAAATCCCATGCCTCGCTATGCAATGTGACACCTGCTATCTCTGGACAGGGAAGACCCGCTCACAACCAATCCCTGTCCGCTTGGGCTATGTGTGGCGAACGCTTGTGCAGAAGGAACTCCAATACCCTTGATCCAGGGCCTGTCCTTTGTCGTCATTTTCCCATGAGCAAACGGGTCCATTGTTAAACAGCCGTACTTGCGTCTAAGAATTAACGATTTGCAAGCGGGTGAGCGGGTCAATTTTGATATGTTGTTACCTGGCCTCATCGCTGGCTACTTTAATCGACGACACCAGACTTTTCAAGTATAATCTACCTTTTTTTTATAGTTACCTGCCTTTTTTCTGGGTATCATATGGCCAGAAAGGAGCCTTTATGTCAAATCAAATGATTTATACCTGCGTGAATTGCGGTCGCTGGGGAACCAGTAAAAGAGGGGCCTGGCGGAGAAAATGCTGTATCATGCAATCCGTCAAGGTGCCCATGTCTCACTGTGAATTTAACAAAGGAAAAACAAAGGTTTTAACAATACACAATCATCCAGTCGAGCAGGTGGATAGTGTTGCGGAAGAACAGGGGTTGTCGTAGATTCGTGCTTTCGGCGACCTTGGTGTAGGGGTAACACTTCAGCTTCCCAAGCTGACATCGCGGGTTCGATTCCCGCAGGTCGCTCTGCATGCTTGGGAAAGACGACCCGATGGTAGACTATCAGACCATAAAACATACACGGCTTTATCTTGGACCTAGACCGCCAGCATCCATACTTCTGGCCGCAATGCGAGATAGTGCCGTCATACTTCCCTTGATGTGAATAAAATGTGGCCCATGGATTGCCTGCACACCCTCAAGCGCACCGTTGGAGACTCTCGGTTGGAAGTGGATTGAGTCTGGCAGCGCTGTCGGGATATTCCGCAGAGTAATCATCACGCCAACATCACGCTCGGGCGTGTAAATATACTCAGCACTCTCGATAAACGTGTGTATTACCTCGCGCTTCCTCTGGATGTTTAGATCGTCGAATTTCTCCCAGAGTTCAAGGGCGTGTGCCTTCGACGGGAGATCCGCAAATGCAGTCCTGATCTCGCTTGCTTTTGCCTCAAGCTTGTCTTTCTCCTGTTTCAGTTCATGGTATCTTTCCGTCATCCCATCGACACCATTCTCGATTGCCCTGTAGACGCGCTTGATTTTTGCGTGAGTTTCGGCTATTTGCATCTGAATATCCCCAAGGACTGCCTCGGCCTCGGCATGCAGCATGTCTTGGTCCCTGTATAGTACCTCCAGTGTTTCTGGCGTCAGTACGAATTGTTTCATGAAATCCAGGACTGGATCATCAATCATGTATACTGCAGTCATCGGTGAGCTGCATCCATATTTCTTACCGTGGCATTTATAGCCATGGTATGGGGTCTTCCGTTTGCCTGTCACTGTATGAGTTGTGATGGCCGAGCCGCATTCCATGCAGCGCATAATGCCAGACATTAAGTATTTCGGTGTGCGCTTGCCGGTCGCTACGGTGTACCTGCGTCTAAGGGCTCTTTGTGCGGCTTCCCAAGCATCAATAGGAATATCACACTCGACATTCTTGGCGGTGACCCTCTTTCCTTTTGAGTTAAGCATTGTTCCAGTGTAGACCAATCTGCTCCTGACACGATTGATCAGACTGTCAAATATCTTGCCGCCCTTCGGGCCGCAGATATTTCGAGCCCTTAGCTCTCTCGCAATCGATGATGAACTACGCCTGGGGTCTGAAAAAATGTATTCCACGAGCGGCCATGACACCGGATCTTTTACCAGCCATCTTCGGTTTTGGTCCCATAGCGTTCCAAATGGCGGGTTTCCAACTCCAAATATGTATGTTCCCGAGTCACGTGCGACCTGGATCGCACGCATTTGCTCGGCCTTGCGCTTATTCTTCTCGTCCTCTGCGCTGAAATACTTCACGACCTTCAGGATAATATGCCCAAGGTCGCGTGCGGGGTATTCGTCACGAGGGGTCAAGATGCTGATATTGTGGTCGTAGAACATGCTGATCTGGTGCAGGCCAAACCCGAGATTACGGTGCGCCCTGTCTATCTCCCTGACTATCATGTAGCCATCATCATACCGCCCGCTCTCGATTGCCGTATTGATTTCCTGCCAGCCGCTCATCTCATCAATCTTGGATGTTGATGCGACGCCGAAGTCATAGATGTCTTTCGGCGTGAAAGAAAAGCCTCTCTTTTCTGCGAGGGCAGGTAAATCATGCCTTTGTTGCTCCAGGGAGAACCCGCCTTCCTGCGAGGCTGTCGAGACCCTAATTATTATGAAGCACGGAGTGCTCATGATTCCTCTATGCGGAGATATTGCATTAACACGCTTTCATCGATCTGTGTAAAGTCAACTGCCGGTGAGGACAGGTAGAGAGACAACATCTCGACTTGCGCCTGAGTGAGTCCATGCCGCTCGATGAACCGGTCATCTACGAGCAGCTTGACTACCAGCTTTGGCCAGGCTGGATTAATGTAAACATAGACATACCTGCTGTTTGACCCGCGAACAGTAAGCTCTGGATCAAACATGTCAGACACACCGACTGGGCGACCAAGGTGATCGCTTAGCACGCTGGCAATTACCTCAACAGTATCAATTTTGATGGCAGACCCAGCCGCGATCTTGTCTACCCCGCTCGCGCTGAGATTAATTTCGTCAGCCAATGTACCCAGACTAATTCCGGCTTCTTTACGCAGATGTGCCAGGTTCCTCTTAAAGACTTCGCGTACACTTCCTCGCATAATAACTCCTTTTTACCTTAGCTATTCCGCCGTAAATTGGCAGTAGCTTCAGCCTAGATATCACGTTATTCACCATCTCTCTCCTGAATAAATATACAATAAATATACAGTGGAGCAACATTATTATGGGGTATGCAACCCTGGACTTAGAAGGTATTTCCAGCCGCATGCAGGCAGCTATTGATCAGTATCCGGAGTATGCGCCAACCATCCAGGGAGCAGACGGTGATTACACCATAGGAGGAAAATACCGAGTAAACACGCGCCTCGGGATCTGCTCTTGCCCAGATAGCAGATTCAGGGGACGTATGGGACCATGTAAGCATTTGATCATTGCATGGCTGTATGAATACGAAGAGGTGCACCGTGAGCCCACCCCGATATAAGAGCATAGATTCGAGCATCAAGCGATTGGCGCAGACAATCATACTGCAGGGCGTGAAAGATTATTTCAGCCAGCCGAGCGAGGGTGACAGCGCTGCCTACTACCATTGGAGAAATGCGAAGGGATGGCTGCTGGATGATGAAAACATGAACACCTTCAGCTTCTTCTGGTGCTGCTCGGTTCTTGATCTGTGCCCAGGAGAATTACGTCGCAAACTTAGAGATGGTAAGGTCGAAATGGAGAGCGTTAGAAAAATAAGGTTCATGCCCCCGTCTCAATAGTATGTAACACCCCGATGCGTTCCTGTAATGTAAGTATGGTAGGGAATATAGGTATAGTAAACATATGTATTCTACAATAATAGTATTGACAGCGCCAGTGTAATGCATATATTTATGGCGCGATGATAACACCAAACCTCAAAGGACGAACCCTCAAATGGAGAAGCACCCAATACTTACGGGAGACAGGGAATTTGACCGAATTCGCCTGCACATCACCGCACTCATTAACGGACTGTCTGGCGGCGACATAGCCGAGGCAACCGGCCTTTCAAAACAAAACGTATCCGGCGTGATCAATCGCCGGTGGGATTCAGATAAGATACTGGACTATTTGGCAAGCCTCCCCTGCCAAATAGGCGTACGCCAACTCAAAAATCTTACCAAGAAAAAGAGGTGAACATGGATCGCTTGGATCGCTGGAGCAACAAGCAGCACGCTGATGTCAGCGTCGAATTGCGTGGGGACAGGGGTGAATTATATCTCGTTGATACATACAGTCATGATGATGATACAGTCGGCAAGGCCGTGAGAATCACGTCCATGGGTTACCATAGGCTGAACGCAAAGGCTGGCCTGGAGATCCTTACTCCGCCAGACATTCGCTACGAGAATACCACCAGGCCGAACCCATACATCCTTCGGGACGACAGCCATAAGGTCGTCGAAGTAATCGCACGCAAAATCGCTCTCGGCTTTGCGCCAAACGGTGGCCTCGTTGCGGCTGACCAGACTGTCTCTTTTCGTCCCATCAACAAGCTGATTTCTGACCTACTGCCGATTATCCATCGATATCCTGCCGTGGGAGAGATATGCAATAAGTCTTCAATCGGCCGAGAAGAATTAAAAAAGGGATGGTTTGAGCCACTCCATGACAGCGGCTCGTCATCTATTGGGATATGGGTGCCAAATGTCAAGCACCAGGAACTCCATAGCCTCTGGCACGAGTACGGAAAGTCAATCAGCTATGCCGAGCGTTACGCGCAGACGATGTGCGAGCGCAATGCCATCAAAAAGCATCCAGCGATCTCATTCTCGACACTCGCCGTACATCGTGGAAACGACGGTGTGTTATCAATGCGAATACCGGTTCGCATATGGAAGTATGGCGGTGACATACAGGAACAATTAACCAAAATCGGCTCACAGCTACGACTCGACAAGCCTATTGAGGATGTCAATATCGAGCGGTACGAAGGCAGTGGGGATGAAGACATTCCACATGTCGAGCCAAAAAAAGAAACGGAGGAAACCGATGATGATCAATAGCATCATCATGGACGGCCTGAAGAACGTCTACAGCCGTACCACTGAAACACTATCTGGTCTCGATGCGTTCCTTGGGAGCAATGGCGCAGGTAAAACCACGCGAATGCAGGCCATTATGGTCGCGGTTCAAGGATTCTGGAAAGAGTCCCACGGCAAGCAGCCAAACGCGGTTATGGAGCTTGCGAACAAGGACAAAATGACAGTTGGTGTCGTAGCGGGAGACCACCGGTACGAACGTGTCTTTGAACGCAAGGGAACACGATCACCAACGCGACAGGTTATGATCGACGGAGAAGAGCGCCCCTATCAGGAGGGTGATGGGATCATCAGGGCGGAGCTTGGCGATTTTCCTGTCATGTTTGACCTGGGCCTGTTTACGGGTCTCACGCCAGACAAAAAGAAGCAGTTTCTGTTTCGTATCAGTGACCGTCTCGGGAGGATAGATAACCAGGACCGATTCATCCTGACGCTCGTCTATGAGTTGCTCAGCGAAATCTCAGATGGTGACGCTGCGGCACACCTACTGAAATTCAAGTATGGTGTTGAGTCCATTGACAATTTATCAAGTGAATGCTTCGCCGAATTCCAAGAGATTCTCACTGCTGATCTCAGTTTCCCGCAGAAAGAAGAGCTTGAGATCCTTGTCGAAGAGTTCCGTGTCAAATTCTCACCGGACGCTCACGTCCTATTCGATGTGCTTGGGAAAGTGGTCTCGGACGAGTCTGCATACCTGAAACGCAGCATCAAGGATACTGAGGCGACCAAGCGCAAGCTCGCTGAGGCATCGGCAGAAACCGATGGCAAACGTAGAGAGGCTGGCGAGCTACGGAAAATGATTGCGGACCTCGAAAAGTCCGAGGAATCCAAGGCAGCGGAGGCCGCAGCGAATGAGCATAAGGCCAAGCGTATTGAGGATCATGAGGAGCGCTTGTCGGGTCTGCGTGGCAAGATCGAGGCCGATGAGAAGTTTCTGGATGAGAACGAGGATCTCGTAGAGCGGGCGGAGCGACTGGAGCGCGTGCGGGCCGACATGGAGCCGCTCCTGAAGAGCTTGGCAACCGAGAAAGAGCGTCAGAAAGGCTTTTCGGCATCAGTCACCGACCTCAGCGAGCAGATCACTGCCCTGCGGAGCAATGTCAAAGTGCGCCAGGATGTTCTGGATCGACTTGATAAGGCTGACGGAAAATGCGTGGTAACATCTGTCATCAGCCTCCCCTGCAATCAGAACATGACTGAATCACGCGAGATTGTCCGTAACGAGATTGAGGACCTCAACGCAAGGATCGAGCCGTTGGAGAAAGACCGTGGCGAGGCAAGCGCAGCAGAATCCAAGTGCGCCGCCAAGGTTAAAGAGATCGAGAGTCAGGTCGAGAGTGCGCGTACAAACATATCGGACGAGCAGCGTGAAGTCGACAAGCTGATGACTCGGCGCGAGGAGATAGGCAAGACTCTCGATGCCAATCGAGCCGAGCTGAAAACCCTTGAGAAGAAAAAGCTGTCAGAGCCCCTGGATCAAACGATCCTTGATGGGGAGCTACAAGCGCTGCGCGATCAACTGAAGAGTCTCCGCGACACCCTTATTCTCCGCGAGAAAGAGGAGACCATGATCGAGACCCTGGCCAGCACGGTGCTCAAGGGCGAGCAGGCAATCCTGAAAATGGATGTCGTCAAAGCAGCGAAAGTTGCCATCACCGCCATGCGAAACCGGCTTATGAGCGAGGTCACAAAGCCTCTCGTGGAATCGATGAATGGCCTGCTGCGCAAGGTCGACCCGACTTTTTCCGTGCGCTTCGACATGGAAAAGAAGTTCGACATCATTGTCCAGCGCGGTGATCGGAAGATCCCATTTTCCGGCCTCTCCGGTGGCGAGCACATCCTGTTTGCCATTGCCATGCTCGTGGCTATTGTCAAGACTGCAAATCCGCCCCTGAAGATTCTGTGCCTAGAGTGCGCCGAATTAGACAGGGAGCGCTTTGCAATCGCACTGGATGCCATCCCAAAGATCGCCCAGGATGTTGATAACGTGCTGGTCGCATACCCGCATACTGACATGGAAATACCTGACGGCTGGTCTCGGCACGACCTTCGCGGGTAGGCGTGGGAACCAGTAGGTATAAACATCATGACAAAATACATGTTCATCAGCGGCAAGAGGTATTCTGGAAAGGACACCCTTGCCGCTGCCGTCATGAAACGCCTGGAGTACGCATCTATTGCACGTAAACCTGCAAGGGTTGCTCTCGCAGACGCCCTAAAGGAAGACTATGCTGGAACAATCCGAAATCTCACCGTAGATGAACTACAGAATGGCCATCCATCCGGCAAGAAGGAAATACACCGCAAGGCGTTGATCAAGTATGGCTCCGATATGAGGGCCAAGGACATCGATTACTGGTGTAAGCGCCTGCAGGGGACTGTCGAGCACTCCAGTAAGCCGCCATCGGTTGTCTGTATACCTGACGGCAGATACCTCAATGAGCTGGAATACTTTAGAAAACTCGATGCGATCCTGGTCCGACTTGAGATCCATTCGAGCGTTCTTTGCTCACGTGGCTGGACGTTTACGCCTGGGGTGGACGACCACCCGTCTGAAACTCAACTCGACATCGGGAATACACGACCCGAGAACTGGGACATTATCGTCACTCACGACGGTATCAAGTTCCATGTCTACAAAAACCCCGCTACCGCACACAGGCAGACCGTGATGGACGTTAATATCGGAGACTTCCTGAGTGCATGGCACAATGGAGGATGCAAATTATGAAAAGAGAAATTATGCCGACCCTCATAAATGTTGTGTTGATAGCAGCTCTTGTGATTGTTGCCGCTATCGCAGATCAGACCAGATTGAAATATGAGGATGCGATGATCGAGATCGAACGCCTTGAGATAGCGCATGACGAAAACAATGATTGTCTCAGCGGTCATGTTGATCTTCTCGCCAAGGCGCTTCATGTGTTCACCGACGGCCATCCGGTCGTTTTTACGGCGTATAACGCTCACGAGAGTCAGACCGATAACACTCCAACAATCACCGCCTCTGGCGCGACAGTCGCCGAGGGTCAAATTGCGCTCAGCCGAGACCTGTTGAACGTCTACGGGATGGGGGGTGACCTCGAATGGGGCGACACGGTTTGGGTTGTACTGCCAATGCGCGTCGAGGACTCAATGAATAGCCGGTGGCGTAATCGTGCAGACCTGTATATGACCCACTATGTTGACGCAATTAAGTTCGGGAAAAAGCAGGGTCTAATACATTTGGGGGGCTAAAAATGCAGCACTTAGCTGGCCCAAGACTGAACCACCTGATCACAGACAGGTTGTTCGGTGAATATGCAGAGCCATTGAATTATTCTGGCGATACGGGAATGGCACTTACTTTGGCCGAGCATTGGCTGGCAAACGGACCTGAGCATACCCGTAAATTCTACCTCTCACAATGGAGCACAGAAACTGCAGAGTCTGGAACATCTGCAAGAGTGACATTGGTAGACGAGTCAAGATCCCTGCGATATGAGGGGCATGGGGAGAGTATAGCCCTCGCTATTTGCCAAGCATGGATGGCCGCAAACGGCATGGAGACCGAATGAAATTCACAGACGAGCAGCAATGGGTGATTGACTCCAATGATCCCGTCTGCGTTGTACAAGCTGGACCAGGAACTGGCAAGACCACGACTGTCGCTGGCCATATTGCACACAGATTATCCAAAGAGAAACGATCAGGCTTTGATTTCCTAGCAATCACATTCTCGCGGTTCGCTGCGAGCCAGCTCAAGGACAAAGTTCAACAGCTTGACCCAGGGGAGAGATGGAAGATCGATGTCAACACCTTCCACGGCTTTGCGCTGGATGTGATATCGAGATTTCTTGTGCGTAATCTCACCATTGTCGAAGAGAAGGATATGGTGAGGCTCATGGATAAGAACGGATACTGGTCGCTACCGGTCACATTCAAGGAATACATACAGGGCAAGAACCTGAGCCCAACCATGAGAAGGAAGGGTAAAGAGCAGTACAGTAAGATACTGACGCAGGTTGGCTGGATTACATACGAGGAGATACTCCTCACGCTCCTTGATATGCCCGAGGCGCTCGACTGGATACATGATAGATACGCATACCTGTATGTCGACGAGGCTCAGGATATGACCCCGACCCAGCTTGCGCTGGCAGAGAAGATGAACATCCAGCACACCATGTATATAGGTGATGTCAGCCAGGCAATCTATGAGTGGAACGGGGCCTCACCCGTCATCCTTATGGAGCTGTCTCAGAAATACCCAACCTACACCCTTACCCACAACTGGAGATCCAGACCCGAAATCGTACAGGCATCCAATAGGCTGATCAGTCATAACAAAATGATTATCACCAATAAGAACGTCGCTGTGTCCGACAGGGCGGGAGGTGTAACGGTTCATTGGGTTGACTATGAGGACTACCACCAAAAGATCAACAGTATTGTGTCTAAACATCTGGATGTTGATGGCGTGGAGCCGAGTGATGTCGCTATCCTTTGCCGAACAAACCATGAGGTCGCCAGCATTATTGCGAATGGTGGAGACATTCCATTTGAGCAATCCCTTGCCACGAGCAGATTGAGGGACAATCCGATGTTGCAGCTAATGATACAAGGTGCCAGAGTGAGGAACGACAGGACCAAGGCGAATTACATCATGCTCAACGAAAAGGTGAGCCTCGTCGATGGGGTTATTCCTGACGGGAATAAATTTATGGTCATGGAATCAAATCAGGCGTTACTGAACAAGGTTCCAGATTGGCTTGGGAATGCGATAAATGAACCATCATTCATGGAATACGTACATGCTTTCACTGAGCACCTGGGTCCGGAATTTCTCAATCCAGACAGGGGGTTAATAGATCACATCGTGGAAGTCTTTGCCCTGCAGTCTGCGGACGACCTGTCAGATAAAGCGTTCATGCGGTGGTTTGCCACATTCTCACTCCAGGACGTGTTAAGCGCCCAGTCTGATCATGTGAAGGTAATGACCATTCACCAGTCAAAGGGGCTTGAATTCAAGCACGTTATTGCCCCCATACCAAAATACAAGGCAGATGACGAGGAGTCCCGCCGCATCGTGTTTGTTGCATGGACGCGAAGCGTAGAGACCCTGGACATATTAACAACAAGAGAAAACAAATACTTAGAGGAGGCTGGATTATGAGCAAAAGGGTGATAATAGTTGAAATTAGCGACGATCTATCCGGCAATGAAAAAGACTGTGTTTTAGCCGCGCTTTCCCAGCTGAGGGGCGTTGAGCGTATCGTCGAAATGGATAAATCCTCCATGGTCGAGAGGGCGTTTGCTATCAATGAGGCCAAGGGTGAGCTGATTGCTCAGATCAAGACTTTCATCAATTCGCTACCATCTGGCGGAGCCAGTAAGTGAAGGTGCCGAAAGGATGCTCACGTCGCGTTGTATCTGACCTGCGGTATTGGTGGGCTAATTTGCCGCGTATTTCCGTCTACAGCCACGCAAAGCAACAACACGACCTTGAGCCAGAGCAGGTTGAGCGTATCCTCATCAGGGACAAGACCTTAAAACCAGAGGAGGCGCGGTACGCATGTCGGTAATAGCGCAGGAGTCATATTCGTTTTCAACAGAAATTGCGACTCAGGTTGGCGTCAATGCTGCTGTCATTTATCGTCACATCGATTTCTGGTGTGCCAAGTATGCGCAGAATGGTGAAGAGGATCGGTTTTTCGACGGGAAATACTGGACGTATTTTTCGCAACGGTCTCTGTCAGAAATCTATCCATGGATGAGCAGACAGTCAGCGAGAACGGCCATACAGAAACTGGTCGACGCTGGACTTGTATTGTCGAAACCAGCCAGTGATGGACGGTCAAAAAACGCCAACTGGTATACCTCCACAAGAGTGGCGGGGTGGGTTAAAAACAACCAAGGGGGTGGGTTAAAAACAACCAAGGGTTTGGTTGAAAATAACCCACCCCTTACCTATTATACTGATGTATTCACTGATATATATCGTTCGGAGTTGCTGAACGCACTCCGAGGCAGGGCGCTTAAAAAGCACTCGTTTTTACTCGACGATAGGTGGCCAATTTTCATCGAGCTGGCTACACGTTACCACATTGACCAACTCGAAGATGACGACCTCGCCTCCCATCACTCCACGACCCTAAAAGACGCAAAGGTGGTAAACTCGCCACTTAACATGAATGGAGCCCAGGAACTCTACATGATTTCCAAGGACCATGATATCGAGACTATCAAGAAAGTGCTGAGGTTTATTCGTGATGATTTGCCACGTGCTGGCTGGGGTGGATGGAAAGCGGTTGTGGTTAGCCTTGCAAATCTCAGGAAAAAGAGTCGGTCAAACGGTGCTCGCAAAATCGACAACATAATAACGTCGATGGGAATTGGTTCTTCACGGCCGCAGGTGCGTGTCTACTCTTACGAGGAGGCATCCAAGTTTTGCGTGGATAACAACCTGTCCCTTATGCAGACGTTTGAGAAGCGGGAGGAGGGCGGATGGATCAAGAAAACACTCTAGCGCTCACTCCGGCCGCAAGCGAGGCTGAAAAGGGGTTGATAGCCTGTATTATCCAGGGTGGCCGCAATGCTGTCGCGGAATGTACAGACCTTACTCCAAACCATTTTTACGACTCTCATCGCAAGGAGATATTCGCTGTCGCGGTTGAGATGTATGCCGAAGGGCGAGACGTGGATTTCGTTACCGTTGTTGAGGAGCTGAAAAAGCGGCGGTCTGAAATCAATGCGCACGAGGTGTCTGGGTATATCGACATGCTTGGGGTTCCCACAATGATTGGCCGATATAAGCCAATCGTCAAAGAGGCGTACAAGTTGCGGCTTGCAATCATGGCCGTTAATGATGTTGGCAAGGCTGCGTATGACCGTGCTGATTCTTCTGAGATTGTCACAATGCTGCTTGATACAGTGCGTGAAATCCAGGATGAAGACACACAGGGTTTTCAGCACATCAAAGAGGTCGCCGAGTCTGCATTTGACCTCATCACGTGGCGTGTCGACCACCCGAATGAAGCTATTGGACTTCCTACTGGTTTCAAGGATCTGGATAAAATAACAGGTGGCTTCAAGCGTGGCGAGCTAACCATTCTCGCGGCGCGGCCATCCATGGGTAAAACAGCGCTCGGGTTGCAGTTTGCGAGTCATACCGCAGATCAGGGCTCGCCCATTGGCTTTGTTACCACCGAGATGTCAAAGCAGGCCCTCACCCATCGCCTGCTTTTTGCGGATGCCTCTGTGGACAGTCAGCTTTTGAATTACGGCAGATTCGAGGACTTCGAGTTTCAGGCCCTTGCAACCTCAATGACTAAAATCCGCGAACAGCCGATATACATGGCCGAGGCTGGGCTGCAAACCGCATCGTCTATCCTCGGTCAGTGCGAGAGGCTGGTTATGCAGCATAAGATCAAATTGCTTGTTATTGATTACCTGCAGCTGCTGAACGAGGCTTCTAGTGAAAGCAGGCAGCAGGAAATTTCAAAGATCAGTCGCAGGCTCAAACTGTTTGCGCAAAAGCAGGATATACCGGTCATCGCGCTGTCTCAGTTAAACCGCCAGGCCGATGGCCGAAGGCCAATGCTTAAAGACCTCCGTGAGTCTGGCTCTATCGAACAGGATGCTGATGTCGTGATGTTTCTATGGAGGCCAGAAAAAGACAAGCTGGAAATGATGCCAGACGAAAGGACGCCGAGCGAAGGGCTTGCCCTGCTTGAGATAGCAAAGCAGCGCAACGGGAGGACTGGCGATATCACTCTGGCCTTCCTTGGTAAATATGCTCGCTTCGGTAATTATTTTGGTGTGTTGCCATAAAATTACGGAACCGTTTGTAATAATAGTGCGTGTGGGCTTATTTTAGCGGGCGTGGGAACATGCAAATATGGACATGATCATGAAAAACATACTAATCATTTACAATCGCAGACTAAAAGCCCAGGTCAGGGTACACAGAGCGCCGTCGTCACATGATGCGCTAAAGGCTCTCGGGTGGGTTCGTTCCGACTGTGAAATCTGGAGTGGTAATTGAGGGTCCTTGCTCTTGATCTCGCAACCCAGTTTGGTTACGCAGACTGGGACGGGCTCCACGTTGAGTCTGATACCCTAAGCTGCGCCGCTTCAACACGCGAACACCCAGATATGCGATTTATACGCTTCGAGGCGTGGATCGAACAGCGTTTTCGCAAGCACCAGTATGACATGGTTGCGTACGAGCAGCCGCACATGAGGGGTGGCCCGTCTACAGAGGTGCTTATTGGCCTCATGATGATCGTGCGGAAGCTGTGCGCTCGTCATGGAATTCCATGGACCAAGAAGCAGTCAACGGAGATAAAGAAGTTTGCTACCGGTAAAGGGAACGCATCCAAAGAGGACATGTTGCTGCAGGCGCAGTGCGTTTATCCGGAGCATGAGATAAAGGATGACAATCAAGCAGATGCACTCCACCTGTTAGCGTTGGTGGTGCATGAGATTTTCGGGGAGTGGATCGGTGATTACGGTCAAGGAGATTCGTGAGAAAGTGGATGTTGAGGATTCAGTCTTCGTGAAGTGCCATCCAGAGTGTGGTTTCAAGGCTACGACCAGAGCCATTGAATATAATTGCAATTTCTGTGGCAGGCCGCTTGTAGAGCCTCCGGCTGGAGCAGACAAGACACAGAAAACCGTTGTGCGATATAGGGAGATTGATGCGGAAGAGCAACACAAAGAGTGAGGCCGGTGTTGATCGGCCCAAGAATTGGCCGGTAGTAAGAGGCTGTACTGAGGTCAGCGAGGGATGTGACCATTGTTATGTCAAGCGACTCGCTGGCACTCGGTACAAGCGGTACTATCCAGGTGGCTTCCATAATGTCACTGAAGCACCGGCGCGACTCCAGGAGGTAATCCGTGTCCGTGAGCAGCGCTGGTATGAGCCCGCGCAACATGCTGACCTTTTTCATCCAAAGGTGAGTAATGATTTCAGGCTGCGTGTGTTCGATGTTATGCGTCAATCCCAAAGGCACCTGTTTCAAATCTGCACAAAATACTCCACTCGGATGGACGACTTCATCAGTGTCGTTCTTCCGTCTGAGTGGCTTGGCGAATTGTCACATGTAATGCTCGGCGTTTCGGTTGAGAAAAAGAAATACATGAATCGTGTCTATAAGCTTTCCGCTTGGCCGCACACTACTTATGTAGAATTTTCTCCGCTCCTGGAGATGATCAGGGACATCGATCTGTTTGGTATCGACTGGGTAAAAATTGGCTGCGAGACAGGTCCAGGACACCGGAAATGTAATCTCAAGTGGATAACAACCTTGATCGACGAGGCCAAATTGTTCCAGATCCCAGTCACGGTTACTGCGTACTACGAGAACGAGAAACTGCATGGCATACCCGTTATTAACGGGCGCAGGTGGGCTGAGAAGCCTGCGCTGTACCATGAATGGAGGCAGGTGTGAAGTGTTCAGAAGCAAGCAGTACCGAAGATTCATTTGCTCGCAGGGTTGTCTTGTATGTGGACACAAAGGGCGGGATGTCGTGTGGCACCATGGTGACAAAAGCACTGAGGGGGGGACGGGACTTCGCCCGAGCGATGATCGTACTGTTCCGCTGTGTGAGAAACATCATACGGGAGACCATGGAATTCATACGCTGGGAGCGAAGAGCTGGGCGCGTCGTTTCGGAATTGACCTTGAGGCAGCGTACAGGAAGTATCAAAACCTATACGCGCATTGGTGTAAAATAAAGGGGCTGAAGAATGACCGAATCAGCAGTGATTCCGCACGCTGAAGTATTGAGCGTAGAGGAGGCCGAGCAGGCACATAAGGTCTACGAAGAGATCGAGCTGATCCACAATAGTATCCAGGAGCAGTTCCTGTATATGGCCGAACGGCTTTATGCTGTTCAGGAGCAGGAGTGGTATCGCAAATACTATGATTATGAGACGTTCGAGGAGTTTCTCGATTCCCTGACAATCAAGCGGGCGTGGGCCTATGAGCTGCTGCGCATCTGGCGGCGGTATGTGGTCGAACTAAACATCGATACGAAAAAGCTGGTTGATATCGGTGCGTCAAAACTCGCTGCCATGGCTGGCACCATCACCAACGGGAACAAGGATGAGTGGATAGAGCGGGCTGATAGCCCTATCAGCGTGCGCGATCTCAAACGGGAAATTGGAGTGGCCCGAGAGGTTGGCGCTCCACGCAACGATTCCCCTATCGAGCCTGGATGCTATCACCTTATTCCGGCCGAGGGTGTTGAGGCTATTGGAGACCCTGTTGGGAAACGTCTCGTAGAACTAATCCGGACATCCTCTGGAATCGTAGCCAGGGTAAGCTGATGGTTTATAGTGTTGATGAGATTGCCCGCAAGCTCAAGCTAAAGCCTTCAACGGTTCTTGGCAAGATACGCAAGGGGGAGCTTGGGGAGGCCGTTAAGGTTCCGAATTCAGATGGGATGTGGAAGCTGGAAGACGGCGCGATTGAAGCATACCTGGAGGCCAAGGCAGAAGCGAAGCGAAAGAAGGCTGTGGATCGAAGGGCTGCCGCAAAAGCAAAGGCGAAAAGGGATGATGACGCATACATGTATGTTCCATCCTTCTCTCCCGAGGAGTGCGAAGCCTTGGCCGATTCCTATACAGCAGATTTCAAGAAAAAACATGCAGAAGAACATTCGCGCATGGACCCAGAGGATGCAGATCGCAGAATCCGAAACTACTGGAACATGCAGTATGCCAAACTCATGGCGACCAAGAAAAAGGTCAAGCTTGCAGATGTGAGTGATGCCGACAAAAGGATAGCCTATGTGGCACCAGTCTTTCTTGGTGATCACCTGGCTCGCATGCGTGATTATGACGCAAGCTATTTCATATCCGAGTGGATCTCATATCAAGACGCCGGATGGGACGTGGATAGTAATCCGGTCTTCAGGTTCCTGATTATGCAGATCATTGACGAGCAAATCCATATCCGCAGGCTGCAGTCGGTGATATCACTCCATGAGCTAGGTGTCGACGAGACTCTGGATAAGAATTTGACATCTGCCCAGAAACGGTTTAGTGATCTGGTGAAACAGTTATATAGCGCCAAGAAAGCGTTTGAACCCACCAATCCAGATGACGACACGCCAGATCCGCTAGGCTCAACCGGCGGCGATGACCCAACAAGTCTTGTGTAGAATTAATAGAGGAGACAATACGATGATCACCATCAAAACAAGAGTCGGTAACACTGTTATCGAGGTTTCTGCAGAAAAGCAGAAACACGCTATCGCGGGAGCGGCGTTTTTTCAGCAGCTTCCAGACAAGTGCCCGCGCTGCGGTGCGGAACTCGCATTCACGTTTCGCACCCCAAAGGATGCGGACGGAAACACCCTGCAATACTACGGCCTTGAGTGTAAGGGCGCAGATCGTCACGCCACCTCATTTGGGCAGTACCGCGATGGCGGAAATCTGTTTTACAAATGGAATGAGCCGTGGACATCCAGGCAGGAGAGATCCAACAATAGCGGCCAGCAGCCGCCACAGCAGCAGCCGCCACAGCAGCAGCCGCCACAGCAGCAGGGCGGCTATATTGATGATGACCCATTGCCGTTCTAGGTAGTCCATGTCCACACCGAAGCTACAACCGGTACAGGTCTACACTCTATTGCACAGGCCATTCTTGTGCATGGAGTATATGATCGGTATGCGTAAGTCTCAACTCGCTGAGCAGCAGCAGGAGAGAATCCTGCTTGCATGGGATGCGGTTTTCATGATGGACGACAGTGGTCGTTCAACCGGAAAATCTCACAACCTGCTCGCGGTTGACGCTTGCAAGTTACCGCTCTTACCAGACCGTGCCGGTTTGTTGCTCGGGATGGACAAGGAGATCGGTTCCGAGCTGTTCGATGAGCACATTGGCCAGTGGCTGGTGGGTGATGGCCATTTGAAGGACTTTGTTGATCTACGCCGTACCGACATGGAGGGTAGAATCCCAAAGACCACATATGGCCGTAAGGTCGAGTTCTTAAACGCCGCACGCATTCCAGGTCTAAGTCCGAGAGGATCACGTTTCATGACGATGACTCCAGACCTATCTCAGAACGGCAAAAAGATGCAGAGCTGGCGCTTCAACATGCTCCATTTCAACGAGTGGACATCATGGCCAAAACCAGACATTATGGCGGAGACTATCGAACCCATTGCCACGCGCACTAACTACTGGCACAAAAACACAGTGCGGTTCCGGATTGCAATGGAAACCCATATGCAGATTCCGCTTGGCAAGCTCACCGACAGCCAGATGGCAATCGCGTATGCGCTTGATCCATCGATCAATTTAAGGTCGCATATTGATGGCTCCGAGCCACAGCCTGGGCCGGAGATTGTCCGTAGATTTATGATAAATTTCAGGAAGGTGTACGGCTTTGATTACAATCAAGGTGTCCAGTATTCCAACCTGCAGCTGTCGCCAATTAAAACGCCGTCTGATGTTGAGGCATTTTTTTCAAATTTTCTTGACGGTGACCCCGCGCTACAAAACCAGCTTGTCTACGATGGTTCCGCAAAAAAGCCGAGTGACGCCTGTTACGAGTTTAAGCAGTTCTTTGATGAGCAGGAGTCCGGTGGCCATCCGCTATACAAAACTTATAACATGTCGGTTGAGGATCTTGACCCGAAATGGGACGGAATCATTTATAACTCTGCTGTCATCAAAAAGTATAAAGAGAGCCATCTCGACGAGGATTATCAGCGAGTCTATGGCGGCAAGTGGGTCGAGGGCTACAGGAATAAGCCGTATGATCCGGTAGAAATCACCAACTGTATGCACGATATCCGACCGCACATGAATCGTGAGCCCGATGAAACTTATATTGTCACTGTCGACTCCGCAAAAGGGACGGAGCGTATGCGCGCAGAGGGCGGTGCGAGAACGGACGGTCTCGGGCAGGGAGACGATGCGGGCGCGGCCATTCTCAGGCTGGGAGATGGCACTAGCGATAAGCCGGATTTATTGCAGTGGGTGTACCTGGCGGACGATGTGCGTAAAGACCCCATGGCATGGGATATTCACCAGATTACACAGGTTTTTACGCCGATCATTCTTGGACTCGATCCAGGTGGCGGCGGCGGAGATCTCGCCGACTCTCTTGCGAAGCGGACGTTGGTGCTTCCATCTGGAGAGCTTGTCCATCCCACCCCGATTGTCCCGTTTGACTGGGAGCTTGATATCTCAGATGAAGTCCCAATTCTTCATTTTGTCTCGCGTGGGAACAAGATGGTTAAGGCAGTGTATATTCAGGCAGACAGCCAGAAGGACACTTGGCGAACGGATGACTTCCTGGTGAACAAAATACATGAGGTTGCACGTCTAGCGTTTGCTAAGCAGACCGTCGCAATACCGAGGCTTTATCCGAAGGTGGAGCTACTCCAGCTTTACAATGCGGGCGCGATTACGCTGGCCGATATGGAGGCTATGTCGAACATGAATCGTGCCATCAATCAAATCAAGGCAATCAATTATCTCACAGACTCATCGTCTGGTCGGAGAATTAAAACAAAAAACGGCCTAAACCGCTACACGTCACCTCGCCGCAAGGATTTGGCATACTGTGTTTTGTACGCGCTTTTCTTTGCTCATACGCTGAGGGAATTCCAGGGGCTTGTACCCGAGGACTCTGGCGTGCCGATGGTTGTGGGCTAGGAGGCAAAATGGCAAAGCGAAAAAACCCGTTTACACACGGAGCCCTCGTCCGCAAACAGCGCAAAATGTCATACCTGAACAGGGTGGCAGCGGAGTCCAACGTAACCCGCGATGGCGCTCTTAAGCTGGTATGTATAAACCTGCGGGCTGAACTGAGGGAGATGGGTATCGAGCTGGGTATATCGAAGCGTGATTGGCAGAAATACCTTGGTTCCGAAAAACGCATGATTGGCCTTTATGGGCAGCTGAAAGACATGCATGAGCACCCTGATCGTGTCAGGGCGTGTGGAGTTTGACGCGGATGGAGTTGAGTGGCCAGGAATGTTGGGTGTTCCATTAACGGGTAATTGTGTCCCCGCGTGCACAGGTTGCCGGTTCGCAAAGAGATGCCACTCAATGAGACGTGAGAGAGACTGCTGATTAATGATTCGGATCTGCAGTCTGGCAAGAAGCAGCAGGGGTGACACGCGACTGTAGTCACCCCTTGCACTAGCCGATGGAGGCGCGAGATGAAAAATAATGAAATCATATGTCCAGTCTGCGGAATGATCAAGACCAGACTTCCGGATCAATGCGACTATTGCTATAGCGCCAAAGTTGCATATGACTCGATTATGCAGTATATCAGTGCCCATCTCTCTGGCGGGCAAGTCCTGCGTTTCACGGACATGATTTCCGCTGTCTCCGGCCTTAGCGCTGATAGGACCAAGATTGCAACAGCATCACTGGGTTCCGGTCAGAAGTCGCCCCTGTTTGTCCATGCGCCAGCTGGCTTGCGTGGTCGCTACACTTTTCCTGGCGGTGCCATCCGCAGGACGCTGGTGATCATCAATGCGGGCATGCGCTTCGGGCTTGTCCCTCATTCCGAGTGGGTGATGGCCTCTATCCTGGACAACGTATACCATGCTCTGGGTCGGTATGTTTGGGCGGGTCCAGACTCAAAGTTCCATTTCCGGCAAGCGAAGAATTGCTCGGAACTATCCAAGTCTGGAGAGACCGCGAGATTTATCTCCGGTTTTCAAATTGAGATCACTAGCGAGGTTGCGAACGTGTTGTTTAGTAATCCTTATACCATCCCGCTAAGCAATTTTCACGCCGCCTACCAAAGCGTGGCGCTGCAGGCGGACTACGTGACACCTATTGATACAGAGTGATGGCTGGTGGTATTATGATGCCGGAAAATTGCATGCGGAGGTAATGTCATGGCGTTTGGATTGAGTCAATTAGTGAGTTTGGGGCGACGCAATGATCTTGTCACCTCTGAGGTAACCGCCAAGCTATTGATGCATGGCAGAGTGGAATATGCCGCCAAGGAGCTGGGTGTGCGCGAGGGGAAATTGCGCTCTTTTATGAAGAAGAACGCGATACCGGAGGACCTGCAGGAGCAGGCTAAGTCAGCTACTGGTGCGCTAGTAGAGTCTCTCGGTGATGATATTAACCAGTTTCTTGCAAACTCCATCCCAGACACTCAGAGAGAGAGGTTCGCCCTCGCCTCGAAATATGCTGCAGAGGATGATCTGGTCGGAGATCTTGTCGATAAGAGTGTCGAGCTTGCAGTGTTCGGCATGGGCATTCGTGCGGTTGGCAAGGAGACCAAGCGCGAGAAGGCGGAGAAAGAGGCCACTCGTGTCGCTATGTACCAGACCACCCTGGCTATGTTCGAGCACGCTTTCAAATATGACAACGTGGTCATTCTTGAGCATCAGAAGCTCGGGTATGTCATGCCTATCCCGCTTGAGAACCTGCTTGTTCTGCCAACGTACGGATATAGTGACGGCCAGCCGCTCAAGAAGGTCTACATGAAGCTCTCTGATGACTTTGTGAAGGCTTTCAGGAGGGGCCGTATAGATTCAAAGTCAGTGCCTCCACACTGGGTGGCAGCGATGCGTAAGGGGACCAAGATCGATGGTCAGACACGCAAGAACTGGGTGGAGTTGCGCGAAGATAAGGGTGAGCATGTAACGATATTGAACCCGTCTGGGAAGCGTGACCGTCTCGTGAATGCCAGGATGCGACGGATCTTTCCTCACATTGCCTTGCGCAGAGTGAAGATCGAAGGTGAGTTTTCCATCGATTATCATATCAAGCATTTGATCCATCAGATCGTTTACGATAAGGGCAAGACCGGTGCTAACTCCAAAAACCCACTTGCAAATTTGGGACCCCAGACACTCAGAGTCACGCCCGAAGAGCTGACAAGTGTCATCGAGAAATATCGAGAGATGGCCAAGACGCTTACTGAGGCCACTGGTCCAGAAATTAGCCATGAGTTTCATGGCCCAGAGTTCTTGAAGTATTCACCGCCGCAGCGCTATCAGAAGATTGAAGAAATGATTGAGCGTCACTTCGGGTTCAGCCGCGTGTTCACTGTCGGGGATGGTGGCAACTATTCCAGTGCGTACGTATTCACAAAGGGTCTGATCGCCAGGATCGAGCGGTGGCGTGAACTGATCGGGATGTTCTGGGAGGACTATCTGTTCCGGAAAACAAAGGCTGATGCGTCTATCGGTTTCAGCCGCTCGGTGCTAAAAGAGGCAAAGCAGGCGTTGGACGAGATCAAGTATGGGCGTGACAACGGACTAATATCGCCTCAAACTGCCACCGAGGAGCTTGGCTGGGATGTCGAATTTGAGAACCAGCGCAAGGAAGAGGCGATGAGTGATCCATTGAAGTATCTGCCCGTGTTTGAATCTTCCCAGGGCATTACGGCAGCAAAGGTCTGGGGTATTGAGAAGAACGGGTCGCCGGATGGTGACGGAGACCCTGGAGCACCTGCTGGTGATGGCCCGCAATCGAACAAAGAGGGACAGCCAGAGGAACCGGCACCCTCAGATTAAACGAGTGGGAACACGATAATATGTCTATCGGACTGGAAAGCAAAGATGTAAACATACTTCAGCTCTCATACGGCGCGCCAGGATGTGTCTATTACCGCAATCTGAACCCAGGAGAGGTATTTAATCAGAACGGCTGGTCTTCCTATGTAGTGGAAACCGACATGCGAAAGCAACAGGATCTGGCAAAAGGTGAAAGGATTATCAGGGACTGGGCTGATATCGTTGTGGTTACCAGATTTTCAGATTGGACACCATACCTAAATATGGCACGCAGGTTTGGGAAGCGTGTTGTCTATGAGATTGACGATACACCTGTATTGCATGCTGCACACCCGTCTTACAAGATGGCTGATCAGAACAACTGGTTCGAGAGGGTGAAGGTTCAGGCGGAACACGCAGATGCAGTAACTTGCTCGACTGAGATGCTCGCAGATTTCATGCGTCAGTTTCATGACCATGTATTCGTGATACCGAATATGATCGATTATGGCTTGCCAATGTGGAACAGGAAGTCTGATCGTTCAGACAGTCGTTCGGTTATCGGCTATTTCGGTGGGAGTAGTCATTTGCCGGACTTAAAGGCGGTCGAGCCAGCCATTACTCACGCCGTGAAAAACTATCCACATGTCGATTGGTGGTACGGGGCTATTCCAAACAGGGAATATGTGCGTAGGTACAACGACGAAACGGGCGAGATGAAAGTTGACGAGAGAGCTGGTCGCGCTGTTTTGCAGGCAAAGCGTCTCCGTCGACTGTATAACCATATCAAGCGTAAGCGGATTAAATATCTATATCCTCTTGATATAAAGGAGTATGGCGGTGTATACAGGGATTTTGATATAACTGTAGCCCCCTTGACGAACGATGGATTCAATCGCTACAAGAGCAACTTGAAGCTCTTGGAGGCTGGCGCTTACTATCTTCCGGTAGTTGCCGCAAACCTGGAGCCGTTTCGTGATGACATTATTGCATGCAATGGTGGCATCCTTGCCGCGACACCCGAGGAATACAAGGATGGAATTGTTGCACTCCTCAAGAACCCTGATGAAGCTGCGGCTATGGGGCGCAGGCTCGGCGAGTACGTGAGAGATCAATATGATCTGTTTTCGCACCAGCAGGCCGTCCTGGATGTCTACAGGGGAATCATGGAGATAGAGCCGCAGCCGAGAGATCGCCTAGCCCCAAGAATTCCATCAAAGCCCGAAGAGAAGTCGAGAGAGTATCAGGCCAGGCTGATGCAACAGTCACACGAAGAAAGGATGCGTAAGTATGCGCCGTTGGAAGGCAAAGCGCGACTCAGAAATCCAGCGCAAGTTTGACCACATGACAGACCGTGATGGCATGAGATCTTCCGTGGCCATCTTGCGTCTTGCATCGGAATATGATCGTGCCCCCACGACGATCAGGGATATTGTGTACAGCCCGCCACCGGCACAGGCCGACCAAAAAGTGGAAATACGCGAAGACTAGCCAGTATTTCGCTGTCAAATTACCAGCAAAACAACCACACATCATTGTAATAATGGGGTAGCGAGTATCATTTTATGGCAGATTGACAAGGAGATCTGCCATAATGACACCCTTAAAGAGCGCGCTTAATCAGACCAGGCTGAATGCTACAGCTGTTCTGAATTTCAAAAATAAGGCGTTCGCGGTCAATGGGAACACATACACTCCCGACGAAAACAAGGCGTTTTTCACCTTTACCATGCTGCATTCATGGCCCGTTATCAACGGTAACGGTATGTCGTTCGCAGCAAAGACGATCCAGCGCAGCTTTCAGACTGCCCAATTCAACCAAGTAAATTTCGAGCATCAGTCCGAGGGTAATGGAATCACCCTCTGGGATGGCTCGAAGATCATTGGAACGATGATCGATGCCGGTTTTGAAGTGAATGACGATGGCATTGCTGAGATGGTTGTGGTCGGGGTCTTGTGGAAGCGTGAGCCCTTGGCAATGGAGATTATCAATGACATGGCCACTGGCGGCAAGGAGTGGAAGATCTCCATGGAGGTTCTCTACGACGAGCGCGAGTCTGGTTTCATGGTGGCATCCGAAGATGGCGACAGCTTCATCCCTCTTTCTGCAGCGCCCGACACACTGATTGAGGCGTTTGATAATGGGTGGGGGAAATGGGATGGCAAAAAGTATGGATTCATGCTTGGCGGAACCGGCGAGGAGGGCGATCCCGATGAGGCGAACGTAAACTTTTGGGGTAGCGCGCTGACGCTCACCCCCGCAGACCCTAACGCCACCATACGGACCTTGGTGGCATCTTCTCAGCGGCCAGCGATTGCTGCTGATCAATACAAGTTCATTATTGCCAGTGACGGCACGCCTGAGTCTACGAGGCTGATTGTAGATGGCGCTGAGGTGAATGATCTCAGGGATGTCGAGTTCATGAGTTGGCCAGGATGGGACGACCTCGTTTATCTGTGGTGGTCTGTCGCGGCCGACAAACAGGACGGTGTAGAGCGCAATCAGTCGTTCGTTTACACTGGCGCAAGCATGGAGGAAACTGCAATGAGTGGTATTCTTGAATTACTGAATGGTCTCCCAGCCGCGATGGCATCCGCCATCGAGCAGGCGCGCAAGGAAGCTGGCGATGGAGAGGTCAATGTCGAGGACGTGATCAACTCCAAGATCGAAGAGGTCAAGACCCAGTTCGCCAACTATGTGTCCCCCGACGAGGTGGACGCAAAGGTCGCCGAGCGAGTCGAAGAGGAGGTCAAGGCCCGTGAGGCAACGGCCAGCAAGATCGCCGAGCGCGAACAGGCTCTGGCGGACGAGAACATTCCGTTGACCAAGGCGCGCAAGGACGCCATCGCCAAGTTCGAGACCGAAGACGATGAGGGCTTCACGAACTGGCTCAATGGCCTGAAGGAAGGCTTCGCCGCAATGCGGGAAGATCTTGAAAGTGAACACATCGAAGTGACCGAGGAAGTCGAGTCGCAGATTGCCAGCTATGATGGTGTTGAGTCCGAGGGATTCAAGGCCACGAAGTCCGCGCTGGCGATGGCTCGGAAGGTCCCTGGAATCTTCGCTGACTTTTCTGGTGCTGGGGAAGGCGATGATCCTCCCAGCAAAACCCCAAACAAGCCAAGCGGGTTAGTATAACCCCCGAGGCACCGAATAGGAGGATAAACACATGTTTGTGATTTATCATGGTGTCGAGGCATACAGCATCGGTGACAAGGTGTGTAACGTCGCACTGCCGTCCGGCACTGCTGTTCAGCTTGATGCAAGCGGGAATTATCTCGTTGCGGCCACCGGAGATCCCCTGGGATTTCTCGAAAAGTCCGTGACTGCAGATGGCCCGTCCGACTGGGAAATGGAGACCCTGAAGGGTATTTCGGCCCATGAGGTTCAGACCGGCAATCCCGTTCCCGTTGTGGACGGTCCTGGTCTCATCAAGACGGACAGGGTAGCCGCCACCATCAGTGGTGCCTCGATTGGTGACCAGCTCACCATCAAGAATGGCGTGTGGGATGTCTGCGCATCGGGCGACATCGTATGCGGCAAGCTGGAAAAAACAGATCCCGATGACGACAGCGATACGTACCTGATCCGGCGACTGCTGGGTGGTACGATCAAGGGCGAGTAAGGAGGAATGAGCCATGTATAAATACGTGAATAACCCAGCCCTTCTGCCCGCCAATGCTGCCCTCATCGATCAGAGCATGGGTGCTCTGCAGGAGGCACGGGCCGGAAGGACCCGCGAGGAGCGCAGGGATGCGCTCAAGGCCGCAGCCGCCTCTGAGAAGGCTGCGCGTGAGTACGCCTCGCTGCGTAAGGAAGTGGTCAACATCTCGATGCTGCCCACGCTCATTGCGAGCGAGATTTTCGAGCTGATTCCCCTCGGGGCCGACGAGAACGTGCTCATCTACACCCAGAACGACGCCGAGTACAGCGTCCGTGTCGTGGACCATCATGGTATGGCCCCCAAGGACATGTGGGTGTTCCCTGACACTCAGAACACGTACTATCCGTACGAGATCGAGACCGACACGATCTTCTATCCCACCTCGACCATCTCACAGGGCAACCTGGATGCGAACGAGCGGGTCAACAAGGATCTGGAATTCTCTTACGAGAACAAGATCGATCTCGACGCCTGGAATCTCTGGATGAGTATCTTCGATACTTTCCCAGCCGGTACGTACAGTCTGCACAGCCGGATCGACTCCGGCAACATGCCGACCACGAACGTGATCGACAAAACGTCAGAAGGTTCCATTACCACTGAGGTCATCAAGGCCATCCTGCGGTATGCCACCCTGATCGGTCGTCGCGTGCGGACCATCTACGTATCCCCCCAGGATCTGCCTGACATCTGGGACTGGGCACCCGTCACGCTCTCAAGCGGCTCGGAGAAGTCCGTGATCAACGAGAGCCTGCATACCCAGGTCCAGACCTCCGGTGACGTGAATCAGATGTTCGGGTACAACCTGAACTGGCGAACCCTGAACACGCTGGAAACCGGAACCCTGTACGTCACGTTCGACGCACCGGCCGGTCGCCTGTACTTCAAGCCCGACTTCGAGGAGGTCGAGCTGTACACCGCACGTGAGTGTCGGGCCATGTTCAAGAAGAAGAACCACGAAGCCGTGTACATGGGCGGGGTCATCCTGCCGCTGATCACGGCACCCGAACGACTGAACAGCCTGAAGGTTGAATTCGTTTCGGGGTAACCCGAGAGGTGAGTGATACGTGAGTAGTGATGTCATCAAAATCAAGGCCACGAAGAAGCTCAAGGGCAGAATGCTCATGTTCGGGAAAATTCGAGTCGAGCCAGGGGTGGAGAAAGTTATCTCCATCCCTGCGACCGGCAAGAATCGCCAGGACGTAGACCATTATGTCAAGCGAGGACTGATCGTGGAGCGGAAAAAGTAACTTCCCCTCCAAGGCCATCTGATAATCAAGCGCCTTCAGACGCATTTAATACGGAGGGAGTATGGCTGACCGTAGCGTAGTCGTCCTCAACGAAGTATTGGAGCGCCTGGAGGCGCTTCAGTCTGGGGACAGAGCGGTCATACACGGTGACCTTATTGTTGAGGGTAGTGTCACCTATCAGATAAACGAGATAGTCGAAGGGACTATCACTGCGGATGTTGACTCTGCTGAGGCGTTGCTGGTTCGGAAGAATGGTGATGCGGGCGATGTCTTTGCCGTAGATACCGTCAATGACCGCGTTGACGTAACCGGCGACTTTTATACTTCCGGCGACATATATGAAGGCGGTGTCGCCCTTTCAAGCATTTACGCGCCCCTGTCAGGAGCTGGATATGTAGACAAGTCCGGTGACACAATGACAGGAGCACTCAAGATCGACATGTCTGGCGAGGCTATCCAAATAACGAGGGATGGCACACTCGATTCGGCAGACGCATGGATTTCCCTCGGAAACAACTCATACTTCTGGAGGCTCAAGTATGTTGGATCGACATCTGGAGAAAACGGGAATGAGTTAAGGTTTGAGAGTGGGCAATCTGGCAGGTATTTGCAGGGCGACCATCTTGGTAACTGGGAGGTTTATGACGGGACGCTGAGATCTATCTTCAATACCTCGGGCACCCTCTACTACAAGGGTGCGGATCTCGACACAATCTATCCTCAACTTACCCATGCTGAGACAATCACTGGAGACTGGGATTTCAGCAGTCGCATCGATTTTAATGCGGGTATTAAGGTTGGCGGAGCCTCTGCTGGTACATCGCAAACAATCCAGATCGCAGACACCGAGGGGGTTGAGTGGGAAATCTATTATTCGAGTGGTTTAATCTTCCAAGAGACGGGTCTTAATACTCGGGTCAAGTTTCCGGATGGCGGCGGGATTGACATCCTAAACGGTGGTCTTCTGAAGTTCGACGGGACTCAGATCAGTTCTGCCGACCTGAGTGATGTTTCGTCTATCGCTATGCTAGACGAGAATGAGACTATTACGGGCGAGTGGACTTTTTCGGGTGACCTAACATTATCGGGAGCATTACGAGTTCCTGATGCGTCCCCCGTGTACTCAAACTCAGTGGAAATAATCCAGCTGCACGATAACCAAGTCGCATTTATGCACGATGTGGCTGGCCTGTCTTACGGCACTACTGAGGGCGGTGAAGAACGCATGCGA
>Ga0272443_10000938_pt1 | contig 47676 bp, 38 predicted proteins | sample SSMAcet12_FD_193581 | JGI IMG/M metagenome (GOLD analysis project Ga0272443, IMG submission 193581) | Marine sediment archaeal communities from Little Sippewissett salt marsh, Falmouth, MA, United States - SSM-Acet-12 | ecosystem: Environmental > Aquatic > Marine > Wetlands > Sediment ...
TAGCCGGATGATGATAAATAACCTTGAGCAAATTTCCCTCTTATTTTGCACTTTAATAACTTTCTTCGACGCCCCACCATAATTGATAAAATCAACCAACGAGCTTTGGGAAATCCGGATATAGCCATATATTTTTCGTATTGCCTTCTTCTTCTCCGGACTGAAATCGGTTCAAGGTGAAAAATTCAGGTATATATATCCCGGCAGCCAGATTTAAAACTACACCGATTAATAACCCGGGATCATAATACTATTTTAGATATTTACAGGTCAATCTGGAAAACTTGGAGTGCGGAGAATTTGGAGTTAAAATCGAAAAATCTTGAAGTCAGTTAAACGAAAAAGCGGAGTGCAATTCCAAATCGAAAATACTATATTTACAAGTTGTTGCCTGGCAACTTATAACCTGATTTATGAGTAAATTGAGTCGGATATATTGACTCTCATAGCCCAGGTTATTACGAATTGGAAGATACTCCTCATTTTTGATGGAGATGCTCGGGTTCATATTTATAGTAACCTATCGGTCCGTCACGGAAGTGTTCCAGGAGACGATATTTGGGGAGCGATTGAAAACGTAAACGATGTTGCCATTTGCGGTAGAGGATGAAGATGTGATAGTGATCGGGAGGGATGGAAAAATCTGCAATACCGTCCGGCTGCCAGGCAAAGCGTAGATTTTCAATTTTACCGGCGTTATAATGCCGGTAAGGCAGCTCCGCACCTTGCAATAGGAGTAAAAAATCATCCGGATTTGCATCGTTTTCAAGATGGTTAATAACGCCCCGCCAGTTTTCTCTTCTAACGCAGTTATTACCTTGGTAGTAGGAAATCAAATGATGGGAACTGATCAGGACCAGAAGGCAGATGATTATTCCTTCACCAACGCCGGAACGGATCCTAGATATCCCCCGGGCCACGGCCAGATAAAATGGGAAGTGAATGAACCCGATATATCGGATGGTAAGAGGAGAGAGGAACGGAAAGAAACAATTAATTGCCGCCCCAGTCAAGATTGGGGTGGCAAACCAGATAATCAGGAAAAGATCTTCTTTGGCCAGGGTCATCCGGATATTTCCTTTTTCGAGTCGGAAATATCCCAATACAATAAGAATAAGATACGGCAGATGGATCCATATCTCCCCTCGTCCGGTTAAATCTCCACCCAGATAGAAAAATATCCCCCGGAAGAGAATTCCGTAGTTGAAATTTAGGGTAATCCATCCAATCCCCTCCCGGCTTGTTGCTGTTTCCCAGAGCGAAGGAAGAATGGGAAGAAGCAAAACTAGAAAGGCCAGCTGACCCCATAACCAGAGTTTGCACCGCTGTCTTTTGAGGAAAAGCAGGAAAATGATATTTTCCGTGAGAATAAAGATAAAACTTGAATAAGAGACGTAAACCGCTCCTGCATTGGCAAGGAGACATCCGATCAAAAAGCGTCGGCATCCTTCCTGATAGAATCGATAAAATAAATAAAAGGATAATATTATCAAAAACCAGACCAGGGAATACATCCGACCTTCTTGAGCATAGTTGATACTGAACGGCGAAACTGTTAGGATAATTGCGGCCAGCAGTCCGGCTCGCGTCGAAAAGAGCTGCCTTCCCAGAATGAAAATAACAGGAAGGGAGAGGAGAGAAAAAATTGCCGATGGCAGACGGATCATTGCTTCCGCGGTGCCGACCATTGTGATCCACATCTGCTGAATGAGCAAATAGAAGAAAGGATTGACAACGTCAAAGCCATAAATGCCGGCAATTTCGTCCAGCCATAGGCTGTGATTCCCGATTCGGTACAACCGCAACCCCGTGGCCGGAATCAGAATTGCAAGAAAGAGGAGCAGAGCCAATAATGTCTTCTTATTATTTTTCGGGATCATCGCAGGTTTTACTAACCTTTTCTCCCCCTCAAGGATTGACAGGCAGCCGGATTAACAATGGCCCGATTTATGAATAAATCGGGCTAAGGAAGCAATTGTCTCCGCAATTTGGATAAAATAATCAACCAGGGTCTCAAGGCGGCTTCCAAAATTGTTCTTCGTCTCATTTTCGATTGACCGGCGCGGCGCTCGGTATAAATTATGGGGACTTCCTCGATTCGGTAACCAGCCTGATGAACGAGGTACAGCATATCTACCAGAAAAGAATATCCGTGAGACTTGGCTGGATAGCGGATCAACTCTTCTCCCAGTTCTCGGCGATAACCTCGAAATCCACTCGTGCAATCTGTATATTGCAATCGCAATAAAAATCGGATATAGTAATTGGCTGCCAGGCTCAGCGCGAGTCGGCGCAGAGACCAGTTTAAAATTCTTATTCCGCCGATATATCTGGAACCAATAACCATAGGGGAATAGTCTAATTGTTTGTCTATCTTGATTAGATCTTCAGGGTTGTGGGAATGATCGGCATCCATAGTGAAAATGCGCTTTGCTCCCATAGCCAAAGCTTGTTTGAAACCATCCATAATTGCGGTTGCATAACTTCTTGTATGTTTCCGACTGAGGAGATGAATGCGGTTGTTGCCGCGGGCCAGATAGGCGACCTCAGTTCCAGTGCCGTCTGGAGATTCATCATCTACCACCAAAACCTCGAAGGCTAGAGGTAGTGAACTGATTTTATTAAGTAATTGTCGAATATTATCCCTTTCGTTGTACGTGGCAATAATGACCATACGTTGAATAGCAAAGCTTGCCGTTACCGGAGACTCAGCGACTGAAAGAGATAATGTATTCATAATTTAAGGATATAATTCCACTATTGTTTACAAATATAGCGTGCCGCTTTTTCGGCGGCAATCAAATGACCTTGGGCATTAGGGTGGATCGGGTCATTCTTCGATACTTTCAGGGTTTCCATTCCGACCTCCATAAATTCAGGGAGAAGATCGATAACATCGAAGCCTGCCCTCCTTGCTTCCAGAGCAACGATCCGATGAGCTTTGTTGTGGGGATATTCACCCGTCTTCTCGGTTGCCAGCCAAGGAAATATTAGAACCACGACCTGGAAATTATTTTGTCCAGATAACCGGGAGAGGCGATCAAAAGCGTATCGGAGCCTGCCGATTCGGAATTTGTTATCATACATACTTGAGGGGTAACCTCCAGAAGGGCTCTTCATCAAACGGCGGAGTTCATGCTCTTCTGCCCCGATCGGGGATATTCTTTCCTGGTAATCTCTTTGAAAAACCTCCGGATTGTTCTTTTCCCTTTGCCAGTTACCGATCAGAATTCTATCTATCTTCTCAGCGAGGAAACAGGCAATTCGGAGTCGGAATATTGCTTTCTGCTGGTATTTAGTCAGCCGGTCGATGTACTCTAGATTTATGCTCATAATCCCCACATCGTTAAGACAGAATCCAATTATCACCAGGTCGGGTTCATAGGCAAGTCCGATCTGTTCAATAAGAGCTATCTCCTGGAGAATGTCATATCCTCCCACGCCGAAGTTCAATACCTGGTAATTGGAATCACATCCGGCCAAAATATTATGGAGTTTGTCGGGATAGGTCGCTTCGACCGGGAGATAATTGCCGAAGGTAATGGAATCGCCGAAGATTAGGATGCGGTAACCGGGAAATTTGCCGGTCGCTCCGATGCGCCCCCGATGACCGTGGGGATTAATTTCCACGTCGGTTCCCCAGGCCCGACTTTTCACCCCAGGAATAAGTTCATACTTAATATCGCTATGATGCGAAGGGCGGATCATAATTTCACGGCCGTCTTTCAGGTCCTTTAGGGGATCGTAATTAATAATCCTAAGAATAACCTCGAAACCGGCTAAGGCGATTATGATCGACAGGATCAGAATGGCAAATTGTAAGAACCAATTTCGCATATACTTATAAATGATCGTGAATAATTCCGGCGTGGGCTGCGGATCTATTGTTCAAAATATCCATTATCGCGTAGATATTCGAAAATCGCTTCCGCAGCAACCCGGTTCCCGAGTTCGGTCCAGTGGGGATCGTCATAAAAACAAGTGGGATATATTTTGGTATTTTGGAATATGGGAAGAAGAGAAAATATTGGATACTCTACTTCGGTTGCGATCTGGTCAAACCACTTAAAGGGTTCGTGGATATACCTATCAGAGTCAGGGTAGTCCTTTTTTTCCCAGTTTTGAGGCGACTCAAGGTCGTTGTATTGAAATGACCTTGGTAATACAATCACCAAAAAGCGGGCCCTCAATTTAGTTCGGCAAAAGTGGTTTATTCGTTCGATATTATTCCGAATGTATTTCAGCCAACGCATAGATTCGGGTAAGGGTTGCTCGGTAATAAAGAACCGGCGGCGGGGGAATCCGAATATCAATTTATGAACCTGATCCAGTCCTGTCATCTGAAGCAAGTGTTTTAGACAAAGAACGGTTATCGGACAGACATCCAGCAATCGATAAATCCCTTTTCTTTCCAGAAGTCGCTGATATTTAATATCATCGTGAAAATCGGTCATATCGATTCCGAGAATGACAAGATCCGGCTGGTATTTTTCCCCGATCGACTCCAATAGCCGGTAGGAAAGCAAGGGTGAAGACGAGACCCAGCCAAAGTTGGCCGCTTTTATGTTTTTATGCGGATAGGCTTTCCGGGCAATTCCCTCGAATTGCTGGGGGATGGATTGTTGGGGTGGAAGTAGCCAGCCGAAAATATATGAATCCCCCAGAAAAATTACCGTATAATCGTTTTTCCGAAAATAATCTGCTTCAAATTGTGAGCGGATACAATCGGAGTTAATGTCAAGTTGCGCCGGATTATTCCAGTGATCAATATTATTAACAAAATATAATCGTCCTTTAAAGATAAGCTTCTGTCCGATCAATTCGATGCTGGCAATAGAAAGAATGCTGAATATAATTAAAATTAAAACAGAAATAATTATGTTAGTGGATTTTGACGAATTCATATTTCAAATTCCAATTGCCTGGAGATTCGCAACCTGAATTTTATATTCTCAGGACAGCGATTATAAGCTAAGTCCTTGTCGATCAATCTGATAATGCGCGAAATCAGTGCCGTTCGGTGTAACCGCTGAGGTGATAGGGATGCCAGCCAGAGCAGCACAGGAATTTTTGCCTGTGGCCGAGCTTCCAGAGGCAGGAATGCCTGTGCTGCCTTCTTCTCGTTCGGACTGAAGTCGGTTCAAGGGGCAAAAATCGGGTAATACGTAACGAAAGAAAATATCAGAGATGGAAAAGAAGTCCAAAAATAAATATTATGCATATATGATATTTGTTTTCTTCCTTATTCTCCATATTTTATTCACCAAGACCGATGTAACCAACTGGGGTGATATGGCCAGATTGGCCACGGTCGAATCATTGGCGGAGCGGTTTACGTTTTCAATAAATAATGCAACTTTCAGTCAGACCGGGGATAAAATATTGCTAAACGGAAATTATTATGGGGTCCAACCTCCCCTTATGCCTTTCGTAACATCCGGTGTTTATTTTCTGATCAGCAAGATTCTGGGAATCTCATTTTCTGCGAATCGGGCGCTGGCTTATTATATTATTACGTTGCTAACCGTCGGCTTGCCGGTAAGTTTCATGCTGACTTGTTTTTATCTTTCTCTGCGTTTCCTCTTGATCGGTCAGGGTCCCCGGTTATTCCTGACCGCGGCGCTGGCTGGTGCCAGTTTACTTTCTTGCTATAGCGTGTCATATAATAGTCACGCCCCGGCCGCCGCCCTTCTCTTTCTCTCTTTCTACCTGCTGCTAAAAATCAGGTTTGAAGCCTGTTCTCCGCGGCTTAGGTATTTCTGGCTGGGATTTTGGTCCAGCTTATCCTTTGCCTTGGATCCGATTCCGGGAGGACTGTTTTCGGTTCTTTATTTATTCTATCTATTAACTGAATCAAGTCAGCGCTTCAGGATCTGGTTATATCTTTCGGGGGTCGGTCTTCCCCTGATTGTTCACCTGGCGTTGAATATCATTATCTCGGGAGGGATCAAACCGCTGACCCTCCATCCCGATTATCCGTTGGCGGTTGGGCCCGATAAACATTTTGCGATTGCATCGTTCGGTATCTATGCTTTCCAGTCCCTCTTCGGCATTAGAGGATTGTTTTCCTATACTCCGGCGCTTATACCGGCAATGATATTTCTTATACGCATATTGGCCTCTCCCCGGCACCATTTTCATAAAGAAGCATTGGTAGTGGGGATTGGTTTGGCGGGGAGCATATTTTTAACTTTGTTGGTGACCGATAACTATGGCGGCTGGTGTTATGGGGTTAGATATTTCGTACCTCTCATTCCAATTCTTTTCTTCTTCAACGGTTTCATTTTTTTGAAATATTGCCCTTTCCTTAAACCCTGTTTTTATGTTTTATTAGGATTATCCGGTTTCATTAATCTGATTGGTCTGGCTGACCCGGGGACTGACTCTTCCCAGAGCGATTTCAGCCTGGCCACTAATCTCCAACTGATAAGAAACCAAAGCCCGGAGAAATTGGTCAAGATGTATTTCCCCTTTACCGGCTTAACTTATGAAAACAATGCTCTGGAAAACAATAGTAATTATTAATACCTCCTCGACTCTTATCCGAATAACAGCCCTGCTGCTCATTTTTTCCCTGGGCGCGTGCCGGAAGATCGACCACGGTGGCTCTCCCGGGAAAAAGCCGAATATTGTCATTGTGGTTATGGATACCGTCCGTCGCGACCATTTATCCTGTTACGATTATAAAAGGGCCACCACCCCTAATCTTGAATCACTATCCCGCCAGGCCAGAACCTATCTGAATGCCTATTCAACCAGCGGCTGGACTAATCCGGCTCACGCTTCCCTGTTCACAGGGCTGTATCCGGTCGTCCATCAGACCACGCAGGAAAATGAGGCGATGGGGCCGGACCTATTTACGCTGGCGGAGGTGCTGAAAGTTAATGGTTATTCAACCGTCGGTATTGTCGAGAATCCCCAACTATCCCAGGAACGCAATTTTAATCAGGGATTTGATGAATACATTGAAACCTGGAAACTTCCGGATGCGGAGAAGTGGGGTGAGGAACATTTCCTCAACATCTTGCGGAACTCTTTGGAAGGATCGGAAGGAGAAAAACCTTTCTTCCTCTTCGTCAACTTCATCTCTCCCCATTCGCCTTATTACGACCAACATCAATTCAGTAAAAAATTCGTTTCCGATACCTCCATCCCGATAAATTCCAATATGTGGCGGAGTTTTTTTCTTGGAGAGAAGACATTCACCCCGGAAGAAATAAATCACATTGTGGAACTTTATGACTCCCAGATCTATTATGTGGACTATTTAATCGGCCGGATGATGGACTTGCTCAAATCACGTAACGTTTGGGATAACACAATTTTTATTGTCGCTTCCGATCACGGTGAACATTTCTTAGAGCACGGTTTAATGGACCACGTTTTCTCGTTATATGAACCACTGACCAAAATACCACTGATTATCTATTATCCTACGCTTTTTAACCCCGGTTCCATTGAAATGCAGCCCGTACAGCTGGTCGACATATTTCCCACTATCTTGAACATATTGGAGATTGATCCAGAGAGCTATTTCACCCAGGGCGAGAACCTGTTGGCGTTATCAACGGAAAAGGAGAGGGATATTTTTGGTGAATATTACTTTCCCCGACAGGTTTTCAGATGCTTCCAGGACAACCATAAACTGGAAATATTTGATAGATACCGTCGCAGATTAAAATTTGTTATCTCCGGGGATTATAAGCTGATCTGGTCTAGCCAGGGAGATCACGAACTATATAACTTAAAACTTGATCCCGATGAAAAAAGGAATCTGGCAGAAGCGATGGATTACCAGGAGGTCAGGGAGTCCCTGCTTGTTAAAATTAGTCAATTCAATGACGGTTATGATATGTCTTCTTTTTCAGAGAATAGCACCTTTAGTTCGCCCCTTGAAGAATCAACCAGGAATAAATTACGGACGTTGGGTTATCTACCTTGATTCAGTAAGATCCCCACTTTGCTGGAATTTAAACCTTGGCTTGCTCCCATTATTTGACCCACTCTTGAGGTTAGTATCACCCCGCTCCTCCAGGGGATCTCGGGAATGCCACAGTTCATTTCTCGATAATTCCCCAGACGGCTAAGGAACCGGAGATGACCCGGACCAGCGGGACCTTCTCCAGTAAATCGCTGACCATTTCGGCCGGCCCAATCCAGGCGGCGGGGAGGGCGGGGTGAAGGAAGTCGATGTTCCGGATCTCGGCCTTTACTCCTTGAAATGAGTTGAGTAAATTCTTCAGGCGGGTCCGGACAAAGGCGGTTTCATCGGGAGAGTTCTCCGTCCGCCGCTTGACAAACCCGCACTTCTTCTCCGTGAAGACCTGGGGGTTGAGGAGGTTGGGCTCGGAGAAGAAGAACCTTCCCCCCGGCCGGACCACACGGATGACCTCAGCCCAGGCCGGTTCCAGGGGTATGTGATGGAGGATCGAGACCCCGAAGACTATGTCGAAGCTGGAATCCGGGAAGGGAACCCGGGTAATATCGGCGGTGCAGAGGAAGAACCCCGGCTCCCCGGCCAGGTTCCGGGCCGCCCGGGCCGGGCCGGAGGTGGTGAGGTCGAAGGCCCAGACTTTCAGCCCCAGTCCCCGGAGACGGACCGTGAACTCCCCGGATCCGCACCCTACTTCCAGCAGCCGTTCGCCCCGGCGGGGACGGATCAGCTCGCGGAAGAGTTCGACCTTCTTCTCGTCCCGCCGCCTCCCGGCCGGGGTGGTCCTTCCCCACCAGGTATGCCCGTCCCGCTCGAGCAACGCTTCAAAATGCTCTTTCTCCATTGGCGGATGTTATCTCCCGCCGCCGAAAAAATAATGGCGTTCGGCGGCCCTCGGGTTAATATAGTGCCCGCTATGTTACCACGGCCGCCGGGCTGCGGCAATTCTTTCCCCCCTCCGCCCCGATTCCGGGTCGAAGGATCCGGAGGCGCCTTGGGGCGGGCGGATCATTATCTTTATGAAGATTAAGATCATTATTGTTGCCGGGTTGTTTTTACTCCTCTCTCTCCTGGCCGGCGCCATTTTCTATTCGCCACCGTTGCTGCAAGGGAGAGGATTCAATCCTCCGGGACGGGCTTACGACTTTTTGGCCTACGTCTGGCACATCACCGCCGCGACCTGGAGGGCGAGTCCTAAGGACCCGCTCCCGGCCCTCCGGTCCGCCGCCCGGGCGGCCTGGCATCGCCCTTCCCGGCTCCGGGATCTGATCGGCATCGACCGGAACGACCTTCGGGCCCTGGCTGAAGAGTACGATTCGCTGGGCCTGAAAAAAGAAGCCGTCGGCCTGTTGCGCAAGGCGGCCGCCGCCCTCCCCGGGGAGGAAAGGCGGGCGGGAGAGATCATCTCCTACCTGGCGGCGCTCGGGGACTGGGGGGGGACGGCGGCCGCCGCCCGGCGGCAGCTCTCCGGCCGGCCCGGTTCAGCGGCGGTTGAATACTGGCTGGGAAGGGCGCTGCTGGAAACGGGTTCGCCCCAGGCGGCGGTCAAGCATCTGCAGAGATCCTTGCTGATGAATCCGGAGCTGGCTGACGTTCTTTTCCGCCTGGGAAACATAGCCGAGAAGCGTGGAGAAGGGCGAACCGCCGCCGGTCTCTATGAACGGGCGCTGGCCGCCGCCCCCGCCCATCTCGAAGCCCGGGCGGGATTGGTCCGGCTTTGCCTTAGCCGGGGGGAAGAAGAAGAGGCGGAAGAGATCGGGGCCCGGGCGGAAGAGTTGGTGCCGGAGTCCGCCCGGGACGCTAAGCTGGGCAACTTCGCCGTTTTCGCCGGTTATGACCCTCCGGCTGACCTGATCTTCGCCGGCGGAGAGATGGAACTGGCGCTCTTCCTGGAAGGCTGGCTGCCGGAGGCGACGGAGGTCGGACTCGCTCTTCGCATCCGGTCGGACGCCTCTGAGGAAGAGCTGACCCTGCCGCTGGGGACGGCGGTCCTGAACGGCCCCGGCGAAGTCACCAGGCTGAAAATCAAGCGGGACCTTCCCCCGATTCTCTATCCCGGGGAGATCTCCCTCGACGTAGTCTTTCGAAAGGGAAAAACCGCGCGGTCGGAGCCCCTGGGTAGTTTCCGGCTCCTGCCGGCCTGGATGGAGTCGGCTGGAATTGATCCGCCGCTGGCGGAGAAGTTCGGGAGGGGAGCCGCATCTTTGGGGAAAGCCGCGTTTCTGGGGCCGGGAGACGAACTGGAACTTTCTCTCGATCCTCCTCTCCCGGCGGCGGCCCTGGTTCTGGTCAGCTATCTTCATTGCGGGATGCACCTTCTCCAGGGAGCGGAGGCCGGGGCGGTGGCGGTCAGGACGGAGGCCGGGGATGAATTCTCTTATCCCCTGCGAGCCGGCCGGGAGGTTTCCGAGGTGTGGTGGGAGTCGGTCGCCCCCGGTCGGAGAAATCACGAGCGGGCGCCGGTCTTCCGGAGCTGGCCGGCGGAGAGCGGTGGGAAGAAATTTTCGGCCGGCGAATATTCCGCCGTTTTCCCTTTCGCCCGCCCGCTGCTGGTGGAAGGCCTCCGGCTGCGGAATTCAACCGGAAGAAGCGGCTGGCACGTCACCGGGATAGCCCTGCTCCCGCCGGAAGAGGAGGTGCCCGGCGCTTCCAGACCTTAAATCGTTGCAGCCGGTCCCGGTTTTGTTGTAGTTTAGGCGGATAAATCCCCGATCACCGCAAGGAAACGGATTGGAAGCCGCCGTCATCACAACCTATCGCTGTAATTGCCGTTGCCGGATGTGTGATATCTGGCGCCATCCGACCTCCCCGGAGGAAGAGTTTCGGCCGGAGATTCTGGATAAACTTCCCGACCTCGCCTTCGCCAATATCACCGGCGGCGAACCTTTTCTCCGCGAGGATATCGGTGAGATAGCGCGGATCCTGATGGGAAAAGCCCGTCGGGTGGTGGTCAGCACCAACGGTTACCTGACCGGGAAGGTAGTCGACCTGGCCCGGGAGTTCCCCGGGATCGGCATCCGGATCAGCATCGAGGGGCTGCCGGCGGCCAATGACGAACTGCGCGGCATTCAAGACGGCTTCGATCACGGTCTGCGGACGTTGCTGGAACTGCGGCGGCTGGGGATCAGGGACATCGGTTTCGGGATCACCGTCTCCGACCGCAACGCCCGGGATATGCTGGAACTTTACCAGCTGGCCAAAGCGATGAAGGTCGAATTCGCCACGGCGGCGGTGCATAATTCCTATTACTTTCATAAACGCGACAACGAGATCCGGGACCGGGAAACCGTGATAAAATGTTTCGAGGAACTGGTCGCGGAGCTGTTGCGGTCGCGCCGACCGAAAGACTGGTTCCGGGCCTATTTCAATCACGGGTTGATCAACTATATCCGGGGCAATCCCCGGCTGCTGCCCTGCGGGGCGGGGGAGGAGATGTTCTTCCTCGATCCTTTCGGGGAGATCCGGCCCTGCAACGGGATGGACGAGGCTTCTTCCGCCAACAGTATGGGCAACCTGAACGAGCGGAAGTTCGAGGAGATCTGGAACGGCGAAAGGGGCCGCCGGGTGAGGACGAAGGCCGCCGCCTGCGCCAAGAACTGCTGGATGATCGGGACCGCCTCGCCGGCGATGAAGAAAAATCTCCTCCCGCCCGCGGCCTGGGTGGCCCGGAATAAATTAAAAACGCTCTTTACCTCCGGCCGGCCGGATAAGGGATGAATCCAGTGACCCGCCGGAACCGCAAGATAAAAATCTTCGTGATCGGAACCCGGGGTTTCCCCGGGGTGACGGGCGGGGTGGAGAAGCACTGTGAGCGGCTCTATCCCCGCCTGGTCAGGCGCGGGATTGATGTCACCGTCTTTACCCGTTCTCCCTATCTGGCTTCTCCGCGGCTGCGGAGCTGGCGGGGGGTAAAATTCATTCACCTCCCGGTTCCGAAGAGCAAGCACCTGGAAGCGATCATCCACACCTTTATCGGCGTCCTGATCGCCCGCTGGCATTCCCCCGATATCCTCCATTTTCACGCGGTCGGCCCCTCCCTGCTCGTTCCTCTCGCCAAATTTTTGGGTTTGAAAACGGTGGTCACCGACCACGGTCCCGACTACCTGCGCAAAAAATGGGGCAAAAGATCCAGCCGGATCATCCGGCTGGGGGAGGCGATGGCCGTCCGGTACGCCGACGGGTTGATCGTGATCTCGGCCGGAATCAAGGAACTGATCGAGAAACAATACGGTCGCCGGGACCTCAGCCTGATCCCGAACGGCGTCAATCCGACCTCGCCGGCCCCCCCGGGCGAGACTCTCCGGCGCTACCGGCTGGAACCCGGAGGTTACGTTATGGCCGCCTGCCGTTTCGTCCCCGAAAAGGGACTGCGCGACCTGATCGCCGCTTACCAGAGCCTGGTCGATCCCGTTTTTAAACTGGTCCTGGCCGGGGGGGCCGACCACGAGAATGAATGCAGCCGGGCCGTTCGCGCCTCCGCCCGGCGGGATGGCCGGATTGTTCTTCCCGGGTTCCTCTCCGGTCTCCCCCTGGCGGAGCTTTTTTCCAATGCCGGTCTCTTTGTCCTTCCCTCCTATTACGAGGGTCTGCCGATCGCCCTGCTCGAGGCGCTCGGCTACGGTTTGCCGGTGCTGGCCAGCGACATCCCGCCCAACCGGGAGGTGCCCCTGCCCGAATACAGATATTTTCCGGCCGGCGACATCACCCGGCTGGCCGAGAAGACGGCGGAACTCTTCCGTCGGGGCATCTCCGACGAGGAGAAGAAGAGCCAGCGGGATTTCCTGGAACGATTTTACAACTGGGACCGGATCGCTGAAGCAACCGGGCAAATATTCGAGAACCTCTGCCCGGAGAGTTCGTTTCCGCCCCCGGCCGGGAAGCGGGATGGAAATGCTCGGAATTAAGCGGATACTCCCGTTCATTATGTCGTTGATGGTTGGCTATTCAACCCAGGTTCGGGGTGGGGACTTCAACGCTGACGGTACGGCCGAGGCGGCCGTCTTCCGCCCCGCCAGCGGGTTATGGGCGGCGCGGGGGGTGACCAGGTTTTATTTCGGGGCCGCCGGCGATTTTTCCATCTGCGGCGATTTCGACGGGAACGGCACCGACGAAGGGGCCGTCTATCGCCCGTCTCGGGGTTTATGGGCGGTCCGGGGGGTGACCAGGTTCTATTTCGGGTCCGGGAACGATACCCCGGTCGCCGGGGATTTTAACGGTGACGGGACCGTTCAGGCCGGGATCTACCGCTCCGTCGTCGGTCTCTGGGCGATCAGGAATTACAGCCGTCTGTATTTCGGGGGCGGCGGCGATGTCCCGGTTCCGGGGGACTACGACGGTGACGGTTTGGACGATCCGGGGGTTTTCCGGGGCAGAACCGGCTTGTGGGCGATCCGTTCGGTAACCCGGGTCTATTTCGGTTCTGCGTCGGACGAACCGGTGCCGGCCGATTACAACGGAGACGGGCGCTGCGATTTCGGGCTGTTCGCGCACCGCAGCGGCCGGTGGTCGGTAAAGGACATTACCCGGCGATATTTCGGATCTCCGGGAGATATCCCCCAGCCCTTCGCCCCCGGAAATTCTGCCCCCGCCCGGGCGGGGATCTTCCGGCCCGCCGTCGGACTCTGGGCCCTGAGCGGGATCACCCGGGCGTATTTCGGGGGGCCGGGGGACTTTCCTCTCCACTCTCCTCGTCGCTGGCTGGTTCGCGGTCTGCCGGCCTTCGGAGTGGAATTGATGCCCGGCCATCGCGACGAAGTCCACCTGGACAGGCTGGCGGAGTCGGGCGCGGAAGCGACCAGGATCAACCACATCAGCTGGGCGGCGATCGAGCCGATCAATACCGCGGTTGATAACTATAACTGGGAAAGCCCCGACCTGATTCTCTCCCGTTACGGCGAGAGAAACCTGAGCACGATCGTGACCTTTTCCAGCATACCCTCCTGGGCGGGGGCGACCTGTTCCGGGCCGTTTGACAACGAGGCCCTGGATGATTTTGTCGAGTTCATCGGCGCGGTGGTCAATCGCTACAGCCGTCCTCCCTACAACGTCAAGTACTGGGAACTCTTCAACGAGCCGGACGGGACCATCCGCCTCCCCGGGCCGGGGGCGGCCTCATCCTGGGGTTATCACGGCCGGGAATACGCCCGGATGCTGGAAGCGGTTTATCCGGTCGTCAAGGCCTCCGATCCGGCTTCCCGGCTGGTGATGGGAGGCCTGGCCCACGACTCCTTCATCGATTCCGACCGGGCCCAGGCCGCCGCCGCGAATCGTTACTTCCCCCGGGAGGGGATATTTTGCCGGGGGTTTTTCCAGGATGTTTTGGAAAGCGGAGGCGGGGATCACTTCGATATTATGAATTATCATTATTACTATTTCGCCTGCGAAAGCTGGGGGAACATCGCCGGCAAGGCCGATCACCTGAGGGAATTGATGAGCCGGTACGGGGTCGCCAGGCCGATGATCTGCTCCGAGGTCGGGATCTGGGGCTACGAGGAAGAGGGATGTCTCGCCCTCCAGGCCCGCTACCTGCCCAAGGTTTTCGTCCGGGGTCTGGCCGCCGGCCTGGAAAACGTCATCTGGTATCCTCTTTCTTCGAGGCAGGGCTGGTCCTTTGAAGGGGGCCTGCTCCGGGAAGAAGATCTCTCCGCCAAGCCGGCGTATGTATCATTCCGGACATTAGTCAATGAATTGAAGGGGTACAGATACGCCGGCGTCGTGGAGACCGCCGCCCCCGATATCGAGGGGTTTGAGTTTGCCGCCCGCGGCTGCGGGAAGACCAAGCGGGTGATCTGGTCGGCGGAGGGCGCGTCCGGATACGCGGCTTTTCCGTATTCCTCCATCCGGGTCGCCGCGATCGACGGTACGGCGGAGTATATCACCGACGACGGGCCCGGGGACCTTGACGGGAAAAAAGACGGACGGATCGTGATCGGCGTCGATCCGAGCCCGGTTTACGTGGAAAACTGGCGAGACGGGGCCGGACGGGCGTCCGGCGGAAGATTGATTCCAGATTATCAATGTCACCCCGGCGACCCTCCCGGGGAATAGCGCCCGCGGAGCGGGTAAACCTGGCAAGGAGAATTCTCAATGGCTCAAGAGATGGATTTGAAGACGCTGGTTAAACTGGCCGTTCGGCAGAAAAAATTAATCGCGGGGATGACCCTCGCCTTCCTGGTTCTGGGCCTGGCGGCCAGTTTCCTGGTCCCCCGGGCCTATGAATCGACGATGATCGTGGAAGTCGGGAGACTCTACCTCTCGCCCCAGGCCTGGAAACACGAGCTGGAGTACATTGAGGAACCGGAGGCGGCCGCGAAAGTGCTGGAGAGTTACGGGGCTCTGGAGGAGGTCCGCCGGAGGCTGGGGCTGGAGATGAATTTGAGGGAGCTGGGGAAGAGGCTGGAGGTGGAGACCTTCCTTCAGGACCGGGAGTACCTGCCCATCCTGGAGATCACGGCCGAGGGTTCAACACCCCGGGAAGCGGTGGAGACACTCAACGCCCTGGCCGGTCTGCTCATCTCTCGCCACGGGGAGAAGTACGAGGTGTACCGTCGGGGCCTGGAGGAGAGGATAGAGCGTACCCGCGAAAAGATCGCGGCCTACCGGGCGATCATCGCCGCCCAGGAGCAGCACCGCGACCTTTCCCAGCAGTACATCGACCAGGGCCGGACCTCGGTCGAGGAATTCCTGCAGGACCTTGCCGAGCTTGATTCCTCCGCTTCCAACGCGGTGGATATGCTCTATCTCCAGGGCTCCGCTCTGGCGGAGAGACAGAACGTCACCGACCTGGCCCGGTTCAAGGCCGAGATGGATATCCAGATCGGCATCAATCGGAAGGAGATGGCGGACGCCGAGGTCATTGTCGTTGAACTGGAGAGCCGCCGGGAACTTTCCACGCCGACCCGGATCATCTCTCCGGCGGTGGCGACCGACAAGCCGGTGAAACCGAACCGGCCCCTGGCCGTCGTTCTGGCCGTGGTCGTTGGTTTCACCCTGGCTCTCCTGGTCGCGGTCGGGCGGGAGTACCTGCGCGAATGAAATCCCGGGCGGGGAAATTCTTCACCGCCCTTCGCCGGCGCCCCCTGGTCTGGGATACGGTTACCACCACCGGCTGGAGTCTGATCGGCCGGTCGGCCGGTTTCCTGATCCCTTTCTTCGTCGCCGCCTGGTTCGGGGTCAGCGAGGACACCGACGCCTTCTTTTTCTCCTACGGGGTGATCCTCTTCCTGGCCAATATCTTCGCCCCGGTGGTGGAGCAGGTCGTGGTGCCCTATATCGCCGAGGCCCGCCGGGACGGCCGGGATGTCGGCCGGATGATCGGGACGATCCTCTCCGTCAGCGGTTTGGGGTTGGTCATTCTGGAAGGGGCCCTGCTCCTGGTGATGGATCCAATTCTCGGTCTGGTCACTAAATTCGACCCCGCGACCCGCCGCCTGGCCTGCCTGCTCCTGCTGGAGACCGCCCCCCTGGTTATCCTCCTGGTCTGGACCGGGGTCCTGATCGGGACCCTGAACGCCTACCGCAAGTTCGCCTTTCCCGCGGTCTCCCCGGCTTTCCGGGCGGTTTTGAACCTGGCGATCATCTTCGCCTTCCGGAACTCCCTCGGCGTGCACGCCATCGCCCTCGGTTACGTGGCGGGGGAGGCCGGCCGGATGATCATCCTGCTCGGGATCATCAGGAGACTGGATCTGATCCGGATCCGGTTCGGTTTCCGTCCCGGCCCGGGGCTGAAGGATTTCTTCCGCAAGGCGTCCTTCCAGGCGGCGGCGATGGTGGCGATCTGGCTGAAGCCGATCATCGACCGGGCGATGGCCTCCTGGCTGGGAGAGGGAAACGTTTCGCTTCTTTACTACGCCGACCGGCTCTATATCATCCCCGTCACCTTCATCTGTTCCGGGCTGATGGCCACCACCCTCTCTCACTGGAGTTCTCGGTATTACGAATCGTCCCGGAAGACGCTGAAAAATGATGTCAACCGGGGGATCAGGCTGGTCGGCGCCCTGACCGTCCTGATCACGGTCCTGTTGGTGATTGCCCACCGCCCGTTCGCCCGGATCGCTTTCGGGCGGGGCGCTTTCCCCCTCGGCCGGCTCGCCGAGGTTCAGCGGATCTGGCTGTTCTACCTCCTGGGAATCGTGCCTTACGTCATCGCCCGGATCTACTTCCAGGCCCATCTGGTCCTGGTCAACACCCGCTTCCTGATGGTTTATTCCTTCGGCCTGAACGGGGTAGGGGTCCTCCTGAACTGGCTCCTGATGAGGAAATTCGGGGTCGCCGGGATCGCCCTGGCCACCACGGTCAGCTATCTCATCGCCGCCGGCGGCCTGGGCTATTGCTTCTACCGTCGGCTGGCCTCCTCCGCCGTGGATCAAACCTCCGGCCCCGGGCGGGCATAGATGATATGAAAATCGTTATGCTTGTGATCGACGCCCTCCGGGCGGACAGTCTCTCCTGCTACGGGTACCGGCGGAAGACCTCCCCCGGAATCGACGCCCTGGTCGGCGAGGGGATCCTCTTCGAGAACGCCTACACCCAGGCCAACTGGACCAACCCCTCCCTCTATTCCCTTCTGACCGGGCTTTATCCCTCCCGCCACGGGGTTGAGAACTTCGATCAGAACCTGGGAGATAGCGTGGTCACGCTTTCCGGTCTGCTCGGTGGTTTCGGTTATCGCACCGTCCTCTTCAGTAATTACCACGTTCTCCTCGACCGAAACCGGCTGGGGAAGCATTTCCAGGCCGTTCGCCATTTCGACATCGACCTCCGAGCGGGCGACCTGCGTCAGGAGATCGAGGCCGCGGCGAAATCCGACCTGTTCTGCTTCGTCCACGCCGTCCAATACGTTCACGAACCTTATTGCGCTCCTCCTAGCGAAGTGGCCCGCTTCTGGGACGGCGCCGTACCGGCCAGGAAGATAATCCGCGTCCTGACCCGGGAAGCCGGCTTGAACGAGGAATCGATGCGGGATGCCCTCCGGTCCGTGAATCTCCGCCGGGAGAGACTCGACCGGAGGGAGATCGCTTACCTGAAAGCCTGTTACGACGCGGGGATCAGGCACGTGGACGGGCGGCTGAAGGAATTGTTCGACTTTCTCCATTCCGTCCAGGATGAGGTCATCCTGGTAATCACCGCGGATCACGGACAGGGATTTATGGAACACGGATTTTTCGGCCACGGCCTGAATCTGCACGAAGAGTTGATCCGGGTTCCGCTCCTGTTCTGGATGAATCGCTCCCGGCCGGGGCTCAGGTTAAAGAGCGTCGCCCAGTTGATCGACGTCTTCCCCACCCTTCTGGAACTGATCGGCCGGCCCGGCCCGCCGTCACTGGACGGGGCATCCCTGGCCGGATGCCTGCGGGGGGTGGAGGAAGCCGGCCGCCGGGCAATCTGCGAGGGAGACCCGTTCGTGGCCTTCATCCGGGCCCGCCGGAAACTGATCAGCTCGACCTATCGCCTGATCAAGAAGCCGGAAGGTATCCGCAGACTGGGAAAACTTCTCCGGGAGCGCCGTTTCCGCCGGCTCCTCCTTCATCTTTACTCCCTCTTCCCCGCCGCCCTGTACGACCTGTCGGCGGATCCGGGAGAAACGCGGAACCTGAAACGGAGGAAGCCGGCCGAGTACCGGGAGATGCTGAAATGCCTGCGCGAATGGCGTCAGGAGGTTTCGTCCGCTCCGCCCGAGGTTACCACCCGGGAACTGGATGATGAAAGAGCGATCGAACAGCTGAAAAGTCTCGGATATCTCTGAACCGGATGGGGGAGACCCACCTCGACGAGCGTGATGAACCTTGATTACCTGAGTCTAACCCTCCTCGGGGCGGCGCTGGTCCTTGGCGGACTTCTCTTCATCCAGGTCTTCGCCGCCCGACCCCGGTTGATCCTTGTCCTCTTCCTGGTATTTATTTTATTCCAGTGGATAATCGTCAACCAGGTCGGGGGGAAAACTTCCGCCCCCGGACTGGTGGCCACCTTCCTGGATGAGGCGCTCATCCTGCTTCTTTTCTCCGTCTCGGTCCTGAACGCCTTCGCGGTCCGGCGGCGTATTCCGATTAATTATATCCTGATCGGACTTGGGGCGGTCATCATCACGGGAGTGGCGGGAGCTCTGATCAACAAGACTCCGGCGGTAATCGTCCTTTCGGACATTTTGATATATCTGAAGGGATTTATGGTGCTGGCCGTCTTCGCTTCCCTGAACTACCCGGAAGCTTTCCTTAGGCGCCTGATGAAGTTATTCGCCCCGATCACATCGCTGGTGCTGTTCCTGGCGCTGGCCGATTTCCTCAACCCGGCCGCTTTCCGGAGCCTGATCGGCAATGTCGTCGAGATTGACTGGAGGGTCGGATTTCCTTCAGTGCAGTCGGTATTCATTCATCCCGGCCTCTTCGGCTGGTACTGCGCTTTCGCCGGTCTCTACGCCTTTGCCCTTTATTTAACCCGCCGGAAGTTGAAATACGCTGTCTTTCTCTCCTTCTGTCTGCTCGGGGTGGTGGCTTCGATGCGCCTGAAGCCGGTCGGGGCGGTGGCGGCGGCTCTGGCGGCAGGTCTGATGTTTTACTCCTCGCGGGCCAAGGTGGCCATCGTCAGCGGAACCCTGCTGCTGGTCCTGGTCTTCCTCGCCGTCTTCCGGCTGCAGATCGCGGGAGTGGTCAGGGAACAGGCGGCGGAGTATCAAAATCCGATGAAGCCGCGGACCGTCTTCTACCGGACGAGCGTCGAACTGGCCCGGAAACACTTCCCGCTCGGGGTCGGCTTCGGGAGGTTCGGGGGCGAGATCGCGGCCCGCCATTACAGCCCGGTCTACCGGGAGTACGGGTTTCCGCGGATGCACGGCCTCTGGCCGGAGGGCCGTTTCCTCACCGACACTTTCTGGCCGATGGTTTTGGGGGAGCTGGGGGTGATCGGTCTCGCATTCTACCTCGGAATCTGCCTCTGGATATTAATTATGCTCCGGAGAGCTTACCGGGTCGTGAAAAGTCCATATTGCCGGGCCTTCGTTCTGGGAACGGTGATGGTTTTTATCGAGGGGCTGGTCGAATCGCTGGCCGAGCCGGTCTTCGTCAAGCCCCCGGCGGCATACTTCATCTTCGCCGCCGCCGGGATTTCCTGGTCGCTGATGATGAATGAGCGGGGGAAAGTGGCGCCGGCGGCCGAAGAACCCCGGCCGGGAGGGGAGGAAAGATGAAGAAAATCGCGGGGATCGGGCTCTATCACGCCTCCCTGGCCGCCATTCTCTGCCTTCCGGCGATCGGCAACGGTTACCCGCTCGTCTACTTCGATATCGGGAACTACCTGCAAGCCGGTTTCCGGCTTCTTCCCGACGGCGACCGCTTCCTCGGGTACGGCTTGTTTATGCGTTTGGCCTCACTCGGTTTCACGTTCTGGACCGTGGTCTTCATCCAGGGGCTGATCGTGAGCCTGCTCCTCTTCCAGGCGGCGAAAAAGGTTTCGGGCGGACGTCCGCCCTACCTGTTTCATTTCCTGGCAATTGTCATTTTGACGGTCACCGCCGGGGCGGGGTGGTTTGTCTCGACCCCGCTTCCGGACATCTTCACCGCCGGGATCATCCTGGTCATATTCCTGCTCCTGATTGAACGGGGCCGCACCCTCCGGCTGCTTACGCTCCTTTCGGCCCTGGTAATTTTCGAGATCTCGCATTTCAGCCATATCCTGCTCGCCCTCTTGCTGGTCGCCGCCCTGGCCGTTGTTTTCGCCCCGAGGGCGTCCGCGCGAAAATATCTCCCCCGCCTGCTGGCTCCCTTTTTAACCACCGGGTTTTCGCTCCTCCTGCTCTGCTCCCATAATTACCTGCAAGGCAACGGATTCTCCCCCTCGTTGTCCTCCAGTGTCTTCTTCGTCGCCCGGCTCTGCGATACCCCGGTTCTGGAGCGCTACCTGGAGGAAAACGCCGACCGGGAAGAGCTCAGTCTGGTCAGATTCCGGGAACGGCTGCCGGATTCCTACTCCGCGTTTCTCTGGGACCGGGAGAGCCCCTTCCGACTGGTCTACGGCTGGCGAGGCCCGACCCGTTCTTTTCATAGGGCCGGCTCGGAATACGGGAAGATCGTTTTCGAGGTTCTGACCACCCCGCGATACCTTTTGCCCTTGCTCAAGGCAAACGTCCGGTCGACCTTTCGCCAACTCGGGAGGGTCCGGGATATGAAAGCGGCGAGAATTTACACCAGGGAGACCGCGGTTTACCGGGCCGTGAGGGAGTTCCTCCCGCGGGACGAGGAATATTTTATTCGAAGCCGCCAGAACCGCGGCTTGATAAGCCGGGCCGCGATGAAACGGCTCGGCCGAATCCACCTTATTGTTCTGTTAATAGCGCTGGCCGCAGTCGTCTTGCGGCTGGCCGCCGGTCGGATCGGCGAATCCCTGGCCCTCCTGCTCCTGGTGTTGTTTCTCGGCGTATTCATCAACGCCGCGGTCACCGGCAGCCTGGCGATGGTGGTCGACCGCCTCCAGGCCCGGGTCAGCTGGCTGATCGTCTTCGCCGGGCTTCTCTGTGTCAGGGATTGGCTGCTCCGCCGCCCCCCGGGAGGGAGAAATGTTCGCCGGTAAAAAAATCATAGTGGTTCTCCCGGCTTATAACGCCGAAAAAACCATCCTCCGGACCTACCGGGAAATCCCTTTTCCCCTCGTGGACGAGGTATTGCTGGTCGACGACTGCAGCAGTGACCGGTCCGCGGCGGTGGCCCGGGAACTGGGGATCAGGACCGTCGTCCATCCTCGCAACCTCGGTTACGGGGCCAACCAGAAGACCTGCTACCGGCTTGCCCTCGAGGCGGGGGCGGAGATCGTGGTGATGCTCCATCCCGATTATCAGTACTCGCCGAGGCTGATCCCGGCGATGGTCTGCCTGATCGCTTCCGGGCATTACGATCTGGTCCTCGGGTCGCGGATCCTGGGAGTGGGGGCGCTGAAAGGGGGGATGCCGCTGTACAAGTACATCTCCAACCGCGCCCTGACTTTTGTCCAGAATATCCTTTTGCGACAGAAACTTTCGGAATATCATACCGGTTACCGGGCGTACTCTCGCTCGGTCCTGGAGGCAATCCCCGTGGAGAAAAATTCCGATTCGTTTCTTTTCGACAACCAGGTCCTGGCCCAGGCGATCTGCTTCGGTTTCCGGATCGGGGAGATCTCCTGCCCGACCCGCTACTTCCCGGAAGCTTCCTCGATCGACTGGCGCAGCAGCCTTGTCTATGGACTGGGAGTTCTGCGAACCTCCCTGCAGTTTTTTTTGAACCGCGCGAGCTTGGCCGGTTCACCGATCTTCCGCCGCCGGGAGCCCGGTTCCACCGGCCCGGATCAGGGCTAAAGAAGCTTATGACCCGGATTCTGGCGGAAAAACCGGCAAGCAAAAAAGTAGCACAGGCATTCCTGCCTGTGTTTATCGGGCCGCAGGCAGGAATGCCAGTGCTGCCCGGCCGGCTGCCGGATTGACTGATCCGGGAATTGAATTGTTGACCGATATCGCATTGCTGAACAGCGAGTTATGGCATAATTTGAGTTCCGGGCCGGCAAAATTCGGCTATGAAGATACTCCTGGCCAATAAATACTTTTACCTCAAGGGCGGCAGCGAGAGGTACTTCTTCAACCTGGCCCGCCTGCTGGAGGAGAGAGGCCACCGGGTGATCTATTTTTCGATGATGGATCGGAGGAACCGAGCCTGTCCCCAGGAGAAGTATTTCATCGACCCGGTCGATTACGAAAAACCTTCAGGCTGTCGGGATCACTGGCGCCGGGCCCGGGATCTTCTCTACTCCCGGGAGGCGAAACGGAAGCTCGCCGCCCTGGTCGAAGCCGAGAAACCGGATCTGGCCCATCTCCACAATATCCATCACCAGCTCTCGCCCTCGATCATCGACGCCCTGAAGCGGCGGGGAATCCCGGTGGTGATGACCCTCCACGACTACAAGATGGTCTGCCCGGTCTATACGCTTTTCCGGGGAGGGCGGGCCTGCGAGGAGTGCCGACGCGGCCGGTATTATCGCTGCTTTATCCACCGCTGCACCAAGGGCTCAGCCGCCAGGAGCCTGGTCAATACCCTGGAGATGTACCTCCATCACCGGTTTTTGAAGATCTACCGGAAGGTGGATGTCTTCGTCACCGCCAGCGCCTTTGCCGCCGGGAAGATGAAAGAGATGGGTTTCCCCGCCGAAATCGTTCGCCTGCCCTATTTCCTCGATCCGGAGGAGTATCGGCCCCGGTATGGAGCCGCCGAAACCAGCTTCTGTTATTTCGGGCGTCTCTCCGGGGAGAAAGGGCTCTCTGCCCTGCTCGAGGCCGCGAAGGGAATTCCGGCGACCTTCAAGATCATCGGCGCGGGGCCGCTGGAGGAGAGCCTGCGGACCAGGATCAGGCGGGATCGGATCGACAATGTCCGTTTCCTCGGGTACCGGCGGGGGGAGGAGCTGGCCGGCGAAATCCGCGATTCCCTGGCCGTGATTGTTCCCTCCGAATGGTACGAACTCTTCGGGCAGTCAGTGACCGAGGCGTTCGCGCTCGGGAAGCCGGTCATCGGGTCAGGGACGGGAGGAATAAGCGAACTGATCGAGGACGGCAAGACCGGTTACCTTTTCTCGCCGGGCGACGTGGAGGGGTTACGCTCGAAAATTCGACTGCTGTTGGAAAACCCCGGCCGGACGGAGAAGATGGGCCGCCGGGCCCGGAAATTTGTCGAAGATAATTTCTCCCCTCGGGAACATTACCGGGAACTGATGGATATCTATCGCCGGGCCGGGTTGACTTGCGAAACCGGGCCAAAACTGCCCGGGAAAAAATGACCGGCGCGGCGATTAATTCTTTTCGCGCCTCTCGTGGTTAATTGTATAGCGGAGCTGAAATCCATACGGAAAGCCTGACTATGAAAAGAAATCCTACGGTTCTTAAATGGTTGGGAAGCGGGATCCTCCTTCTGGTGACTGCCGCCGGCCCGGCCGGGATGACCGGCGCGGCCCGGGCCACTACCGCCCCCGTTTCGGGTCTTGAAAATGTTGTGGTGATCGTATTGGACGCCCTGAGGGCCGATCACCTCGGCTGCTATGGCTATCATCGGAATACCTCGCCGAACATCGACGCCCTGGCCGAACAGGGCGTGGTCTTCGACCGGGCGATCGTCCCGGCCGGCTGGACCAAGCCATCGGTCGCCTCTTGTTTCACCTCGCTATATCCACAGATTCACGGGGCGGTGAGAAACGAGGCCTGTCTCCCCGCGGAAGCCGTTACCCTGGCCGAAATCTTTCGGGATAACGGGTTTTTTACCTTTGGTTTTGTCAAAAACGTCAACCTCGACCCATCGTTCGATTTCGGGCGGGGCTTTCGGGTCTATCAAAGGATGGTCAGCGATCAGGGAATTTGCGATAACCTCTGGCGGGCCTTGAGCGGAAGTTATATCGATTCTTCCCCGCCGGCGGAAATAGTGGAAAAGTTTCGGCGGTTTCTCCGGGAAAACCCGGATCTCAACCTGGTGAAAGACGGCGGCTTCGAGCGGCCCGGTCCGGCTGGGAAATGGGAGGAGGGTTGGCGGCAGGACGAGGTTTTCCACTCCGGCCGTTACGCTATACTCCTAAACGCAGATTCCCTGCCCGGGCCTAATTTTTACCATTTGAGCCGGGAGATCGAGCTGGAGGACGGTGAAGACTTTATCTTCGGGGCTTTTGTTAAGACCCGGGATCTCCGGGGAGAAGTCTGCGTCGAACTGTATGAGCCGGCATCCCCCCGACGCAAATATACCGCTACCGACAAACTTTCGGGGACCAACGGCTGGACACTCCTGGCGGCGAAATACCGTCCCCGGTCCCGCGATTCCGCTAATGCCGCGAACGTGGTGATCCGGCCGGGCCGGGTCGCCGATTTCCAGGGGGGGGAGATCTGGGTTGACGACGTCTTCATCATTCCCGTCCGCCGGTTGGCCTCCTCGCTCCGCCCGGCCGATCGGATATTCATCTACGCGCATTTTCTCGACCCCCACGGCCCCTATCTGCCCGCCCCGGCCTATTTGAATCTCTTCGCCGGGTCGGACGGCGAGAGCCTGGTCGATAAGTACGACGGGGAAATCCGGGAGCAGGACACCCGCCTGGGGATGCTCTTCGAAGCCCTGGAATCGGCGGGGATCCTCGAAAAGTCCCTGATCGTGATTACTTCCGATCACGGCGAGGAGTTCGGGGAGCACGGAGGCTGGGGGCACGGGGTCAAGCAATGGCACGAGGAGGTGGCCCGGGTTCCTTTGATCTTTTTCTGCCCCAAGCTCTTTCCCGAGCCGGAGCGCCGCGGCGATCCGGTGGAGTCTTCGGTGGGCCTGCTTCCCTCCCTGGCCGAGCTTCTGGGCTTGCGGGTGGACGGGCGAGCCGCCTTCCAGGGCCGGTCATTTTTTGCCGGGGAAATGATCCGGCCCCGAACGGCCTTTTTTTACGAGACTCCCCATCAGCACGACAGCTGGGATCCCCATACCTACGTGAAGGCGGTCACCGACGGTCGGTGGAAATACTTGACCAATCAATACCGGAACCGGACGGGAGATTTCGAGATTCGCGGAGTATGGTGGGAGGGGAAAGGCGTTCAGCTGACGGCGGCCTCTCCCGGGGGAGAGGAGAGCGCGGTCTTCGCTTCCGTCGGGGAACTGGAAAGCTCGGAGTTTTTCCAGTCCCGCGGGGAGGAGGTCCGGTCCGCGCTGAAAAGCGCTTACCTGGCGGCCGAGGGGCGCCGGGCGATACTCTTTAACCTGGAGGAGGACCCCGGGGAGACCGAGAACCTGGCCGCCCGCTATCCGGAAAAGATCGAACGATACCAGAAGTTGATCGATGAACGGTTCGAGGGCGACGCATTGTTTCTCGACCGGTTTGGGTCGGTTTCCGGAGAAACTGCGGAGTTGGGGGAGGATATCCGTAAGGAACTCCGCGGCCTCGGCTACCTGAACTGATTCCGAAGAAGGAGGCGATCACTTCCGATGAAAACACAGCGCGGGATTCTTCAGGCTGCCGGAGGTTCGTCCATCCGGTTGATGCGTCCGGTGTGCGAGGTTTTTCTCCGGAAAGCCGGGGAAAAGACTGCTGGAGTATCCCGCCAGTCGTGGTCCGGAGAATTTGTTTATGAGTAAACCCTCGAGAATCGCCCGGTTGTTCCGGAGCGGCATATCGCTGTTGCTGATTATCCAGGCGGCCCCCGCCCCGGCCCCGGCGGCGGCGGGGCCGGCCACCGCTTCCGAAATCTCCAATGTCCTGGTCGTCGTTCTCGACGCGTTGCGGGCGGATCATCTCGGCTGTTACGGGTACCACCGGAATACCTCGCCGAATATCGACGTCCTGGCCGAAAATGGCGTGGTCTTTGACCGGGCGATCGTCCCGGCCGGCTGGACCAAGCCCTCCGTCGTCTCCCTGTTTTCCTCGCTTTATCCCGGTGTCCACCAGGTATTGCATTATGAAGAGATGTTCCCCCCGAATTTGCCCACGCTGGCGGAAGTCTTCCGTGAAAACGGGTTTTTCACTTGCGGTTTTGTCAATAATGTCCATATCGACTCCTCCCTTGGCTTCGATAAGGGCTTTGACGTTTACAGAAAGCTGGCGGATCAGGATATCTGCCATAATCTCTGGGAAGTTTTCACCGGCCGCTATTTTGAACTGGGTGCGTTGGATGATAGCCAGCTGAAAGCATTGGGAAGTTTATTCCGGGAAAATCCTGACCGGAACCTGGTGGTAAACGGCGGGTTTGAGATTTCCGGTCTCGGCTGGGGCGGTGATCCGGGCTGGCTTGAAAGCGGGGTCTTTCACTCCGGTGGCCGCTCTATGCACCTGGACAGGCCATCCTGTCCCGGCTCGAATTTTTACCACTTGAACCAAACGATCGTGCTCGAACACGGGGAGGAATATTTTTTCGGCGGATTTGTCCGGACCCGTAACCTGGAAGGGGAGGTGAGGATAGAGATATATGAACTCGAAGCCCGGCGGGATAAATCCGTGTTCACTAATCAAATATCGGGGACCAACGATTGGACGCTGCTATTAGGAAGATACAGTCCCCAATCGTGCGATGCCCAGAACCGGACCGAGGTGACGATCCGGGCCGGCCGAGTCGCTGATTTCCAGGGCGGCGAGTTCTGGGTTGACGACGTTTTCATTTTCCCTCTCGACCGATTGCCTTCCTTACTCCCGGCCGACCGGAAATTCATTTACGCGCATTTCATCAATCCCCACGGACCATATACCCCCTCCCGGGATTACCTGAATCTTTTTCGCGGACCGCCGGCGGGTTCATCGCTGATCGATAAATACGACGGTGAGATCCGGGAGCAAGACGCCCGGTTGGGTCTCCTCTTCGAGGCCCTGAAAGCCCGGGGCATTCTCGATCGGACCCTGGTCGTGATTACTTCCGATCACGGCGAGGAGTTCGGGGAGCGCGGGGAATTCGGCCACGGCGCCAAGTTTTTTCACGAGGAGGTGGCCCGGGTGCCGTTGATCTATTACAACCAACGGCTCTTCCCGGAACCGCAAAGAAGGTCGGATCCGGTGGAGTCGTCGGTTGATCTTCTTCCTTCCCTGATCGATCTGTTGTCACTGTCGGTCCCGGAAGGAGCCGTCTTCCAGGGTAAATCCTATTTCAACGAACCGCGCCCGGTTTCGCTTCCGGCCTATCTCTACGAGACGCCATATACCCAGGTCTTCTGGGATGACCTGGCCTATGTGAAGACGGTCAACGACGGGAAATGGAAATACATAACCGACCGCTACCGGGCCCGGGAGGGGGATTGGGAGATCGAGGGGGTCTGGCGGGACGAGCGGGGCGTCGAGCTGACGGTGTCTTCATCCAGGGGAAAGGAAGAAGAATTCTTTCCCTCCATTTCCGATCTGGAAGGCTCTCGGTTCTTTAAGTCCCGGTCCGGAAAAGTCCAGGAGGTCTTGAAGAGCGTTTACCTGGCGGCCGAGGGCCGGGAGGCGATGCTCTTCAACCTGGAGGTGGACCCGGGGGAAAAGACCAACCTGGCCGCCCGCCATCCGGATAAGGTTGCCAAGTACCAGAAGCTGATCGATGAACGGTTCGAGGCCGACCGGGTTTTCGGGGAGGAGGTGGAGATAACTCCCGGGAGCAAGGCGGTGATCGGCGAAGAGACCAGGAAAGAACTCCGCGCGCTCGGCTACCTGAACTGATCGGCGCTCGGGATCCTACCCTGGCTTCCATCAGCCCGATATAATCATATGGGCAAATCGGTTGCCCGGTATACAATGGGGAAGGAACAGGGCTGGTCCCCCGATAACCTGAAGAGCTAACTGACGCTGAAGACCGATCCCGACTCCCCGGCCGCCGCGCTAATGGTGGTGGTGATCGCCACTTATAACGAACGGGACAACATCGTCTCCCTGATCTTCGCCATCCGGGAACTCCGGCCCGGGTTCCGGGTCCTGGTGGTCGGCGACGGTTCCCCGGACGGAACCGGCCGGGCGGTGGCCGGCCGGGGCCATCTCCTCTCCCGTCCCGGCAAGGCGGGTATGACTCCGCGGTCCTCGCGGGATTTCGGGAAGTGCTCTGCCTGGGAGCGGAGTCGAAGATGTCGCGGCCGGGAATCTGGGAAGCCGCCTATCGCCCCTGGTTCCTGATCGCCCGGAACCTGCCGGGAAGAATAATCCGAAGCGGGGAGGTGAGGAGAAAATGAAAGGGAAAACGGCGAAGATCTCTTTGCTGCTGATAATCCTGCTGGCCGCGGTTTCACTCCGGCTGAAGGGACTGACCTTTCAGAGTCTCTGGCTGGACGAGCTGATCAATCTCCATAATTCCTCCCCCGCGGTTTCCCTGGGCCAGACCATCCGCTTCTGCCGGGAGGTGGAGCATACCCCGCCTCTTTTCTACATCCTGATCTGGGTCTGGCAGCGGATCTTGGGGGCGGGAGAGTTTTCCGCCCGGCTCCTCCCCGCCCTCTTCGGCGTGCTCGGCGTCGGGGGAATCTACTGTCTCGGGCGGGAGCTTTTCTCTGAGAAAACCGGCCTGATCGCCTCCGCCGTCACCGCCCTGCTCCCTTTCCATATAATGTATTCCCAGGAAGTCAGGCCATATTCGCTGCTGTTTTTAACCGTGGTTCTCTCCTACCTTTTCCTGGTCCGGCTGCTCAGCCGGCCGGTATGGAAAAACGCCCTCTGCTACTGGCTCTTCACCGTCCTGCTGCTTTATACCCATTACTTCGGTCTCTTTGTCTTCGCGGCCCAGCTGTTTTTCATCGCCGTTTTCCTGGGCGCCGCCGGGACGAATCGGAATGCTCTGCTGAAGAAGATGCTCCCGGCGCTTTTGTTGATCGCGTTGGCATGCCTGCCCTGGCTGCCGACGCTGTTACGGATGGTCCAAATCGACGCCTTCTGGATCAAGCCGCCGGCCCCGCGCTTCTTCATCGGTTTTTTCCGGCAATACATCGGATCCGAACCATACCTCTTTGCGGTCTTCGTCTTCCTGCTGATCGGCTACCTCCTCTCCGGGGAAAACCGGGAGGGATTTGCCGAGAGCCGGCTCCTGCTCGCCTCCTGGATTTTCATCACGCTCTTCATCCCTTACTTCCGCTCCTTCAATCATCCTCCGATCCTGATCGTCCGCTACAGCACCGCCGTCCTTCCGGTCATCATCTTGATGGCTGCCCGGGGTCTGACCCTGCTCCCCGATGCTAAATTCCGCTATTTCCTCCTGGGGACGGTGATCCTACTCCTCCTGGTCAACCTGTTTTACACCCGGGGAGGTTATTACCGGACCGTAACAAAACCCCAATGGCGCGAGGCCGCCGAATATATTATCCTTAACGATCCGGAAGGCGAGTACCCCGTCTGCGCTCAACCCTCTTTCAACTACTACTTCGACATTATCTTCGGCCGGCCGCGGGAGGTTGTCTGGGAAATCACAAACCTATCCGAGGCGAGAACCTGGCATCGTCGGACGGCAGAGGAGATGATCCCCGCGTTCTGGCTGCTCGAGGTCAAGCCGATCGCCTTCGATCCGGAAATCTGGGATTTTTTCGACCGCCGGTTCCAAAGGGTCCAATCTGTGGAACTGCGGGGGGCGAAGGCCGTTCTCTACTCCGCCGATCGCCCCGAGTGAGGCGAAATATTCTTCGCCGCTCCGGGGCTTCCCGAGGGATATCTCTATCGGCGGAGGCGTAATCGTCGATGGGTAAAACAATAATTCGGTGGGGAGGTTTGCAAGGATTCGCCCGCGCCCGGCGGCCTGGACTGAGACCGTGGTCGGGTGGGAGTCGTCCGGGGAAAATTTCCGGACGATACGGCGGTGGCGGTGGCTGGCTTGCGGCTCTGGCGTCGGTTCTCGGAAGGGCCCGGTTTTTCAGGGAAAGATCTCGACGTAGACGGGGCTGGGCCCGATCAGGATCACCACCCGGCCGTTTTGGCGGCCGTCGCGGTCTTGCGCGCTCCCGTCGGTTATCTCGGTAACTCCGCCCAGCTTGTCGACCACCCGGAGGCTTCCGGCGGTGAAACTTCTCTCCCGGTAATCGGACTGCTCGGCGATGTCGGTCCAGAGGACCTGCCTGGTCCGGCCGCCGCCGGCCGGACGGAAGGAATAGCCCTCCACCCCGTCCCCGCTGACCTCGCCGGCGTACCGCCGTCCGGCCAGCTGTTCGGACATCGTCCGGTAGGCCTGGAAGGCCGGCTTGGCGGTCAGGCCGCCGGAGGAGGGATCCTCGAGCATCAGACCGCCTTCAAAGTTCCAGCCGGGTAAGGTGGCGAGCGGGTACCAGATAACCGCCTTCAGGCCCGCGGCCAGCCCCCGGGCGTAGACCGCCGGCACGTAACGGGCCTGGATTTCATAGTGGTCCTCGTCCCCCCAGATCCCGACCTCCGAGCAGAGCATCGGCTTGGAGAACCCGTATCCGGCTAAAATGTTCCGGAAGTGCTCCGCCTTCCCCTTGATGCTCCCCCAGACGTCCCGGTGGAAGTAGTAGTAGTGGAAGTTCATATAGTCGAAGAAGTCGCCTCCCCCGTGGGCGAGGACGTCGTGGAGGAACCAGCGGTAGAAGGTCTTTCCCTCCCCCCCCTCGTCGACGAAGTTGTCGTGGGCCAGCCCCCCGAGCAGAACCACGGCATCGGGGTCCGCCGCCTTGATGGCCGGGTAGGCGAGCTTGAGCATCTCGGCGTAACGATCTCCGTGATAGCCCCAGCAGTTGATCGTGGAACCGTAAACGTTCTTCGTCCCGTCCGGTTCATTGAACAGTTCCCAGAACTTCACGTTGTAGGGCGGGTTCTTGTAGCGGCTGACCGCCGCGTGAAGAAACTCGGCGAAATCCGGCAGCCGTTCCCGGTAAACCGGGGCGGAGGGGAACCGGCCCGCCCAGGAGGGTACGTCGGCCACCACCACGATCATCTCCTGCACCCGGTCCGCCCCCAGCTCCAGCCGCCGGTCGGCGACTTCCCAGTTGTAATTGGAGGGGTCGGCGGCGGTCGGCTCAACGGTTTTCCAGCTCAGGTAGTTCAGTCGCGTGAGGCTTGCTTTCGCTTCCGTTAGCCGGCTCAAGTGCTTCTCGTCGAAGTTCCTCCCGCTCACTTCCACCCCCGGCCGGGGCAGATCGGGAGGCTGCCAGCAGATCCTGGACGAGACCGGAATGTCCGCCTCTCCCCCGAAATAGGCTCGGGTGATCCCCTTCACGGCCCAGAGGCCGATCGCGGGCCGGAAAACCCCGATATCGGCGCCGCTGGCGCCGTCGAAATTCCCGGGAATCGGCAGGTCGCCGGTCCGCCCGAAGTAAATCCGGGTCAGGCCCCTGACCGCCCAGAGGCTCCTGGATCCGTCAAATACCGCAATATCCGCCCGGCCGTCGCCGTCGTAATCGGTCGGGACCGGACGGTGGCCGGCCGCGCCGAAGTAAGCCCGAGTGACTCCCCGGATCGCCCACAGACCCGATTCCCGGCGGAAGATCCCGATATCGCATCTACCGTCGCCGTTGTAGTCGGCGGGAACCGGGGTATCGTCAAGACCGCCGAAGTAAACCCGGGTATGCTTCCGGACCGCCCACAGGCCGCTCCGGGGGCGGAAGACGGCGACGTCGTATCGGCCGTCTCCGGTGTAGTCCCCCGACACCGCGGAATCTCCGGTCCGGCCGAAGTAGACCCGGCTTACCCCCCGGATCGCCCATAAACCGGACTCCGGGCGGAAGACCCCGATCGCCGCCGTTCCGTTACCCCGGTAGTCTCCGGGGGCGGCCGTGTCTCCGAGAGCCCCGTAATACAGACGGGTTGCATCCCGGATCGCCCATAAGCCCGTAGCCGGCCGGAAGATCGCCGCCGCCGCCCGGCCGTTGCCGGAGTAATCGAAGGACCCGGCTTCCGCCGCCGGGGCGAGGGCCGCCAGGCCCGCCAGCAAATAGAGTTTTTTCACCATATTGCCTGGATTAGCCGATCCGGAGACTGGCCGGCCGAAAGAGTAGCACAGGCATTCTTGCCTGTGGCCAAGGTTCCCCAGACAGGAATATCTATGTTACTTTCCCGCCCCATCCGGTTTGGCGGGGAAAATTCAGGTTCTTACTGCAGATAACCTAAGGTCCTTAGTCTTTCGAGTTCCCGGTTTTGCAGCCGGATCTCCTCGCCGGCCTGACCGCCCCGGATCCGTTCGGCCAGTTCCCGGTTGCGGCGGAGGCGGTCTTCGAATTCTTCCTTCAAGCGCTCGAAGAGCGGACCATCGACGATCCCGTTCTCGTGGGTCTCGGCCGGGTCGGAAATGAGGTCGAAAACGATCGTCTCCCCGGCGACGGCGTTGTGGAGGAGCTTGACCCCGTCACCGCGGAGGGTGTAGAGGGCGGGGCTCAGTTCGGCGAGGTAGTAACGACCGACCGGCGGCTCCTTTCCTTCGAGCAGCCCGAGGAGAGAATCACCCTGGAACGACGGGGGCGAAGAGACGCCCAGCCGGTCGAGGATGGTGGGGGCGATGTCGATGATCCCGACCGGGCCCTTGACCGTCTCCACTTCTCTTCTCCCCCCGGGGAGGCGGACGATCAGGGGGACCCGGATCACCTCTTCGTAGAGGGTGAGCCGGTGGCCCTTGTTCCCGTGTTCGAAAAACTCGTCGCCGTGGTCGGCGGTGACGACGATCAGGGTCCGGTCGTAAAGGCCCAGTTCCTTCAGTTTGTCGATCACCATCCCGACGTGCCTGTCGGTGTGGGCGATTTCCCCGTCGTAGAGGGCGATGATCTGCTCCAGGTCCTCCGGGGCCATCCCCTTCCGGACCCGGTTGTTGCGGATATAGTCCCTGCCGTCGACATCCCCGGCGTAATCGGGGTTGAAGAGCCGGTCGTATGGGGGGGGAGGTATGTAATCGTAGTGAACGTCCCAGAAGTGGAGGAAGAGGAAAAACGGTTTCCCCGCGTTCTTCTCCAGCCAGGCGGTGGCGAGTTCGGTGATCCGGGGGCTGGTGATGTCCACGTGGACCCGGTCACGCTGCTTCTCGTTGGGAAGCACGGTATCGACAAAGTCCGTTCGTTCCGCGTCGGTATTGTGATAGAGGTCGAATCCCCGGTCGAAGCCGAAGGCCGGGTTCATATATGGCGAAGAGCAGAAGGCGGCGGTCCGATAGCCGGCCGCCTTCAGGAGTTCGGCCAGGGTCGGGACGGCGGGATGGAGCCTGAAGCCGTCGGTGGAGACCCCGTGGGCCGAGATATCCTGTCCGGTGAAGAGCGAGATATGCGCGGGGAGCGTCCAGGAGGTGGTGCTGACGTGGTTGGCAAAGACCGTTCCTTCCCGGGAGAGACGGTCGATCTCCGGCGTGGTCTGCCGCCCGTAACCGTATGCCCCAACGTGGTCGGCCCGCAGGGAGTCGATCGAGATCAGGAGGACGTTGACCGGTTCCGGCTTCGCCAACTTCCTCCCGCACCCGCCGCCGTCCAGCAAAAGCCCGGCCGCGAGAACCAAGCTCAGATATGATTGTGTTCTGTTCACCGCTTCCCGTCTAATACCGCGTTGACTTCCCACCAAGGACCGAAAGGACTTAAAGGACGAAAAGGACACAGTGGCCCGCTCACTGCTCACTGCTCACTGCTCACTGCTCACTGCTCACTGCTTACTGACTCCCATTCCCCAATTTCCCTTGCCCCCTCAACGGGGGTCTGGTTTAATCCATGCTGCTTACCATAACCTATCCCCCCCGAATAATCAAGCCGGTCCGGGGAAATCAGACAATGGAAACCACCGATACTCGAGTCAGGGATTTTCTCCGCCAGTTCCGGGGCCGCAACCACGGCCACCTGGTCCAGTTCATCAAATACGCCATCGCCGGCGGGATCGCCACCGTCGTTCACACCTTGCTTTTCTTTTTTCTGGCCTGGAAAGTCGTTCCCGCCCTGACCGCCGACGACCCGATCGCCCGGCTCTTCGACATCCCGGCTTCGCAGATATCCGATACGGTCCGGGCCTGGCACGCCGCGGTCGACAACGCCCTCGCCTTTCTCTTCTCCAATTTCGTCGTTTACCTGATCAACGTTACCTGGGTCTTCGAGCCCGGCCGTCACTCCCGGGCTAAGGAGATCGGGATGTTCTACGGGGTGGCGGCGATCAGCGTCTTCATCGGGATCGGGCTGCAGTCTTTCCTGATCGGCAAGTTCGGAATCCCCACTACCTACGCCTTCGGGGCGATGATCCTGGTCTGCCTATTGATCAACTACGCGATGCGGAAGTTTTTTATCTTCAAGGGATAATTTTTTCTTCGAAAAAATTTTCGTGGGGAAAAATTTCATCTCGAGATAATATAATATAAAATAATATAGGGAAAGCCCCGGCTGTTGGTTTTTTTCTTGACTTTCGGGCCGCGGGGGGATAGTACTGGGTTTTCAGGATTGACCTGGCAAAATTAATTATCCGGGGAGGATAAACATTATGGAGAAAGTTCAGCTTCGAACTTACATTTTCCTCGACAGTATGCAGCCGCAGTTCGCTTCCTTTGTCGCCTCGGCGGCCAAGGGTTTTCAGCCCCTGCCGGGGATGGCGGCCTGCTACGTCGAGGTGGCGCCGGGGATGGCGATCAACGAGGTTATGGATGTCGCCCTCAAGGCCACCGAGGTCAAGCCGGCCCTGATGATCGTCGAGCGGGCTTACGGTCTGCTCGAGGTTCACTCCTACTCCCAGGCCAACGTCCGGGAGGCGGGGAAGGCGATCCTCGACTCCCTGGGGCTGAAAGAGGAACAGCGGATGAAGCCGAAGGCGGTCGCCACCCAGATCATCCGCAAGGTCGACGCCCACCAGGCCCAGCTGATCAACCGGAACCGTTCCGGTTCGATGCTCCTGGCCGACCAGACCCTCTATATCCTGGAGACGGACCCGGCCGGTTACGCCGTCCTGGCGGCCAACGAGGCGGAAAAAGCGGCCAACATCACCCTGATCGAGGTCAAGCCCTTCGGGCGTTTCGGCCGGCTCTACCTGGGCGGGGAAGAGCGGGATATTATGGTCGGCAGCGAAGCCGCCCTGGCGGCGATCAACGCCGTCACCGGGGTCCAGCCGAGCAAGGGCGAGTAAACAGGCAACCGCGTGGTTGAGAACCAACGTAAATTTTCTTGAGGAAAATTTATAAGGAGGAGAGTGAGATGGCAGAAGCATTGGGTATGATCGAGACGAAAGGGTTCGCGGCGATGGTCGAGGCCTCCGACGCGATGGTCAAGGCGGCCAAGGTCGAACTGGTCAGCTACGAGCGGATCGGAGGCGGCTACGTGACCGCCATCGTCCGGGGCGATGTCGCCGCCTGTAAGGCTTCGGTCGAGGCCGGAGCCCGGGGCGCGGAAAAGGTCGGGGAACTGATCTCCGTCCACGTCATCCCGCGTCCGCACGTCAATATCGACCGGGTCCTCCCGCTGGGCCGCGCCCCGCAGAAAGGCAAGTAAACTTTTCCGGGGTCAGTTATGCTCTTAGCCAAGATCCGCGGGACGCTGGTCTCCAGCCACAAGGTGGAGACCCTGGAAGGGCTGAAGTTCTTCGTCTGCGAACAGCTGGATATCGGCGGTAAGCCCCTGGGCAAGTATATCGTGGCCGCCGATTCCGTCGGCGCCGGGGTGGGGGAGGTGGTCCTTTACGTGACCGGAAGCTGCGGCCGTTACACCTCCGCGACCACCGACCGCCCCTGTGACGCCACGATAATGGCGATCGTCGATACCCTGGAAGTCGACGATAAGATCGTCTACGAGAAGTCAACCGATACCGGGACCTGATCTCCGCCGGGGGTCGGGTCCCGGTTCTGTCTTCGGGGCCAATCAGGCGATACCCGGATCGTAGGGGCAAGGCATGCCTTGCCCCTACTCGAAGGCTTTATATCATTCATTAATAAACCAATTCTTGAGGAATAATTATGTCTCCAGAACCGCCCCCGATCAGCGAGGAACAGGTCAGGTCAATAGTCCAGTCGGTGGTCGCCCGTCTCGCCGGATCGGCGGCCGGTCCTTCCGACGCTCCGGGTTCCCCGATCGAGCTCGGGGACGGGGTCTATTCCGGGATCGAGGAAGCGATCGCCGCCGCCTCCGCCGCCCAGAAGAAATTGATGGGGATCAACCTCGAGGTCCGGGAGAAGATCATCGAGGCGATGCGCCGGGCCGGCCGGGACAACGCCGAGAAGATCTCCCGCCTGGTGGTCTCCGAGACCGGGATGGGGCGGGTGGATTCCAAGATCCAGAAGCACTTGCTGGTCTCCAACAAGACCCCGGGATTGGAGGATCTCCAGCCGGTCGCTTGGTCCGGCGATCACGGCTTGACCCTCGTTGAACGGGCGCCTTACGGGCTGATTGGGGCAATCATCCCCTCGACCAACCCGACCTCAACCGTGATCTGCAACTCGATCGGGATGATCGCCGCCGGCAACGCCGTGATCTTCGGTCCCCACCCCTCGGCCAAGATCTCTTCCCTGACGATGATCCAGATCCTCAACCGGGCGATCGTCTCCGCCGGCGGCCCTCCCGACCTGATCGTCGCCATCCGGGAACCCTCGATCGAGGCGGCCGGGGTGATGATGAAGCACCCGGCGGTCCGGCTGCTGGTGGTCACCGGCGGCCCGGGGGTGGTGAAGGCGGCGATGCAGTCGGGGAAGAAGGTGGTCGCCGCCGGCCCCGGCAACCCCCCGGTGGTGGTCGACGCCACCGCCGATATCCCCCGGGCCGGCCGCTACATCGTCGAGGGGGCCTCCTTCGACAACAACATCGTCTGCGTCTGCGAGAAGGAGATCTTCGCCGTCGAGAAGATCGCCGACGAACTGAAAGCCGAGCTGATCAAGAACGGCGCCTTCGAGCTGGACAAAAAGCAGACCGAAGAGCTGACCAAAGTCGTGATCGCCGAGTTCCCCTCGGAGAAGAATCCGGAGGGGGCTCCAAACAAGAAGTTCGTCGGCCGCTCTCCGAAAACCATTCTGAAAGAGATCGGGGTCACCGTCGGCGACGAGGTCAAGATTGTCCTCGCCGAGGTGCCCGCCGATCATCCCCTGGTCCTGGTCGAGCAGCTGATGCCGGTGATCCCCTTCGTCCGGGTTTCCGACGTCGATACCGCGATCCGCCTGGCGGTCGAGGTCGAGCACGGTTTCCGCCATTCGATGTATATGTACTCGAGAGACGTGGAGAAGCTGTCCAAGATGGCCCGGCTCTGCAACTCCTCGATCTTCGTCAAGAACGGCCCCTGCTACACCGGGCTCGGTCACGGAGGCCAGGGCTACACTTCCTTCAGTATCGCCAGCCCGACCGGGGAGGGGCTGACCAAGGCCTCCCACTTTACCCGGGCCCGCCGCTGCGTCCTGATCGATTATTTCCGCATCGTTTAAATCCGCCTTCGGCGGATTTAAACGGGGTGGAAAAATATTCTGTTTTCGGAAAACTTTGCCTGGGGGCCGGGCGGTCAAGGTTTCCCCTTCGCGTTTAGCGGCGGGTTTTCATCTTGAAAGTCGGCAGCCGTTAGAGTTCCCGGCGTCCGACTTGTCCGACTCGTCCCAAACGTCCGAAGCGTCCGACACCAGGCTGATTGCCCAGTGAGCGCCAAAACGGATAGTTTAGTGGAAAAAGTCCGGCAGGCCGGCGTGGTCGGAGCCGGGGGGGCGGGTTTCCCGACCTGGAAGAAGATCGACGCGCAAGTCGAGACGGTGATCGTCAACGGGGCCGAGTGCGAGCCGCTGCTCCGCAACGACCAGCAGGTGATGGCCGCCCGGGCTTCCGAGGTGGTCCGGGGCCTGGCATTGACGATGGAAGCGACCGGCGCGTCCCGGGGCGTGATCGCCCTGAAAAAGAAGTACGCCGCCGCCATCGCCGCCCTGAAAGAGGAGATCCGGGACCGGGACGGCGTCTCTCTCCATCTTCTGGACAGTGTTTATCCGGCCGGGGACGAGTTCGTCCTGGTTTACGAGGTGACCGGGAAGGTGATCCCCCCCGGGGATATCCCCCTCCAGGTCGGGGTCCTGGTCAGCAACGTCGAGACCTTCGCCAACATATCCGCCGCCGAACGCGGTGATCCGGTGATTTCCCGCTGCCTGACAGTTACGGGGGCGGTCCGGGAACCGAAAACCCTGATTCTCCCGGTCGGGACGCCGCTGCGGGCGGCTGTCGATCTGGCCGGGGGCCCGGCGGTCGAAGATTGGACGATCGTCACCGGGGGGCCGATGATGGGGGAGGCGGTCTCCGACCCCGGGGTTCCCCTGACCAAGACCACTTCCGCGGTGATCGTACTCCCCGCCGCCCATCCGGTGGTCGTCCGGAAGACCGCTTCCCTGGAATTCGATCTGCGCAAGATCCAGGCCATCTGTTGTCAGTGCGACTACTGCACCCTGGTCTGCCCCCGGGCGCTCCTCGGCCACAACTTCAAGCCCCATATCGTGATGCGCCAGATCGCGATGGGCCTGCCGATCCCCGGTCCGGGGGGAATTACTTCCGCCCCCCAGTGCTGCAACTGCGACCTCTGCGGGGTCTATTCCTGCCCGATGAACCTGCCGATCGGGCGGCTCAACAAGCAGCTGGCCGGAAGGATGAAAGAGGAGGAGTGGGAGCCGGTCGAACGGCTGGAGAGCTATCGTCCCTCTCCGATGCGGGAGTACAGCCTGATCCCGGTCTCCCGGCTGACCTACCGATTGGGCCTGGAGGATTACGATCGGTCCGCCCCCCTGGAGGAGACGGATTATTCTCCTCCCCGGGTGGAGATCCCGTTCAAGCAGGGGATCGGCAAGCCGGCCGAACCGGTGGTGGAAGAGGGGGAGCGGGTCGCGCCCGGGGATCTGATCGGGGACCTCGAACCGGGGACGATGGGCGCCCGCGTCCACGCCTCGATCGCCGGAAAAGTCGAAAAAGTCACCGGAGAGTCCGTAATCATAGCCGCCACCTGACCATATAACCGTATTGAACCTTAAGCCGTTAGTTAATCAATACTTGCGGCTGTCTGGTTATTGATGTGGCACCCCTTTGGGGTGCTGGTTCAATGGCCGTTACAAGATCCCGGCGATTCTCGTCGGGCTGTGATGTATCACCCCTTCGGGGTGAAAGTCAGGGACGCCAACGGCGTCTCACATCTCAGCCCGGGGCGCAGCCCCGGGATATATTGAGCAATATATAGCTATAAAACAGCACCCTGAAGGGGTGCCACATATAATTCTTGGAATGCCTCGGCATTAACTTGAATCAAGGCGGCAGGGGAAATATCGAGTCAGTATTTTTTCGGAAAGCTTATCGGAGGCCGGATTAATCGGTTCCGGCAACGGTATTGATTCCGTGCGGCCAAGATAAATTTTCGCAGACAATTTCAGTATTTTTCCCGGAGGAAAAAATATAATGCAAGAAGCCGTAGGGTTCATCGAGTTCAACAGCGTCGCCGCCGGAATCTTCACCACCGACGCGATGGCCAAGAAGTCGGAGATCGAGGTGGTCGACTCCCGGTCGGTCTGCCCGGGCAAGTACATCATCCTGATCACGGGCCTGACCGGCCCGGTCGAGGAGTCGCTGGCGGCCGGAATCGCGGCCGGGGCCGACGCGGTAACCGATCATCTCTTCCTCCCCAATGTCCACCCGCTGGTGATACCGGCGATCCTGGCCGCCGGTCCGGTCGGGGAACTGGACGCCCTGGGGGTGATCGAGACCTTCTCCATCCCCTCCTGCATCCTGGCCGCCGACGCCGCGGCCAAGGCCGCCGATATCCGGCTGCTGGAGATCCGGCTCGCCAACGGGCTGGGGGGAAAGAGCTTCGTCACCCTGACCGGGGAGATTCCCGACGTCGAGGCGTCGATGGAGGCCGGAGAGGAGAAAGTCAAGGCGATCGGGGCGCTGGTCCGGACCGTGACCGTTCCTCGTCCCCACCCCGACCTTTCCCGGTTTATACTTTGAGTAGTCAATCACTATCGGGATCGCTATCGCTATCGGGATCGAAATTCTCAGGGCTCCGATAGCGATCCCGATCCCGATAGCGATAGCGATTAAAAAACTTATGACCGCCGAATACGCCATCCGCCGGGAGATAGTGGAGATCGGGCGGAGGATGTACGACAAGGACCTGGTCGCCGCCACCGACGGGAACCTCAGCTTCCGCCTTGACGACAACCGGTTCCTGATCACCCCGACCGGGAGCTGCCTCGGCTTCCTCAAGGCCTCGGACCTGGTCCTGATCGACGGGGAGGGGAAACCCCGATCTCCGGGGCGGCCGACCTCGGAGTACCGGCTTCACCTGGAAGTTTACCGCCAGCGCCGGGATGTCTCGGCGATCGTTCACGGCCACCCTCCGATCTGCACCGCCTTCTCGGTCGCCGGGGAGACCCTCGACCGCTGCGTCCTGCCCGAGGTGGTCTTCACCCTCGGCGCCATCCCCACCGCGCCCTACGGGACCCCGACCACCGACGAGCCTCCCCGGATCATCCGGGAGCACATCCAATCCTGCGACGCTTTGATCCTCGACCGCCACGGGACCCTGACCGTCGGTCCGGACCTGATCGACGCCTATTACAAGCTGGAGAAGATCGAGCACACCGCCCGGGTTATCCTGGCGGCCAAGACCCTGGGGCGCGTCCGGGTGCTCAGCCCGGAGCAGGTGGATCGGCTGCTCGCGGTCCGGGAGCAGGCCGGGCTGAGCGGGAAGATCCTCCACTGCGTCTGCGCCGCCCCCCGGGCCGGATCCGGCGGCGGGATCGACGAGGCGGAGTTGACCCGGACCATCACCGGAGAGGTGATAAAAATCATCCGGGGGTAATTAACAGACGGGAACGGAGAAGAGAGGATATGAGCCCAGAAGAGTCAAACCCGGCCGATTATCCGGAGATAATGACCATCGACCAGGCGGCCGAGTACCTCCAGCTCCATAAGCAGGTGGTCTACCGCCACGTCCGGAAGGGCACCATCCCCGCCAGCCGGATCGGGGCGACCATCCGCTTCAAGAAGTCGGTGATCGACGCCTGGCTGGAGGATTCCGCCCTGGAGAACCTTCGCCGGGAGCGGGAAGCCGGCTCCCCGACCCCCCGCTCCCCCTTTGTCTTCGAGATTGATTAGCCGGGGCGGGGGTTCCCGGAACTCTTCGGGAGGAGTTGCTTTTGCCCGGCGGGCCCGGCCTCGCCTGTTCGTCTCCCCGCTTCCGTTTATCCATCCAGCCAGGGAGCCAGCAATTTCTTCAGGGTGTCGGCCGTCGAGACCGATTGGAATTTCTCGATCCGCCGGCGCTGGCCGTCGAGAATGGCCCGTCGGAACGAGTGGTCCTCGACCAGCAGGGCGGCCATCTCGGCGACGGCGGGGTAGTCCTTTTCGGTGAAGAGAACTCCCGCCCCGCCCATCGTCTCCGGCACGGCGGCGGCGGCGTAGGCCAGGACCGGAACCCCGAGATACATCGCCTCCAGGAGGGGCAGCCCGAAGCCTTCGTGTTCGCTCATGCTGAGGAAGACCCCCGCCCTCCGGTAATAGGCGATCATCTCGCTCTGGTGCGCCTGCCCGGCGAAAAACACGTTTTTGAAGGCGGGTCCGGCCATCAGGGAGCGGAGAAAGCAGAAGTAGCTGTCGGTCGGTTTGAACTTGCCCACCAGGAACAGTTTCGCCCCCGGGCGGCAGTGTCCGGTGTAGTACTGGAAGACGCGCCAGAGGTCTTCGAACTTCTTGTTGGGGGCGATCCGGCCCACGAAGAGCAGGTGGTCTCTTCGCTTCCCCATCCGTTGCCGGGCCTTCCTGGCGGGTTTCACCTCGAGTCCGGCCGTGTCCAGCGCGAGGGGGAGAACCGAGCTGGTTCGGAATCCGGCCGCCTCCAGTTCCCGCCGGTTGTACTCGCTGTCCGCCAGGGCCAGCTCGGTACCCCCGGCCAGTTGCGCCAGCTGTTCCTTCCCCGCCGCCAGCCGGGCGGCGACATCCGGGGCGAAAGGGTAGAAAAACTCGGGCGGAGTTATGTTGTGGTAGATAATCACCCGCCGTCCGGGAGCGGCCAGGTAGTAATCGGTGGCGGCGGAGCCGATCGAGAAATGGTAGATCAGGATCTGCTCCCCTTCTGGTTGCTCCGCGAAGCTGCTGGCTTCGTTGCGCAAAGCCGGTTCGAGGTAGGGCGAATCGACGAAGATCCGGGAGCGGTACCCCCAGCCCTCGAAGATCCGCCGCAGCCGCCGGGCGTAGTTGCTGATGGCGTCGTTACGGGCGAAGCCGGCCAGCAGCTGGTTGATCTCGATTTCCCGGTGCCCGTCCATTCTTCAGGCCAATTGCCTCAGGGCCGTTTCCAGTTTTTCGATTACGGTGCTCCAGCTGTAGTTTTTCAGCACGTAATCCCGTCCGGCGGCTCCCAGGGCCGCCGCCAGATCCGGCTTCTCCAGCAGGTGCAGGACGCACTCTTCGAACTCGTAGTAGTCGCGGAACCAGAGCCCTCCTCCGCTCAGGCGACAGTGGGAGAGGGTCACCGGGCAGCGTTCGTTGACCAGGGCCGGTTTGCCCGCCAGCCAGGATTCCAGCAGGACGATGGAAAAGCTCTCGTTGATCGAGGGCTGGCAGAACGCCCAGGCGGCCCCGTAGGCGTTCCACTTCTGCTCCTCCGTCAGATAGCCGACGTCAACGACGAACCGCCGGCCCCGGCCCGGGACGGAGACCGGCCCGCTGCCGGCCAGGACGAGGTCGAGTTCGGGGCCGGGGTTGTGGAGGGATTGGAGAAGCCGGAAATACTCGATTAAAAGGGGCGTGTTTTTCCCCTCTTCGCGCCGCCCGGCGTAAAGAATGAACGGCCGGCGGATCCGGAATTTTTTCGTGAATTTCCGGGGGACGATCTCTCCCGGCGGTTCCACTCCCATCCCCACGATCCGGGACCTCTCCTCCTCCAGGGGGAAGATCGAGCGGGCCAGGTCCCGTTCGCCCGGGGTGTTGAAGAAGACCGCCCGGGCGGCGGAGAAGATCCGGCGGGTGGCCTCGAGGTAGGCGAAGGGCTCGTTGTGCAGGCAGGGGACGAGAACGGCCTTTTCCGGAACGGCCAGTACCCCCCGGTAGGTGAGGCCGAAGAGGTAGGGGGCGAAGATCACGGCGTCGAAGCGGGAGGCATTCGATTCCAGGTGCCGGATCAGGCTGTCGCTGGTGACCCCGTTGTCCAGCCAGGCCTCCTCCTCGGCCAGGGTCAGTTCTTCCGCCCGGGCGATCTTGTCCTGCACTTCCTGGTGGATCACGGTGTCGCGATCGTTGACCGGGAACCTGATTACCTTCACCCCGCCCACCATCCCCGGCCCGGCCGGGAAGTGGTTTTCCCAGGTGAAGTGGCTTTTCGCGCAGGTGGTCAGGACTTCGACCCGGTGGCCGCGGGCGGCCAGCTTTTCCGCCCACTGCTGGATGAGGTTCTCCGCTCCCCCGGCGGCGCCGGCGGCGTAACGGGGGGAGACCAGGGCCAGCCCGAGCCGGTCAGAATTCGTTTTCATCGGGAGCCTTGAGCCTTTCTTCCAGTTCCGCCAGTCTCCGGGAATAGACCCGTTCCATCCCCTGGAGGATCACGGCCACCCGGGCGTTGAAATCCTTCTGCTGGGAGAAGAGGCGGAAGGTGTAAAACTTCATCAGCTTCCAGATGATCTTCTTCAGCCAGACCGCCGGTTGCCCGAAGAAGGGGGTCTTGCTTTCGATCGGGAAGTCGGAGATGTCGATCTCGGCCGCCAGGAGCAGGTTTTTCAGGTAATAATCAAAGTACTCGTCGCCGTGCTTCAGGGTGATGGTCCCGTGCTCGTAACCGGCGTCGGCCAGCGAGTACTGGTTGTAAACGCCCCGGGCGCGTTTCGCTTCCACCCGCCGCCGGATCTCGGCCATCACGGCCTCGACGTCGACCCCGGAAGTGCCGATCTGAAAGTTGTCGCTCATTGTTGTCTATCCTTCCTGGTTATTCCGAATTTCCCGCCCGTCCCCGGCCGGGAGAAACTCCCAGCGCGAAGGCGCGTTTACGACCCCGACCCGATCGGTCGCGGAGACAACGTCGAAGGGATAGGTATAATCCTGGCGGTGGTAATTGACGCTGTGATCCTGGGAGTGGATGGAGAGGGAAAGCAGGTAATGTCCCTTGAGCAGCGGGAGGCCGGGGAGCGAAAGCCGTATCACGCCCGTTCCCTCGATGCGGTCGACGGGACAGTCGTCGATCTGGGTGTTGCTGCCCACGCAGAGCTGGGCGTCCTGGGTGTGGACGGCGTAGCCGAAGACCGGGTTCTCGATGCTTTTCCGGGCGTCGTACTCGATCTCCACCGCCAGGTCTTCGCCGGTCTGGAAGGTCGTGGTCTCCTCTCCGCCCGGACCGATAAACTTCACCCCGCGGACCACGGCTTCCAGCGTTCCCCAGCCGGCGACCCGGTCCGGGCCGGTGGGAAATTCCTCCGCGCTCTGAATGTAATTGTCAACCACCCCGGCCGGTACCCCCTGCTCGCGGATCTCTCCGTTCTCGAGATGAATGACCCGGTCGCAGAATCTCCTGATCGTGCTCATATCGTGGGAGGCGACCAGCAGGGTTTTCCCCGCCTCCTTCATCCGCTGGATCCGGCGGGAGCTCTTCTTCTGGAAGGACTGGTCGCCCACCGCCAGGACCTCGTCCACCAGGAGGATATCCGGCTCCACCTCGATGGCGATGGAGAAGCCCAGCCGGACCACCATCCCGGAGGAGTAAAATTTGATCGGCGTTTCGATGAAATGACCGAGGCCGGAGAAGGCCACGATCGAGTCGAACTTCTCCTCGAGCATCCGGCGGGGAATGCCCATAATCGCCCCGTTGAGGAAGATGTTCTCCCGCCCGGTCAGGTCGGGGTGGAACCCGGCGCCGAGTTCGAGCAGGCTGGCCAGCCGTCCCCGGGTGATCACCCGGCCGGTGGTCGGCGCCATCGTCGAGGCGATAATCGAGAGCAGGGTGGTCTTCCCCGATCCGTTGGGTCCGATTACCCCCATCGTCTCCCCTTCTTCCACCGTGAAGTCGATCCCCCGGAGGGCCCAGAAATTCTGCTTCCCCCTGCCGTGCTTGATGGTGTCGATGAAGCGGTCCTTGAGCGTCGGTATCCCCGAATGTTTCAGCTGGAAGACCTTGCTCACGTTGATGGCTTCAATCGCCTTCATCGGTTACATCTCGTCGGCGAAAAAAAGTTCTTTCTTCAAAAAGACCGCCACCCCGGCGACCAGGATCAGAAGGGAGAGCAGACAGGAGAACAGGAACACGGGCCCGGCCGGGGGCGGCATACCCAGAAAGACATAACGGTAGAGGGCCACCACCGGGACCATCGGGTTGAGGAGATAGAGGTTGAAGAGCCGGCCGGCCTGTTCCCGGACCATCTCCAGGGGATACATAATCGGGGTGAGAAAGAACCAGGCCAGCAGGAGGATGCTCATAATGTGCTCGATATCCTTGAAGTAGACGTTGCAGCAGGCGAAGAAGCTGGAGAAACCCATCACCAGGGCGGTCTGGAGGAGGATCACCGCCGGCAAAAGGATCAGAGCCGGGCCCAGGCTGATCGTGTATCCGAAAAAGATGGAGTAGACGGCAAGGAAGAGAACCAGAACGATCAGGGAGAGCAGGAAGTTGATCAGGTTGGCCAGAACCATCGAGAGCGGGAAGACCAGCCGGGGAAAGGAGGTGCGCTTGATCAGGGAAGGGTGGGCGGTGATCGCGTTGACCGAGTCGGAGAGGCACATCACGAAATACTGCCAGGCCAGAATGCCGACCAGGAGTGAAGGCAGATCGATGGCGATGCGGAGCAGCCGGATGAAGATGAAGTAGATGAACATCATAAACATCGGGTTGAGCATCGTCCAGAGAAAGCCCAGCGCCGAGCCCTTGTACCGGATCCGCAGGTTCTTCAGGACCAGGTTCCGGATCAGGTCCTTCCACTTGATGATTTCCAGTATCCTGTTCATCCCATCCCCAAGCCGGGTAAGAGCGTCAGCCCCGGCGGGCGCTTCGTCGTGCCTGGATTTTGCCTTTGCGGAACAGGGGCTGTGTTGCCAGCCGCCCTTTGTCAATGCGATATCGGGCAAAATAACCCTTGCCCGGATTGGCCCGTCAGCCGTCCGGCCGACGGACATAGTAGCACAGGCATCCCTGCCTGTGCCCGGGTTTTCCCGGACAGGAATGACTGTGCTGCTTTTCCGCACCCAATTGGTCGAACAAAATTCAGGTCGGAATTCAGCCGGAGAAGGCGGGTAATGCTACTTGCCGGCTTTCCCCGGGGCAAGTAAAATTCTCCTGACCTCCCGGAGGTCGCGGGTTTAGGCGGGCCGGTTTCAACTCCCGCCCGCTTTGACCCCCAGGATTTCATCCATCCAGGCCAGCCGGTCCAGGGCCCGGCGGCGGAGTTCGGCCACGGCTTCGGCCAGGGTTGAACCCCGGGAATACCTTTCATCCCAGAGGCGGTAATCCCACCGGGCGTAACCGGCCAGGCGCCGCCCCATCTCATCGATCCGCTCGCCGACGGCCGCCTCGCTGAAGGGCCCCTCCCGCAGCTGACGCCATCTGTCCGCCATCTTTTTTCGGTAGTCCGGGTAGTCGCTCCTGAGCCGGGCGGGCAAGGCGTTGGTCAGCCAGCGGGGTTCCTTGCCGGCAAAGGTCTTGTCGTAATCCCAGGGAAGTATGGAGAATCGGGACTCCTGGCCGGCCGCTCGGGCGAGGTAGAATTCGTCGACGTTGCCGTCAAGATTGTTGGCGTAATTGAGGATCAGCTGCCAGTCGATCACGGCCGGGATATCCACCAGGCGCCCGATTCCCGCGGCGAACTCCTCCGCCGTCGTCCCGGCGATCACCTCGACCAGCTTTTCGTAGGGTCCGAAAGGCGTACCGTAGAACCGCGGGGGATACTTGAGCTTGATCGCTCCCTTGATCACCTCGCCGAGGTTGTTTCCTCCCTCGAACTTGTAGAGCAGGGCCGGATCGGTTTGGTCCGGGTCGTAGCGGTCCCAGCCGAGCAGATGCCGGTCGACCCGCGTTCCCAGTTCGTAGAGACCCCGGTAGCGGCCGTTGACGAAGACCTCCGCCCAGTCGATCTCCGGGGCCGGCCGCGGCTCGCCCCCGGCCTCCCCCATCGCCCGGAAGAGATCGTAGGAGAGCTTGTTGCGCATCAGCGTGATGTCCCGGTACCCGGTTCCCAGGTAAAGATGGCTGGTCCCGGAGTCGTTGAGGATCCGGTGGGGCTCCTCGCAGCGCACCGAGAACGGCATCTTCCGCAGGCTCCGGTCGTGGCCGACCCCGTCCCTGATCTGCCAGAAGCTGTTGTTCCCCCGGAACTTGATCCCGGCCCGCTCTCCCTGGAACGCGCGATACTCCACCGGCGAGAAGACGTCCCCGGGGTAGTGCTCGAACCGGAGGTCCACCCTCCGGGTCTTCCGGAGCGGCTCGTC